>LNFM01002946.1_pt1 | contig 55118 bp, 57 predicted proteins | sample 596031 | NCBI WGS metagenome assembly LNFM01 (sample SAMN04254537, study PRJNA301005) | activated carbon metagenome | isolation source: dual media filters at the Ann Arbor, Michigan drinking water treatment plant | place: USA: Ann Arbor
GTGAGCCACCCGTCACCAGTGCTACGCGCGCCATTTACCTTCTCCTCCTCAGGTATGCCTTGGTATGCCTTGAAATACAGTTACCGAAACGAAAACAGGCGCGCAAGATTATTGCGCGCCTGTGCTAGCCATCTGTCGAAAAGCTCAGGCGCGTTCAAGGCACATGGCAACACCCATGCCCCCGCCGATGCACAGCGTGGCAAGCCCCCGCTTGGCATCGCGCCGCGCCATTTCGTGGATCAGCGTGTTTAGGATCCGCGCACCCGACGCCCCGATCGGGTGGCCGATCGCAATCGCGCCGCCGTTCACGTTCACGATCGACGGGTCCCAGCCCATGTCCTTGTTCACCGCGCAGGCTTGCGCCGCAAACGCCTCGTTCGCCTCAACCAGATCAAGGTCACCGACCTTCCAGCCAGCCTTGTCCAGCGCCTTGCGGCTGGCATGGATCGGGCCGACGCCCATGATCGACGGGTCAAGCCCCGCCGTCGCGTAGGACGCGATCCGCACGATCGGCTTCAGCCCGCGGCGTGCCGCCTCTTCTTCCGTCATCAACAGAACCGCCGCCGCGCCGTCGTTCAGGCCCGAAGCGTTCGCCGCCGTGACCGAGCCGTCCTTGGTGAAGGCGGGCCGCAGCTTCGACATGCTTTCCAGCGTCGCGCCGTGGCGGATGTATTCGTCCTGATCGACCACGATGTCGCCCTTCCGGGTCTTTACCGTGAAGGCGATGATCTCGTCCTTGAACTTGCCGGCCTTCTGCGCGGCCTCGGCCTTGTTCTGGCTGGCCAGCGCGAACTCGTCCTGCATGTCGCGGCTGATCTGCCACTGGTTGGCGACGTTTTCCGCCGTCTGGCCCATGTGATAGCCGTTGAAGGCATCCCACAGACCGTCCTTGATCATGCTGTCGACAAAGTTCAGGTCGCCCATCTTCTGCCCGGCGCGCAGATGCGCCACATGCGGCGACAGCGACATCGATTCCTGCCCGCCCGCGAGCAGGATCTTGGCGTCGCCCAGTTGCACGTGCTGCGCACCCAAAGCCACCGCCCGCAGGCCCGACCCACAGACCTGGTTCAGCGACCAGGCGCTCGCTTCTTTCGGCAGACCGGCCTTGATATGCGCCTGACGGGCCGGGTTCTGGCCTTGGCCTGCGGTCAGCACCTGACCTAGGATGGTCTCGTCGACCTCGGCCTTGTCGATGCCGGCGCGGTCGATCACGCCCTCGATCACGGCCGCGCCCAGATCATGCGCTGGAGTGTTGGCGAATGATCCGTTGAAGCTGCCCACTGCGGTGCGGCCCGCCGAAACGATGACGACATTGGTCATGAAAATCCCTCCGATGGCGATCTTGCGGCCGTGCCTGATGCCTGCCGCGCCTCAGACTTGCCCTACGCGCAAGCCGGGCGAAGCGCAACAATCTTGGCGGTGAATTCCGTGCCGGACGCGCAACTTCGCGCAGTAAAATCACCACGCTCGGCGTTGTGCTACCGGGTTAACGCTATCATCCCGCAGATGCCGCTTGCCCCCTGCCGATCGGGCAAAGTCCGCAGCCCACCGCCACGCCTCTACCGCGCCGCACGGCCCTTGCGAAAACCGGTGAAGTCCGGCGTCACCGTGGGTGCGCCGAACAGATATCCCTGCAGGCAGCCCACGCCCGCGTCGCGCAGCCAGTTGGCCTCGGCTTCGGTTTCTACCGCTTCGGCGACCAGAAACATGCCCATCTCGCGCGCAATCGCGATGGCCGAGCGGACGACCGGCTGGTTCTCGGGGTTGGTGTCCACATGCCGGATGAACCGGCCGTCGATCTTCACGATCTCGAACCGGAACTCTCGCAAGAGCGACAGCGAGGTCAGCCCGGCTCCGAAATCATCCAGCGAAAAGACGATGCCGGTCTCGCGCATTTCCTGCATGAAGGGCAACAGCACATCCGGCACCTGCATCGCCGACGCCTCGTTGATCTCGAGGATCAGGCTCGATCCCAGCCATGGCGCCTGTTTCAGCGCCTGCCGCAACAGGTGCGTCCAGCGCTTGTAGCCGACCGACCGTGCCGACATGTTCACCGCAACCCGGACACCCTGATTGCGCTGCAGGGTCAGCAGTCCCATCTGCAACGCCGCGCAGTCGATCTCGCGGCCCAGTTCCTGACGTTCGGCCACGGCCATGAAATCGCGCGCAGGGATCACCCGATCGCGCTTGTCCAGTAGCCGGATGAAGCCTTCGTAAAAGCCGATGATCGTCGGGTCCGCCGCATAGACCGCCGGCTGGAACGCCAGCCGTGTCCGGCGCAGGCGCAACGCGTCGCTGACCATCGCCAGCGTCTCGCGGTCGGCCGCCGTCGCGGCCACGTCCAGCGGGCTTGCCAGGTCCGGCTCCACGTCGAAGCGGTTGGTTTTCGGATCCTTCATGAAACTCATGCGCGGCCCCTTCTCCTGCATCGACAGGGATGGCGCAAACTCGTAAACACTCCCCTAAAATTCCCCGTTTGTTCCAATTTTACCGATCCGCGAAAGGCCCCGCAAATGCAAAGCCCCGCCCCTGCAAACCGCTGCGCCTGGTGTGGCAGCGATCCGCTCTATGTCGAGTACCACGACACCGATTGGGGCGTGCCGGAACGCGACCCGAGGGCGCTATGGGAAAAGCTGATCCTCGACGGCTTCCAGGCGGGCCTCTCGTGGATCACGATCCTGCGCAAACGCGAGAATTTCCGCGCCGCCTTCCACGGCTTTCACCCCGAAACCATCGCCACCTGGGGCGAGGATGAGATCACCCGCCTTCTCGCCAACCCCGGCATCATCCGCCATCGCGGCAAGATCGCCGGCACCATCCGCTCGGCCAATGCCTACCTGCGGATCGAGGCGCGCGAGGGGTTTTCGCCATACCTGTGGTCTTTCGTCGGTGGCGCGCCGATCCAGAACCGCTACACCTCCGCCGCGCAGGTTCCCACCCAGACCCCGCAATCGGTTGCCATGTCCAAGGCGCTCAAGGCCGAAGGTTTCACCTTCTGCGGCCCGACGATCACCTACGCCTTCATGCAGGCCACCGGCATGGTCAACGACCACATGACCCACTGCCCCGCGCATGACCGCGTTCGCGCCGCGCTATCATATAAGGGGCCGAACACCGACAAGAGGGCTGCCATGCTGGGTCTCACCGACACACCGCAACCGCCAACCGACCTGATCAAGGATGCCACCGAAGCCAGCTTCATGGCCGACGTGATCGAAGCGTCGAAAACCATCCCCGTGATCGTGGATTTCTGGGCCACCTGGTGCGGCCCGTGCAAGACGCTCGGCCCGATGCTGGAAGCCGCCGTCAAGGCCGCGAACGGCAAGGTCCGCATGGTCAAGGTCGATGTCGACCAGAACCAGCGCATCGCGGCGCAGCTTCGCATCCAGTCGATCCCCACGGTTTACGCCTTCTGGCAGGGCCAACCGGTCGATGGTTTCCAGGGCGCAGTCCCCGGCTCCGAACTCAAGGCCTTCGTCGATCGCACCGCCGCCCTCGCCGGTGACGGTGGCCTCGCCGAGGCGCTGGAGGCTGCCGAACAGATGCTCACCGAAGGCGCCGTGGTCGATGCGGCCGAAACCTTCTCCGCCATCCTTGGCGAAGAGCCGGAAAACCCTCAGGCCTACGGTGGCCTTGCCCGCACCCACATCGCCGCCGGCAACCTTGACCAGGCCGAGGCGTTCATCGCCGCCGCCCCCGCCGCCATCGCCAAGGCCAAGGAGATGGACGCCGCCCGCGCCCAGCTTGAATTGGCCAGACAGGCCGCCAACGCCGGGCCGGAGGCTGACCTTCGCGCCCTTGTCAGCGCCGATCCCACCAACCATCAGGCCCGCTTCGACCTTGCCGCCGCCCTTCTTGCCGCCGGCAAGCCGGACGAGGCGGTCGATGAGCTTCTGGAAATTTTCCGCCGCGACCGGGAATGGAACGACGGCGCTGCCAAGACCCAGCTTTTCACCATCTTCGAAGCCCTGAAACCGCAGGATCCCATCGTCTTGAACGGCCGCCGCCGCCTCTCGTCGATGATATTTGCCTGATCGCGCAAGCGGCCTAGGTCCAAGCCATGATAATCGCCGCAGACCTGCCAGACACCATTCCCGTCTTCCCACTTCCGGGTGCGCTCATGCTGCCCCGGACGCGGCTGCCCCTTCATATCTTCGAGCCGCGCTACCTCGCGATGATCGAAGACGCGCTGAAGACAAGGCATCGCCTGATCGGCATGATCCAGCCGCGCGAAACCCCGGCTTCCGAAAAGCGCAGCGGCGAAAAACGCCTGCAGGCCATCGGTTGTGCCGGACGCCTCACTGGGTTCTCCGAAACCGAGGATGGCCGCTACATGGTCACCCTCTCCGGCATCTCGCGCTTTCGCGTGCGCGAGGAGGTGCAGGGCTTCGCTCCCTACCGCCGCTGCCTCGTCGACTGGACCCCCTTCGCCCGCGACCTCGGCCCGACCGAGGATGACAAGGGCTTCAAGCGCCCCGCGTTCATGGATCTTCTGGGCCGCTACTTCACCGCGATGAACCTCTCCACCGACTGGGGCAGCCTGAAGGAAGCCGAGCCGGAGCTGCTGATCAACTCGCTCTCGATGCTTTGCCCGTTCTCGCCCGAAGACAAACAGGCCCTGCTGGAGGCGCCAACCCTCGACACCCGCCGCGAAACCCTCGTCACCCTGATCGAATTCGCCCTCCGCGGCGGCGCCGACGAAGAGATCATGCAGTGAGCAATACTCCGGAAAAACCCGACCGCCGGATGCTGGAAGCCCTCGTCTGCCCCATCAGCCAGGCCGTCCTCACTTACGACGCCGAGCGGCAGGAACTGATCTCGAAAGCCGCCCGCCTGGCCTTTCCGATCCGCGACGGGATTCCGGTGATGCTGGTGAGTGAGGCCCGGGAAGTAGAGTGAGGGCGCGGATGCCCTCAGGGCAGTCTTGATGCAGCCTGCCGAGTATGGGCACGGCGGACAAAATGCTGAACCAGCCCGACAAAGCCCGGCAAGCCCATCAGAAGCCCGCCCAACAGCACAAGCGGTGATGTGTGCTCGGACACATCGCGCCCGGACAGGATGAAGGCAACGGTCCAAACGAAAAACAGGATGAACGCGGCAAAGTGCATGGTGAAAACCGCTCGTTCGCGCCCCCGATCAGACGGAAAGGCGTGCTGCCTGCCGTAGTCGTTCTTGAACGCAAGCACATCCCTGTGGCGGCAGAGCAGAACCGAGGCCCGGACCGTCACCAAAGCGGCAAGGCCAAACGCGACAATCTCAACCCACCGCCAGTCGATGTAATGGCAAAAGAGAAACCAGGCTATTCATGCCAATGTTACCGTGATGGAAATCTTAACGCCGAAAGGGTCACGCAGACTCAAAAGGAACATGTTTCTCGTTTCCCTTACCAAACCCCTAACGCCCACAGCTAACCCATTGTAATCCCTAACGACAGACCCCCAGTCCAGCGTGGACAGGTCACAAAGCCTTCCCCTCCAGCAGCTTCGGCACGGCCCCCGTCAGCCCCGCCGCCTGCCGGATGAACCGCCGCCTGAGCCACGGCGTTGCCCCGACGATCCCCAACCCCAGATCCCGCCCCAGCCGCAGGATCGGGTTGTCATTCGAAAACACCCGGTTCACCGCATCCATCCCCAGGGCCAGCGCCGTCGCATCGAACCGCCGCCACCGCTGATACTCCTCCAGCACCGTCAGCGCCCCGATATCCTCGCCCCGCCGCGCGGCACCAACCAGCACCTCCGCCAGCGCCCCCACATCGCGCAGCCCAAGGTTCAGCCCCTGCCCGGCAATCGGATGCACCCCATGCGCCGCATCGCCCACCAGCGCGACCCGAGGCCCGACGAACCGCTCTGCCAGCGACAGCGACAGGGGGTAGGTGAACCGCGCCCCCGCCAGCCCGATCTCGCCCAGAAAATCCCCGAACCGTGGCCGCAACGCCGCCAGATATTCCGCATCAGGCAACGCCTGGATCGCCGCCGCAGCCGCCTCCGTCTCGCTCCACACGATCGATGAATGAAACCCGCCCTTCAGCGGCAAGATCGCCAGCGGCCCGGACGGCATGAAGAACTGATGCGCGATGCCCTGATGATCCTTCTCATGCGCAATCGCCGTCACCAGCGCCGTCTGGCCGTATCCCCAGCCGACCCGATCAATCCCGGCCCGCGTCGCCACGCCCGATCCGCGCCCATCACACCCGACCAGCAGCTTCGCCCTGAGCACTCGGCCCGAGGCCAGCGTCACCGCCACGCCCTCCGCCGTCACCTCCTGGCCAACCACCGTCTCGCCGGACATCAGCGTCACCGACGACCCACCCATCGCCTCCAGGAACGCGGCATAAAGGAACCGGTCCTCCAGCATGAAGCCCATCGGGCCTTCCTCGATCTCGGCATGGTCAAACGTCAGGAAGAACGGCGAGGCCCCCATCCCCGCCAACCCGTCCGACGCCTTGATCTTCAGGATCGGCTGGGCCTTCTCGGCCACCCGGGGCCATACCCCGATTGCCGTCAGCAACCGCTTCGACGCGATGGCCAGCGCGTAGGCCCGCCCGTCGAACCCCGCTTCGGCCCGCGCCGGGGCAGGGCGGGCGTCAACCACCACCACCTTGAACCCGGCCCCCGCCAGCGCCAGTGCCAAGGCGGGCCCGTTCAGCCCGCCACCCGCAATCACGATATCCTCATCCTGTGTCATGCCTTCAGATATGCTTCCCCGCACGGGATTGTCCATGCGCCCGCCTGCCGCTACCCTTCGCCCAAACGGGGGAATTAGATGAGCGGCACCTGGGCACATATGACGGCGGCAGAGCTTGGCCGCGAAATCGGCGCTGGCCGTATCCACCCGGTCGAACTCGTCGAGGCCATGCTCGATGCCATCGACACCCACCCCCTCGCTCCGCGCATCTACGCCCGCACCACGCCGGATCGGGCAAGAGCCGAGGCGATGGCCGCCGCTGGCCGCGCCAAGACCGGGCTTCGCCGGGGCGTCCTTGATGGCGTGCCGGTCAGTTGGAAAGACCTCTTCGATACGGCCGGCATCGCGACCGAGGCAGGTTCCGCCCTGCTGAAAGGCCGCACCCCCACCCGCGACGCCGCGGTCCTGGAAACCGCCACCCATGCCGGCCTCGTCTGCATCGGCAAGACACACATGTCGGAACTTGCCTTCTCCGGCCTCGGCCTCAACCCGGTCACCGCGACGCCACCCTGCCTGAACGATGATCGCGCCGTGCCGGGCGGTTCATCCTCCGGGGCCGCCGCTTCGGTCGCCTTCGGCCTTGCCCCGGCGGCAATCGGGTCGGACACCGGCGGGTCGGTCCGGATTCCGGCGGCGTGGAACGACCTTGTGGGCCTGAAAACCACAGCCGGCAGCCTGCCGCTGACCGGCACGGTGCCCTTGTGCGAGACGTTCGACACCATCGGCCCGCTTGCCCATTCGGTGGAGGATTGCAACCTCCTCCTCGCCGCGCTGCATGGCCGCAAGCCAGCCGATCTGGCCGGGGCCAGCCTTGCCGGAACCCGCCTTGCCGTGCTGGAAACCGTGGCACTCGACGGCTTGCGCGACCGCCCGTCCAAGGGCTTTGATGATGCCACCCAGCGTCTTGCCCGCGCTGGCGCTAGAATCGAGCGTATCGCCGTTCCGGAAGTGGTCGAGGCGATGGGACTAGCTGCTGCCCTGTTCACCGCCGAAGCCTATGGCATCTGGCGCGAAACCATTGAACGCGCACCTGAAAAGATGTTTCCGCGTATCCTGGAACGGTTCCGTTCCGGTGCGCAGTTCACCGCGATGGATTACGTCGCCGGCTGGCGCCGTCTGCACCAGTTGCGCGCGATCTGGGCCGAAAAGACCGCCGAGTATGACGCGGTGATCCTGCCTACCGCGCCGATCCTGCCGCCCGATGCCAACCGGCTGATGACGGACAATGATTATTACGTCACCGAGAACCTCCTGGCCCTGCGCAACACCCGCATCGGCAACCTGATGGGTCTTTGCGTGTTGACGCTGCCGACCTCGCAGCCATCCTGCGGCATCAGCCTCATGGCGGGTCCGGGTCAGGAAAACCGCTTGCTCAGGCTTGGCTCGGCGGCGGAACTGGCGTTGCGCTGAGGGCCGAAAGAGTTGATCTGAAGGCTCCTTCGCGCCTGCCGCAGCGCAACAAAGCGATTTGCCGCCCGCCGGGCCCTGCGTTCAACCCGTTTCAAGGGCCAAAAAGCCACAACCCCGCCGCTCAACCCACTCACGATGATGTGTTTTTCTGGACCGCGCCGGTTTCTCTGGCTATCGTCCATTCGAACGGGGCGCTACGACCCCGAATTTGAGGCAGTAATGGCGTTTCCTGAGCGGTTTTCGAACCTGCCAGACTATGCGTTTCCGCGTCTGCGGAAACTTCTCGACGTCCACCCTCCGGGTGGCGAACCCATTGGCATGACCATCGGCGAACCCCGCCATCCGATGCCCGACTTCGTCGGTCCCATCCTTGCGGCCAACCTCAACGGCTTTGCGGTCTACCCGCCGAACGACGGCACGCCCGAACTGCTGACGGCCATTTCCGGCTGGATCGCGCGTCGCTACGGGGCCAGCCTGCTCCCCGATCAGATCATGGCCCTGAACGGCACCCGCGAGGGGCTGTTCAACGCCGCCATCGCGCTTTGCCCGGAACAGAAGGCAGGGCAAAAGCCCGTCATCCTGATGCCCAACCCGTTCTATCAGGTCTACGCCGTCGCTGCGCTGACCGTGGGGACGGAACCCGTCTACGTCGCGGCCACCGCCGCGACCGGCTTTCTGCCCGATTACTCCAGCCTGCCAAAAGACATCCTCGACCGCACCGCAATCGCCTACATCTGCTCGCCCGCGAACCCGCAAGGCGCCGTTGCCAGCGCCGAGTATCTGGCTGATCTGCTGGCCTTGGCCGAGAAACACGATTTCCGTGTCTTTGCCGACGAATGCTATTCCGAGATCTGGCGCGACACGCCGCCCACCGGACTTTTGACCGTGGCGAAAGCCACCGGCGCAGACCCCGAGCGGGCGCTGGTGTTTCACTCGCTTTCCAAACGCTCCAACCTTCCCGGTCTGCGCTCCGGCTTTGTCGCGGGTGGCCTCCACAGCATCGCCGAAATCCGCAAGCTCCGTTCATTCGCCGGTGCGCCGCTGCCGCTGCCTGTTCAGCGCGTGTCCGAGGCGGTCTGGAACGACGAAGCGCATGTCGACGCCTCGCGCGCGATGTACCAGGAGAAATTCCACCTCGCCGACCGGATTTTCGCCGGAATGCAGGGCTATCAGCCACCCGATGGCGGCTTCTTCCTTTGGCTGCCGGTCGAGGATGGCGAGGCCGCCGCGCTCAGGCTCTGGCGCGAAACGGGGGTCCGGGTGCTGCCCGGCGCCTACCTCTCGCGCGACGCCGGGGGACAGAATCCCGGCAAAGGTTATATCAGGGTCGCCCTCGTGGCCCCAAAAGAAGAAACGCAGCGCGGGCTCACGCAGCTTCGCGACTGCCTCTACGGTCAAGGGACGTAAAGAATGGCATCTTATCAGGCACGGCAACGCGATCCGCTTCTGGATCAGACCACACAAGCCATGCTGGAACGCCGGGGACGCGAGCTGATCGGCATCGCGCTCCTGATGCTCGGACTTGCCTTCGTCCTGGCCCTGGGCAGCTATTCGCCTGACGATCCCGGCTGGATGGTCGCTACCGAAGAACCCGCGCAGAACATCCTTGGCCGCCTTGGCGCGTCGCTTGCCTCGACCCTGATCATCATCATCGGTCTTGGCGCATGGGCCATTCCAACGATCCTCTCCGTCTGGGGCGGCCGTTTCGTGCTGCACCGTGGCGGCGAACGCGCCCTGTCGCGCGTGGTCTTTGCCGTCATCGCCGTGGCGCTGGCCTCGGTCTATGCCGCAACCCTGGTGCCCGGCGCCGACTGGCCACATTCCTTCGGCCTCGGCGGGCTTTTCGGCGATACCGTCCTCGGTTCGCTGCTCGGGATCATGCCGGGCAGCGCCGGCTTCGGGCTGAAGCTGCTGTCACTTTGCGCATTTTTCGCGGTCGGCGCGATGCTCCTTTACGTCACCGGCTTTGACATTGCCGAACTGAAGGCGGTCTGGCGTTTCCTGCTCCTGGGTTCGGTCGTGGTCTATGCGGCGCTTCGCACTGCCGCGGGCATCGGTGCGCGCAGCGCCGTGGCCGGGGCCGTCCGCCTGCAAGACCGCGCCCGCAGCCGCGCAGAGGCCGAACCGCCACTGACCCCCGCGCCGATGGGCCGCCGCGCCACCACCATCGCCGCCCGCGCCACGATGGCGCCCGAACCGCTGCGCGCCGGATCGGCCTGGAACGCCCCCGCCACCTTGCGTGCCGAGCCACGCCACTTCCCCGCCCCGGCCGATCTGCCGAAGGAAAAGCTTGGTTTCCTGGCCCGGATGCGGCGGGTCGTCGACCCGGAACCGGAGCTTGTCGAGCACGAGCTTGCCGATGCCGCATGGGATGCCGACCTGCCCTCCGAAGACCGCATCAAGGCCCGCATCTCCGACGTGATCCGCAACCGCGTGCAGCGCAGCCCCGAACCGGTGCGCTTTGATGCCACCCGGATGGAGCCGCCGGTCATGCGTCCGCGCATGGAGCCGCCCGTGACCGCCGCCGTGACCGCCGCCGCCACTGTCGCAGGCACCGTGGCCGGCGCGCTGGCTGCTCCCGGACTTGCGCGCGCGGCCGATCCCCTGATCGAAGACTGGCAGGACGAAGACCTCGAAGACGCCGCATGGGACGGCGAGGCCGAAGACCTGCCGCAGCGCAACCTTCACGCCGACCGCCGCCCCGTCGTGCAGCAACCCGTCCGCAAGCCCGCCCCTTCGCGGCAGGCGCTGGCCGAAAACCAGCCGGCCCTGCGCTTTGACGATCAGCCGCTGGCCTATGAACTGCCGCCACTTGGTCTCCTGTCCAACCCCGTTACCGTCCAGCGCACCCAGCTTTCCAACGAGGCGCTGGAAGAAAACGCGCGCATGCTCGAATCCGTCCTCGACGATTACGGCGTGAAGGGTGAGATCACTTCCGTCCGCCCCGGCCCGGTCGTCACGATGTACGAACTGGAACCCGCGCCCGGCCTGAAAGCCTCGCGCGTGATCGGCCTTGCCGACGATATCGCCCGCTCGATGTCCGCCCTCTCCGCCCGCGTCTCCACCGTGCCCGGCCGCACCGTGATCGGCATCGAACTTCCCAATGCCGTGCGCGAAAAGGTCGTCCTGAAGGAAATCCTTTCCGCCCGCGATTTCGGCGACAGCCAGATGCGCCTGCCGCTTGCCTTGGGCAAGGACATCGGCGGCGACCCGATCGTCGCCAACCTTGCGAAGATGCCCCACCTTCTGATCGCCGGCACCACCGGCTCGGGCAAATCCGTGGCGATCAACACGATGATCCTCTCGCTGCTTTACAAGCTTTCCCCGGAAGAATGCCGGATGATCATGATCGACCCGAAGATGCTGGAACTTTCCGTCTACGACGGCATCCCGCACCTCCTCTCCCCCGTCGTGACCGACCCGAAAAAGGCCGTCGTCGCCCTGAAATGGGTCGTGGGTGAAATGGAGGAGCGTTACCGCAAGATGTCCAAGATGGGCGTCCGCAACATCGAAGGCTACAACGGCCGCGTCCGCGAGGCGCTGTCGAAGCGCGAGATGTTCAAGCGCACCATCCAGACCGGGTTCGACGAGGAAACCGGCGATCCGATCTTCGAAACTGAGGAATTCCAGCCCGTCACGATCCCCTACATCGTGGTGATCGTGGACGAGATGGCCGACCTGATGATGGTCGCCGGCAAGGAAATCGAAGCCTGCATCCAGCGCCTTGCCCAGATGGCCCGCGCCTCGGGTATTCACCTGATCATGGCCACCCAGCGCCCCTCGGTTGACGTGATCACCGGCACGATCAAGGCCAACTTCCCGACCCGGATTTCCTTCCAGGTCACCTCAAAGATCGACAGCCGCACCATCCTTGGCGAACAGGGCGCCGAGCAGCTTCTCGGCATGGGCGACATGCTCTACATGGGCAACGGCGCCCGCATCACCCGTATCCACGGCCCCTTCGTGTCCGACGAGGAAGTCGAGGAAATCGTCAACCACCTGAAATCCTACGGGCCCCCGGTCTACATGTCCGGCGTCGTCGAAAGCGTGGATGACGAGCGTGACAACGAGATTGACCTTGTGTTGGGTCTGAACTCCGAAGGCGACGACACGCTTTACGATCAGGCCGTGGCGATCGTGGCGAAAGACCGCAAGTGCTCGACCTCCTACATCCAGCGCAAGTTGGGCATCGGCTACAACAAGGCCGCAAGGCTGGTGGAGCAGATGGAAGATCAGGGTGTGGTCACCAAAGCCAACCACGTCGGCAAGCGGGAGATCTTGGTCGAGGAGCGGTGAGGGTCAGCGCCGAGTATGTCCCCTTTCCGGCCCTCTGGCCCCGAACGTCTCAACTGCGCCGCGTCAGGCGCCTTGCTGGCCAGACGGTGCGGGTGCGTGTCCCGGGGGCTGCCAAGCGATTTGGTCGCTGCGGCAAGGATGGCGTGATCCTTCGCTACCAAACTAAACCAATCCGCGACGCCAGGAGTTGATCCGGGCTCCGCCCTCACGCCCTTCAAGTCATAACAGATCCTTAACGGCCACAGGAAAATACAGCAAAATCAAAGGGCAAGCGATATGTCCACGGTGGGACACTCACTTGTGCCGCCGCTCCAGCTGCGCCAGCCGCACCTGTCGCATCGTTTCCACCAACAACGCCGTCAGGAGACCAAAACTCAGGAACCCGTTGACCGAGGCCATGGCGGCAAAGATCCTGAGCTCCTTCGGTGGCACCACATCGCCCAGCCCCAGCGTCGAGAACGCCACCAGCGAGAAATACATCGCCTCCTCCAGCGTCTTGAAGGCTCCCAGTTCAAACAGTGCCAAAGCCCAGATCCATACCGCCACCGTGATCAGGGCAAGAACCCATATTCCCACCCCGATGAGCAGCACCAGAAGTTTCGGCCGCTGCGGCGGTGCCAGCAGCCACGGATGCACCCGCACGAACAGCGCCTCCAGAAGGAACGCTCCCACCGCCGCCACCGTTATGTTGAGGATCAGCACGACCGTTCCCAACGCGATCTGACTCAGCATGTCTTCCCTTCTGGACTCGCGCCCCCAGCGTCCTTATCTGACACCTATCATGGTCGAAAAATCCGATCCCAACTCGAAACTCATCGCAGAAAACCGCCGGGCGCGCTTTGATTATCACATCGAAGCCGACCTGGAGGCTGGCATCATGCTGCTCGGCTCCGAGGTCAAGAGCCTCCGCCAGGGCGGGTCCAACATCGCCGAAAGCTATGCCAGCGTCGAGGGCGGCGAGTTGTGGTTGATCAACGGCTACATCGCGCCCTACCTGCAAGCCAAGACCTGGGGTCACGAGGAACGCCGCCGCCGCAAGCTTCTGGTTTCCCGCAAGGAACTGAGCCGCCTCTGGAACGCGGTGGGACGCGAGGGCATGACGATCGTGCCGATGAAGATGTACTTCAACGACAAGGGCATCGTGAAACTGAAGCTTGGCATTGCCAAGGGCAAGAAGCTGGCCGACAAGCGCGAGACCAGCGCCAAGCGCGACTGGGATCGCCAGAAGGCCCGCCTGATGAAGCAGAACAACCAGAACTGACCGTTCACCCAAGCGAACAGTATCATTGTCGGATTGACGTCAATCTGGCAGATTTCGCGTTGCCGGCACAGAAAGCCGGTGAATGCCGTGTCTCTCTGCAGAGCCGGCGGAAAATGGGAAGGTAATGGTATGGGTATGGAACTGATCATTCAGATCATCGCGGGCCTCGTTGGCGGCAATGCCGCCGGGTCGGTGCTGAAGAACCTAAGTCTCGGCACGGCAGGCAACACTGTCGCCGGCGGTGTCGGTGGTGCACTTGGTGGCATCCTGATGGGGATGCTTGGTGGGGCTGCGCCCGATGCCGCAGCAGCAGCCTCCGGTCTTGATATCGGCGCGATCATCCAGTCCGTCGCTGGTGGGGGCGTGGGTGGTGCGGTGCTGACCGCGCTTCTCGGTGCTGTGAAAAAGATGCTGATCAAGTCCTGATCCCTTGTGCGGGGCGTGAAGGTGCCGCCCCGCACCCCTAGCAGGCTTGCCTCGCGCCGTGTCGCCCCGATATACCGCGGCACAAGCTTCGCGAGGTTGCAATGACGCCTTCACCTGCAGACGATCCAAAAACACTGGTCTCGACCGACTGGCTGGCGCGGCACCTGCGCGACCCTGATCTTCGCGTCCTTGATGCAAGCTGGTATCTGCCCGACGCTGGCCGCGACTCGCGTGCCGAGTATCAAGCGGCCCATATTCCCGGAGCGCGCTTTTTCGACATCGACGAGGTTTCGGATCTGCGGTCGTCTCTGCCCCACATGGCGCCGCCACCGGAGAAGTTTGTCAGCCGGATGCGCGCGATGGGCGTGGGCGACGGTCATCAGGTGGTGGTCTATGATGGCGCGGGCCTCTTCAGCGCTGCCCGCGTCTGGTGGCTGTTCCGCCTGATGGGCAAAACCGACGTGGCGGTCCTGGACGGCGGTTTTCCCAAATGGCGCGCCGAGGGGCGCGAGGTCGAGGACATGCCCCCGATTGTCAAAGATCGCCACATCACGGTCAGCCGTCAGAACCATCTGGTCAAGGATGTGACCCAGGTTGCCCATACGGCGAAGCTAGCGGAGGCCGAGATCATCGACGCCCGCTCTGCCCCCCGCTTCAAGGGCGAGGTGCCGGAACCCCGCCCGGGCCTGAGGTCCGGGCACATACCCGGGTCACGCAACGTACCTTTTGCGACCGTCCTTAACCCCAACGGCACAATGAAGGCGCCGATCGATCTGAAAGCGGTGTTCGAGGCGGCGGGGATCAATCTCGCCAAACCCGCGATCACAACTTGCGGATCGGGCATCACGGCGGCGGTGCTGTCGCTTGCGCTGGAACGGATCGGCCATCGCGACCATTCGCTCTATGACGGCTCTTGGGCCGAATGGGGCATGTATGACGACCTGAAGGTTGAACAAGGCCCGCAGGCCTGAGCCTGCACTACCGGAGTCTGAGATGCTCGAAACCCTGAACCCCCAGCCGCAGGACAAGATTCTGCAGCTAATCGCCATGTTCCGCGAAGACCCACGGGCCGACAAGATCGACCTTGGCGTTGGCGTCTACAAGGACGCGACCGGCCTGACGCCCGTCATGCGCGCGGTCAAGGCGGCGGAGAAAAAGCTGTGGGAGACGGAAAAGACCAAGACCTATACCGGCCTTGCCGGAGAACCGGCGTTCAATGCGGCGATGGTCACGATGATCCTGGGAGATGGCTACGCAGACCGTGCGGCCTCGATCGCGACGCCGGGGGGTACTGGAGCGATCCGTCAGGCGCTGGAACTGATCAGGCTGGCGGCGCCGGGGGCAACGGTCTGGCTGTCGAACCCGACCTGGCCGAACCATCCGTCGATCATCAAGTACCTCAAGATGCCGATGGCCGAGTATCGCTACTTTGATTCGGTTGCCGGTGGCATCGATTTTGCCGGGCTGATTGCCGATCTTGAGGGGGTAAAGGCTGGCGACGCCGTGCTGTTGCACGGCTGCTGCCATAACCCGACGGGTGCGAACCTTGATTCCGGGCAATGGGATGTGGTGGCCAGGCTTCTGATCGAGAAGGGTGCCCTTCCATTCATCGACCTTGCCTACCAAGGCTTCGGCGACGGGCTGGAGGAGGACGCCGCAGCAACCAGGATGATCGCCGCCCGCTTTCCTGAAGTGCTGATCGCCGCGTCATGTTCCAAAAACTTCGGCATCTACCGCGAACGGACCGGCGTGCTGATCGCCCTGACCTCGAACGATCGCAAGGCTACGGTGCAAGGAAATCTGGCGTTTCTGAACCGGCAAAACTACAGCTTTCCGCCCGATCATGGCGCGCGGCTGGTGACGATGATCCTTGAGGATGCCGAGCTCACGGCCGACTGGAAGGCGGAACTGGAGGAGGTGCGGCAGAACATGCTCAGCCTGCGCCAGACCCTTGCAGATGAGTTGCGCAAGGCCACAAACTCGGACCGGTTCGATTTCGTAGCCCACCATCGCGGCATGTTCAGCCGCCTTGGCCTGACGGAAACGCAGGTGGAAACGCTGCGCCGCGACCATGGCATCTACATGGTCTCTGACAGCCGGATCAACATTGCGGGGCTGAATGCGCGCACGGTGCCGATCCTGGCCAAGGCCATTGCAACGGTGCTTTGATGCCGGCGCTGGCCACTGAACGCTTCGGCGATCCGCGCGACCCGGCCTTGGTGCTGGTCATGGGGGCGACTGCCAGCCGCGACTGGTGGCCGGTTGCCTTCTGTGACGGTTTGGCGGGGCGAGGGCTTTATGTGCTTCGCTACGACAGCCGTGATACGGGGCAGTCCCCAACCTGCCCGCCTGGCGCGCCCGATTACCGGTTGGAAGATCTGGCTGATGACATCCTGGCGGTGCTGGACGCGGAGGGCCTGGCGTCGGCGCATGTGATGGGCATGTCGCTTGGTGGCTATCTGGCGCAAATTGCCGCGCTGACGGCCCCCGCGCGTGTGCTGTCCCTGATCCTATACGCGTCCGAACCCGTGGGTTGGACCGGCCCAGACCTGCCCGGCATTGACGAGGGGTTCTTCGATCTTTTTGGCGGCGCCGAAACGCTCGACTGGAATGATGCGGACGCTGTGGTTGCGTTCCAGCTTCCACTACAGCGGTTCTGTGCCGGGTCAGGGTTCCCGTTCAACGCGGCTGTGAGCGAGGCGCTGATCCGCGGCGAACACGCCCGCGCCATCAACCCCGCCTCGGCTTTCAACCACGGCAGTCTGCGCGAAACGCGGGACTGGACGGATGCGACCGCCCGCATTTCCCAGCAAACGCTGGTGATTCACGGCACCGACGATCCGATCCTGCCGATCGAAAAGGGCCGCGCCCTTGCGGCGTCCATTCGAGGGGCGCGATTGGTCGAAGTTCCGGGTCTTGGCCACGAAATTCCGGGGCCGATCATACCGCGCCTGGTGAACGAGGTTGCCACCTTCGTGAACGGCCGCTGACGCATCATGCTTGCCATCCTCCTGTCACTCGGGGCTGCGGCGACCTTTGCGTTGTCGGCGATGCTGATTGACCGGGTGAACGGCCGCGTCGCGATCCTGCAGCTTGCGCGCTGGCAGATGGGTATTGCGTTTGTCATCACACTTGCCGTCTCGGGCCTGATCGGCGGCTGGCAGACGGTTGCGCCGTGGCAGTTCGGGCTGCTGGCGGCGTCTGCGGCCGCGGGGATCATGCTGGCCTCGCTTACCTACTTCGGAGCGATCATGTTTGCCGGGCCGCGGATCTCGGCGCTGCTGTTTACCCTTGCGTCGCCCTTTGCCTTGCTGATGGGTTATCTTGCATTGGGCGAGAGCGTTTCACTTGTTCAAGCGGCCGGGATCGGCCTGATCCTTGTCGGCATTGCGCTTGCGATCACGGCCCCTGCCGATGCGCCTGTGATCGGGCGCAGCGTCCGGCCGCTTTGGCACGGCATTGCGCTGGGTGTCGTCACCGCGGCCGGGCAGGCGGCGGGCAGTCTTCTGGCCCGGCCGGCAATGGCGGCAGGGGTGGAGCCGGTGACGGCCATGGCGATCCGGTCCGGCCTGGGCTTTGCGTTCTTTTTCGGTTTGATGGTGCTGCCAATTGCGAGGCGGGCGATGCCGTTGGGGCGGGCCGAGTTCGTGACCATCGGATGGTCAGCCGTTCTTGGCATGTTCATCGGGATGTCGCTGTTGATGGCGGCACTTGCACGCGGCGATGTCGGCATCGTCTCGACGCTGTCATCGACCACACCGGTCCTGATCCTTCCGATGCTTTGGGCCGCCAGCGGCAAGCGTCCAACGGTCGTTGCCTGGGCCGGTGCCATTCTTGCCGTTTTCGGGACTGCGCTGATCAGTCTTGCTTAGCGTCCCGCCAGTACGGCGACAGCCATGCCAGAGGCCATGATCATTGCCATGCCGACAAGTGCAAAGCCGTCAGGGACATGGGCAAAAACCAGCCAGCCCAGAATCGCAGCCCAGACGATGTGCAGGTAATTCACCGGCGCAAGCAACGAGGCTGGTGCCTCGCGGTAGGCGGCGGTGAACAGCAGATGTGCCACTGTGCCCAACACTCCCAGAACTACCATCAAGGAAGCGCCAAGGATGTCGGGCATCGCGCCGCCCAGTGACCATGGCAGCAATGCCGTGAACACCAATGTGCCAACCAGGGCCGTGTGAAACAACAGCGCCATTGTCGTTTCGGTTCGGGTCAGCATCCGCGTCAGAAGATGATAGGCGGTGGCACAGACCGCGTTAATCAAGCACAAGCCCACGCCCACCGGATCAAGCCCGCTGCCCGGCCGCGCAATGACCAGAACGCCAATGAAGCCGCCGGCCGCGGCAAGCCAGCCAATCAGGCTGACCCGTTCGCCCAGAATTGGCCCGGCTGCGAGCATCACGAGGAACGGAGCGATATAGATGATTGCCACCGTTTCACCGACCGGCATCACGCGCAGGGCGTAGACCATGCTCAACGAGGCCAAGGCCAGACAAGCGCCGCGCAGCAGAACGAGGAAAAGCCGGTTCGTGCGCCACAGGCTGGTGCCGTGCCGTGGCATCATCACGGCCATCAGCAAGAACAGGTTCACGCCATAGCGTACCGCCAGCAGCAGCGGCACCGCATACAGGATCGCCAGATGCTTGCTGACGGTGTCGGACAGACCGAACAGAAAGGTGGCTGCGATGACCAGCCCCACACCTTTCAGCGCACCTTGGTGGCGCAGCGCAGTCGGTACGGCGAGGTTCGTCATGGGTGCAGGCTTTCGACTATGACCCTTACACTAACAAGATGCCCCTGTGTGCGACAGGGCCGCCGCAAAAAACGAAAGCGGCCCGTGGGGGGAGGACCCACGGGCCGTTCACGCAGGCTGGCGAGGGGAAGGACCCGCCAGCAGTACCTGGGGCCGGCGCATGGCCAGCCCCAGGGAATGTCACATGTTGTAAGCGCGCTCGCCATGCGAGGTGAGATCGAGCCCCTCGCGCTCTGCCTCTTCCTTCACGCGCAGGCCCATCACCGCATTGACGGCATAGTACAGGGCGGCCGACACGACACCGCACCAGACGATGGTCACCAGAACTGCCTGGATCTGTACCATGATCTGTGCACCCATCGCCTGGCCGCCGTAGCCGATGCCACCCATGGATGGGTCGTTGACCACTGCGGTGCCGATGGCGCCGATGATCCCGGCGACGCCGTGAATGCCGAAGACATCAAGGCTGTCGTCGTAGTTCAGCTTGTGCTTCACGGTCGACACGAAGAAGTAGCAGGCGACCGACGCAACCGCACCCAGCACGATGGCACCCACCGGCCCGGCAAACCCGGCTGCCGGTGTCACGGCGACCAGACCGGTCACGACGCCGGATACCGCACCCAACATGGAAGCCTTGCCGCGCACCACGATCTCGACCAGCACCCAGGCCAGCGTTGCCCCGGCAGTGGCGGTGAAAGTGTTGATCATCGCAAGACCCGCGCCACCGTTGGCCTCGAGATTGGAGCCGGCGTTGAAGCCAAACCAGCCGACCCACAGCATCGAAGCGCCGACCATCGTCAGGGTCATCGAGTGCGGCGCCATGTTGTCCTTGCCGTAGCCAACGCGCTTGCCGATGATCAGGCAGCCGACCAGCGCTGCAATCCCGGCATTGATGTGCACAACCGTGCCGCCAGCAAAGTCGAGGGCGCCCCAGCCGTAGATCAGGCCGTCCGAATCCCAGACCATGTGGGCTACCGGGAAGTAGACGATCGTCACCCAGAGCGCGACGAAGACCAGAAGCGAACCGAACTTGATTCGCTCGGCGAAGGCACCGACGATCAGCACCGCCGTGATGCAGGCGAAGGTCATCTGGAACGAGATGAACACGAACTCGGGGATCACGAAGCCTGCCGAGAATGTAGCTGCCATGGATTCAAGTGTGACGCCGGACAGGAACGCTTTGCCCAAGCCACCCCAGTAGGGCGATGCCGCATCGCCAAAGGACATCGAATAGCCCCAGAAAATGTAGATGACGATCACCATTGCGGTGATGACCGTCGACTGCATCAAGAGCGACAGCATGTTCTTGGTCCGAACGAGGCCACCGTAGAACAGGGCCAGACCCGGCAGGATCATGAACAGAACCAGGACGGTCGAGATCATCATGAAGGCGGTGTCGCCCTTGTCCATTACCGGCACGACTTCGGCCGCCGCATCGGTGGCTGCCTCCGCGGTCTCGGCAGTGGCTTCCTGTGCCCAGGCGGGCAGGCCGGCGAAGAGCGACGCCCCCAGCGCGCCCAGGCCAGTGAATTTTGCGAGTTTCATCATGTCAGTGGTTTCCCCTTGCCCCACACGCATCACAGCGCATCGTCATCGGTTTCGCCGGTGCGCACCCGCACGGCGTGTTGCACGTTCTTGGCCGTCTTCTGGATCGTGCTGACCACCTGATCGGCCAGACCATCGGCGACCACGATTTCCAGCCGTACCTTCGGCACGAAGTTCACGGCATATTCAGCACCCCGGTAAATCTCGGTGTGGCCTGACTGGCTACCGAAACCCTTGATCTCGGTTACCATCATTCCGCGCACGCCGATGGCGGTGAGTGCTTCGCGAACCTCCTCAAGCTTGAACGGCTTGATCGCTGCGATAATGAGCTTCACATTTTTCCCCTTCTGTCGTTTCAGACCCCCGAGGGCGCCGGGATTCCTGATTGCGATCAGGCAGGGCAATGCAGCTGCAGCACAAGAAAACGCCGGCACGATTTGGCCAATGGCGCAACGTATTTGCACAAATTTTGCACTTTTTTGGCAAGATGACTAAATTTTGAGCGAATACGGAACTCGAATCGAGGACGGCCAATCTGTGCTTTCCTGAAAATCCCGGGTATTCTTCTGATCAATCAGATCGTGCAAGAACGGCGGGCAGGCGGGCATGGCGTTAAAGAGTGGGGGGCGAAAGCCTCTTGTGGCGGACAGGCGCTTTGCAAGCTCCAAGGGCGGCAGCGGCCCGCGCAAACCCGCGGACCCGCCGCGCAAGCCCAATCGGGCGAGGCAGTCCCGCCCGCCGCGCAAGCACGGTTTCATCGTCGGCGCGTTTCTTGCCCTGTGGCGGATGATCTTGGCGGTGGTCTGGCGGCTGACTGCCGTCAGTGCGTTGATCCTGGCGGGTATAGTCTTCTATTTCTATGCCCAGCTGCCTCCGGTATCCGAACTGATGGATGCACGGGCGCGCGGATCGGTGACCATGCTTGATCGGGACGGCAAGGTGTTCGCCTGGCGCGGCGAAACCTTCGGCGGCATGATCACTGCCGACAGTGTATCACCCTATCTGCACAACGCGGTGGTGGCGACCGAGGACAAGCGGTTCTATTGGCATTTCGGGATCAGTCCGCGCGGTATCGCCTCGGCCATCCGGATCAACCTGTCCGAAGGGCGTGGTCCGCTGGAAGGCAATGGTGGTTCCACCATTACCCAGCAGGTAGCCAAGCTTTTGTGCCTAGGTGTGCCTTACGATTCTGCCACGTGGAAGTCGGAAGCCGAATACGAGACGGACTGCCGACGGGGGGGTATCTGGCGCAAGCTGAAGGAAGTTCCGTATGCGATGGCGATGGAGGCCAAGTATACGAAAGAAGAAATCCTGACGATCTACTTCAACCGTGCCTATCTGGGTGCCGGCGCGCGCGGCTTCGAAGCGGCAGCCCAGAGATATTTCGGCAAATCGGCCAACAAGGTGAGTGCCGCCGAAGCAGCGATGCTGGCCGGGCTTTTGAAGGCCCCGTCGACTTTCGCGCCGACCGGCAGCCTTGAACGGGCGCGCGGGCGGGCGAATGTCGTGATCGGCCTGATGGAAGAGCAAGGCTATCTGACCCCGGCCGAGGCAGAGGAAGCGCGTACCAAGCCGGCATCGCTGTCAAAGGCGGCTGAACAGAAGACAGGCGGATTCTTCGCCGACTGGGTGATGGACACCGCACCCGACTTTCTTGCCGGTGATACGACCGAGGACGTGATCATCGAAACCACTCTGGATCAGGCGATGCAGAAGCAGGCTGAAGATGCGCTGGCCTATGTTTTTGAAACGAAGGTCAAGGCTGGCTCCAAGGCCCAAGCCGCGATCGTGGTGATGAGCGCGGACGGCGCGGTGCGGGCCATGGTGGGTGGGCGTAATCTGCCCAATGCAGGCGATTTCAACCGCGCCACGCAGGCCCTCCGTCAGACCGGATCGGCCTTCAAGCCCTTCGCCTATGCGGTGGCGATGGATCTTGGCTGGTCACCGATGGACTATGTGGAGGATATTCCTCTTACGATGAACATCGCAGGCTCCGGCCCGTGGACGCCGCAGAACTATGACAAGGACTACAAGGGCGTCATCACATTGACGCAGGCCCTGGCTGAAAGCCGCAACATCCCCGCAGTACGGGTCAGCGAAGCTGTGGGCCGGGATCTGGTCCGCAAGGTCGCCACTGAATTCGGGATCGCGTCCAACATGGCCGACGGTCCGGCACTGGCGCTGGGCGCGTCTGAATCCACGCTGATCGAAATGACCGGCGCTTATGCAGGCATATTGAACGGGGGGTCGGCGGTCACCCCATACGGCCTCAACCAGCTGAGACTGCAAGGCGATGACGAGGTTCTGTTCGGCAAGGGTGGCGGTATCGGAGAGCGGGTCATTTCGGAGACCGCTGCACGCGCGCTGACCTATATGATGTCCGAGGTGCTGATCTCTGGCACCGGCAAACGCGCCCGGCTGGATGGTCGCGACGCCGCCGGCAAGACAGGCACCACCCAAGGCGCGCGCGACGCCTGGTTCGTCGGCTTTACTGCCGATTATGTGGTCGGCGTCTGGATGGGTAACGACGACAACTTGCCGCTTAGCGGTGTCACCGGTGGCGGCCTTCCGGCCGAGATCTGGCACGAGGTCATGGTTCGTATCAACGAAGGCCTGCCCGCAACGCCACTGCAAATGGAGATTCCGCCGTCAAAATACGTAGCCGCGGATCCGAATTATCAGGAACCGACCTATACCGACGCGCTGCCTGAAGCCTATGTGGACCCTCTGCCGGACACGGGCAGCCAGGGCGCCGAAGAAAATGACCTCGTGGAGCAGATCTTGAGGGACATCCTTGGCATGGGCAACTGACCTCACCAACGAGGACCCTTCGCCCGTGTCATGGTCCGATACTGCCGGAGCCGCGCTCCTGCCCCGTTTGCTAAAGTTCTTGAAGCTGTGCGATCAGCGCGTCGAGATTGCCGCCACTCTTGTCGAGCAACGCACCGATTTCGGTCCGTTCTGAGGCCAGCATGTTGACGCCCTCGATGATGATGTTGAAAAACAGGTTCTTGCCCGACTTGTCCGACACATGCCAACGCAGGTCGAATGGAGCCTCGCCCTGCAGATAAGCGGTCGAGATCACTTCGAAATAGCTCTTGATCGCGCGGGCCTCTTTCACTTCGATCCTGCCGCCGATGAACTCACGGAAGCGGCGACCGTACTTGCGGCTGATGTAGCCCTGATAGGCCTTGGTGAACGCCGAAAGCTGCGCTTTCGACGCCGACCGCGCCGCCGGACCAAGAGCTGAACGCGCGATCGTCGGCACATCGGCGTAGCGGGAAAATACCTTCTCGAACGCGGGATACATCGCGTTTTGCGATTTGCCCGAGTTGATGATCTGGTTCACGTCCGCAACAGCCTTGTCGATCAGGGACTTGGCCTGATCAACCGTCAACGCAGCTGCATTGTTGGGTAGAACGGCCAAGGCCCCACCGGCCACCAGTCCGGCAGTGACCGCACGACGCGACAAAAAGTGGGGGCTATTCGGCATATGGGTCCTCATAAGGATCAATGAACGCGTCGTCTTCCGCCGCACTGCCCGGAGCAGCCTGTCCCAGCTCGAACCGGCGATTCTGCAGATACAGCAGACGGGACTGCGCATAGCTGTCCGCGCTTTCATATAGGATTGATTCGATCGTTTGCGCGAACCGATTGCGATCACCAAGGCGTGAGAACAGCTTGGCAGTCGTTGCTGCCATCGCTTCGCGCTTTGGCAGAGCCAGCCGCGTGGGGTTCAATACAACGTCCACTACAGCCCCGGTAGCGTCGCGCGCCGTCGATGGCCCCATCAGGGGAATCTCGACGTAAACCCCTTCGCCCACGCCCCAGACCGCAAGCGTCTCGCCGAAATCGGTTGGCTGCGATGGCAGTCCAAGCGCCGTCGCCGCGTCAAAGAGGCCTGCAACGCCCATGGTCAGGTTCACCGCAAGCCGCAGCGTGTTGATTGCCGCGTCTTCGATGTTGGCTTGCAGCAGATTGTTGGCAATATCGCCCGGCAGATCCAGCGTGCGCGCCACGTTGCCAACGACGCGCTGGGCCGGTTCCGGCACGATTGTGCCATAGCCTTTCGACGCCGGGCCAAGCAGCGCCCGATCCACCCCACGGTTGAACTCATGAACCCGTCGATTCGCAGGTTCGTAAGGATCGTTGATCCCGTCGGGACCCGCCGACCCGGCACAGCCTGCAACCAGAGCGCCAAGCGCAAGAATCGCAAAAGCTCGCGGCAGTTTAGCCAGAATTAAGGAAATCCTCAGACCCATGCACCTAACGTCCGAACGATGAAAGCCCTTAGCACAGGACTTGGCTGGAATTGGCAAGGCATAAGTCCGTGACCGGGGCAACACAACCGCTGTGCGTGGCAGGAACGCGACGGGCGGCAGAATGATGCCGGAACGGTAGGAACCGCGTGATGTCAGGCCGGGTCTCTCCTGAACGCACTGCCGCCGCAAAAGCGGAGCTTGCGCTGCTGCTTGTGCCGCTGCGGCCTGTTTTGATCGCGGTCTTCGGCTTCTCGGTTTTCGTCAACCTCCTCATGCTGACTGCCCCGCTTTACATGCTGCAAGTCTACGACCGCGTTCTTGTTGCGCGGTCACAGGAAACACTTGTCGCACTGTCACTGCTGGCTGGCTTTCTCTACCTTCTGATGGGGATCGTCGATCATGTCCGCGCCCGGATCACCGCCCGCGTTGCGGCGCGTATTCAGGCCGCGCTGGATGCCCGCATCCTGACCGCCTCGCTGTCGCGCCTGCGCGTTTCTCCTGAAGATCCGACGGCGCTTTCGGCTGGGCATGACCTTGACGCGGTAACGCGATTCTGGGCCTCTCCGGTCTTTCTGGCGCTGTTCGATACGCCCTGGACGCCGGTTTTCATCATGGCAATCTACGTTTTCCACCCAGTGCTTGGCTGGCTTGCCGTTGCCGGTGGGGCGGTGCTGGTTCTTGCGGGATGGCTCAACCAGCGTGGCACTGAATTGCCGGTGCGACAGTCCAATGCCGCTAGTGAAGCCGCAGACCGCACAGCCGAAGCCTTCAAGTCCGAGGCCGAACTTGTCCTCGCGCTTGGCATGACGACTGGCGTCCTTGCCCGTTGGCAAGCCAAGCGGCTTCAAGCCAGGACCCTTGGCCTTTCCGCCTCAGATGTAGCAGGACGGTACACGGTATTTACCCGTACCTTCCGGCTATTCCTGCAATCTGCAATGTTGGGCGTCGCTGCGTGGCTTGCACTGGGTGGGCAGGTGTCCAGCGGCGCGATGGTTGCCGCATCAATCCTGATGGGCCGCGCCCTGCAACCGGTGGAGCAGATCGTCGCACAATGGTCGACCATCACGCGTGCGCGGCAAGCCCACAGTCGGCTGTCTGACTTGCTGGCGCTTGTGCCGCGAGAGTCAACTCGCACTCCGCTTGGACGGCCCACCGCGCGTCTGGATGTGCAAAATCTGAGTGTTTTCCCGCCGGGTGCTGGTGCCCCAATCCTTCGTGGTGTCAGCTTCAGCCTGACCACTGGACAGGCCATCGGCGTCATCGGTCCGTCCGGGTCGGGCAAGACCGCACTTGCGCGGGCGCTCACCGGGATCTTGCAACCCGGGAGCGGCTCAATCCGGCTGGGTGGCGCCACGCTTGACCAATACGAGCCAGAAATTCTGGCCAGTGCTGTCGGATACCTTCCGCAGCGCGTCACGCTGTTCGAAGGCACGGTCGCGGAAAACATTGCGCGGCTCGACCCGCTGCCGGACCCGGTCGCCATCTTGGCGGCAGCCCGAGCCGCCGCTGCCGAAAATATGGTTCTGCATTTGCCGCGCGGATATGACACCAGTGTTGCAGCGGTTGCCAGCCGTCTTTCGGGCGGACAGGTGCAACGTATCGGACTGGCGAGGGCCCTCTACGGCGATCCGGTGATGATTGTACTGGACGAGCCAAACTCCAGCCTCGACAACGACGGCACCACTGCACTCACCCAAGCGATCCGCGCGGCAAAGGCCCGTGGTGCGATTGTGCTGATCATGGCGCACCGGCCCGCCGCGATCCAGGATTGCGACCTGCTGCTGGTACTCAAGGATGGGGCCGTTGCCGCGCTTGGATCGCGTGATGCAGTCTTGCGCGACATGGTCCGCAATGCCGGCCACGTTGCCCACAGCCTGACCTCGGGAGGGGCTGCATGAGCGACCTGTCGATCCGCGCCCCGCTGACCAGCGGACTGGCTGCGATTGCCGCCTTCGTTCTCGGCATTGCAGGGTGGAGCGTGTCAGCCCCGCTTTCTGGTGGCATCATCGCTGAAGGTAGGGTCGAAGTGGAGCGCAACCGTCAGGTCGTTCAGCACCTCGAAGGAGGTGTCATCGCCGAGATTCTGGTGCAAGAGGGTGACCGCGTCCGTGCGGGAACAGTGCTGGTGCGCCTTAACAGTGCCACTCTGCGGTCGGAACTAGCCATTGTGGAAGGTCGGCTGAGTGACTTGCACGCCCAACGCGCCCGCCTTCTGGCCGAACGCGACGGTGCGCGTGCCCTGGTGTTTCCGCCCGATTACGTCGGCATCGCGGACCAAGATGCAATCATCGCCGCACAGATCGAAAACCAGTCCCGGCTGTTCGACGCGCGCCGCGCAGCATATCTTGAGTCGGGCCAGCAACTTCGTCGCCGCATCGATCAGCTTGATGCCCGCGCCAATGGCCTGGCAGCACAAATTTCGGCGTTCCGGCGTCAGGCCGATCTCGTCTCGGACGACCTGGCCACCCAGCAAGGCCTTCACGATCGAGGGCTTGCCCCATCAGCGACCTTGCAGGCCATTCGCCGTGAAGCAGCGCGGCTGGACGGCCAGCTTGGCGAACTCACTGCGGCGCATGCACAGGTTCAAGGTCAGATTTCGGAAACTAGGCTGCAGATCACCAGCCTTGACAGCCGGCGGATAGAAGAAGCAACCGCCGATCTAAGTGGGATCTTTCTTGCGGTTCTGGAGCTGGGTGAGCGCGAGCGTGCCCTGCGGCACCGCATTGACGGTCTGAACCTTCGGGCTCCCGTCGAGGGGGTGGTGCTTGGACTGCAGGTCAGTACCCCGCGCGAAATACTGCGCCCTGGCGAGACGGCAATGTACATTGTCCCTCAGGAACGCCCGCTGGTGATAAGTGCGGAAATCGCTCCTGAACAGATTGCCGCGGTGAAGGTTGGCCAGACAGTCGAACTGAAGTTTTCTGGATACACGGTCGAAGATGTACCGCACCTCGCTGGCAAGGTTGCGCGGGTGTCGGCCGATGCGTTGCCAATGGGTTCCAACGGCGCGGTGTCATACCGTGCTGAAATTCACCTTGATCCGGGTCAGGCAGATCGTCTCGGCACCGGCGCACTTTTGCCGGGAATGCCAGTCAGCGTGTTTGTCCAGACCGCTGCGCGCAGCCCGCTGGCTTATCTGGTCCAGCCGTTCACCGCCTACTTCGCCCGCGCCTTGCGCGAGCTATGATCCGTCAAAGGAGGGTAACCGCCCGCAGTAAATGTGCAAGCGAGTTTAAGGGCTTGTCGGTTTTCCGCGCTCGCTGAAACACTTCCTTGCCCCCGCGCTGCCCGCCGGTCTACCCTGCGGCCAAATCGCAAGGAGCCATCAATGCACCCCATCGAAACCCGCCTCGCCGAACTCGGTGTCATTCTCCCGGATGCGCCGGTGCCAGCGGCGAATTATGTGCCCTTCGTCATCACAGGTAACCTGGTGCATGTCTCCGGCCAGATCAGCCAGAACGAGGGAGGTCTGATCAAGGGCCGGCTCGGCGAGGACCTTGCCGTAGAACAGGGTGCCGAGGCTGCCAGGCGCTGCGCAATTTCCATCCTCGCCCAGCTGAAAAAGGCCTGCGGAGGTGATTTCTCGCGTCTGTCAAAAGCGGTGAAATTGGTGGGGTTCGTGAACTCGACACCCGATTTTACCGACCAACCGAAAGTCATCAACGGCGCCTCCGATTTTCTTGTCGCGGTCTTGGGTGACGCGGGCCGTCATGCGCGGTCTGCCGTGTCGGCCGCGTCTCTGCCGCTTGGGGTCGCGGTAGAGATCGAAGCCATCTTTGAACTTCGCTGATGCCGCTTCCGTCGGGCTTTCTCCGTTTGCCAATCGCCCACCGCGCGCTACACGATCGCAGCCAGCGCCGCCCGGAAAACTCGGCGGCGGCGGTTCGTGCCGCGGTGGCCGCCGGCTATGCAATTGAGATTGACTTGCAGTTTTCTGCAGACGGAATGCCTATGGTCTTCCATGACGAAGACCTTGATCGTTTGACGGCGGAACGTGGGCCCCTGAACGCACGCCCTGCGGCCGAACTATCCCGCATCTGCCTCACCGATTGCGACGAGACAATCCCAACGCTGGCCACGGTTCTCGCTCTCGTTTCAGGGCGCGTCCCGCTGCTGATCGAGATCAAGGACCAGACTTCGACGATGTCCGACACGGATGGGCGGCTGGAGGCAGCGGTCGCTGCGCTACTTGTGCTTTACCAGGGGCCGGTTGCCGTCATGTCGTTCAATCCGTACTCGGTAGCTCATATGGCGCGCCTTGTTCCGGGTATTCCGCGCGGCTTAACAACTTCGGCCTACGACCCCGAGGACTGGGCACCCCTTGATCCACAAACCTGCGCCCGACTGCGCGACATTCCGGACTATGAACGCACCAAAGCCAGTTTCATCAGCCACGAAGCCGCCGACCTGGCGCGCCCTCGCGTTGCAGAACTCAAGGCGCAGGGGGCAGCAATACTGTGTTGGACCATCCGCTCTGCCGCGGCAGATGCCTTGGCCCGCAGGGTTGCAGACAACGTCACCTTCGAAGGCTACTTGCCACCGCTTGCCACGCGCGCTTGACCGGAGCGGATCCTGCCACAGGTAATCGTATCACCCCGCAAAATTGGGGGCCCATTCGGCGCATACTGTACGCCAGACAAATAGGCTGCCATGAACGACCTTACCCTCCATGACAGCCTTGCCGAAATTCCTGCCGCCGAATGGGATGCCGTCGCTGCACCGGAACAGGCCGCTGGGCGGCCCTGCGACCCTTTCACCACACATCGCTTTCTTTCCGCTCTGGATGTGTCTGGATCCACCGGTGCCGGCACCGGTTGGCAAGCCAGACCGCTTGCCTTGCGCCGGCAGGGCGAGCTTCTTGCCGTGACCCCGCTTTATGTAAAATCGCACAGCCAGGGTGAATATATCTTCGACCACGGCTGGGCGCAGGCCTACGAGGGTGCGGGTGGCCAGTATTACCCCAAGCTGCAAATCGCGGTTCCTTTCACACCTGCGACCGGCCGCCGCTTTCTTGGCCCCGCCGAAAAGGCCGAAGAGCTGCTTCGAGGCGCTATAGCGATCACGTCGCAGAACCAGCTTTCTTCACTTCATGTGACGTTCTGCACTGAGGCGGAGGCGCAAGCCCTTGCTGGCGTCGAGGGCACTCTTCACCGCGTCACCCAGCAGTACCATTGGGAAAACAGCGGATACGAAACCTTCGACGCGTTTCTTGCCCAGCTTTCCAGCCGAAAGCGCAAAATGATCCGCAAGGAGCGCGAGACCGCTCAAAGCCATGGCCTTGATATCCGCGCGTTAACCGGTGATGCGATTCAGCCCGCCCATTGGGACGCCTTCTGGCAGTTCTACCAGGACACCGGCGCACGCAAGTGGGGCACGCCCTATCTGACCCGCCGCGCCTTCGAGATGTTCCACGCCACCATGCGGGACGACATGCTTCTTGTGCTGGCGTTCGATGGCGATCGACCGGTCGCGGGCGCGCTCAACTTCATCGGGCGCGAGACTCTGTTCGGGCGCTATTGGGGTGCTGTCGAGGATTATCCCTGCCTGCACTTCGAACTGTGCTATTATCAGGCCATCGACTGGGCGATCCAGAACGACTTGAGGCGGGTCGAGGCTGGGGCGCAGGGCGAGCACAAGCTGGCGCGAGGCTATTTGCCGACGCCCGTCCATTCGTTGCACTGGATTGCGAACGAGGGCTTCCGAAAGGCGGTCGCGCGCTATCTTTTGCAAGAGCGGCGCGCCGTGGACGAGGAAATCGAGGTGCTCACCGCTTACGGCCCTTTCCGCAAGGTCACATCCGAAGTCTGAGAGGATCCTGCATGGTAGCCATATTATTCTGCAACAACCCGCCAAACCTCGGGTGCAGGGGTCACCGGATGTGGGAGCGGGCGGCCTGCCATACGAGACCTTTGCTGTTCCGATTAAGTCCGAAATGCAGACGCCAAGCTACCGCCAGCATCTTCGCTCGGACCGACCGAAAGGGAAAATATGACCAAACTTCTTGAGGCAACTGAACGCGCCATGTTTCTTCCTGCCTTGGGTGAAGCTGGTTGGGCTGCGGTTCCGGGCCAGGACGCGATCCGAAAAGTATGGAAGTTTCGCAATTTCTCGGAGGCCTGGGGCTTCATGTCGCGCGCAGCACTGGTGGCTGAAAAGCACAATCACCACCCTGAGTGGCGAAACGTCTATAACGTTGTCGACGTGACGTTATCGACCCACGATTGCGATGGGATCAGCCTGCTCGATATCGAATTTGCAAAGGCGATGGACCGGCTGGCCGGGCCAGCCGAAGTGCAGCGCGACCACGGTCAGCCGGTGCAATCGCTGTGTGAATTGCGGGCCACCAAGATTTAAGCGTGGCGGAGATGCCAGTCCCAGCCGCACCGTTCACAGCAGGTTCAGCATCGCCTCGCCCGCTGAAACCCCGCAAGCACCCGGCGTTTCCTCGAGATTCAGCACCTCGACCACGCCGTCGTTTGCCAGCAGCGAATACCGGCGGGACCGGTCCAGCATGCCCCGTTCCGGCATCGAATAGTCCATGCCAACCGCCTTGGTAAACGTGGCCGCCGGATCGGCCAGAACGACGATGCCCGCTGCTGTTGCCCCTGTCGCTTCGCCCCAGCGCCGCATGACATGCGGATCGTTGACCGACAGACAGATGATCTCGGCCACGCCCTTGGCCCGCAGCGCATCGGCGTTGCGCGCAAAGCTTGGCATGTGCGCGCTGTCACAGGTGGGTGTGAACGCACCAGGCACGGCAAAGATTACCACCCGCCGCCCGGCCAGAACCTCGCGCAACTGCACCGGAACCATGCCGCCTTCCTGCATTTGCAGGAAGGTGGCATCGGGCAGGGCCATCCCCGCCCGAAGCACCTCGACCATGCCTCAGATCTCTGCCAGCAGAGCCTCGCCGGTGGAGATGTTGCAAACCCCCGGCTCGTCGATGTTGGCCTTGCTGATGACGCCATCCTCAATGACCAGCGCATAACGGTTCGACCGCCCTACCAGCCCCAGATGCGGCGCGGTGAAATCCATGCCCAGACCCTTGGTGAACGAGCCGTCAGCGTCGCCAACATGGCTGATGCCGGCCGCCGTCGCCCCGGTGGACTCTCCCCATGCCTTCAGGACGAAGGGATCGTTGACCGACAGACAGATGATCTCTTCCACGCCCTTGGCACGGAACGCGTCCGCCGTGCGGATGAAGCTGGGGATATGCGCCGTTGTGCATGGCCCTGTGAACGCCCCCGGCAGCGCGAACAGGATGACCTTCCGTCCCGCCAACCGCGACGACAGAGAGAAGGTTTCCGGACCATTTGCGCCCATTTCCACTAGCGTCGCCTCGGGCAGCTTGCCCCCCACAGAAATCGTCATGAATGCGTCCTCGTGCGTTGCGTTTCTTTCGAATGGGGATATAGGGTCCGCGCGTAGGGTGGCCAGAGGAAATGCGACATGCGCGTGGTTGTAATCGGTGCAGGGCAGGCGGGGGCCGCGCTTGTGGCCAGACTTCGCGCTCTGGGCCACACCGGCCCGCTTTCCCTTATCGGAGACGAGTTCGCCCCGCCATACCAGCGCCCGCCGCTTTCGAAAGCCTACCTTATGGGCGAAATGGACGAGGAACGGCTCTGGCTCCGCGCGCCCGAGTTCTACGCTGAACAGGACATCGTGCTCCGCCTCGGTCAGCCCGTTACCGCCATCGACCGAGCGGCGAAAACCGTTCACCTCGGCGAGGAGGTTGTTCCCTACGACGCGCTCGTCCTCACCACAGGCTCCTCGGCCCGCAAACTGCCTGCGGCTGTCGGCGGCGCACTTCCGGGTGTTTACACTGTCCGTACGCTCGCCGATGTCGACGCGATGAAGCCCGAATTCCAGCCCGGCCGCCGCGTGATCATCGTTGGCGGCGGCTACATAGGTCTGGAAGCCGCTGCAGTGGCCGCCAAGCTGGGACTTGACGTGACGGTGCTTGAAATGGCGCCCCGTATCCTGCAACGGGTGGCTTCCCCACAAACATCCGATTATTTTCGTGCACTCCACTCCACCCACGGGGTGAAGATCCTTGAGGCCACCGGCCTTGACCGAATTCTCGGTGAAGGCCGCGCCAGCGGCGTCCGCCTGGCTGATGGCCGTGAACTGACCGCCGACTTTGTCATCGCGGGCGTCGGCATCCTGCCTGGTGCCGCGCTTGCCGAAGCCGCCGGCCTGACCCTCGACAACGGTATCGCCACCAACGCTCTGGGGCAGACATCCGACCCGGCGATCTGGGCCGCTGGCGACTGCGCCTCCTTCCCGTGGCGCGGCGGTCGGTTGCGGCTGGAATCTGTCGGCAATGCCATCGACATGGCCGAAGCCGTCGCCGCCAATATCCTCGGTGCAAACGAGGCCTATGTTGCAACGCCGTGGTTCTGGTCCGATCAATACGATTGCAAGCTGCAGATCGCCGGCCTCAACAGCGGCTATGACCAGATTGCAACCCGCAAGGGCGAGGGCGACGCCGTGTCGTTCTGGTACTACGCCGGAGACCAGCTTCTGGCCGTCGACGCGATGAACGATGCCCGCGCCTACATGGTCGGCAAGCGGCTGATCGAGAGTGGCAAAAGCCCCGACAAGGCGGAAATCGCCAACCCAGCCACCGACCTGAAGGCGCTCCTTAAACGATGAGGATCATCGGCGGCACGTCGCGCGGTCTGCACCTCGCCCCGGTCGGCGCGGGCGACGCTGCCGCCCACCTCCGCCCCACGTCCGACCGCGTGCGCGAGGCGATCTTCAACCTCCTGATCAACGGCGGCTACGGCAACCCGGTGTCGGGCGCCCGTGTCCTTGATCTTTTCGCAGGCACCGGAGCCCTCGGGTTGGAGGCGCTCAGTCGCGGTGCCACCCACGCCACCTTCCATGACACTGGTGCCACCTCGCTTGCTCTCATCAAGCGCAATATCGCCTTGATGCGCGCCGAGGACCGCACGACAGTCCTGAAACGTGACGCCTGCAGTCCCGGCCCCGCCGTCGGCGCCCCGTATAGCCTCGTGTTTCTTGATCCTCCTTATGGCAAATCGCTCGGCCAGGCGGCCCTGGCCGCCGTCGCTTCCAACGGCTGGCTGGCTCCCGATGCCCTGATCGTCTGGGAGGAAGGCGTCCCACCCGCTGTGCCGCACGGGTTTGAACAACTTGACCAGCGCAAATATGGCGAAACTTTCGTCTCGATCTTGAGGGCCACGCCATGAGACCATCTGCCGTCCTCTTCGATTGCGACGGGGTGATCGTCGACAGTGAAGGCCCTACTTTTCTGATGCTGCAAGCTGATTTTGCCGCGCATGGCCTGCCCCTTACCCTGCACGATCTCGAAACCGACTGGATCGGCGCAACCGCGGAGGACCTTCATCTTCGTGCCCGCTCCGAAGGCGCCACCCTTCCAGACGACTGGGTTGCCGATTTCTATGTCCGGCTAAATCGCCTCTTGGCCGATGGCGTCCCGTTAATCCCGGGCATCGTGCCCGTATTCGATGTGCTTGACCTTGCCGGCATCCCCTATGCCGTTTGCTCGAACGGTACTCTGGCAAAGATGCAGATCACGCTCGGCCAGCACGGCCTCATTTCCCGGCTCAACGGTCACAGCTATTCCGGCCAGGCGCTTGGCCGCCCGAAACCCGCGCCTGACGTCTATCTCCACGCCGCCCGTGCGCTGAACGTTGCCCCGGAAACCGCCGTAGTGATCGAAGACAGCCCGACTGGCGCCCGCGCCGCCCGCGCCGCTGGCATCCGCTGCCTTGGCTACGCGCCACTCGGCCCGCACCCGGGCCTCACTGCCGAAGGCGCCACGCTTTTTCACAGCATGATTGACCTTCCTGCCCTCCTCGACTTGTAGGGTTTCCCGTTCGCCAGATATCCCGGGGGGTCGGGCGGCTGACCCCCCATCGCCGCCAACGTATGACGCTGCGTCGAAGGTGACTTCCCCACCCAAACCCTGCACTCTCCCGCCAAACGTCGGAGCTGCACATGCCCTACCCCCACCTCCTCGCCGCGCTTGATCTTGGCCACACGACGCTCCGAAACCGCGTGCTGATGGGCTCGATGCACACCGGGCTTGAGGAAACGGGCGATTGGGCGCGCGTCGCTGAGTTCTACGCCACCCGCGCCCGTGGCGGTGTCGGCCTCATTGTCACCGGCGGCATGGCGCCAAACCGCGAGGGCGGGGTCTTTCCGGGAGCCGCCGGGCTTTTTACCGATCAGGACATCATCAACCACAGCCGTGTCACCGGCGCCGTTCACTCCGAAGGCGGCAAGATCGCCATGCAGATCCTGCACGCGGGCCGCTATGCCTATTCCTCGGAGTGCGTCGCCCCCTCGGCGATCAAATCCCCGATCTCGCCCTTCCCGCCAAGGGAACTTGACGAGGACGGCATCGAAAAGCAGATCTCCGATATGGTCACCGCAGCCGCTCGCGCGCGCGAAGCGGGCTATGACGGTGTCGAGATAATGGGGTCGGAAGGGTACTTTCTGAACCAGTTTCTGGTCACCCACACCAACCGCCGCACCGACCGCTGGGGTGGCGATTATGCCAATCGTATGCGCCTGCCGGTCGAGGTGGTGCGGCGCGTTCGTGCCGCCACTGGCCCGGATTTCATTCTGATCTTTCGCCTTTCACTGATCGACCTCGTTCCGAATGGGTCCACCTGGGAGGAAGTCGTTGTCCTTGCAAAGGCCATCGAACGGGCGGGCGCTTCACTCATCAACACCGGTATCGGCTGGCACGAGGCGCGGGTGCCAACCATTGCCACCTCTGTGCCCCGCGCCGCATTTGCCCACCTCACCGCGAGACTGCGGCCCGAGATGACGATCCCCGTCATCACGTCGAACCGCATCAACACTCCCGAGGTCGCCGAGGCGATCCTCGCCGCAAGGCAGGCCGACATGGTGTCGATGGCGCGGCCCTTTCTTGCCGACCCCGATTTCGTCGCCAAGGCCGCGTCTGGACGTGCCGCCGAAATTGCCCCCTGCATAGCCTGCAACCAGGCGTGCCTTGACCACACGTTTTCCGGCAAGCTCACCTCTTGCCTCGTCAACCCCCGTGCCTGCGCGGAAACCGAACTGACGTATCCGCCAACCACCGCGCCAAAACGCATTGCCGTGGTCGGTGCCGGCCCGGCGGGGATGATGACGGCGATCACCGCCGCCGGGCGGGGCCACCATGTAACCCTCTTCGACAAGGCAACAGAGGTCGGCGGCCAGTTGAACCTCGCCAAACAGGTGCCGGGGAAAGAGGAGTTTCACGGACTCGTCCGCTGGTTCGCCGCCATGATCGAACGCACCGGCGTAACGCTCCGCCTCGGTGAAACGGCAACTCCGAAAGACCTCGAATCCTTCGCCGAAATTGTCATCGCCACGGGCGTCAGCCCGCGTGATCCCGGTATCCCCACCGATCCGGGTGCCCCGGTCCTCAGCTACGCCGACGTCCTTCGTGGCGTGAGGGTCGGATCCCGCGTCGCCGTCATCGGCGCGGGCGGCATCGGCTTTGATGTCGCGGAAGTCTTAGTCCACGCCGGTGAAAGCCCGACCGAACATGCCGCCCTCTGGCGCGCGGAGTGGGGCGTCTCGGCCCCCTGGCAAGATCGCGGTGGCCTGGCTCCAGGCGGCCCCGCACCCGCACCACCGGCGCGCCAAGTTTACCTTTTGCAGCGCAAGTCGGAAAAGCCCGGCCGGCACCTTGGCAAGACGACAGGCTGGATTCACCGTGCCAGCCTTGCAATGAAGGGTGTGAAGATGTTGGGCGGGGTCAACTACGAGCGCATCACCCGCGACGGCGTCATCGTCAGTTATGGTGCCAACCGCGAGCGCCGTGAAACGCTCGCGGTCGATGCCGTGGTTCTCTGTGCGGGCCAAGAACCTGACCGCAAGCTGGCTGACCAGCTAGCCGCCCTCGGCATGAGCCATCACGTCATCGGGGGGGCAGACGTGGCGGCCGAGTTGGACGCCAAGCGCGCCATTGACCAGGGCGCGCGTCTTGCAGCGCGTCTGTGATCACGAAGGTGTCAGCCATTCGTTGCCGGCGGCGTCAACACGGCGTTGTCGAGCGCGGCCTTCAGTTCGGTCTCGTCCACCGCGCCGTCGCCGTTGGCATCGACAGCCGTAAAGGTATCCTCGGTGAGCTCGGGCCAGACCGCCTGAAGCTCGACCAGCGACCAGCCTCCACTTGCGTCGGTGTCTTCGACCATGGGCAATTCCTGCGCAAAAGCAGCTCCGGCAAACGCAAGCGGGGCCAGCAGCAGTGCAATGGGTTTCATGGAAGGTCTCCTTTTCAGTCTCTGGTTGTGCAGTGACGGTTTGTCGCCACGAACCAGTACCTGATCGCTCTGGGACCAACATTCCAGACTTTTGCAGAAAACTGATTGTACCGTGACGACAACTCGCCAATTGCACGCCTTTCGAAGGACGATTTCCCGCCTCTGCCGCGATCTAGCCCTTGTTCCGCCACCTGCGGCCACACGCAATGGCAGAGTATTGCCTAAATGTTGCCGTCCGCTTCGTTTCTTTGCCATGAACGATCCTACACAATACCCCGGATAGGTCGCGGCATCGCCCCTATCCTGCCCGATTTTCCAGCGAAACATTCTCAAGCTTCAGAGCGTCTGCTGCCAAGAGGACAAAGATGGACCGACTAACCGAAATGGAGGCCTTCGCCACAGTTGTGGACCAAGGTGGCTTCACGGATGCGGCCAAGAAGATGGGCATTTCAAAATCGGCCGTGTCAAAGCACGTGTCGGCTCTGGAGGCGCGCTTGGGGGCGCGGCTTCTGAACCGCACCACACGCCGTGTCAGCCCTACCGAAATCGGTCTCGCCTATTACGACCGCGCCCGTCGCGTACTGAACGATGCGGGCGAGGCGGATGCGCTTGTCACGTCGATGCAATCGGCACCCTCCGGCCTGCTGCGGGTCTCGGTTGCCACTGACTTCGGCGTGAACTTGTTGTCTCCGATCCTGGGCGAGTTCCTGCTCGAATATCCCGACATCACGGTCAACATGGTGTTGAATAACCGCTACGTCGAGTTGATTTCGGAAGGGTTCGACATGGCGATCCGGGTCGGTGATCTGGAAGACAGTTCGCTTCGCGCCCGCAAGCTGACCGAAACCACCAAGCGCATGATCGGCGCGCCCAGCTATTTCCAGAAGTTCGGTCGCCCAATGAAGATCGACGATCTGAACGATCACAAGCTTCTGCATTATTCCAACCAAGCCAATGGCAACGTCTGGAAAATCACCGCTCCTTCGGGCGAAAAGCGCCAAGTCCGCTCGGTTGGCTGGCTTACGGTGAATGATGGCCAGTCGCTGTTGAACGCAGCCGTATCGGGCCTCGGCATCGCATACCTGCCCTCCTTCCTCTACGCTGACGCGATGCGGCAGGGTTTTGTGGAAGAAGCCATTCCCGGCCTGCCGGTGGAATCGCTTGGTATCTACGCAGTCTACCCGCCGGGCCGCTTTACCCAACCCAAGGTTCGCGCGTTCATCGATTTTCTTGCCCGCCGGTATGCCGACAAGGGGCCTGACAACTGGTGAGCTAACAGCACGTCTCGGCCCGTCCTTCCCCCCAGGGCCGTTACCGGGTCGAGGTCACAATGGCCTCGACCCTTCTATTTTTCTGGCGACCTTCATCGGTCTGGTTGGGCGCGCGGGGAGCAAGATAACCGACGCCTTCAGAGGTAAGACGCTCCTCTTCAACCCCGTACCGGTCAATCAGCGTCTGACGCACCAGGTCCGCCCGCCGTTCCGAAAGCGCGATATTGGCAACCAGCGAGCCGGACGCATCAGTATGGCCGACAAGCGCCACAGTCATGTCAGGGTTGGCGGCCATCCAAGCAGCCAGTGCGGCGAGCGATGTGTAATCCCGTGGGTCCAGTGCCGCTACACCGCTGGCGAAAACAAGATCGTCCAGCGCCACCGCGCCCCGTGATTCCAGGGCGGTGCCGATGTCGCCCGGTTCCGGAAGTTCGCGCGAATCATCTGACGTGCCGAGTTCGACGGCAGGGGCCGTCGGTTCGGAGACAGCCACATCGGACAGTGGCATCGCGCCGACGCGGGTGATCTGGACAAACCCCGATTGCACCGACCGGCTTACAAGCACGCTCACGGTTTCGCCGGGCTTCTCCGCTGCCAGAAAGCGGAAATCGCGCAAATTCACGTGCATGTCAGGCTCTGGCAACACTTCGGTTCCATAGCGGAAATCGAAACCGCCGCAGGTCCGTGCCTCGCATTCCAGAACTATCGTAAAGCCTGCTTGCAAAAGTTGGTCGCGCAGCGGGGTCAGAAGTGCGAGGGTCGTCATTCCCTCTGCGGACAGCCGGTAAGCGCGCTGGTCCACCGCACCTTCCACTCGTCGCATCGGAACCGAGGTGCCATCGAAGGGTGCGATCGGCAAGGCATAGCTTCCGGGCGCTTCGCTGCGGCGCTCTTCGGACAGCACCGTCGCAGGCAGATCGAGCGCAAGCGCGGCCGCCCGGTCCGCGCCGAGCACCACCAAAAATGCGCCAAGAAAGCCCAGTACATTCAATATTCTGCCCGCTTTCTTCATCTGGCTCGATAGTGGTAGTGTCCCACAACTTCCATCCCTGCGCGAGCGTACAACCCCCGCGCCGCGAAGTTCCGCTCTGTGACCACAAGCGAATAGCGCAATGCGCCGTGGCTCGCGGCCCAGTTTGCACCGGCGCGCAGCAGGTTCGCGCCGACTCCCTGCCGCCGGTGGTGTTCGCCAACCTCCAGGGCGTGCAGCATCGCCTCGCTCCCGTGTAGCGCGACAAAGGCCGCGCCAGCGGGCTTGTCGGCCACGCGCGCCAGTAGCGCCGTCTTTTGACCCGAGACCCTTTCCATTACGGCCACGCGCGCCGGACCGATGCCGCCTTCAGCCCACAGGCTTCGCACGATCTGAAGGGGCGGCCAGTGCGGAAAAGCTGACAGCGACGGCACCTCGCCCACCAATGCGGCGACCGGGGCAGCATAGGCAACGACCGGATCGGCCACGGCATAGCCTCGGCTGGCCAGTGCCGCGTCCAGTGCATCCTCGCCCTCTCGAATGACGAACAACGGCCGTTCCATCGCCGCCTCCGCAGCCGCAAGGTCGGCTTCGGTCCAGGTGCCATCGGCCGACGCTGCCGAGACGCGCTTGCCGCCGCCCGCACCGTCGCGCAGGCAGATCGGGCCCAGATGGCGCATGCTGTCGGGTGGCCATGTCGCTTCCATCACCTCGGCCAGAAAAGCAGGGGTCATGCGAAAAGCCGCGCCAGACGGACCATCGCGTCATCCAACCGTGCCGGGTCGGTGCCACGGATCACCAGGTTCGTGCCATGCGCGCCGTTCTGGATGAACGGATACGACCCCATCGAAAGGTCAGGAAACTCTGCCGCCAAGGCGCCGAATGGGCCGGCGACTTCACCTTCGCCGCGCTCGACCCGCAACGATTGGCTCAGCATCGGTGCCCCGCCGGTCAGCCTCGGCAGCAGACCGGCCAGCATTGCCTGAAAGATGTTCGGCACACCGGCCATGACATGCACATTGCCAACGCTGAAACCCGGCGCCGACGACACGGGATTGTCGATCAGTGCTGCGCCCTCTGGTATCCGCGCCATGCGTTGACGCGCTTCGTTGAACGGCAGGCCAGATCGTTCGTAATGTGCGCCGAGGATCGCCATTGCATCGGCCCGATGCCCGATCGCCACTCCCATGGCCTCGGCCACCGCATCTGCGGTGATGTCGTCATGCGTCGGACCGATCCCCCCGCTGGTGAAAACATTGTCATAAGCCGCCGAAAGCGCCTTGACCGCCGCAACGATTGCCGGGTGATCGTCCGCCACCACCCGAGCCTCGGCAAGCGTGATGCCGGTCCGGGTCAACTCTCCGGCCAGGAAGTGCATGTTGGAATCCCGCGTTCGCCCGGACAGTATCTCATCGCCAATAACCAGCATTGCTGCCGTCGGATTCGTCATTGCCTTGCCTCGCTGGAACGGTTTCCTCGATATAGCCGGACAGGCGGGGGTTTCAAAGCCTGCGCCTCTGGCCATTTCCCGTGCCCCGGCCTATGTAGACGGCAAAGGAAAGGCTGTGTCGTGGACGAAATGCGCGCCCGCATTACCAAGGATGGAATCCGCATCTACGAAGATGCAGACTTTGACGGGATGCGAACCGCCGGTCGCGTCGCCGCCGAAATTCTGGACGCCGTGGCGCCCTTGGTCGTACCCGCCGTGGCGACATCAACTCTTGACGACTTCATCACAGCCGAAATCGCACGGCGCGGCGTGACCTCGGCCACCATCGGCTACAAGGGTTACAAGCACGCCTCATGCATTTCGGTGAACCACGTGGTCTGCCACGGTATCCCCGGCCCCAAGATGCTGGGCGACGGCGACATCCTGAATATCGATGTCACTGTGATCGTCGATGGCTGGTTCGGTGACACAAGCCGCATGTATGTGGCGGGTGCGCTTCCGCGCAAGGCAGAGCGTCTGATCGAGGTAACGCACGAAGGCCTGATGCGCGGCATTGCCGCCGTCAAACCCGGCAACACCTTCGGTGACATCGGGCACGCAATCCAGTCCTATGTCGAAGCGCAGCGCATGTCGGTTGTTCGCGATTTCTGCGGTCACGGCCTTGGGCGGGTGTTCCACGCACCGCCGAACGTGCTGCATTACGGCCGTCCTGGCTTTGGCCCGGTGCTTGAAGAAGGCATGTTCTTCACCATCGAGCCGATGGTCAACCTGGGTCGCCCGGAAACCAAGGTCCTTGCTGATGACTGGACTGCTGTCACCCGCGACAAATCGCTTTCAGCCCAGTTTGAACACTCGGTCGGTGTCACCGCGACAGGTTGTGAAATTTTCACCGCCTCGCCCGCCGGAAAGTTCCATCCGACCTGGGGGTGACGTCAGTCCGCGAAATGGCGTCGGAATGCGCGCTTCAGAATCTCCATCTCGGCACGCATAAGGTCGATCTCGGCCCGCAGGTCCTCTTCCAGCACTTCACCGGCAATGATGGTGAATTGCGCAAGGGTCTTGTCCTCTGCGCGGATCAAGAAAGTCTGCACGCCCTCATTCAACGCCTCAATCGGGATCGGCACCCGTACCGCGATGGTTCCGTCCGGCCCGGTCGTCTGCTCCACTCCCGCCAGCGGACTGCCCAGATGGGTGACTTCCAGCGTGGGCACCACCGTGCCGCTGCCACTCAACGCGCCTTGCCAGACCCCGGCGACAATGCGCCCGCCCGTCAGTGCCAAGCCATTCTGCATTATTTCACCTCCTACACCTCTGCACGTGGCCGCCGGCTTACCGTTGCATCACGCAAGTTCAAAGCGTTCATGGCGGGTCGATCAAAAATCAGGTCCAGCCATGCACGCTCCACCCGCTTGTCATCAAACTTGGCATAGGCAAGGTCGAACTCCACGATCTGATCAAGCCCGCCGACCTTCAGTTCGCTCACCAGATGCTCGGTGTTCGGACCATGCTTGATGTTCAAGCGAGCAAAGGCCCGCATGGGGCGTTCGCACTCCAGCTGCAGGTCCAGCCGAACCAGATGCCGCGGCTTCAGCCCTTCGGACGCTGCATCTGGCAGCACCAGGGTCACCGAAACGAAACTGCCGTCAAATCCGTAAACATCCAAAGCCAACCCGCAGATGCCTGCGCCGGATTTATCCCTGCGCGTCTGCTTGACGACCACTTCGCGAAGGCTGCAATCATGATGCAGTTCGACATCGGCGCTCAATTCGGACCGCGCCCCACCTCCGGCCGCCCAGCGCAGGGGAACCGGCCCCGCCCAGATGTCCGGACGCCACGACCACTCGGTTCCAAGCGGTAAGGCGGGGAAGGCCCTTTGACCCACCGCATTGTCCAGCCGTGCGTTTGCAGTATGGGTCAGTCGATCAATCTCGCGGCGCATCGCCCGCGCCCGTGTCCGCCATGCCTTCAGCGTGATCCGATCCATTTCCGGCGCAGTCTCGGCCAGCTTCGCCCAGCGTGCCTGGGCTTTCTCTAGGCGCCACCGTTCCACAAGACTGCCGATCCGCCCCGCCATGCTTTCCCCTGCTTGTCCGCCGCGTCGCCTGCTCCCAGAAGCAGCCGTATCATGCATTGTCCGGGTTGGCCGCCCGCATCGATGAGATTGCCCGAAGCAGCAGCGACCGACCTTCTGCCGCGCTGAGGGGTTGCCCCTCTGGGGCAGTGACGGCCAGCGTCACCAGACGGCCGCGCAAGCCCAGAACTGCCCGCCAGTATTCTCCGACTGCCGTGTCCGTGAGGTGCAGCACGATGGCGCCTCCGGCAGAACCGACGTCAAGGACTGACACCGATTCGGCCTGGCCTTGCCGGCTCAAGGCCGCGCGACCTTCTGCCGAGCGGAAATAGCCCGCCATTTCTGCGGGTCCGGCCGCAAGTACCGCTGCAGATCCGGCAGCGCCAACCGTCGCGGCAATCGCGGCAGGCGGAACGCCCGCTGCATCTGAGCAGCGCCCGATCAGGATCACCGCAGCATCCGCCATCGCCTGACTTGCGGCGCGATCGATGCAATAGCCACCCGGTGCCGCGACGGTCATCCCGCCATTCAAAATGCTTGCCGATCGCGTGCCTGAAGGCCCGGTTGCCATGGGGACGCAGGCGGAAAGCAGAGTGCAAAGACCCAACTGCGCCGCTGTGGCCTTATTGATCCATGTAGACATGGCTCTCCGCCTTGGCGCCCGGATGCGTCACCGCCCCCCAGCGCGCGCCACCGACCAGTTTGGTGAACTTGTAGATGGCGCCACTGGTGTATTGCGTTTTGCGCGGGCCTTTCCATTCGTTCTTGCGTCTGGCCAGTTCCTCGTCGGACACCGCCACCGAAATCTCGCCGGTCAGCGCGTTCAGCGTGATCACATCGCCATTCTTCAGCAAGGCGATCGGCCCGCCGTGCGCCGCTTCCGGGCCGACATGGCCCACACAGAAGCCCCGCGTCGCGCCTGAGAAGCGCCCGTCGGTGATCAGCGCCACCTTCTTGCCCATGCCCTGACCGCTCAGTGCAGCTGTTGTCGACAGCATCTCGCGCATGCCGGGGCCGCCTGCGGGCCCTTCATTGCGGATGACGATGACTTCGCCTTCCTTGTATTCGCGCTTTTTCACCGCTTCGAAAGCGTCTTCCTCGCACTCAAAGACCCGCGCCGGGCCGCTGAATACCTGCTCGGCCTCGGTCATGCCGGCGACCTTCACGATGGCCCCGTCTGGCGCCACGTTGCCCTTAAGCGCGACCACGCCGCCCGTCTTGGTGATGGGCGAGCCGATGTGATAGATCACCCGACCGTCCGCCTCACCCCGGATTTCGTCCAGGCTTTCGCCCAGCGTCTTGCCGCTCGCGGTCATGCAATCCAGATGAAGAAGGCCTTCCTTGGCCAGTTCCTTCATCACGACAGCCACGCCGCCAACCTCGTGCAGGTCCTTCGCCACGTATTTCCCGCCCGGACGCAGGTCAACGAAGTACGGAGTGTCCTTCATGCAGGCCGCCACGTCGAAGAGGTCGAACTCGATCCCAGCTTCATGCGCCATCGCCGGCAGGTGCAGCGCAGCGTTGGTCGACCCACCCGTGCAACCGACCACGCGCGCTGCGTTCTCCAGCGACTTCCGTGTCACGATGTCCCGCGCCCGGATGTTCTTTTCGATCAGGTGCATCACGGCGACGCCTGAAGCCTCGCCATACTGGTCGCGGGACTCGTAGGGCGCCGGGGCGCTGGACGAATTCAGCAGGGCAAGGCCGATCGCTTCTGACACGCAAGCCATCGTGTTAGCGGTATACTGCGCCCCGCAGGCGCCCGAGGATGGGCAGGCCACCCGCTCCATGATCTCTAACTCGGCGTCGGACAGATTGCCTGCCTGGTGCTTGCCCACCGCTTCGAACATGTCCTGAACGGTGATGTCTTGGCCCTTGTACCGGCCCGGCAAAATCGAACCGCCATAGATGAAGACCGACGGCACGTTCAGCCGGATCATCGCCATCATCATCCCCGGCAGCGACTTGTCGCACCCGGCAAGGCCGACCAGCGCGTCATAGCAGTGCCCGCGCATCGTCAGTTCGACGGTATCGGCAATTGCGTCGCGCGAGGCGAGCGACGACCGCATCCCTTCGTGCCCCATCGCAATCCCGTCGGTGACGGTGATCGTGGTGAACTCTCGCGGTGTACCGCCGCCCTTCTTGACGCCATGCTTCACGATCTGCGCTTGACGGTTCAGCGCAATGTTACACGGGGCCGCTTCGTTCCAGCAGGTCGCGACGCCGACCCAGGGCTGGTGAATCTCCTCTTCCGTTATCCCCATCGCGTAGAAATAGCTGCGATGTGGTGCGCGCGCGGGACCTTCGGTCACGTGGCGGCTGGGAAGTTTGGATTTGTCGAAACGCGTGTTCGTGCTCATCAGCGATGTCTCCCCCGGAACTTGCAGGCATTTGGATAAGGTGGCCGCCGGGACGGAGCAAGGCCGAATAGCCAGCAAAGCCGAAGAGAAAGGATCAGCCGCCGCCGTTGAGCGCCGAGGTCGCTGTTTGCATCAGCCCGTCCAGCTGCAATCGCATCGTATCGATCACACTTACATAAGACGACAGCGGACCTTCGAGTGACGGAACCTGCTGCGCCAGTTGCGGCGCGGCCAGATAGGTCACCAGCCCCAAAATGGCCAGTGCCATAACAATCAGAAAGCCGCTGCGGAAGCTGTTGCGGCCTCCCGTCAGATCCGGCAGAGCGTCAATTTCGGCGTCCGGATCGACCGGGCGTTCTGAAGGGCGCAAGGTCGAGTTGATCTCTTCCACATCCGGTAGAAGATCGCGCCGCGCCGAAGGTCTTGTCACATCGTCCAACGGCGTATGAAGAACTGGGTCCGGCGAGCGTGTCGAAGTCGGTGCGATCGCAGCGGCCGCCGGGATCGTTGTCTCAAGGCCAAGATCGGTCTGCGTTTCAATCGGACGAGCTTCGGAACTGCGGGCCTTGGCCTCGCGCTCGGCTTCCTCGCGCAGAATAGCAAGGACGGACTCATCGACCGCATAGCCCTTTGCAGCCGTAACCGCTGCCGGTGTCATCTCCGGTTCGGTCGGCGGGGCCTCGACGCTCACCTCTTGCGGGGGCAACGGCGCCTCAAATACGGGCTCGTTGATTATCTTCTTGGGCGCTGCCGGCTCTGTTCCGGGCTTCATCTGAAACCAGGCATGGTCGCAGTTTGCGCATTGCACGTCGCGACCGCTCGGTGGGATCGCATCATCCGGAACTTCGTACTTCGCGTCGCAATTCGGGCAAACCAAACGCATTTCAATCCCTCAAAGCCAACAGAACCGGCTCTCCCGGAGGTGTTTGTAACGCCTATTTCCTTCCACTCCAAGGGTTTGTGTCTGACTCTTGTGCAATCCTTCGCCCCTGTGCGATGGAAAGCGCAGTTGCGGCGGCACTCAGTGCCGTCTTCGCCGCCAATGCGTGCCCCCTGCGGGGCAGGGAGACCAACGTGATTGCCTTTCAAAACGTGGCCTACAACTATGGCGGAGGGGACCTCTTGTCCGACGTGTCCGTTCGCCTTGCGCCGGGGTCGTTCCACTTTTTGACCGGGCCCTCAGGTTCGGGAAAATCGACCTTTCTGAAGCTTGCCTATGCCGAGCTTCATCCAACGGCTGGCGAGGTCACGATCTTCGACCGCGACGCCCAGACCCTGACGCGAGACGACGTTGCTATCACGCGACGGCGCATCGGCATCGTTCACCAGGACTGCAAGTTTCTCGATCATCTGAGTCTTTCTGCCAACATGGCGCTTCCCTTCACCGTTGCTGGCCGTGGCTGCGATCCGCAGGATCTTGATGATCTTCTGGCCTGGGTCGGATTGAGGCACCTTGCCGATGCGCTGCCGCCCTCGCTTTCAGGCGGCGAACGCCAGCGTGCCGCGCTTGCCCGCGCGGTCATCGTCGGCCCGGACGTCATCCTCGCGGACGAGCCCACCGGCAACGTCGATTGGGACATGACGCTTCGCATCCTGACCCTGCTGGTGGAGTTGAACCGGATGGGCAAGACGGTCCTTGTCGCCACCCATGACCTGAACTTGATCCGGCAGGCAAAAGCGCAGGTTGCCGTGCGTGTTTTGCGGATTTCCAAGCAGAAGGTGCAACTTGCGGGGGCGGACCTGTGAAGCTTCCCCGGCTTTCCATCCCCGATCTGACGTTGCCCCGGTTCAACCGCGCTGTTTCGGCGAACCCCGCGCTCAGCATCGTGCCGACATCGGGGCCGACGGCTGTTCTGACGTCTTTCACCGCCGGAGCAATGGTCTTTCTCTGCGTTTTTGCGCTGGCCCTTTCGCTTGCTTCGGGTCGGTTGGCTGACCGCTGGTCCGATGCCCTTGCCCGGACAGCGACAATCCGACTGTCGACGCCACCCGATCAGATGGCCGTCCAGACCGACGCAATCCTTGCCCTTCTGTCTGCAACCCCCGGAATTGCTTCAGCGCGCGCGCTGAGCGATGCCGAGCAGCGCGCATTGCTCGAACCATGGTTCGGTCCCGATCTGCCGCTGGACGCCCTGCCGATCCCGCGGCTGATCGAAATCATCGAGGCAGACCCCGGCTATGATAGCGAAGGGCTGCGCCAGCGCCTTGCCGCCGAAGCGCCGGGCGCGGTGCTTGACGATCATACCCGCTGGCGTCGTCCCCTAGTGGAGGCTGCGGGCCGCATCCGGCTGCTTGGCATCCTTTCCATTGTTCTGATCGGCGCAGCGATGGCCGCAATGATCACCCTTGCAGCCAATGCCGCCCTTGCCGCGAATGCCGAGGTCATCCGCGTCTTGCGTCTTGTCGGCGCGAAAGATGCCTACATCGCCCGCGCCTTTGTTCGCCGCTTCACCCTGCGCACCTTCACCGGCGCGGCGTTCGGGGCGGCCGCCGGCCTGGTCGGCGTCGCCTTCCTGCCCGCTGCGGACGCCGCTGGCGGCTTTCTCACCGGGCTGGGCTTTGTCGGTCTGGGCTGGCTTTGGCCTTTCGTCCTGCCGCCGCTGGCTGCGCTGGTAGCCTTCCTCGCAACGCGGCGCGCCGCCTTTGCCAAACTGAAAGAACTCACATGACAGCGATCCGTTGGCTACTCTCGCTGATCTTCATCGTTCAGATGTATCTGGCGATGGCCGTCATCGCCGTGGTCTTTGCGCCCTGGGCCTTGTTTTCCCGCCACGGTGCGCGGACGGCCTGCAAGACCTACTGCCGCTGGGTGATCTTCTCGCTCCGCTTGCTCTGCGGGCTGCGCTGCGAGGTGCGGGGCACGCCGCCCGCAACCGAAGCCGTGATTGCGGCAAAGCATCAGAGCTTCCTCGACATCATCCTGATCTTCAATGCTGTCCCGGCGGGCAAGTTCATCATGAAGCGGGAACTGATCTACACGCCATTCCTCGGCCAGTATGCACTTAAGATCGGCTGTGTTCCGGTGAATCGCGGCAAGCGGGGGGCGGCCATTACCAAGATGAAGGCCGATGTTGCCAAAGGTGCCGCCGAACCCGGCCAGTTGATCATCTATCCGCAAGGCACCCGCGTCGCCCCTGGCGCCTCGAAGCCGTACAAGGTCGGCACCGGCCTTCTCTACGATCAGCTTGGCCAGCCCTGCTATCCTGTCGCCACGAACGTCGGTGTGTTCTGGCCCAAACGCGGCATCCTGCGTCACCCCGGCCTTGCCGTGGTCGATTTCCTGCCGCCGATCCCGCCGGGTAAGCCGATCCCAGCCTTCATGTCCGAACTCGAGGCTGCGGTTGAAACCCACTCCGATCGCTTGATGGCCGAGGCCGGCTTCGCCACTCGCTGAGCGGCGAACAGGATCGCCCCGATCATGCCAGCCGAAGCGCCACAATCCCGGCGATCACAAGGGATATTCCGGCGATCCGCATTGCATTGACCGGCTCACCGAACAGGATCACGGCCGCAATCGCCGTGCCGACCGCCCCGATACCGACCCAGACGGCATAGGCCGTGCCGACCGGTATCTCACGCATCGCGAGGCTCAAGAGGTAAAAGCTTGCCAGTGCGCCGATCACCGTCAGGGCCGAGGGGATGGGTTTTGTGAACCCTTCCGAATATTTAAGCCCTAGTGCCCAGCCGGTTTCCAGCAACCCGGCAATGACGATCAGAAGCCAGGGGCTTGTCACGCGGCAAGACCCTTCGTTCCCATGTCGAGGAATTTCTGCCGCCGGTCGCGGATCAGGGCTTCGGGCTTCTTGCCCGACAATTCCTTCAGCATTGTCTCGATCGCCTTACCAACCGCATCGATGGCTTCCTTCGGCGCTCGCTGTGCGCCACCCATCGGTTCCTTGATGATCCGGTCGATGACGCCAAGCTTCTGCAGATCCTGCGCTGTCAATCGCAGAGCTTCGGCGGCCTCCCGCATCTTTTCCGCGTCTTTCCACAAGATCGACGCGCAGCCCTCGGGCGAGATGACCGAATAGACCGAATGCTCCAGCATCGCGACGCGGTTTGCGCTCGCAAAAGCCACCGCCCCACCAGACCCGCCTTCACCGATCACCACGGAAATCAGCGGCACCCCGATCGCCAGGCATTTCTCGGTGCTGCGGGCAATTGCCTCGGCCTGACCGCGTTCCTCCGCCCCTTTGCCGGGGTATGCGCCGGGCGTATCGACCAGTGTGATTACCGGCAACCGGAAGCGGTCGGCCAAGTCCATCAGCCGGATCGCCTTGCGATAACCCTCAGGCCGGGCCATGCCGAAGTTCCGTTCGATCCGGGTCTTGGTGTCGTTGCCTTTCTCGTGGCCAATCACCACGACAGGCTGGTCGTTGAACCGGGCAATTCCGCCCAGCACGGCATGGTCGTCGGCAAAGGCCCGGTCACCCGCAAGGCTGGTGAACTCGGTGAACAGCGCCTCGACGTAGTCCTTGCAGTGCGGCCGGTCCGGGTGACGAGCGACAAGGCATTTCTGCCAGGCAGTAAGGTTCTTGTAGAGATCGCGGAGCGCCGTTTCCGCCTTGCGGTCCAGCCCCTCGGCTTCTTTCGAAACGTCCATTCCTGGGCTGGTCTTGGCCATTGCCCGCAACTCTTCTGCCTTGCCTTCGATTTCAGCGAGGGGTTTTTCGAATTCCAGATAGTTCATCGCACGTCCTTCCGGGGGGTGCCTCTATATGCCCCTGGACCTGCCTTGATGCAACTCGGCAAGATCACTGGCTCGTCGCTGTGGCGCAGGGTGGCCGATGACACACTTCGCTTTCGTGCCGGTAGACGCCCGCCGGGTCGAAACAGCAGCGCCCCGCAGCTTTCGCCACGGGGCGTGCATCCTCCCTGATTGCCGCGCGGGGCCTCCCCTCCCCTGATGCGCGGCACGGGTATTCTTTCAAGACTGCCACGAAGACAGTCCTATGCCAGCGAAACCTGCCTGTTTGATGGGCGGTCTGTCAACGATTCATGCGTATCCGGCAATCAGGTCAGCCTGTCGGACAATGACTTCGGCCTGCCGCATCGAGGCGATGTCGATCAATCGACCCTTGTAGACCGCCGCGCCCTGGCCCGCAGCTTTCGCGGCCTCCATCGCAGCAATGATTTCGCGCGCCTCGCTGACCGCCGCGTTGGACGGGGTGAAGACCTCGTTCGCCAGCGCCACCTGTTTCGGGTGGATCGCCCACTTGCCCACCATCCCCAGAGTTGCCGATCGCCGCGCCTGGGCGCGAAAGCCCTCCTCGTCCGAGAAATCCCCGAACGGCCCATCCACCGGCAGCACCCCGTGCGTCCGACAGGCCGCCACGATCGCCGCCTGCGCCCAGTGCCAGGGGTCGGACCAGTACTTCTGCCCCTCCCGGTGCATGTAGTAGTTCTCCTGCGTTCCGCCGATCCCGGTGGTCTGCATCCCCATGCTTGCCGCGAAATCTGCTGCGCCAAGGCTCATGGCCTGCAATCGGGGACTGCTGGCCGCGATCTCTTCGACATGGGCAATGCCTGCGGCGGTTTCGATGATCACTTCCAGACTGATGCGCCGCTTGCGCCCTGCAGCAGCCTCGCAAGCAGTGACCAGGGCATCCACGGCATACACATCGGCGGCGGAGCCGACCTTGGGGATCATGATCTGGTCAAGCCGGTCACCGGCCTGCTCCAACAGATCCACGACGTCGCGGTACCAGAACGGCGTATCAAGGCCGTTGATGCGGATGCTCAGCGTCTTCCGGCCCCAGTCGATATCCGAGATCGCCTTGATGATGTTGCCGCGCGCCTGTGCCTTGTCGCCAGGAGCAACGCTGTCCTCCAGGTCCAGGTTGATGACATCTGCCGCCGAGGCCGCCATCTTTGCAAACAACTCGTGCCGCGAGCCGGGGCCGAAGAGTTGGCAGCGGTTCGGGCGGGCTGGTGCGGGGGGCTGGATGCGAAAGCTCATCACGGTCTCCGGATAATGAAATTACCTGAATTGGCCTCACTTGGTTAGAATATTGCGCAACGGGCCGCAAGGCCTCGTTCGCACTTGCAGCATTGCGCGCAATAAGGGGCTTCTTCAGGTGCGGAAGGACCGGTATTGCTATGGCATGATCACCATCCGCCATGACGTGTTCCGCCTGCAGCGAACCTTTACCATCTCGCGCGGGGCGAAGACGGAGGCGCAGGTGCTGACCGTGCACATCACCCGTGATGGACTGACCGGCAGGGGAGAGTGTGTGCCCTACGCGCGCTATGGCGAGACACTGGCGAGTGTGGCGGCCCAGATCGAAAGCCTGCCGGTCGGGGTGACCCGAGCGGCGCTGCAGCGACTGCTGCCCGCCGGTGCCGCACGGAATGCTGTCGACTGCGCCTTGTGGGACCTGGAGGCCAAGGCCTCCGGGCGGCGGGTCTGGGATCTTGCGGGCGTGGCATCCCCCGGCCCGGTGCTGACGGCCTTCACCTTGTCACTTGATGCGCCCGAGGTAATGCGGGCGCAGGCCGAAGAACACGCGAACCGCCCGATCCTGAAAATAAAGCTGGGCACACCGGATGACATGCCTCGGCTGGAGGCCGTGCGTGCCGGCGCCCCAGCCGCCAGAATAATAATTGACGCGAACGAGGGGTGGACTGCTGCCATCTACGCCGATCTCGCGCCGCATCTTGTTCGGCTTGGTGTGGCGCTGGTGGAACAGCCGTTGCCGGTCGGTGCGGATGAGGCGCTGGCAGAAATGCTGCGGCCAGTAGCAGTCTGCGCCGACGAGGCGTGCCATGACCGTGGGTCGCTCGCAGGGTTGCGCGGCAAGTATGACATGGTCAACCTGAAGCTGGACAAGACCGGCGGACTGACCGAGGCGTTGGCCACCCGAGATGCAGCGCGGGCAATGGGCTTTCAGGTGATGGTGGGTTGCATGGTGGGATCGTCGCTCGCCATGGCCCCGGCGGTCCTCCTGGCACAGGGGGCGGACTGGACGGACCTTGACGGGCCGCTGCTTCTGGCCGAAGACCGCGAAAACCCTCTGCGGTACGACGCCGAAGGGGTGCATCCGCCCGACGTCAACCTTTGGGGATAGAGCATGAGCCGCACCGTCTATGTAAACGGAGACTACCTTCCTGAAGCGGAGGCGAAGGTGTCGGTCTTTGACCGCGGCTTCCTGATGGCGGACGGGGTCTATGAGGTGACCTCGGTGCTGGACGGCAAGCTGATCGACTTTGATGGCCACGTGAAGCGGCTGGCGCGCAGTCTGGCGGAGCTGGCGATGACCTGCCCGATCAGCGAGGCGGAACTTCTGGCGATGCACCGCGAACTGGTTGCGCGGAACGGGATCGATCAGGGGATGGTCTATTTGCAGGTCACGCGGGGGAACCCCGGCGACCGGAGCTTTGTGTTCCCCGATCCGTCGCTGCCGGGGACGGTGGTTGCTTTCACCCAGGATGTGCCGAACCTTGCGGACGCGCCGGCGGCGAAGGTGGGGTTCAAGGTGATCTCGATCCCGGATCTGCGCTGGAGCCGGGTCGACATCAAGACGGTGCAGCTTTTGTATCCCTCGATGGGGAAGATGGCGGCGAAGCGGGCGGGGGTGGATGACAGCTGGTTCGTGGCTGATGGAGCGGTCACGGAAGGCACGTCGAACAACGCTTATATCGTGAAGGGCAACCGGATCATCACGCGGCAGCTGGGGTCGGATATCCTCCACGGGATCACCCGCGCGGCGGTGCTGCGGTTCGCGGCGGAAGCGCAGTTCGAGGTCGAGGAGCGGCCCTTCACCATTGAGGAGGCGCAGGCGGCGGACGAGGCGTTTTCGACCGCGGCGTCGATCTTCGTGATGCCGGTGGTGGAGATCGACGGCAAGGCGGTCGGGACAGGCAAGCCGGGGCCGGTGGCGGTGCGGCTCAGGGAAATCTATCTGGACGAGATGCGGAAGGCGGCGATCTGAAGCTTGTCCACGGTGGGACAATTCTTTTTTCGTTTGTTTTCAATGCTGTTTTTTGCGGACAGTAAGGAAGTGTTAATGTCTTGACCCGGTGGCGGGCGCAGGACCGGAGGGTTTCCGGTCGCCCGTCAGGCGGCGGTCTGCACCAGATGCACGGTGACGGCGGCGTAGAACACCATGCTCGCGGCAAGAACGAAGATGTGCCAGATCGTGTAGTGGAACGGCAGGCGTTCAAACAGGAAGAAGCCGACGCCGATGGTGTAGAGCGAGCCGCCGGTCACGATCAGGGTGATCACCGGCCAGGAGAGTACGGCGAAGAAATCGCCGCCGGCAAAAAGGCCGGCCCAGCCCATTGCCAGCGCGAGGCCGACGGCTACCAGTTTCAGCCGGTCGGGCGCCAGCATCCGCATCCCCGAGCCTGCCACTGCCGCGCCCCAGAGACCCGGAAGCAGCCAACCGCCCTGACCGCCCGACAGCATCAGGAACGGCGTATAGGTGGCGGCGATCTTGATGAAGATGGCGGTGTGGTCGAGGTGGCGGAAAAAGGCTCGGCGGCGGGCCTCGAGCGTCATGTTGTAAAGCGCGGAACAGAGCAGCATCGCGATCAGCGCCACACCGTAAAGCGTGGTGCCTGCAATGGCGGCGGCATCGCCCCGCAGGATGACCGCAAGCGTCACGAGCACCGGCACGGCCAACAGCGCCGCCACGACGCCCAAGACATGGACGGTGGCGTCGGAGAGCCATTCGGCCCGGGTATAGGTCTGGCGGCGGGACAGGAGCATCATCAGAATATTGTAGCAGAGATGCCGTCCGCCAAGGGTAAACCTTGTGTCATGCCGCAAGGGCAGGTGGGCCCGGCCGTTTGGATCTGGCGTCTTGGGCCTAGCCTTTTGGCCCGACGTTTTCGCGGAAAGCCACTTCGAAGGCCGCCTTCTTCGTGCTGTCCGCCTCGGTCTGGTTCCGGGCCACCCAATCGGCGTAGGGCATGCCGTAGACGATTTCGCGCGCCTCATCCTTGGACATCGGGATGCCCTTGGCCTCGGCCGCTTCCTGATACCAGCGGCTAAGGCAGTTGCGGCAGAAGCCGCCGAGGTTCATCAGGTCGATGTTCTGCACATCCGGGCGCTTTTCCAGCAGGTGATGCATAAGCGCGCGAAAGGCGGCGGCTTCAAGTTCGGTGCGGGTGGTGTTGTCCATCAGAGGGTCTCCAGCACGTCGGTGAGGATGGGGGCGAGGCGGTCGGCCCAGTAGGACTGACCGTCAGAAGTGGAGATGAGGTCGTTCCTGAGTTCGATCAAGGTGTTCAGGCGGCCCTTTGCGAGGGCGTGGCGGTCGATGGCGTCGCCGGGCAGGTGGCCGGAATAGGGCTCGTTGTCGCCGATGCAGAGATCGGGTTCGGCCATCAGGCGGGCAATCAGCGGTTTAGACAGGCGTTCGTCAAGGTGGCTGTAGAGGATGCCGACGTGCCACGGCCGGGGCGGGCGGCCATTGAGGCGCGGGGTGAAGGAGTGGATTGCCACGATCACCGTGTCATCGCGCCCTGCGGCAAGGCGGGCGTAGGCATCGTGATAGGGGCGATAGAGCCGGTCGAGCCGGTCTTCCACCGCGGCGGCGGTGATGTGGCGGTTGGCGGGGATGATGGTGCCATCGTAAAGCTGCATCACGAGGGTCGGGTCATCCTCGCCCCGGTTCGGGTCGATCACGAGGCGGGAGAAATCCGACAGGATCACCGGGCTGTCGAGGCGTTCGCCCAAGGCGCGGGCGAGGCCGGCGGCGCCGACATCGAAGGCGATGTGGCGGGCCATGTCGTCGGGGCCGATGCCAAGGGTGCCGCCGTCGATGAAATCCGGCACGCGGTTCGAGGCGTGGTCGCAGGTGATGAGCCAACGGCCCGGTCGCGTCTTGCCTTCGATCTGGACTGCCAAGATTGCCCCCTTCAAGCCCGGTGACAGGGCTAGTGGATCGGCGCGGCGACGTCCACCGTGGCAAAGCGCGAAAGGGGCAGAAGTGTCCGGTTGCCGAACGGTCCGGTTTCAGCGATAAGGCCAGCGGCCCACATGATAGATGCACACGACGAAAGGAAAAAGGCATGAGACGCCTTCGGAACGTGAAGATTGTGGCCACCCTCGGGCCCGCCTCCTCCAGCTATGAGATGA
>LNFM01001390.1_pt1 | contig 55102 bp, 49 predicted proteins | sample 596031 | NCBI WGS metagenome assembly LNFM01 (sample SAMN04254537, study PRJNA301005) | activated carbon metagenome | isolation source: dual media filters at the Ann Arbor, Michigan drinking water treatment plant | place: USA: Ann Arbor
CGCACCAACAGGCCGGACATATGACCGAAGCAGACCAACTCGTTCGACACGTCAAAAAGGGCTTGCCAATAGGGGCCGTCCACATATGACGTGGTGAGACGAGCGACTCGCTCAGACCTTCTCCACGCCGCACCATTCCGCGATGAACAGCGCGGTCGCCTTCGTCGACTTCCGCAGCGACTCCAGGTCGACATATTCGTTGAAGCCGTGCATCGCAGCCCCGCTGGCGCCAAAGCACAAACTCGGGATGTTGTAGTTCAGCCCGTAAAAACGCGTATCGGTCAGCGCCGTGAAGACAAGGTCAGGTACCGCGCCGCCATAGACCGCGTTGAACGCTTTGCCGAAGGCGGCTTCCGGCGCTGCGGAATCCGTCAGTTCGTAGCCTTCCGACAAAAAGCCGGACCATTCCACCTGCGGCGGGTTGTTGGACAGAAAACGATGGTCACGCGCAGCGGCTGAAACGCACGCCAGGATCTCCTTCTGGCATTCGGCAATAGACCAGCCGGGCAGCACCGCGATACGGCAGTCGACGTCGCACCATGCCGGGACGCTGGAAGCCCAGTCGCCGCCCTTGATGATTCCGGGATTGAAGTTGATCGGATGGTTGAGTGTCTTGAAGTGGTGATCCTTCTTGGCGCGCTCGTTCCACTCGGCCTCCAGCGTCTGCAGCGCATGGACCAGATGATAGGCCGCCATGATGGCGTTTGCGCCGGAGCCTGCCTCGAACACATGCACCGGAAAACCGCGCACCCTCAATCGAAACCAGATCACGCCGACCTGCGAGCGCACCATCTTGCCGCCGGTCGGCTCAGGGATGAAGCAGGCGTCGGCGCGGTAGCCGCGCTGCAGGGTCGACAGCGCGCCGACGCCGGTGGACTCTTCCTCGATCACGCTTTGGAAATGAATCCGCGCCGTCGGCTGGAACCCCGCGGCCTTGATCGCATCCAGCGCATAGAGCGCGCCGATCGTGCCCGACTTCATGTCGCAGGCGCCGCGGCCATACATCTTGCCGTCCCTGACGACCGGCGAAAACGGCGGCGTCTCCCACATTTCGAGCGGCCCCACCGGCACCACGTCGCAATGGCCCTGCAGGATCAGCGATTTGCCGGCGTTGGTCGCAGGCCGGTAAGTGCCGACCACCGTCCGCGCCTTCGAGAAATCATGCTCGATTGGACCGAAGCCGCGCAGGTCCTTCAGGTCGTCGACATTGATATGCCAGTCGTCGACCTCGTAGCCGCGCTGCCGCAGCAGGTCGCCGATCATGTCCTGGCACGGTCCCTCGGCACCGCGGGTCGAGGGGATCGCAACGAATTCCTTCGTCGTCGCCAGTTGCGCGTCAAAGCCGGCGTCGACGGCATCGAGGATCTTCTGCTGCGTATCGGCATTCATGTAGCGGCGGCTCCGGTCGGGCGTTGCAGGGATTCGGCGTGACCTACCCTAGCCCGAACTCAACCGCCGGCGTAATGCGCAAAATGCGCATCGCGCAATGCATCTCCGAACAGCCGGCCTTCCGAATAGCCGGCCAGCGACGCCGGCCGCTCGACGCCATCGAGCAGCCGCGGACAAGGTTCCGGCCGGCCCAGCACGGTGCGGACCGGAATACGCTCGGCATAGATCGGCAAAGCGTAATCCTCATCGTCGTCGGCGACGCCTTTGGTGCGTACCTTCGCGGAGGCCTGCTCGATTTCCATCGCGATGACGGCCGTCGCCTTGATCTCCTGCGTCGTGCTTTGCCGCAGGCTCGCGGTGCGGCCGGGGAAGAACCGGTCGACCATCGCGACGAGCGCGCGTTCCTTTTCGACGGGGTCGGTGACGAGATAGGCGGTGCCGAACGCCATCACCGCACGGTAGTCCGCCGAATGATTGAAGCCGCATCGCGCCAGCACCAGGCTATCGATCTGCGCGACGGTGAGACAGACCCTCTGGCCGGCGGACTGGTTCCTCAGCATGCGGCTGGCGCTGGAGCCATGCCAGTACAGCTTGCTTCCCTCGCGCCAGAAGAATGTCGGCGTGCAATAGGGCTGGCCGTCGATCACGTACGACACATGGCACAGCATCGAGGCGTCCAGCAGGCCGTGAATCGTGGCGTGGTCGTAGCGCCCGCGTTCGTGCAGGCGCTTCACCTGGTTGCGTGGCGACACGGGATACGTGGTCTCGGCTTCGGTCACGGCGGCTCCGTCGGGATTTGTTGATCGGTGGATACAGTTGTACCGGCGGATTTGGTCTGCGATAGTGCCAATTCCATGCGAAAAATTCCGACCAATTCTGCAAACGCGACGCGCAAGGCCGAGCTGCCGCTCGACCTTTCCGGGCCGCACGTCACCCTCGGCGCTTCGTCCCAGCACCGCCTCTACCAAGCGCTTTGCCATGCCATCACAGGCGGCATCGCAAAGCCGGACGAGCCGCTGCCGCCTTCCCGCACGCTCGCCAAGCAAACCGGCTTCCGTCGCAACGCCGTCACGTCAGCCTATGAACGGCTGATCGCGGACGGCTTTGCCGTAGCAAAGGTCGGCTCCGGCACTTTCGTCGCCGCCCGCATTCCGGCCCGCGTTAACGATGCGCGCAAACCGAAGATCGCAATTCCCACGCCGCAGCAAGGCGACCTGGCGCTCGGCTGCACCCATGTCGATGAAAGGGCCCTGCAGCGCTTCAGGTCGTTTGCCGGGCGGCGGATGCGCGCCTTCGGCACCGAACATCTGCAATACGGCGACCCGCGCGGCAGCCGCGAGCTTCGCGCTGCGATCGCCGATCATCTCTTGTCGGCGCGCGGGCTGCGCTGCGATCCGGACCAGATCATGCTGGCGTCGGGCACACAACACAGCCTGCGGATTGTGCTGAGCGCGATCCTCAAGCCCGGCGATCAGGTCTGGTGCGAGGATCCCGGCTATCCCGCTGCGCGCCAGGCGATCGAGCATTGCGGCCAGCGCACCGTCGCGGTGCCGGTTGACGCCTCGGGCATCATCGTGGCCAAGGGCCGAACGCTGGCGCCGTCGGCAGGCGCGGCCTACGTGACGCCATCGCACCAGTTTCCGCTCGGCGTGCAAATGTCGATGCCGCGGCGGCTCGAACTTCTCGACTGGGCCAGGGATGCCGACGCCTTCGTGCTCGAGGACGATTACGACAGCGAGTTCAGGTATGACGGCGCGCCGCTGCTCTCGCTCGCCGGCATCGATCATTTGCGCCGCGTGATCTACATGGGCACCTTTGCAAAGACGCTGTTTCCGGGACTACGCATCGGCTACAGCGCCCTGCCCGAGCGGCTGATCGGGCCGGTGACAGCCGCCCGCGCTGCGCTCGACCGCTTTCCCGCAACGCTGCTCGAAGGCGCGGTCGCCGACATGCTCAATTCAGGCGCGTTCGCGGCAAACCTGCGCAAGGTGCGCGGGCTGTACCGCGGGGCGCGCGATGCCCTCGCATCTACTCTATCGACAGCGTCGAACGGACAGCTATCGGTGCCGGTACCGTCGCAGGGCCTGCATCTGGTCGCTCGCTTCGATCCGGCGACCGATCCCCTCGTTGCCGCCAAGGCAAAGGCCGAAGCCGGTGTCGCCGGCTGGCTGCTGGCGGAAACCTACCACCGCGCGCGGCCGCTGCCGGGTTTCGTGCTCGGTTTTGCCGGCCATCCGATGCCGCAACTGATCGCATCGGCCGAGCGGCTGGCAAAATCATCGCTGGACGCCCTGCGTGCAGGCCGCAAGGTGAAGAGCGCGCGATAATCGTTATCCCAAGACGCGTTGTGTCTCTCAGCGCATCACGAACGGATTGGCCGGAACGTCCTTCGCGGTCGAAATCCACACGCTCTTGGTTTCGAGATATTCGCGGACCGCATCGATGCCGCTCTCGCGCCCGAGCCCCGAATGCTTCATGCCGCCGACGGCATCATGCAATCCGCATCGAATTGTCGACGTCGGTGAAGATGGTCGGCTCGACGAACTGGCCAACCACCCGACCGCTCCGCGACTTCCGGCGCCCTATGAGAATCGCCGTTGCGTCACTAAGCTCACCATCGTCAACAACGTCATGATGGAACCAAATGCCCGGTAATCGCAACGTCCTCTATCTCATCATCGGCGCGTTGATCGTCGCGGTCGGGGTGCTCGGCTACAATGTCTATCAAAGCAAGAAAGAGCCGGAAGGTTTGCAGATCAACGTCGGCCCCGACGGGCTGAAGATCAAGACCAAGTGAGGAGCGCCGAATTGCCGAGCAAGCCGGCCACAATTGCGCGATGCGCCCTGCCCGCCGGCCTCGTGCTATGGCTGCTCGCTACGCCCGCGCTGGCACAACAGTTCTCGCGCGAGCAGGATATCGTCGATCTCAGGCTCGGCCAGCGCGTTCTCGTCGACGACGGCTCCTGCCCCGCCGGACAGATCAAGGAAGTCGCAGGCTCACAGATGACTACGTCGGGCGTCGTGCGCACCCGGAAATGCATTCCGCGGCTGGGAACCAAGCGACGATAGGTTCAGACCGGCCTCGCTCACCGACATTATAGTCGGCCCCATTTCTCGCCACGTCTTTACAGGCGCCACATCTGCAGGCTCCGATAAAACGGACACTACGCCAACGCGGTAGTCAAATGCCCGTCGGAACGCTTCCGGCGATCGACCGTTTCTCTTCGCCAGAACAGCGAAATGAGTGGTGTCATGAAGCATAAAGCCATTGAAGACATATCAAAGAGGATGGCGGGTATCGACATTGCCATCCTGTCCACCCATACCCAAGGCGGCCAGATTGCAAATCGCCCTATGAGCAATAACGGCGACGTCACATACGACGGAACCTCGTACTATTTTACATTTGAACAGGCGCGAACCGTTGCTGACATGCAGGCGAATCCGAAGGTTGCGCTTGGGTTTACCGGTCAAGGCGGAATTTTCTCCGATGCCATCTACGTGGCGGTGGAAGGTATCGCCGAACTTATCCGCGACAAGACCGCCTTCCAGGCTCATTGGAAAAGTGATCTCGATCGCTGGTTCGAGAAGGGCGTCGACACGCCGAACCTCGTCCTGGTCAAGGTAAAGGCAGTGCGTATCGCCTATTGGGACGGTGAAGACGAAGGCGAGGTTGCTATATGAACCGCCCCGCACGTGCGATGGAGCCATTTCGGCCATAGGCCGCCAATTAGGAACGTACCGCGCGTTGGCGGATTAAGGGTGCCTCAGTTCCATCGACGGGGATCGCCCAATGGCCAAAACCACGAAATCCAGCAGCGCAAACGGCGGGACGGCAACGATCCACGACCAGAAGCTCGAGCGCGGCGAAGGCGGCGAGCTTCACCAGACTGCTTCGGGCAAGGGAGCTGTCCTGACCACGGCCCAGGGTGGGCCGGTTTCCGACGATCAGAACTCCCTGAAAGTCGGCGCGCGCGGACCGACCCTGATCGAGGACTTCCACTTCCGGGAAAAGATATTCCACTTCGACCACGAACGGATTCCCGAACGGGTAGTGCATGCGCGCGGCTATGCGGCGCACGGCTACTTCGAGAACTATAAGTCATTATCCAAGTACACCCGGGCCGACCTGTTCCAGCGCGCCGGCGAAAAGACGCCTGCCTTCGTCCGATTTTCCACCGTCGCCGGAAGCAAGGGATCGGTCGATCTCGCCCGCGACGTCCGGGGCTTCGCCGTGAAGCTCTACACGCAGGAGGGCAACTGGGACATCGTCGGCAACAACATACCGGTTTTCTTCATTCAGGACGCGATCAAGTTTCCGGACCTGATCCACGCGGTGAAGGAAGAGCCTGACTGCGCCTTTCCGCAAGCCCAGTCGGCTCACGATAATTTCTGGGATTTCATCAGCCTCACCCCCGAAAGCATGCACATGGTCATGTGGGTGATGTCCGACCGCGCCATCCCGCGCTCGTTTCGGTTCATGGAAGGTTTCGGCGTCCATACCTTCCGGCTTGTGAACGCGAAAGGCGACTCCACCTTCGTCAAATTCCACTGGAAGCCGAAATTGGGCCTGCAGTCGGTCGTGTGGAACGAGGCCGTCAAGATCAACGGTGCCGATCCCGACTTCCACCGGCGGGATCTCTGGACGGCGATCAAAGCGGGAGACTTCCCGGAATGGGAGTTGCAACTGCAATTGTTCGATCAGGATTTTGCGGACGCGTTCGACTTCGACGTGCTCGATCCGACCAAAATCATCCCAGAGGAAGTTTTGCCGCCGATCCCTGTCGGCCGGCTGGTGCTCGATCGCATGCCCGACAACTTCTTCGCGGAAACCGAACAAGTCGCCTTCATGACCCAGAACGTTCCGCCGGGAATCGATTTCTCCAACGACCCCCTGCTGCAGGGGCGTAATTTCTCTTACCTCGACACCCAGCTCAAGCGGCTGGGGAGCCCCAACTTCACGCACATACCGATCAACGCACCGAAATGTCCGTTCGCGCACTTTCAGCAGGACGGCCACATGGCCATGCGTAATCCGGTGGGACGTGCCAATTATCAGCCGAATTCCTTCGGCGAAGGACCCAGAGAGTCGCCGCAGCGCGGATTCACGCCGTTCGCCGAGGTCGAACAAGGCCCCAAACGCCGTCTGCGCGCAGAGAGCTTCGCCGATCATTACAGCCAGGCGCGCCAGTTCTTCATCAGCCAAACCACGGGTGAGCAGACGCACATCGCAGCCGCCCTCGCGTTCGAGCTGAGCAAGGTCCAGACACCGGTGATCCGGGAGCGCATGGTCTCTCATCTCTTGAATATCCACGAAGGGCTGGCCAACCAGGTCGCCGGCAAACTGGGCTTGCAGAAAATGCCGAAACCGGCGGAAGCCGCCGTACCAACCCGTCAGGATCTCGATCCGTCACCGGCGCTGAGCATCGTCGAGAACGGCCCCGATCGGTTCGAAGGCCGGAAACTGGGAATTCTCGTTTCCGACGGATCGGACGCCGGTCTTCTGGATGCGCTCAAAGGAGCTCTCGACAAGGCGGGCGCCACTTATGAAATCATCGCACCGAAGATCACCGGCGTGGAAGCGAGCGACAAGAGCTGGGTAGTAGCCGATCAGATGATCGATGGAGGACCGTCCGTGCTGTACGACGCGGTGGCCCTCCTGCCGGCGCCGGCGGCGATGGATGACCTGCTGCGGGAGAGTTCGGCACGCGATTTCGTTGCCGACGCCTTTGCTCACTGCAAGTTCATCGGCTACGTCAAATCTGCCGTGCCGCTATTCGAGAAGGCGGGTGTCGCTGCCGAGGATTTCGACGAGGGCTGCATCGCCATCGAAAACGCAAAGGACGCAAAGTCGTTTGTCGCAGGCCTGTCGAAGTTGCGCGTCTGGGAACGCGAACCCAAGGTGAAGATGCCCTCGAAATCAAAGTAAATCACGAGCCGCCACGTGTCGGCTGGCAGCCCTCTTCGTCGACAAGCAGCGCCCCTGAGAGCAGGATTCTTCGCGGCGGCATTGGCGCGCGTCTATTGGCCCGTGGCCGGCTCGAACATGCACTGCAGCGTCGGTTTGGCGATCTTGGTGAAGGTCGGACCGATCTCGGACTGCTTGGACGCCGGCACCCAGGCCGACTCGATCGTCGGCACACCGGTTTCGCTGATGCCGCGCAGCAAGGCTTCACGCAGATCGGCATCTTCGACGGTCGCCGCCGCATAGTCGTGGAGACAACTGCAAACGCTCTCGGGGTGCGCCCAGCGGCCGATCATATGGGGCGCACACTGCCGTACGAACTCGCCGCGCGGATCTGGAGCCTTGAAGAGGGAACGGAACGACGTCTGCGGCGGCTGCACCTGCACTTGTGCCTGGGCCGAACTGCCGAAAAACAAGGCCGCCAGGATGGCTGCGGTACCAGTGCGTGCAAACATGCAGAGTCCTTATCGGCAATTTTCCCGAAAACGATCCGCGACGCTTACTTTGTTGCCATGAGTATCTGCCGATGTGCCGGATTCGCAAGCGGTGAACCGTTATAGGCGAAAGTTCCGGCACCCGGCAGCTCGTTATCCGACGAACCAGCCATCGAAGGACCAGCCAGAATGAAGGCGAAGGCGAGGATCAAACTGGTGGTCCGCATGGCAGTCTCCGGTTCCGTGCCGGCGTCGCCGCCGTTTCGTTGGTAACCAGATAGCCCTCGGGTGTTTCCGGACATCTACGCCAAAACGGAAAATGGTTTCGTGAAACAAGGCAATTGTTTCGTCGGTCCGGGCGGACGAAATATTGGCGCGAAAAACCCAATGAATTCAGCTCGCGAACTATGACCAACAGAATGGGCATCTTCGAGCCGGACGTCAGCTTCTTAACGGTTTGCGGCGTATCAAGGCGCCCGAAAAGGATCACGGCAGGGTGAACCGAAGCGGCATCCGGGCCGACTCAGTCGAACTCCGTGCAACTTTCCGCGCGCTTGCGCGTTCTGAAAATTCCTCAACAAAGGATCGCAGTCGTGGGCAATGGCAACATCGATGTTGGCAGTGAATCCCTGACCCGCAAACCCGGCCAGCCAACGGTAGAAAATTCTATCGGCGCTTCCGAACGGCGGATCGACTCTTCCCTGAAGACAGGCCGCGAAGGCACGTCCTCAGGCCTTTGTGGCGCCATGTCGCAGCAGGGCGGCGAATTTCGCGGCAACGTATCCGCGCCGCAGAAATTCCTCCACCTGGTCGGATGCCGCGACCGCAAGGCCTCGCAAGCTTCGGAGACCAGCCAATACCCCAATCGCGTCAAACCGGTAAGGCCTGGATCCCGAACTTGATCAGGATCGGCTTTACTGAATGAATTCACCGCATTTCTGAACCGCGGCATCGGCCGTGCCCCAGGGCATGATCGGCACCGATGAGGTCGAGTTCTTCGGCGAACCCTCGATCAGCCTGTCCGAATAGACCATGTAGACCAGCACGTTGCGCTTGGCGTCGCAGCCGCGAACGATCTGCATCTTCTTGAAGAACATCGAGCGGCGCTGGCGGAACATGTCGTCGCCCTGCTCCACCTTGTGCTTGAAGCGGATCGGCGCGATCTGCCGGCAGGCCAGCGAAATATCCGATACCTCCTCGGCCAGACCCAGCCAGCCCTTGAAGCCCCCCTTCTCCGGAACCGTGAAATGACAGGCCACACCGTCCACTTCAGGGTCGTCGACGGCATAGGTGGCGAGCTTGTCGTTCGGGCTCAGCCACTTGAACACGGTCGAGCGGCGGAAAATCAGGTCGGGCTCATCGGCAGCCGAGGCCGGGCCTGCCTGCCACAGCGTCAACGCCGATATCACCAAGGCCAGACTTCCCCACTTCTTGTTACGCTTGACGATGGCCGTGGATGTCATTGATTTCTCCGCTGAAGGACTCCCCTTCTATGTAGTGAAGGATGGCGCTGCAGGAAGGCCGCAAAGGCCGCAGTAACGCCTTATAGAGGGTGTCATTTCAAGCAGGGGCATTTAACGGAATGTGAGGCTTTTCTGCTACGATCAGGGCGAAAAGCGCTGAAATTATAAGGCTTACGCTGGCGAACGCGCTTCCCGTCTGCGACAACAAACGAGTATCTGGAATTAGGAATATGCGCGTGAGCGGGCAGCGATTTTTCAGTGCGGGTATCGCGGGCGCAAACCTTTCTGGCCGACGTTTTTGGCAGGTCGCGATCCTGTCGGGAGCCTGCACCATCGCCTTCGCGCCACGGGCGGATGCCGCCCTTTTCTACTGGCAGGATAACGATCCCGGCTATTACCGGCCGATGCTCCCGGCACAGCCGCGCAAGCCGAAGACCCGCAAGCCGGCCGCCAAGAGCGAGGCGGCGCGCAAGGAGACCGGCGCCAAGCCGCACGGGCCGCTGATCATTGCCGTCTCGATCGAGCAGCAAAAGATGCGCGTCTACGACAGCAACGGGTTGTTCGCCGAAAGCCCGATATCGACGGGCATGAAGGGGCACTCGACCCCGATGGGCGTGTTCAGCATCATTCAGAAGAACAAGATGCACCGCTCCAACATCTACAGCGGCGCGCCGATGCCTTACATGCAGCGCCTCACCTGGTCGGGCATCGCGCTGCATGCCGGGGTGCTGCCGGGCTATCCGGCGTCGCATGGCTGCATCCGCATGCCGACGGCGTTTGCCGTGAAGATGTGGAACTGGACCAGGATGGGCGCGCGCGTCATCATCACGCCCGGCGCAATCACGCCCGCCACCGTCTCGCATCCCTTGCTGGTGGCACAGAAGGTGGTGCCGCAGCCGTTGATAGCCGACGATCCCAAGACGGATGCGCCGGCCATCAAGGGCGACAAGGGCGCCGACGCAGACGCCGTGACCAAGACCATGAATGCACACGCAAGCCTCGATCTGCGATCGACCATCGGGCACGCGCGCACGCAAGCGCACACTGCGGATGCGACCAGCGCGGTGCCGGCGGCCGGCGGTCAGATCACGATGTCCGATGCCAGGCCGTCCGCCGCAGGCGTGAACGCACAGGCACCGGTATCCGAACCGGTCAACGCGGAGGCCGAAAAAAGCGAGGCCGCACGAAACGATGGCACCGCCGCCGCGGCTCAGACCGACAATCCCGCAGCGGAGGCTACGAAAATTGAGGCTCCGACGGTCGAGGAGACCAAGGCTCCTGATACCAAGGCTTCTGATACCAAGGCTTCCGAAGTCACGCCTGCCGTAAAGTCGGCCCCCGTGGCCGCCACGCCGGCCATTGCGCCCGATGTGAAAAAAGACCCAGCGCGGCTGCCCGGCGCCGAGAAGGCGGCGGCCGCAAAGCCCGAACCGCCGCGCCGTCCGGGCCGGATCGCGGTGTTCGTCAGCCGCAAGGATTCAAAACTCTACGTTCGCGAGAGCTTCAAGCCGCAGTTCAGCGTGCCCGTGACGATCGCACCTGGCGACCGGCCGCTGGGCACGCATGTGTTCACCGCCGAAACCGACAAGACCGATCCCAACCTGTTGCGCTGGTCCGTAGTCTCGCTGCCGGTCACGGCCCGCAGCGCGGCACGGATCGACGACGAGCGCGCCGCGCGCCGCCAGATCGCCGGCGGCATGCTCACCGAAACAAGGCCGCTGTCGCAACCCAACAGCCCCGCCGAGGCACTCGACCGTATCAGCATCCCGCAGGATGCGATGACACGCATTGCCGAGGTGCTGACCACAGGCGGTTCGATCGTGGTGTCGGATCTCGGCATCGCCCAGGGCGGCGAAACCGGCGAAGGCACCGATTTCATCGTCCCGCTTCGGTAACACCACCCATAACAGCTTGTTGAGCGGCAACGGATCGTCTGCTGCGCTATGCTGCAGCGAACAATGTAGCCGAGGCTTTGATGATCGACCGCAGGACCGTAATGATGGCGGCGCTCGCCGCCGTGCCAGGCATGAGCGCGAGCAGGCACGCCGTGGCCCAGACGGGCATGAGCCGCATCACCGCTTACGCATTTTCGTTTCCGGGGCTGGCAGGCGGCGATATCAGGCTCGCCGAATTCTCCGGCCGTCCGATTCTGATCGTCAACACCGCTTCGCTTTGTGGCTTCACGCCGCAATATGGCGGCCTGCAGCAATTGTGGACCGACTTCAAAGGCCGCGACCTGATGATCATCGGTATCCCCTCCAACGATTTCGGCGGTCAGGAGCCAGGCGGGGCGACCGAAATCACCGCGACCGCGCAGAGTCATCACGTCACCTTTCCGATCGCGGCCAAGGCGGTCGTAAAGGGGCCGAACGCGCATCCGTTCTACAAATGGGCAGCCGAGGCGCGGCCGAAGGATGTTCCCAGGTGGAACTTCCACAAATACCTGATCGGGCGGGACGGCTACATCGCCGACGTATTCCCGGAATCGGTCGCACCGGAGGATACAAGGGTCAAGACAGCCATCGCGCGGGCGCTGACACAGAATGTTTCCGAGCGCAGCGGATAGCGGCTCGCGCAGCGAACGCGTCAAAAACGACACATCTCCACATTAACCGGTTCGGCAGCCGCCGGGTGCGGCGACAGCCGTTGCCTTGGCGCGCGCCCTCCAACTAGGGTACTATGAATCAGGGGCAGGATGCAGACCGGACGATGGTGCGACCACGACCGGGAGCGGGATCAGAATTCGGGGAAAACAAGATGCGTGTTGCAGCAGGGTTGATCTTTGCAGGCGCGGTTTCGCTGTTGGCATCGACTGCGGCGTGGTCGCAGTCACCACCCACCAAAGGCGCCACGGCGGCGCCACAGGCCATTCCGGCCGCTGTCCCCGCCCCAGCCCCGGCGGCAGCGCCCGCGCGGACCCGGCCGCCCTGCAACAATCCCGACGCACTCGGCATCGGCCGCACCGTCGAGATCGACACCACCGGCGGCCCCGGCTTCGGCTTCGAGCATTTCAAGGAGCTCGACTTCCTGCGCGACAAGGAAGTGGTGCTGACTTTCGACGACGGCCCATGGCCGGTGAACACGCCTGCCGTGCTGAAGACGCTCGCGGATGAATGCACCACCGGCATCTTCTTTCCGATCGGCAAGCACGCCACCTACTATCCCGAAATTCTCAGGCAGGTGATGGCTGCCGGTCATTCGGTCGGTTCGCACACGTGGTCGCATGCGGCGCTCGTCAACAAGAAGCTGACCGAGCAGCAGCGCAAGGATGAAATCGAAAAAGGCTTCAGCGCGGTGAAGTGGGCCCTCGGCGGCAAGGCGCCGGCGCCGTTCTTCCGTTTCCCGGCTTTGCAGCATCCGCCCGAGATGGTGACCTATCTCGGCAGCCGCAACATCGGCATCTTCTCTTGCGACCTCGACTCGTTCGACTTCAAGGCGCGCAACGCGCAGACCATCGTCGACACCGTGATGCGCAAGGTCGACAAGAACGGCAAGGGCATCATCCTGATGCACGACTTCCAGAAGCACACGGCGGAAGCCCTGCCCGAGCTTCTGAGGAAGCTGAAGGCCGGCGGCTACAAGGTGGTCGCGATGCGCGCCAAGGCGCCGGTGGAGACCCTCGCGCAATATGACGAAGACATCGTCAAGGACCTGAAGCTGCCCACCGTGAGCTCGCGACCGGTGTCCAGCGTCGTGCAGACGATTTCGGAATAGCGCGGCGCGACACAGGCCCGTGGCGGCGTTACGCATCGAAGGCTACGTCATCGTCTCCGCGGACGGCATGCTGGCCGACGCCCGCAACGTCATGCCGGACGAATTGAAGTTCGAGGGCGACAAGGCGTTCTTCACCGCCGCCCTCGACCGCGCCGACCTGATCCTGCATGGCCGCAACTCCTACGAGGACCAGCCGAACTCGCCGCAACGCAAACGGATCATTCTGACACGGAAGATCGAGGCGATCGCGCCCGATCCGGCCAATCCGAAATCAACGCTGTGGAATCCTGCCGGCGCGTCCTTCGAAGCAGCCTGCCGTCATGCCGGCGTGGATGCCGGCACCCTCGCCGTGATCGGCGGCCCCGGCGTCTTCGGCATGTTCATGGATCGCTACGACGTGTTCTGGCTCTCGGTTGCGCCGCACGTGCGGGTACCCGGCGGTGAGCCATGCTTTCCCGGCGTCCCTGCCCGTTCGCCGCAGGACGTTCTTGCCAGCCATGGCTTGCGCGCCGGAGCGGTGCGGCTGCTCGATGCCGCGCATGACGTCACGGTCACGCCGTGGCGGCGCAGCCCGTAGGTAACCTTTAACGTCGATCCAGAGGTGCTCGCCTGACCAAGCGACGACCTTGTCATCCACGGCTACTGCCGTTGTGGTTGCGACCTTACTGACCAGATGATGACGACCAACGCATTTGGCGCGTCGCGAAAATGGGAGATACCCTCCCTTGACAAACTCGGGTTCTTAAGCGGGAATGTCGGTGCAGCTAGGGGACGTCAGACTCACAGCGCAAGAAAACGCAACGAAAAAACCCAAAAACCCCACCAAAAAACAAACCGCTAAAAAAGTGTCGGCTTCCCAGATCGGAACGACCCGGTAGTGACGATTCAACGTCCTCCGGGTTCGTAAGGCGGGGGTCGCTACAGGTCGAAACACGACCAACCTCGCCGTAATTTTAACCGGGGAGGGAATCATGCGGATAATCTTGAAATTTGCTGGGTTAGCGATCGCTTCGGTGATGGCGTTGGGTACCCCGACGGCCTCTGCCCAAGACAAAAAAGTGCGCATTCAGATGCAGTCGAACTTCGCATCGACGCTTGCGTTGCTCGGACCGAACGCGAAGTTTACGGTCGATCAGATCAACAAGGTCTCAGGCGGTTCGATCGACATAAAGTTCTTTGAGCCGGGCGCACTGGTACCGCCGGCGCAGGCATTCGACGCAGTCTCTTCCGGGGCGCTCGACGCGGCGTGGGCAACGCCCGGCTTCTGGACCGGCAAGGACATCGCCTTTGCGGTCTACTCGACCGTTCCTTTCGGTCCGGGCATGGGGGAATACCTCGCCTGGATGAAGGAGGGCGGCGGCGAGAAAATGCTGCAGGAGCTCTACGGCAAATACAACATTCACTCCGTGATTTGCCACCTTATCCCGCCCGAAGCATCGGGCTGGTTCCGCAAGGAGATCAGCACACTGGCTGATCTGAAGGGGCTCAAGATGCGCTTCTTCGGACTCGGCGCGAACGTGATGCAAAATCTCGGCGTATCGACCCAGCTGCTTCAGGCCGGCGAGATATTCCAGGCGCTTCAGCTCGGCACCATCGACGCCACCGAGTTTTCGATGCCGGTGATGGATCTCAGCCTCGGTTTCCACCAGGTCGCGAAGTTCTACTACTTCCCGGGCTGGCACCAGCAGGCGACGTTCGGCGATCTCATCATCAACAAGACAAAGTGGGATTCGCTGTCACCGACGCAGAAGGCGCAGGTCGAAGCAGCCTGCGACCAGACCGTGCTGAAGGGAATCAGCGTCGGCGAGTCGGTGCAGCCGAAGGCGATGAAGGATATCGAAGGCAAGGGCGTCAAGCTGATGACCTGGTCTCCCGAATTCCTGGCAGCTTTCGAAAAGGAGTGGAAAGTTGTCGCCGCCGAGCAGGCCACCAAGAGCCCTGAGTTCAAGAAGGCCTGGAACTCGCTCAGCGCATTCCGCGATGAGTACAAGATCTGGCGCGAGCGCGGCTACCTGAAATAACTGCATCGACGGAGCGCGGTCGCTGGCTGGCTGCCGCGCTCCTGTGCGTTCTGCAGGCCTGAGCCTTCAGGCTGCAGCGACGACCGCACCTGCGGCTCTCGGCAGCGAACTCTCGCGCACTTTTGGAGAATAGGACCTTCCGATGGAAGCAATGCTTGCAGTCTCCCAGGGCATCGACCGGACTTTGCAGCGGATCGCCAGTGTTTTCGGCTGGCTGTTCATCGCGCTCGTTGTCGTGATTTGCTGGGACGTGATCACCCGGAAGATGGGTTTCCAGCTACCCGGGTTTGGCTCGACGCCGATCCAGGAGCTGGAATGGCATCTCCACGGTATGCTGTTCCTGTTCTGGCTGGGTTACGCCTATGTGCGCAACGTGCATGTGCGCATCGATGTGTTCACCGGCCACCTGCCCTGGCGCCGTCAAGCCTGGCTGGAAGTTCTGGGCATCGGCATCTTTGCAATCCCCTATAGTGCGCTCGCGACCTATTACTCGTGGTCCTTCGTCGTGGTGTCATATCTGCAGAACGAGAGTTCCGACGCGCCGAACGGACTGAGCAACCGCTGGATCATCAAGGGTTGCCTGTTCCTCGGCCTGGTCCTGCTCGACTTTGCAATCCTTTCGGTGCTGTTGCGCAAGCTCGTCGGCCTGTTCGGACCGCCGCGCCTCGCGGAGGCCGCCGGCGCGCCGGCTGCTACCCAGTCGAATCGCTAGGAGGCGATCATGGAATGGGTTGGCGATCACCTCGCGGTCCTGATGTTCCTCGTGCTCACGGTGATCATGTTCGTGGGCTATCCGGTCGCGTTCGTTCTGGGCGGCGTTGCCTTGGCGTTCGGCGCCCTCGGTATCGTGTTCGAGGTGTTTCGGCCGGCCCAGTTCGGCAGCCTGATGCCGCGCATCTTCGGCCAGGCGGTTCAGAATCCGGTTCTGATCGCAGTACCGATGTTCGTCTTCATGGGAACGATTCTGGAAAAATCGGGCGTCGCCGACGAACTCCTGAAGGCGCTGCAGGTACTCACGCGCCGCATCCCCGGCGGTCTTGCGATGTCGGTGACCCTGATGGGTACCATCATGGCGGCGACCACGGGCATTGTCGGCGCTTCGGTCATCATGCTGACGCTGATCGCCCTACCGACCATGCTGGCCGCCGGCTACTCCAAGGAGCTTTCCGTCGGCACCATCGCCTCGGCCGGAACGTTGGGCATCCTGATCCCGCCCAGCATCATGCTGGTGATCATGGGCGACCTGCTGACGATCTCGGTAGGCACGTTGTTCACCGCCGCGATCATTCCGGGACTCGCGCTCTCGATGCTGTATCTCGTCTACCAGGGCATCCTGGCGTTCGCAAAACCGCATCTGGCGCCGCCGCTCCATGTCGACATCGGTCCAAAGTCGAGCGGCGAGATGTTGCGCATGGTGCTGCGCAGCTTCCTGCCGCCGGCCGCGCTGATCTTCGTCGTCCTCGGCTCGATCTTCGGCGGCTTCGCAACGCCGACCGAAGCGGGCGGCACCGGCTCGGCCGGAGCGTTGGCGCTGGCGGCCTGGAACAAGCGTCTCAACATGAAGATGCTCAAGGAGGTAATCGAAAGCTCGGCGCTCACCAACGCGCTGGTGTTCTTCATCATCTTCGGCGCCACGCTGTTCTCCTTCGTGTTCCGTGCGCTTGGCGGCGACGATCTGGTGGTGGAAATCCTCCATGGCCTCGGCATCAACACCGGCTGGGAGATCATGATCTTTGTGATGGCGCTGGTGTTCATCATGGGGTTCTTCTTCGACTGGCTCGAAATATGCCTGATCGTCCTGCCGATCTTCGCGCCGATCCTGTCCAAGATCAGCTTCGAGCCGCATCTGGCGACCAACAAGGACTTCATGCTCTGGTTCACCATCCTCGTGGCGGTCAACCTGCAGTCAGCGTTCCTCACTCCGCCGTTCGGCTTTGCCCTGTTCTACATGAAAGGCACGGTCCCGCCGTCGGTGACGATGCAGCATATCTATCGCGGCATCATTCCGTTCGTCATGCTGCAACTCCTGGCGGTGGCGTTGTGCCTGATCTTTCCGGAGATCGTACTCTGGCTGCCCCGACGCTTCGGGTTCCTCGACTGAGGGTGTTATGACTGCCGCCGGTGGCTGCCGCAAAAACGAGCCCACCGGTGGAATGCGGACGAACAGAATAGTTCAATTACATGTCCGCGTAAGACGGCTCGTTCGGCCGCGGCCCGCGGCCGTAGCCGACGATCATGAACAGCGCGCCGACGATGGACAGGTTCTTCAAGGCCTCGATCAGCGTTCTGGCATTCTCGGGCGCCGCCTGGTTCCAGAAGTCGTGGAAATAGAAGGTGGCGGCGAGCACGAAGAAGATCAGCAGGATCGCAAAGAAACGCGCACCGAAATTCACCGCGATCATCAGGCCCGCCAGGATCTCGAAGCCGCCGACCGCCAGCGCCAGAATCTGCGGCATCGGCATGCCGACCATGGTCTCAAGCTGCGACGTGTAGGGCGCAAGCATTGCGGGGATGGTCACCTTGGTCGCAATGAAGTCCGCCGTCTGCTGAACCGCGAAGAGCTTGGTTGCTCCCGTGTACATGAAGAGCACGGCGAACAATACTCGCCCGAAGGTAACAAACGCTGGCATGGGATCGGCCTCACTGAATGGCAATGCAGGATATCGCGGCAAGATATCGCGGGCGGCAAAACGATTATGGTCGTTTCACCTCCACATTTCAAACGCTCAAATCGAAACCACCCGCGCAGGCACCTGCGCAGTCCCAACCAGACCTTCTGATAGAAGCAGAACCAAGGCCCTTTTTTGGCCATCGCGCCTGCGAGCGCAGGCGGATTGCGCCGAGGAACACGCCAGGGTCCTGATCCGGTTAGAGAGAATCTATCCGAACAACGTCGGCTGCTGACGTCCCCGCTCCTGGGCTTCGACGGCGGCAACCGCGGTCATGTTGAGCACGCCGCGTGCGGTCACCCCCGGGGTGAGGATATGCGCCGGACGCGCCGGCCCGATCAGGATCGGCCCCACGGGCAGCGCGTCCGCCAGCGTCTTGATCATCTGATAGGCGACGTTGGCGGTATCGAGGGTCGGCATGATCAGGATGTTGGCATCGCCTTCCAGCTTCGAGTGCGGCAGCACAACCTTTCGCGCGGCCGCCGACAGCGCGGTATCGCCCTGCATCTCGCCGTCGGCTTCGATCTCCGGATGCTTCTCCTTCAACAACGCCGTGGCGCGGCGCATCTTGCGCGAGGAATCGGTATCGTAGCTGCCGAAGTCGGAATGTGACACGAAGGCGACGCGCGGCTTCATGTTGAACCGCTGCACATGGATCGCCGCGAGCGACGCTACCTCGGCAAGTTCCTCGGCGCTCGGGTTCGGCCGCACCTGCGTATCCGCGATGAAATAAGTGCCCTTGGTGGTGATCATCATCGACAGCGCCGCGAAGTCGCTGACACCCGGCAGGAAACCGACGATCTCCCGAACATGGCGCAGATGACTCATGTAGCGGCCTTCAACGCCGCAGATCATCGCGTCGGCCTCGCCACGCACCACCGCGAGCGCGGCAATAACAGTGGCGGTGGTGCGAACGACGGTCCGTGCAGCCTCGGGCGTGACGCCGCGCCGTCCGGCGACGTCGATGTAGGTCTGCACATAGGAGCGGTAGCGCGGATCATCCTCGGGATTGATGAGGTCGAAATCCTTGCCGGCCGTGATCGACAGGCCGAACCGCTTGAGCCTGGCCTCCACGACTGAAGGGCGCCCGACCAGGATCGGCCGCGCCAGCTTCTCCTCGAGCACCACCTGCGTGGCGCGCAGCACGCGCTCGTCCTCGCCCTCGGCGTAGATCACGCGAACCGGCTGGGTCTTGGCCTTGGCGAACACGGGCTTCATGACGAGCCCGGAGCGAAACGCGAAGCGCTCCAGCAGCGCGGTGTACTCGTCGAAATTCTTGATCGGGCGCGTTGCCACGCCTGACTCCATCGCGGCCTTTGCCACCGCCGGCGCGATGCGCAGGATCAGCCGCGGATCGAACGGGCTCGGGATCAGCGAGCCCGTTCCAAAGCCCTGCGTCTCTCCGCTGTCGAACCCCTGCGCCACCGCGTCCGACGGCGGATCGCGCGCGAGTTGCGCGATCGCGTCGACGGCGGCGTGCTTCATTTCCTCGTTGATTCCGGTAGCGCCGACATCGAGTGCGCCACGGAAGATGAACGGAAAACACAGCACGTTGTTAACCTGGTTCGGGAAGTCAGAGCGTCCCGTACAGATCATCGCATCGGGGCGCGCCTTGCGCGCCTCGTCGGGCATGATTTCCGGATTGGGATTGGCCAACGCCATCACCAGCGGATGGTCCGCCATCGCCTTGACCATCTCCGGCTTCAATACGTTGGGCGCAGACAGCCCGAGGAAGATATCCGCACCGCCGATCACATCCGCCAGCACGCGCGCGCTGGTTTTCTGCGCGTAGACCGCCTTCCAGCGGTCCATCAGGGTGTTGCGGCCTTCATGCACCACGCCGTCGATGTCGCAGACCCAGATGTTCTTGCGCTGCGCGCCGAGCGAGACCAGAAGATTCAGGCACGCGATCGCGGCGGCGCCTGCGCCGGAGCAGACGATCTTGACGTCGGGCAGCTTCTTGCCGTTCAGCAGCAGCGCGTTGGTGATCGCGGCGCCGACGATGATGGCGGTGCCATGCTGGTCGTCGTGAAAGACCGGAATCTTCATGCGCGCCTTGAGCTGCGCCTCGATCTCGAAGCATTCCGGCCCCTTGATGTCCTCGAGGTTGATGCCGCCGAAAGTCGGCTCCAGCGCCGCCACGGTCTCGACCACGCGCTCGATAGTATCGGCGGCGATTTCGATATCGAACACGTCGATCCCGGCGAATTTCTTGAACAGGACCGCCTTGCCCTCCATCACGGGCTTCGACGCCAGCGGACCGATATTGCCGAGCCCGAGGACAGCGGTGCCGTTCGAGACCACCGCGACCAGATTGGCCCGCGCGGTCAGCGACGCCGCTTCAGCCGGATTGTTGGCGATTTCGGTGCAGGCCGCCGCCACGCCGGGCGAATAGGCCAGCGCGAGGTCGCGCTGGTTGGCGAGCGGCTTGGTCGCCTGGATCTCGAGTTTACCCGGCCGCGGCAGCCGGTGATAGGCCAGCGCCGCGGAGCGGAGATCTTCGGAATAGGACGACATGCATTCCCCCCCGCGGGCTTCGACCGCCCCCGACTTTACCCTCAGTGGCGGCTCTTCTTAGCTTTGCGGCAGATTGAGCCGGATGTGAAGCTCGCGCAACTGCTTGGTCGTCACCTCCGACGGAGCGCCCATCAAGAGGTCCACGGCCTGCTGGTTCATCGGAAACAGCGAGATTTCGCGCAGGTTCGTCGTACCGCAGAGCAACATCACGATGCGGTCGACACCGGCCGCCATGCCGCCATGCGGCGGGGCGCCGTACTGGAACGCGCGGTACATGCCGCCGAAACGCTCGACGACATCCTTCTCGCCATAGCCCGCGATCTCGAACGCCTTCACCATTGCTTCCGGCTTGTGGTTGCGGATGCCGCCGGAGGCGATCTCGTAGCCGTTGCAGGTGATGTCGTACTGGAACGCCTTGATGGTCAGCGGGTCCTGCGTCTGCAACGCGTCGAGGCCGCCCTGCGGCATCGAGAACGGGTTGTGCGAGAAGTCGACCTGCTTGGCTTCCTCGTTGTACTCGTACATCGGGAAGTCGACGATCCAGGCCAGTTCGAACCGGTCCTTGTCGATCAGGCTCAATTCCTCAGCCACCTTGGTGCGGGCAAGGCCTGAGAACTTCCAGAATTTCTCCGGGTCGCCGGCGACGAAGAAGGCGGCATCGCCCTCCTTGACGCCGAGCTGGGCACGGATCGCAGCCGTCCGCTCCGCGCCGATGTTGTTGGCGAGGGGACCAGCACCATCGCCGCCCTCGCGCCACATGATGTAGCCGAGACCCGGCTGGCCTTCGCCCTGCGCCCAGGAGTTCATGCGGTCGCAGAACGCACGCGATCCGCCGCCGGTACCCGGGATCGCCCAGACCTGGTTCTTCGGGTCTTCCAGCATGCGCGCGAACACCTTGAAGCCGGAGCCGCGGAAGTGTTCGGACACGTCCTGCATCACGATCGGGTTGCGCAGGTCAGGCTTGTCGCTGCCGTATTTCTTCAGCGCTTCGGCAAACGGAATCCGCGGCCAGCCTTTTGTCACCGGCTTGCCCTTGGCAAACTCCTCGAACACGCCCGTGATCACGGGCTCTACCGCCGCGAAAACATCATCCTGCCCGACGAAGCTCATCTCGAGGTCGAGCTGATAGAATTCGCCCGGCAAGCGGTCGGCGCGCGGGTCTTCGTCGCGGAAACACGGCGCGATCTGGAAGTAGCGGTCGAAGCCACTCATCATCAGCAGCTGCTTGTACTGCTGCGGCGCCTGCGGCAGCGCGTAGAATTTTCCGGGATGGATCCGCGACGGCACCAAAAAGTCCCGCGCTCCCTCCGGCGAGGACGCCGTCAGGATCGGGGTCTGGAATTCGAAGAAGCCCTGCTCCTTCATCCGCTTGCGCATGGAATCGACGATGGCGCCGCGGGTCATGATGTTCTGGTGCAGCTTCTCGCGACGGAGGTCGAGGAAGCGGTACTTGAGCCTTATGTCTTCAGGATATTCCTGCTCGCCGAACACCGGCAGCGGCAGCTCGGCCGCAGGCCCGAGCACCTCGATCTCGCTGACATAGACTTCGACCGCCCCGGTCGGCAGTTCCGGGTTGTCGGTGCCCTCGGGGCGCTTGCGCACCTTGCCATCGATCCGCACCACCCATTCCGAGCGGAACTTCTCGACTTCCTTGAACGCTGGCGAATCCGGGTCGGCCACGCATTGGGTGATGCCGTAATGGTCGCGCAAATCGATGAACAACACGCCGCCATGGTCGCGGATACGATGGCACCAGCCGGAAAGGCGGGCAGTTTGCCCGATGTCGCTCGCACGGAGCGCGCCGCATGTATGTGACCGGTAGCGATGCATGGAAATCCCAAAAAACTGATGTCGGAGGGCAGAATCGGAGGCAAAAGCACGTCCGAAGGTGCGGAGGGTTTACCCGACGCAGGCGTGAGCGGCAACCAATGGCGTAGCCTGTTTTGCGCGCTGGGCGCGACATTTCCGACCCCAGCGGACGAAGCGTTGCCTATTCCACAGCCGCGCCTATCTTTGGGTCATGACCGTCCATTTCCCGTTCCAGAACACCTATGCGGCGCTGCCGGCGAGCTTTTTCGCCCGGGTCGCCCCGACCCCGGTAGCAAGCCCCCGGCTGATCAAGCTGAACCGGGCGCTCGCCATCCAGCTCGGCCTCGATCCGGACCTGCTGGAGAGCCCGGAAGGGGCTGAAATCCTTGCCGGAAAGCGCCTCCCTGATGGGGCCGACCCGATCGCGATGGCCTATGCCGGCCACCAGTTCGGCCATTTCGTCCCGCAACTCGGCGATGGTCGCGCCATCCTGCTCGGCGAAGTCATCGACAAGGACGGCGTCCGCCGCGACATCCAGCTCAAGGGGTCAGGACCTACGCCATTTTCCCGCCGCGGCGACGGCCGCGCCGCGCTCGGACCGGTCCTGCGGGAATACATCGTCAGCGAGGCGATGTTCGCGCTGGGTATCCCGACCACCCGCTCGCTGGCCGCGGTGACATCGGGTGAGCGCGTGCAGCGCGAGACCATGCTCCCGGGCGCGGTGCTCACCCGCGTGGCGTCGAGCCATATCCGCGTCGGCACCTTCCAGTTCTTTGCCGCGCGCGGCGACACCGATGGCGTGCGCGCGCTCGCCGACCACGTCATCGCGAGGCACTATCCTGACATCGGAATAGCCGAGCGCTCCTACCACGCGCTGCTCGAACGCGTCGTCGCCCGACAGGCCGACCTGGTCGCGCGCTGGCTGCTGGTCGGGTTCATCCATGGCGTGATGAATACCGACAATTGCTCGATCTCGGGCGAGACCATCGACTACGGCCCGTGCGCCTTCATGGACGAATACAATCCCGCCCAGGTGTTCTCCTCGATCGACGAGATGGGCCGCTACGCCTATGCCAACCAGCCACAGATCGCGCTGTGGAATCTGACGCGGCTGGCCGAATGCCTGCTGCCGCTGTTTTCCGACGACAAGGACCAGGCGATCGAACAGGCGCAGTTCATCCTCGGCGAATTCGCCGAGAAGTTCACCGCCGCGTATCAGTCGGGCCTGCGCAGGAAGATCGGCCTGTTCACCGAGCGCGATGGCGACGAGGCGCTGGTGCAAGATTTGCTCGACGCCATGGCCAGGAACCAGGCTGACTTCACCCTCACCTTCCGCCACCTCAGCGATGCCGCCGCCGGCAAGGTGCGCGATCAGTTCACCGATCCCGCAGCATATGAAGAGTGGGCCACACGCTGGCGCCAGCGTCTCGCCGAAGAGCCACAGTCCGCCGCCGAACGGCAGGCCGCAATGCGATCAGTCAATCCAGCCTTCATCCCGCGCAATCACCGCATCGAAGCCGTGATCGCGGCGGCTGTGAACGACGATTACAAACCGTTCGAGCAATTGCTGACGGTGCTGTCGAAGCCGTTCGAGGATCAGCCGCAGTTCGCAGCCTACGCCGAACCGCCGCTGCCGAACCAGCGGGTGACACAGACGTTCTGCGGGACGTGAGACGCTGACCTTTCCATGTCATTGCGAGCGCAGCGAAGCAATCCATGCAGCCGCGGGAGAAGAGTGGATTGCTACGCTGCGCTCGCAATGACGGCTGGAAATGTCTGCGCAACGCATGCTTTGATGCATGATCATGAAGCGATCGCGATCCAGGAGATTCGCTCCCATGCATCCCGGCGAAGTTCTTCGGGAAGAGTTTTTGTTGCCGCTCGGGCTGTCGCCCGGCGCGTTGGCGAAGACCTGCGGTGTTCCACGGACGTGCCCGCCCCCGTTAACCCAAATCCTTAAGCGCCCATCCACCATCCGCCGACGCACTTCGCCCGCGGTTCCAAAAATTAAGAAACGGTCAACGCGCTCCCCACAATTCTAACGGTTTACTTGGGGAGAATTGCCGTGGACGCCTTTGCTTTCGGATTCATCGGAATGGTGTTGATTGGACTGTGCCTGATCGTGCTTGCGATACCGTCGGGTCGGCGCCGGTCGCGGCACATCCGTTACGAGTGAGCGATTTTTCCATCCCGCAGGCCGCCTGACGGCCTGATCGGCTTTCCCAGGCGCGGGCCGCCCAGCCGCCCCCGCACCGACGCAAAAAAGCCGTGATCAGTCGCATTTTCGCGACTCAAATCCCGCTCAACACCCTTGACATACCAGCGCTTTCGGCAGAACGCCTCTGGTAAGCGTCATGGATTGTTCATGGATCTGATTACCACCACTTCCGACCTCGCTGCCGCCTGCTCCCGGCTCGCCCAACACAAGGTCATCACCGTCGACACCGAGTTTCTGCGGGAGACGACGTACTATCCCCTGCTCTGCGTCGTGCAGATGGCGAGCGCGGAGGAAGCCGTCGTGATCGACACGCTGGCGCCCGGGATCGACCTCAAGCCGTTCTTCGAACTGATGGGGAACGAGGCGGTGCTGAAGGTGTTCCACGCCGCCCGCCAGGACATCGAAATCGTCTGGCACCTGTCGAACACCATTCCGCACCCGATCTTCGATACGCAAGTCGCCGCGATGGTGCTGGGCTATGGCGACAGCATCGCCTACGACCAACTGGTCGAGCGTGTCACCGGTCACCGGCCGGACAAGACCCATCGCTTCACCGACTGGTCGCGCCGGCCGCTGAGCCCGGAGCAGATGCATTACGCGGTCTCCGACGTCACCCATTTGCGCGACGTGTTCGCGGCGCTCGACGCCGACCTGAAGAAGCGCAGCCGCAGCGACTGGGTCAGCGAGGAGATGGAAGTCCTGACCTCGCCGAAAACCTATGATTTCCATCCCGAGCGCGCCTGGGAGCGGCTCAAGACGCGGGTCCGCAAGCCGAAGGAACTCGCGGTGCTGATGGAAGTGGCGGCCTGGCGCGAGCAGGAAGCGCAAAGCCGCGACGTGCCGCGCTCGCGCGTGCTGAAGGACGATGCGGTCGGCGACATCGCCACCCACGCGCCGACCTCGCTCGAGCGCCTTGCCAATCTGCGCTCGCTGCCGAAGGGTTTCGACCGCTCGAAATGGGGCAGCGAAATCGTCGCCGCCGTACAGCGCGGCCTCGCGCGCGATCCCAACACGCTGCCGAAACTCGAAAAGCCGCGCGGCAATTCCAATGGCGCTGCGACCGTCGAACTGCTGAAGGTGCTGCTGCGGATGACGTCGGAGCGGCACGCCGTCGCCAGCAAGGTGATCGCCACCGTCGATGACCTCGACCAGATCGCCGCCGACGATCACGCCGATGTCGCCGCCCTGCACGGCTGGCGCCGCGAATTGTTCGGCGAAGCCGCAATCGCGCTAAAGCACGGCAGGCTGGCGCTGGCGATCGAAAAAGGCCGCGTCGTCAGGGTCGATCGGGCTTAAGTCTATCGGCTGCGTTCCCCGGATGCTGCGCAGCGCGCCGCATAAGCGGCGTGGTGCGCTGCTAGGCCGGGGTCCAGACGCTGGGTCCCGGCTCTGCGTCGCATCACTACGTGCTGCGCCGCGTCCGGGACACGATAGCGGACCCAGCCCTACCACTTCAACTCCACACCCACCGTGCCCTGGTGCGACTGCATCGCATTGCGGAATTTGGCGTCGTAGTTGGCGTACAGGCGCGCGGTGTTGGTCAGGCTGAGCGACGCCGAGGCGCCGGCATCCATTCCGTACTGGCTTTCGCCGACGCCCTGGAACGTGATGCTCTGGGGGCCGAGGCTGACGGTGATGTCGGAGAAGTTCTGCACGAGATTGTCGACGAACTTGCCATAGGCCGACAGGTCGAGAATCTTCCGGTCGTAGATCCAGTAATGCCCGACCTCCGCGCCGATCAGCAGGCGTGCGCGCTGCACGGTCGCGCTGGTCGCCGCGACCGGGTCGAGGCCGCCGATCTCCTGCAACGACCCGGTCCGGGCGCGGACATATTCGAACGCGCCCTTGGGCACGACGCGGCCCTGGTCCCTGGTCCAGTAATAGCTGATTTCGCTCAACACGCCGTCGAGCCGCGCGTTATAGCCGGCGGTCGCAATCCCCAATCCGGTATCGCGGCGCGAATCAATGTTGCCAAAACCGTGCACGGCGGCAGTTGCCCAGGTCCACGGCCCGCTGTCGACGGACGCGGTGAAGCCAAGCTGGGTGAGATCGATCGTCGCCGATTGCAGCGCCAGCGGAATGTCGATCGACGAGCGGCTCTGGTCGACGGAGAAGCCGAGATTGATGCCCGGCGCCACGCGCGCGCCGATGCCGGCCACTCCGCCCCAGGTCTTGCGGCTGTCGCCGACGAAATCGCCGACCGCGCCGTTCTTCGTCGAATTGCCGTAGCCTTCGAACCAGGTCCGGTAGAGCGGCGGCTCCGCGCTCTCGGAGGCACCGCCGCCGCCCGGGTTGGTTCGCTGCAGCCGGTTGAAGCCGTTGCTCGACTGGTTGCCGAGCCGTTCCAGAAAGTTGCTGCCGAGATTGGCCAGCGCCGCGTTGGATGACAGCATCGAATTGACCGCGATCGCTGTCGGTTCGGGCGCGACCGGCGGGGTTGGCGGCGTCGGCGGCGTCTGCGCCTGCGCAGCGGACGTGATGCCGACGAGAACGAACGCAATCGCAGCCAGGCGCGCCGGCGCGTGACCGGTCCAGATTTTCCATGCTCGCGAAAGCCGCAGAGAGCCGCGCATGCAATCCATTCCCAAGAGCAAAAACGTCGGCTCGAACACGCGCAAATCCGGATCAAGCGGACCGATTTGCCCTCAGTTCGCAGAGAGCGTCAATTGGTCGGCCCCCCGGCCGACAGCCGAATACGTCCCATTGTGGTTCCGCTGCCACAGCGCGCGCAGGTGATTCGGGCAACAGGGAATTTGTCAGCTTGCTGTCGGCGAAATCAGGGTATCGTTGCGGTCGGCCACATCGGAGGTCCTGCAGAGATCGCCTTCAAGGCGAATCTTGCCGCTAGCGAGCAAGCGCAGCGCCTCCGGATAGATGCGATGCTCGATGCCGAGAATACGCTGCGACAGCGTCTCCGCCGTGTCGTCGTCGGCCACCTGGACCGCGCCCTGCATGACGATCGGCCCGGCATCGGTTTCCGGAATCACGAAATGCACGGTCGCGCCCGAGATCTTGACGCCTGCGGCGAGCGCCTGGCCGTGCGGATCGAGGCCCGGAAACGACGGCAGCAGCGAGGGATGGATATTCAGCATGCTTCCGTACCAGCGCTGCACGAACTCGGCGGTGAACAGCCGCATGAACCCGCCGAGGCAGATCAGTTCGATATTCTTTTCCTCCAGCGCCCGCTGCAGCATCGCCTCGAAGCCGGCGCGGTCCTTGCCGAACGGTTTGCTCTCGATGACGATGGTCGGCACGCCGCTCGCGGCCGCCCGCTCGAGCCCCGGCGCATCGGCGCGGTTGGAAATCACCGCGACGATCTCGGCGGGGAAATCCGCAGCCTTTGCCGCATCGATCAGCGCGGCCATGTTCGACCCGCGCCCGGAAATCAGGATGGCGGTGCGGCGCTTCATTGCGCGAGGTCGAGGTGGCCGTTGTAGATCACGCGGTGCTCGCCCTCTGCCGGGATCACCTCGCCTAACAAGGCGACGGTCTCGCCGCCCTCGGTCAGGACTTTCGTCACCTGCTCGATCGCGTCGGCCTTGACGATGGCGATCATGCCGATGCCGCAGTTGAAGGTGCGCAGCAATTCGAGTTCGGCAATGCCGCCCTCTGCCGCCAGCCACTTGAACACCGGCAACACCGGCAGCCGCGCCAGATCGATGCCGACGCCGAGATGCTTGGGCAGCACGCGCGGAATGTTGTCGGTGAAGCCGCCGCCGGTGATATGGGCAAGCCCCTTGATGGCGCCGGTTTCGCGAATCGCACGCAGGCAGGACTTCACGTAGAGTTTCGTCGGCGCCAGCAGCGCGCCGCCGAGCGTCATCACCGGCGAGAACGGCGCCGGCGCATCGAAGCCGAGGCCCGATTGCTCCACGATCTTGCGGACCAGCGAGAAGCCGTTGGAGTGGACGCCGGACGACGCAAGCCCGATCACGGCGTCGCCTGCGGCGATGTCCGGGCTCGGCAACAGCGTGCCGCGCTCGGCCGCGCCCACCGCAAAGCCCGCGAGGTCGTAATCGCCGTCCTTGTAGAGCCCCGGCATTTCGGCGGTCTCGCCGCCGATCAGCGCGCAGCCCGATTCGCGGCAGCCCTCGGCGACGCCGGCCACGATGGCCGCAGCCGCCTCCGGATCAAGCTTGCCGCAGGCAAAATAGTCGAGGAAGAACAGCGGCTCCGCGCCCTGGACCACGAGATCGTTGACCGACATCGCCACCAGGTCGATGCCGATGCCGCCATGCAGCCCGGTTTCGATCGCGATCTTGACCTTGGTCCCGACGCCGTCGGTCGCTGCCACCAGGACGGGATCCTTGAAGCCCGCGGCCTTGAGGTCGAACAGCCCGCCGAATCCGCCGATTTCGGCATCTGCGCCAGCCCGGGCGGTGGCACGAACCATCGGCTTGATGAGGTCGACCAGGCGGTTCCCCGCATCGATATCGACGCCCGAATCAGCGTATGTGAGCCCGTTTTTGCGGTCGACCATGCCAAATTCCAGTATGATGACGGCTGGTTACGAGGAATTCGGCGTTCCTGCAATGGCTCGCCGACGCTTCACACATATACTATGTAGACAATAACCGGCCGATCCCGCCAAGGGCCGGATCCGGGACCGGGAGCCGGGAAGCGACCGAGTTGAGCATTCCGAATATCATTACGCTGGGGCGCATCATTCTGGTGCCCGTCATCGTCTGGGCGATCGTCTCCAGCCAGATGGAAATCGCGTTCGCAATCTTCGTCATTGCGGGCGTGAGCGATGCCGTCGACGGCTTTCTGGCCAAGCGCTTCAACATGCAGAGCGAACTGGGCGCCCTGCTCGATCCGCTCGCCGACAAGGCGCTGCTGGTCTCGATCTATGTCGCGCTCGGAATCTGGGGCGCGGTGCCGCGCTGGATCGTGATCCTCGTGGTGTCCCGCGACATCATGATCGTCACGGCGGTGATCGTGTCGTGGCTGTTCGACAAGCCGATCCCGATGAAGCCGTTGATGGTCTCGAAGCTCAATACGGTGGCGCAGGTGGCGTTCGCGGCGCTGGTGCTGGCTTCGCTCGGCTTCAACTTCAAGCCGGCGCCCTATGACGTGATCCTGATGGGGTTTGTTACGGTCTTTACTTTGGTTTCCGTCTCGCTCTATCTCGTCGAGTGGGTGCGGCACATGAGTACGATCGAAGCGAGCTAGACGCGGTAGTCTTTGACGCGTTTTCTCCACTCCGCCTGAAAACGCCGCGATCCCGGCCTGGAGACTTGCGTGGCAGTCCGCGTTCAACCTCGTCAGCTTGCCTTTGCACTGCCGCATGCGGAGAGCCTGACCCGCGACAATTTTCTCGAGGGCCCGGCCAACGAAGCCGCGCTCTCGCTGATCGAAAGCTGGCCCGACTGGCCGAACCGCATCATGCTCCTCGTGGGACCAGAGGGCTCGGGCAAAAGCCACCTCGCTGCGATCTGGGCCGAGTTGGCAGGCGCCCGCTCGACGTCGGCTCACGCGCTGACGGCTGAAGCCGTTCCCGGCGCGCTGGCCACCGGGGCACTGGTGATCGAAGACCTGAAACCTTCCGCTTTCGACGAGCGCGCGACGTTCCATCTCTTGAACCTCGCGCGCGAGGACGACGCTTCGGTACTGATCACGGCCCGCGTTCCGCCATCGGCGTTCGAGGTCGAACTGCGCGATCTCAAGTCGCGGCTGCGCGCGGTGCCGGTGGTGTCGTTGCTGCAGCCCGACGATCACCTGTTCCGCGGGCTGATCGTGAAGTTTTGTGCAGACCGGCAGTTGAGCATCGACGAGGCGGTCGTGAGCTATCTGACCAGCCGGATCGAGCGGTCCTATGCTGCAGCCCGCCACGCGGTCGATCTGTTGGACACGGAGGCGCTGCGGCTGGGCCGGCCCGTAACCCGCGCCCTGGCGGCCGAACTGCTCCGCGACGGCTGATCGGACGCCTTGTCACCTTGACGCCAGCCGGAACCGGAACATCAATGTCATTGAAACGTCATCGGCGTATCACATGGTCCGCCCTGCGTTGCGCCTAGAGTAAGCCCGCACCACGTGCGAGATGGATCGAAGCTTTATGGAATCGGCACAAGTTATTGAAATCAAGGAAAAAGAATCGATCGCTGAAGTCCCTCCTGCGATCGCGACGAGCACTGAGCGATTCATTAACCGTGAGCTTTCCTGGCTGCATTTCAACCGCCGGGTGCTCGAGGAGTCGGTCAATCCCGGTCATCCCACGCTGGAGCGGGTGCGATTCCTGTCGATCTCTGCCAATAACCTTGATGAGTTCTTCATGGTTCGCGTCGCCGGTATCAAGGCACAGATCCGCGAAGGCATCGCCGAACGCAGCCCCGACGGCCTGACGCCATCGGAGCAGCTCATCCTGATCAACAAGTCCGTTTCCGAACTTGCCTCAGACCAGCAGGCGATCTGGCGCGATCTGCGCACCCTTCTGTCGGAGGCCGGCATCAAGCTGGTCGACGGCCACGACTTCACCAAGGCGGAGCGGACCTGGCTGGAGGATCATTTCCTTCGCAGCATCTTCCCGCTGCTGACACCGCTTGCGATCGACCCGGCGCACCCGTTCCCGTTTATCCCGAGCCTTGGCTTCACCATTGCACTGCAATTGCAGCGGGTGTCGGACGGCAAGCCGATGAACGCGCTGATCCGTATGCCCGTCAAGATCGACCGCTTCATCCGCCTGCCCCACAAGGACGGCTCGGTGCACCTGATTCCGCTGGAACAGGCCACCGGCCTGTTCATCGGACGGCTGTTTCCCGGCTACACGGTCAAGGGCCAAGGCGCGTTCCGCATCATCCGCGACTCCGAACTCGAAATCGAGGAAGAGGCGGAAGATCTGGTTCGCGTGTTCGAGACCGCGCTGAAGCGGCGCCGGCGGGGATCGGTGATCCGCCTCGAGATGGACGCCAAGATGCCGGAAGAGCTGCGGGCCTTCGCGCAGCAGGCGCTATCGGCAACCGACGACGAGGTGTTTCTGGTCGACGGCGTGCTGGCAATGAACGAGCTCTCGCAACTCACTCGCCTCGATCGCCCCGACCTCGAATTTACGCCCTACGTGCCGCGACATCCCGAACGGGTGCGCGATCATGGCGGCGACATATTCGCCGCGATCCGCCAGAAGGACCTGATCGTCCATCACCCTTACGAATCCTTCGACGTCGTCGTGCAATTCCTGCAGCAGGCGGCGCGCGATCCTGACGTGGTCGCCATCAAGCAGACGCTCTACCGAACCTCGAACAATTCGCCGATCGTGCGCGCACTCGCCGAGGCGGCAGAAGCCGGCAAGTCGGTGACCGCGCTGGTCGAGTTGAAGGCGCGCTTCGACGAGGAAGCCAACATCCGCTGGGCGCGCGACCTCGAACGCGCCGGCGTGCAGGTGGTGTATGGATTCATCGAATTGAAGACCCATGCCAAGCTGTCGATGGTCGTGCGGCGCGAGGGCGGCAACCTTACGACCTACGTCCACACCGGCACCGGCAATTATCATCCGGTGACGGCGCGCATCTACACTGATCTGTCCTACTTCACTTCGGACCCGATCATCGGTCGTGACGCAGCACGGGTGTTCAACTACATCACCGGCTACGCCGAGCCGAGCGACATCGAGCGGATGGCGGTGTCGCCGCTGACGCTGCGCAAACGCATCATCGAACACATCAGAGGCGAGGCCAATTACGCCCGCCACGGCAAGCCGGCCGCGATCTGGATGAAGATGAACTCGCTGGTCGATCCTGACGTCATCGACGCACTGTATGAAGCGTCACAGGCCGGGGTATCGATCGAACTGGTGGTGCGCGGCATCTGCTGCCTGCGGCCGGGCATACCAGGACTTTCGGATAACATCCGGGTCAAATCGATCATCGGCCGCTTCCTGGAGCACACCCGGATCTACTGCTTTGGTATGGGTCAGGGCCTGCCCGGCGCGAAAGCGGCTGTGTATATCTCGTCGGCCGACATGATGCCGAGGAACCTCGACCGCCGCGTCGAAATCCTCTGCCCGCTGCAAAATCCGACGGTACATCAGCAGGTTCTCGAACAGATCATGGTCGCGAACCTGAAGGATACCGAACAGAGCTGGCAATTGTTGCCCGACGGGTCCTCAACGCGTATGAAGGCCGCGAAAGGCGAAGAGCCTTTCAACCTGCATAACTACTTCATGACGAATCCGAGTCTGTCAGGCCGTGGAAAGTCTCTCAAGGAATCTTCGCCGCGCCGCCTCACGCGCCGGAACGAACGCCAGCCGCAATAGCAAGGGATCGCGACGGTGAAGCGACCGCGCAAGCGCGCTTCCAGCGTCGCCGTCATCGATATCGGTTCGAACTCGGTTCGTCTCGTCGTCTACGAGACGATGACGCGCAGCCTCGTCACCGTCTTCAACGAAAAGGCGCTGTGCGGGCTCGGCCGCGAAGTTCAAAGTACTGGCCTCTTGTCAGCCGACTCGGTGGCCAAGGCCCTGACGTCGCTGCGGCGCTTTCGCGCGCTGTGCCGCGTTCAGCAGGTCGGCCGCGTCTATGCGATCGCCACTGCCGCCTGCCGCGACGCCTCCAATGGTGCCGACTTCATCGCCCAGGCCGAACGCATCTGCGGTGTTCCCATTGAAATCTTGTCGGGGCCGCGCGAGGCCAAACTGTCCGCGCTCGGCGTCGTCTCCGGCATCCATAATCCCGACGGCATCGTCGGCGATCTCGGCGGCGGCTCGCTCGAACTGATCGACGTGAATCGCGGCCGCGTCAGGAGCGGCGTCACCCTGCCGCTGGGCAGTCTGGCGCTGCAGGACTTGTCGCACAAATCGCTGAAGCGCGCCGAACGCATCGTGAGCAACGACCTGTCCGGCGTGGCTCAACTCAAAGCCGGTCACGGCCGTACCTTCTACGCGGTCGGCGGCACCTGGCGTGCACTAGCGCGCATTCACATTCTCCAGAGCGGCTATCCGCTGCGGGTGATGCATGGCTACGAGATACCTGCCGCCGACGCGCTGGATTTCGCGCTGCGCCTGCGCCGCCTTGCGGCGGCCAACATGCTCGCCGATATCGAAGTCGTTGCCGACGCGCGGCGTCCGCTGCTGACCTACGCGGCGCTGGTGCTCGAATACATCATCCGCGTCGGCCGGCCGAAGACGATCGTGTTCTCGACCTTCGGCGTGCGCGAGGGCCTGCTGTACGAGATGCTGCCACAGCGTGAGCGCGTTAAGGATGGCTTCATCTGCGCCGCGCAGACATTGAACGGGCTGCTGTCACGATCCGCGCGCCATGCCGAAGAGCTTGTCGCGTGGACCGATCGTCTGTTCAGGGTCGTGAAGCTGCGGGAAACTCCGGAAGACCGCCGCCTGCGCCACGCCGCCTGCCTGCTGTCCGATATCGGGTGGCGGGTGCATCCCGACCATCGCGGCGAGGAGACGCTGAGCCTGATCACCAACGGCAATTTCGGATCGATCAGCCATCAGGGCCGAGCCTTTGTCGCGCTGTCGGTGTTTTACCGCTACGCGGGCTTGAGCGAGGAAAACGAACCGCCGACCCGAATCCGCGAACTGGTGCCGCCGGCGATGGATGAACGCGCCCGCCTGCTCGGCGCGGCCTTCCGCGTCGCGCATCTGATTTCAGCGGCGCGTACCGGCGTGCTGCCCGCGACGCATTTCCGTACCCGCGACCGCATGCTGATGCTGGTGTTCGAGCACCGCATGGTCGATCTCGTCGCCGACCGGGTCGGCAGCCGGTTCAAGCAACTGGCGCGGCTGGTCGGCCGCACTGGGTCGATCGTGCGGAACTGACGCTGCCTCCGGCACTTGAACGGTGAGCCGCCCCAATGCGGCTTTCCCTGAAGCAAGGAGCGGAGCCATGCACGCACGCGAAATGATCAGCACCCATCCCGCCGTCCAGGGCCAGCCTGACGACGCCCTGATCCGTTGTATCGAGGAATGCTATTCCTGCGCCCAGATCTGCACCTCCTGCGCCGACGCATGCCTGTCGGAACGCATGGTGCAGGATCTCACCCAGTGCATCCGCCTGGACCTCGATTGCGCCGACATCTGCAACATCACCGGCCGCATCATGACCCGCCGCACCGGCTCCGACGACGAAGTCATGCGCCGGATGCTCAGCGTCTGCGCCGCCGCCTGCCGCCTTTGCGCCGACGAGTGTCAAAAGCACGCCGGCATGCATGAGCACTGTCGCATCTGCGCCGATAGCTGCCGCCGCTGCATGGAAGCCTGCCAGGAGGTAGCACGCGGCATGGCGCATTAGGGTATTTTCGAGCGACGCCACCTCTTGAACCGATCCGGGGTGGCGCCAGTTCGCACGAAGATATGGAAATCACGCCTCGCGTCGAAATACGCTGAACTGGAACATCTGCCGGGAACCCCAGGGAGTTGCGTGTTCGTGCCGCCTCGTATCGACAAGCCGGAATTCGGAGCCGAGGGCAAGCGTGAGGCTCGCGCTGTCATAGCGCGCGACCGGCAGGCCGCTGCACTTTTCAGGTCCGTCCAGCGCGAACGTGCCGATGATGGCGTGTCCTCCCGCCTTCACGCCTCGCGCGAGGCGCGCGACATAGGCGGCGCGATCGTTTTCGTCGGTTAGGAAGTGGAACGCCGCGCGATCGTGCCAGATGTCGTAGGCTTTCACCGGCTCCCAGGCGGTTGCGTCCGCAACGATCCAGCGAACGCGATCGGCGCGGCTCTCCAGCCGTCGCCGGGCGGCTTCCAGCGCCGCAGCCGACAGATCGAGCACGGTGATGTCCTCGAACCCCTGGTCGACCAGATGGTCGACCAGGCGCGAAGCGCCACCGCCGATGTCGATGATGGCCGACGCATGGGTAGCGCCCGCCTGCATGATCAATTCGAATGAAGGCGCCGGGCTTTGCTGATACCAGCTGACCTCGTTCTCACCCTTCGTGGTGTAGACGTTTTCCCAGTGGGACTGACGGCTCACCGTCTCCATGACGCCCTCCTCGGCCGAGGCACAAGGCACTGATCGCCAGCCTCGCAAGCGTTAGTTGGTTACCGCGGCCTGATCTGCAACTCCAGCAATGCGAGCCGCTCCAGGACGATCAGGTTCGGGCTCGCCGCGGTCGGCCGCGCGCATGATCGCCTCGCCGAGGAATTGAACCTGGGTCAGACTCACCGGCTCGGGAGATAAAAAAGCGCACCAGCGTGATCGCGGGTTGACGCGCGCGCCGCCGCTTGCATCGGAGCCGGTGCGCGTTACGCGGCTTCGGCCGAATGCGCAGCGCCCTGCAGCCTGCGCTTGCGCCATATCGATCCGGCGACCAGCACCACAGCGATGCCGAGCAACCCCATAACGACCTCGCCGCCATGGCCGCCATTGGCGAACTGCGGCCCCATGCCGATCGACGTGAGGATTCCATCGAGGCCGACACCGACCGGGCCGTCGAAGAAGGCGTGCAGCGAGGGTTGCAGCGCGGGGTCAGTCGCCATGACCTCGCCGGCGATCCAGCCGAGCAGGCCGGCGCCGGCCCATAGCAGCGCGGGCAGGCGCGTGAGCAGCGCCATGATCAGTGCGGCGCCCGCGACGATCAGGGGAACGCTGATGGCAAGCCCGATGACCAGCAGCGGAATGCTGCCATTGGCGGCCGCGGCAACCGCGATGACGTTGTCGAGGCTCATCACGATATCGGCGATGGCCACGATCTGGACCGCCGCCCACAGATGCGCCGCCGCGTCCACGCCGCCCTCGCCCTCGTGTTCAGGCACCAGCAGCTTCGCCGCGATCACGAGCAAGGCCAGTCCGCCGACCAGCTTGAGGAACGGCAGCCCCATCAGCGTCACGACGATACCGGTGAAGATGATGCGCAAGAACACCGCGACACCGGCGCCGAGGACCATGCCCCAGAACCGCTGGCGCGGCGGCAAGCCCCGGCACGCCATCGCGATGACAAGTGCGTTGTCGCCCGACAGCAGGATGTTGATCCACATGATCTTGCCGAGCGCCACCCAGAACGCGGGCTGCTGCATCTCGGCCTGAAACTGGGTAAAGAACGCCGAGATCGTTGCTGGATCGAAAAATTGCCACAGCCAGTTCACAGCATCTCTCCCCAGGCGTTCTCAGCCGTTGCGTGCGGCTATCGTGCCGCCGTTCGAATAAATCAGCCGACGATCTCGTTGCCCGAAAAGAACTGCGCGATTTCGACCGCGGCGGTCTCCGGGGCATCCGACCCGTGCACCGAGTTCTCGCCGATCGACTTGGCGTGGACCTTGCGGATCGTGCCGTCCGCCGCCTTCGACGGATCGGTGGCGCCCATCACGTCGCGATACTTCAAGACCGCGCCCTCGCCTTCCAGCACCTGCACCACGACCGGGCCCGACGTCATGAAGTCGACCAGTTCGCCGAAGAACGGACGTGCCTTGTGAACGGCGTAGAAGGTCTCGGCCTGGTCGCGGGTCATGCGAATGCGCTTCTGGGCCACGATACGGAGCCCGGCCTTCTCGATCAGCGCGTTGACGGCGCCAGTCAGATTGCGCTCGGTCGCGTCCGGTTTGATGATCGAGAAAGTGCGTTCAATCGCCATTTGTTCGTCCTTACAAAAACACTGGTGGTGAGTTGCGGGGCTTATATCGGCGCCATCCCGCCACGGCAAGCGGCCCGGTGGCGCGCCAGCCATCCGCTTTGACGGGTTTTCACCCGGGCCGCCGGACCCGGACGTCCCCTGGGGCGAAGATTACCCTGATTTCATGGATGAACCCTCTGTGAGACCTGCGTCACGTACCGGTTCAGCTTCAACGCCATACAGTTCGAACAATCGGTCACCTGGCTGGCCCGCTAGGCGTCACGGGAGATTTCACCGCAGGCGCTCCGCGCCAGAATCTTGAGGAGACGATCATGTTACGCAAACTCTTGCTTGTCGCAGCGGCTGCAGCTTCGCTGGGTGCGGCCGCGATGGCGCCAAGCTCCGCCTCGGCGCATGGCTGGCGCCACGGCGGCTGGCATCATCATCACCATCATCATCGATGGGGTGGTCCGCGCCTCATCGTGGGAGCCCCGGTCTACTACGGCGGCGGATTTGGCGGCTGCTACGTGCGGCGCCTGGTCCCGACCCCCTTCGGACTGCGCTGGCGGCTGGTAAATCGCTGCTTCTGATCCGACTGAAGTTCCTCACGCCCCGGCCTCGCGCCGGGGCGTTTCTTTTCGGAACCGATTCGCCGATTCCGGTTCGCTACCTGCGGACGAATGCATGCGGCCATGCGCGGGAAACTAATTTCGTCGCAATGACTTGACTTACGAATGATCACTCAAACCAGGGCCGCTGCGAACCGGAACACGTCAAGCGGACAAAGAGAATTGCCATGGACTCCCAAATCGACAGCGATTTCGAACAGATCGATCACAGGACCTGCCAGTCCATCTGCGATGCGGTTGGTGAACGGTTGCAGCGTAGCTTCCGTCCCGAGACCGAATTGTCGCCCCGGTTGCGGCAGTTGATGGACGAACTGCGTCGGCACGACAACGACCGCTATTGAGGCCTGTCGGAATGGCGCTGGAACGGCGGGCGCCGATATAATTGATCAATACACCGATAGAATTTGACAATAGCGGATTGCGTTTGGGGTTGCGTTTGCTGGCCGCTCCGGTGACAACCCCGCATGCTTTCAATAACGGATATTTCGGTCCGCATCGCCGGACGGCTCTTGATCGACAGCAGCACGGTGCAGATCGTGCCGGGCGCGCGCGTCGGATTCGTCGGCCGTAACGGCGTCGGCAAGTCGACGCTGTTTCATGCGATCCGCGGCGACCTGCCGACCGAATCGGGCAGCATCACGCTGCCGCCGCGCTGGCGCATCGGCAGCCTGGCGCAGGAAGCGCCCGACGGACCGGAAAGCCTCGTCAACGTCGTGCTCAAGGCCGACCTGGAGCGCGACGCGCTGCTGCGCGAAGCCGAAACCGCCGACGAGGCGCACCGGATCGCCGAAATCCAGACCCGGCTGGTCGATATCGACGCGCACTCCGCGCCGGCGCGTGCCGCCGCGATCCTGAGCGGGCTCGGGTTCTCGACCGCGGACCAGGCACGGCCGTGCTCGGAATTTTCCGGCGGCTGGCGCATGCGGGTGGCGCTGGCGGCGACGCTGTTTGCGGCACCCGATCTCCTTCTGCTTGACGAGCCGACCAACTACCTCGACCTCGAAGGCACGCTGTGGCTGGAAGACCATCTGGCGAACTACCCGCGCACCGTCATCGTGATCAGCCATGACCGCGACCTGCTCGACACCTCCGTCGACCAGATCCTGCATCTCGATCGCGGCAAGCTGACGCTCTACAAGGGCACCTACTCCTCGTTCGAGGAACAGCGCGCCACCCGCGAAATGCTGGACGCCAAGCACGCCAGGCGCCAGGCCGACGAACGCAAGCGGCTGCAAGCCTTCGTCGATCGCTTCAAGGCCAAGGCATCGAAGGCGCGCCAGGCGCAATCCCGCGTAAAAATGCTGGAGCGCATGAAGCCGGTCACCGCGCTGGTGACACAGGACGTGCGCGAGATTTCTTTTCCGACGCCGGAGAAGATGTTGTCGCCACCGATCATCGCGGTCGATGACGTCTCGGTCGGCTACGACCCGAAAAAGCCGGTGCTGAACCGCGTGACGCTGCGAATCGACACCGACGACCGCATTGCCCTGCTCGGCTCCAACGGCAACGGCAAATCGACGCTGGTCAAGCTTCTGGCCAACAAGCTGCAGCCGTTCTCGGGCCGGGTCACGCGCGCCGAAAAGCTGTCGGTCGGCTATTTCGCGCAGCATCAGGTCGACGAACTCAACCTCGACGGCTCGCCCTACGACCATATCCGCAAGCTGATGCCGGATGCGCCCGAGACCAAGGTGCGCGGGCGCGTCGGGGCCATCGGCTTTTCCGGCAAGGCCGGCGACACGCTGGTGCGGAGCCTCTCCGGCGGCGAGAAGGCGCGGCTGTTGCTCGGGCTCGCCACCTTCTACGGCCCCAACATGATCATCCTCGACGAGCCGACCAACCATCTGGATATCGACAGCCGCGCGGCGCTGGCCGAGGCGGTCAACGATTTTCCCGGCGCCGTCATCATGGTCTCGCACGACCGTTATCTGATCGAGGCCTGCGCCGATCAATTGTGGGTGGTCGCCAACCAGACCGTCACCGCCTATGACGGCGATCTCGATGAATACCGGCGAATGGTGCTGTCGATCCGCGACACGCGCAGCGGTTCGCGTGACCGCGGCAATGAGCGCGCCAAAGAAAACGCGAAGCCGGAGCGCGGCAGAAACGAAAAGCGCTCGCCGCTGAAGCAACGGATCGCCGAGGCCGAAGCCGAGATCGATCGCATCAACGGCATCATCGCCAAGATCGACACCGCGCTCGCGCTGCCGGACCTGTTCACGCGCGATCCGAAGCAGGCAGCCCAGCTCGGCAAGGCGCGCGCCGGCGCCGCAAGCGCGCTGCGGCGCGCGGAAGAAGACTGGCTGGAGGCCAGTTCCCAGTTTGACGAAGCGGCCAGCTAGAGATTCTTGTTTTGACGCGCTTTCTTCACGCGAACCGGTACCTACTTCGCTCGAAAACGCTATGAAACGGGCGACGAAATCACGCGGCCGGCTTCTTCGGCCTGCCGCCTCGCGGCTGCGCCGCCGGCTCCGGTGCGCGCTCGATCGATGTCAGCCGGCCCGCCGTGAAGGTGTAGATGCCGGCTCGCTGCCCACGCGAATAGTTGACGACCGCCACGCGATCGCCGCGCGCGTTGCTGGACAAACTGACGTTGTCGGGCGCACCGATGCCGCGCACGACGTCGCATTCGGTGTGACCCAGCGCCACCGTCCCTGTCGTCGAGGGCGGAGCGCCGGCAGCACCGTCTGCCAATGCGCTGGCACCGGCGCCTGACGGCGCCATTCCCGGACAGCCGCCGTCGGCGCTGACCAGTTCATCCGGCGTAACCGCTTTGTTCGGGCTAAGAGGCGGCGTTTCGATCGACACATTTCGGATGAACGTGCGGCCGGACCGTGAAAACCAGTCCGCATCCTTCGACAGCAGATCGGATGCGCCCGTGCAGCCCGTCAGGACGGGGCCGAGCAGCAACAACGCCAGCAGTGGCTTCCGTTCAATCGTTCCGCGTCGCACGCTAGATCAAGCTCCCACCCTAAACTTCAAGCACTTGTCCGAACACCACTTTGCGGCATGACCATGACACCCGCGGGGTCCGGCCCGGAAACCGCAGGATATCATTAATTCCAGTGGATTCGCTATTGCCGGCGTTGCCACCGTCCCCGCTCGTCGGCCTGCCAGTATGTCACCTCGAACCCCCGCGCCTTGCAATCGGTCCAGACCCCGCGCGCCGCGGCCAGCGCCTCGTCGTCGTCGCCGTTAAACACCAGCACCAGGCGCTCGTAGCTGTCGGAGTCGGCCGGCAGCGCCGCATTGTCGATCAGGAACCTGACATGGGCCCGGTTCGGGTTCCCCTCCTCGATCGAGAGGATGATCGGCTGGTCCTGCGCATCGCCGGCGCGCCAGGTGGCGTGCGGCAGGAACGATTCGTCGGTGTAGGTCCACAGATGTGCGTCGAGCGCGTCGGCGCGCTCCTGCGAGGTCGATTGCACGACCACGCGCCAGCCGCGCTCGAGCGATTTCTCGAGCAAGGGCGGCAGGACATTCTCGATCGACATGTTCTGCAGATGGTAGAACAAGACTTCCGTCATCCGGCTTCCACCGTGTCCTGGAGTTCGATCGGTTCTGATTTCCGAACAGGCTACTTCTTCGCCTCATAGTGCTGTGCGACCAGCCGGTCGAGCAGCCGGACGCCGTAACCCGATCCCCAGCTCTGGTTGATGTCGGTCTTCGGCGCGCCCATTGCGGTGCCGGCGATATCGAGATGCGCCCACGGCGTGTTGTCGACGAATCGCTGCAGGAATTGCGCCGCCGTGATCGAACCGCCGTTGCGCACGCCGGCGTTCTTCACGTCGGCAAACTGCGAGTCGATCATCTTGTCGTATTCGGGACCGAGCGGCATGCGCCAGACACGCTCGCCTGTGTCGTTGCCGATCTTGCTCAGCCGTTCCGACAATTCGTCGTTGTTGGAGAACATGCCGGCATATTCGGTGCCGAGCGCCACCATGATGGCGCCGGTCAGCGTCGCCAGATCGACCATGAATTTGGGCTTGTACTTCTTCGCCACGTACCAGAGCACGTCGGCCAGCACGAGCCGGCCTTCGGCATCGGTATTGATGATCTCGATCGTCTGCCCCGACATCGAGGTGACGATGTCGCCGGGGCGCTGCGCGTTGCCGTCGGGCATGTTCTCGACCAGGCCGATGGCGCCGACCACGTTGGCCTTCGCCTTGCGTGCGGCGAGCGCATGCATCAATCCGACCACGCAGGCCGCCCCTCCCATGTCGCCCTTCATGTCCTCCATGCCGCCGGCGCCCTTGATCGAAATGCCGCCGGTATCGAAGCAGACGCCCTTGCCGATGAATGCGACGGGCTGATCGCCTTTCTTGCCGCCGTTCCAGCGCATGATCACCATGCGGCCAGGCTGCGTCGAGCCCTGCGCCACGCCGAGCAAGGCGCCCATGCCGAGCTTCGTCATCGCCTTGACGTCAAGCACCTCGACAATGACGCCGAGCTTCCTGAGCTGGCTGGCGCGACGCGCGAACTCCACGGGATAGAGCACGTTCGGCGGTTCGTTGACGAGTTCGCGGGCGATGATCACGCCGTCCACGACATGAGCCGCCGGCGCGAACGCCTTTCGTGCGGCAGGGACATCGTCGACCGCAATGGAAACGTCGGCCTTGAGGGCGCCGTTCTCGCCTTCCTTCTTCCTGGTCTTGTAGCGGTCGAACTTGTAAGCGCGCAGCCGGATGCCCGAGGCGATCGCCGCGGCGGCATCGGGCGCCATGGCGCCGTCGGACCGTTCGGCCACCACGGTGACATCAGCGCTGGCGGCGTTGAGCTTGCCCGCCGTCACCCCGCCGAACTTGAGATAATCCTTCTCCTTGATATCGGCGGCCTTGCCGGTGCCGACGACGATCAGGCGCTCCGCCTTGATTCCCGCCGGTGCCGGAATATCGAGCGTCGACCCGCTCTTGCCCTTGAACTGATTGGCTGCAGCCGCGCGCTTGACGGTCTCGGCCGCCGGCCCCAGCGCCTTCCGTGCAGATGCGCCAAACTTCAACTCATCGTCGCAAAACACCACCAGAACGCCGCGCGGCGCAGCGGAAAAAGGCACAAAGCCGACCTTAACGGCGTCGGACATGGGTAAATCCTCCAGAATTCAGGGCTGTTCGGCGGAGCCGGGATCGGGCGCCCATGGTCTAATGTTCGCTTTCGGCAGCAGCCCGATCGCCCGGGACGAGATGTTTGCAACACTATGGCCCGTCAGCCACAGCGCTGCCAAGCGCCGCCGTGGCTTGAAGGTCACATGAAGTGAATTATTAACCACTTTGGAGGGGTGCCACGGCCCGGCCATTTTGTTGACGGATCAAAGGGATGGTAGTGAGAATATGAACGGCTGAAAGATGGTGGCCCGACCAGAGGGGAACCCGAAACGGGGTTTGGTCGAGAGCCGCCCTTCCGGCGCGCAATGGTGGGATTGTGCGGTAACGATGGGGTCGATCGACAGGTACATTTTCCGCACGACGCTGGCGTCGTTTGCGCTTGTCCTGGTCAGCCTCACCGGCGTGATCTGGATAACGCAGGCGTTGCGCGGCATCGACCTGATGACCAGCCAGGGCCAGACCATCGTCACCTTTCTCGGCATCACCAGCCTCGTGATTCCGGCGCTGGTGCTGATCATCGCGCCGATTGCGCTGATGATCGCGATCTCGCACACGCTGAACAAGCTCGCCACCGATTCCGAAATCATCGTGATGAATGCCGCCGGCTTCTCGCCCTTCCGGCTGTTCCGTCCGTTCTTTTTCGCCACCTGCGTGGTGGCCGCCGTCGTTGCCTTTATCGGCGCCTATCTCGCCCCCGACGGGATGCGCCGGATCAAGCAATGGGACGCGGAGATCACCGCCGACGTCCTGACCAACATTCTTCAGCCCGGACGCTTCGCACAGCTCGACCAGAACCTGACGATTCGCATTCGCGAACGCCTGCCGGGCGGCGTGCTCGCGGGCATCTTCGTCGACGATCGGCGCGATCCGAAGGAGCGCATCACCATCATCGCCGATCATGGCACGGTGCTGAAGAACGAGAGCGGCTCCTATCTGGTGCTCGAGGACGGCAATCTCGAACGCTTCGAGGCGGGCAAGCGCGATCCGGCGCTGGTGGCGTTCGGCCGATACGCCTTCGACATGTCGAAATTCTCCAACCGCGGTCGCGACGTCGCGCTGGGAATCCGCGAACGCTATATCTGGGAGCTGTTTTCGCCGGCGGAGAGCGATCCGGTATACAAGCAATTGTCCGGGCAGTTCTTCGCGGAACTGCACGACCGGTTGATGTCGCCGCTCTATCCCTTTGCCTTCGCGGTTCTGACGTTCGCCTTTCTCGGCACGCCGCGCACCACGCGGCAGAGCCGCAATTTTTCGATCGGCGGATCGATCGTGGCGGTGTTCGGCCTGCGCATGGCGGGATTCGCCTGCTCCGTGATGACCGTGAAGACGCCGGCCATGGCGCTCGTCCAGTATGGGATGCTGTTCGGCGCCATCGGCATCGGGCTGTGGATGATCATAGGCGGCGTCGTGGTGGAACCGCCGGCTGCGCTGATGGAAGCCATCAACAGATCGAACGCCCGCCTGGCGCGGCTGTTCAGACGGCCCGCCACAGCATGAGCATGATGACCAACACGCTTGGGAGATACTTTGCCGGCCGCTTCCTGGTCTCGGCCGTGGGAGTGTTTGCGAGCATCTTCGTGCTGCTGGTGCTGGTCGATTACATCGAGATGGTGCGCAAGACATCAGGGCTCGCTTCGGCGTCGGCAATCACGGTTGCCAAGACGTCGCTGTACCGGGTGCCGCAACTGCTCGAAAAGCTGATGCCGTTCTGCGTCCTGATCGGCGCGATGACCTGCTATCTCGCGCTGTCGCGGCGGCTCGAACTGGTGGTCGCACGCGCCGCCGGCGTATCCGCCTGGCAGTTCATCTCCCCGGCCCTGGGGAGTGCGATCATCCTCGGTGCGCTGGCAACGACCGCCTACAATCCGATGTCGGCGAACCTGCGCGAACTCTCCAAGCGGATGGAGGCCGAACTGTTCGGCTCCACGCCCGGCGGCGGCATCCAGGACGCTTCCGGCTTCTGGCTCAACCAGATCAACAGCGACGGCCAGTCGATCATCAACGCCGCCCGCAGCGAGCAGCAGGGTGCGCGGCTGACCGGGCTGACCGTGTTTCGGTTCGACACCAGCCTCCAGTTCAAGGAGCGAATCGAAGCGCGCGAGGCCACCCTCGAGGAAGGCCGCTGGGCATTCAAATCGGTACGCAGATACTCCCTGGACAAGCCCCCGATCGACCAGGAGAGCTTCTACCTGGCCACCACGCTGACCCCGGCTCAGGTCCGCAACAGCTTCTCCACCCCCGAAACCGTGTCCTTTTGGCAACTGCCCGGCTATATCCGATCGTCAGAGAGTTCGGGCTTCGCGACCGCCGGGTATCGCTTGCAGTACCATAAGCTCATCGCACAGCCGTTTTTGCTGGCTGCAATGGTCATGTTGGCGGCTTCCGTCAGCCTTCGGTTCTTCCGGATGGGTGGCGTGCAAAAGATGGTTTTAAGTGGCGTGGGCGCAGGCTTTCTGCTCTACGTTCTATCGAAAGTTACTGAGGATTTGAGCAAGGCTGAGTTGATGCATCCCATCGCTGCGGCGTGGTTGCCCGTCTGTGTGGGTGGCCTCACCGGATTTTTGGCCTTGCTGTACCAGGAGGACGGGTAGTGGCCGTTGTCGCCGCCCGCCAGTTGAGCACGCCTGCATTCCGGTGGCGCACCCCCGTGCGCCGCTATCGGAATCGCTTGGCAGCCTTCGGGGCCCCTGTGATCGCCCTGCTGGCCGGCCTCTTTTTCGCCGGAACGATCGAGCTTGCCCTGACGGTTCCCGCCGCGGCGCAAAGCTTCACCTACAACCCGCGGCCGCCGAAACCGCCGCCACGTCCCGCCAACAATGACGGCAGGATGCTGGTGCAAGCGGTCGAGGTAGACTACGACTACAACAACCAGCGCGTGTCGGCCGTCGGCAACGTGCAGATGTTCTACAACGGCACCAGCGTGGAGGCGGACAAGGTCATCTACGACCAGAAGACCAAGCGCCTGCATGCGGAAGGCAACATCCGCCTGACCGACGCGGATGGCAAAGTCACCTACGCCAACATCATGGACCTGAGCGACGATTATCGTGACGGGTTCGTCGATTCGCTGCGCGTCGATACCGCAGATGCAACGCGCATGGCGGCGACACGCGCCGATCGTTCCGCCGGCAATTACACCGTGTTCGAGAACGGCGTGTACACCGCCTGCGCGCCCTGCAAGGACAATCCGAAGAAACCGCCGCTGTGGCAGGTCAAGGGTGCGCGGATCATCCACGACCAGACCGAGAAGATGCTGTACTTCGAGAACGCGCAACTCGAGTTCTTCGGCGTGCCGATGGCGTATCTGCCGTATTTCTCCACGCCCGATCCGACCGTCAAGCGCAAGACCGGCTTCCTGATGCCGGGCTTCTCGCAGGCGTCGACCTTCGGCTACGCCGTGGAAACCCCGTTCTACTGGGCCATTGCTCCCGACTACGACGCGACCTTCAATCCGCGCTTCACGAGCCGGCAGGGCGTGCTGTTCCAGGGCGAATTCCGTCAGCGCCTGATCAACGGATCGTATCAGATCCGGGCCTACGGCATCGACCAGCTCGATCAGGGCGCTTTCGCCGGACAACCGGGGGATCGCCAGTTCCGCGGCGGCGTCGACACCAAGGGCCAGTTCGCGTTGAACGACAAATGGGTGTGGGGCTGGGACGGCGTCCTGCTGAGCGATTATTATTTCTTCTCGGACTACCGGCTTGCCCAATACAAGGATCCGCTGGGCTCGTTCCTGAGCCTGCCGACGGAAGCGATTTCGCAGCTCTATCTGACCGGCGTCGGCAATCGCAGCTTCTTCGACGCGCGCACGATCTATTACCTGAGCTACTCCGGTTTCCAGGACAAGGTTCCGGTGATTCATCCGGTCGTCGATTACTCCAACGTGATCAACCATCCGATCTTCGGTGGAGAGGTCAGCTACAAGACCAACTTCACCAGCCTGTCGCGGGAAACCGCGGCGTTCGATCCGATCACGACATTGGCCAACACCGCCAGCCTGTGCACCACGACATCAGCCGATCCGCTGGCGCGGGTACCGTCGCAATGCTTGATGCGCGGTATGCCCGGCACCTACACGCGCCTGACGGCCGAGGCGCAATGGCGCAAGTCGTTCACCGATCCCTATGGTCAGATCTGGACGCCGTTCGCTATCCTGCGTGCCGACGCGATCAGTGCTTCGATCTCGAACCAGCCGGGCGTTTCGAATTTCCTTCCCGTCGGCGACACCCAGGCGCTGCGCGCGATGCCGACGGTCGGCCTCGAATATCGCTACCCCTTCATCAACGTTCAGCCGTGGGGCACCACGACGATCGAGCCGATCGCGCAGATCATCCTCCGTCCCAACGAAACCTACGCCGGAAAGCTTCCCAACGAGGATGCGCAGAGCATGGTGTTCGACGCCAGCAACCTGTTCGCCGTCGACAAGTTCTCCGGCTATGATCGCGTCGAGGGTGGCGGACGCGCCAATGTCGGCGTGCAGTCGACCACGCAGTTCGATCGTGGCGGCAGCGTCAACGTGCTGTTTGGACAGTCCTACCAGCTGTACGGCCTGAATTCGTTTGCGGTGGCGGACGCGACCAATACCGGCCTCGATTCCGGCCTGCAGAACACCCGGTCCGACTATGTCGGCCGTGTGAATTTTTCGCCGAACCGAACCTATACGTTCAGCGTGCGCTCGCGCGTCGATGAGGCCACGCTGAACGTCAATCGCTTCGAGGCCGAGGGACGGGCATCGTTCGACCGCTGGTCGGTGAGCATGCTGTACGGCAATTATGCCCCCCAGACTGAACTCGGATACCTGACCCGGCGGGAAGGCCTGCTCGGCACCGCATCGGTCAAGGTGGCGTCGAACTGGGTGGTGTCGGGAGCGGCGCGCTGGGATCTTGAAGCCAACAAGCTGAACCAGTACATCGTCGGCGCCGGCTATGTGGACGACTGTTTCGTGCTCGCCGCCAACTACGTCACGTCCTACACCTATTCGGCCGGGACGACGCCGCCGGTGCTCAGTCACGGCTTCATGCTGCAGATCGGCCTGCGGACCATTGCGAACTCGTCGGCGACGTCCAGCAGCGCCGGCCTTCAGTAGCACGAGGCAAGACCTTGCCGAAGACTACCCACAGCATTGCGCTACGAATTGGTTGATACGGCCCACATGACCATGACGACCATCAAGCTTCCCTGTCATCCCCGCGTCAGCCTTCTGATCGCGAGCGTCAGCCTTCTGATCGCGCGCGTCAGGTTTCTGATCGTCGGCTGCGCGGCGGTGCTCGCGCTGGCCGCCGGCGTATCGCCGCTGCAGGCGCAGTCCGTGGCCTGCATGGTCAACGGCGAGCCCATCACCAATTTGGACATTGAGCAGCGCACCAAGCTCAATTTCCTGACCACACGCAAGCAGATGCCGCGGCAGGAAGTGATCGAGGAACTGACCAACGAGAAGGTGAAGATCAAGGAGGCCAAGAAATTCGGTGTCGATCCGTCCGCAAGCGATATCGATCAGGCGTACGCGGGCATGAGCTCACGCATGCGGCTCTCGGCCGACCAGTTGACCAAATCGCTGGAGAGCCAGGGCGTCCGGCCGGAAACCATGAAGGCCCGCCTGAAGGCGGACATGGTCTGGACCAGCCTGGTGCGCGGCCGGTACAAGGAGAGCCTTCAGGTCGGCGAGAAAGACGTCGCCGCTGCAGCACTGGAAAGCGGCGACGCAGGCCAGGCGGAAGCGTTCGAATACAAGATGCAGCCGATCGTCCTGATCGTGCCGCGCGGTTCGGCGTCCACTTCGTTCGACGCGCGACGCAAGGAAGCTGAATCCCTCCGCGAACGCGTGCAGACCTGCGCGCAGGCCAACTCCTATTTCAAGTCGATGCCGAACGCCGCGATCCGCGAGCCCGTCGTCAAAACTTCGGCCGACATCCCGGGCCCGCTTCGCGAATTGCTGGACAAGACGCCGATTGGTCGCCTGACCCCGCCCGAGATCACCAAGCAGGGCGTGGAGATGGTTGCGCTCTGCGAGAGGAAGCCGACCAAGATCGATACGCCGAAAAAGCGGGAAATCCGGGAAAAGATGTACGCCCAGAAATACGAGGCGAAGTCGAAAGCCTATCTGGCCGACATCCGAAAAGCCGCCATGATCGAATGTCGCTGATCGATGGCAAAGCCCCTCGCGCTGACTTCCGGCGAGCCTGCGGGCATAGGCCCCGACATCGCCATCGCAGCGTGGCTGCGGCGCAAGGAGCTTGATCTTCCGCCGTTCTACCTGCTCGGCGATCGCGCTTTCTTCACCGGGCGTGCCGAAATCCTGGGATTGAAGGTCGAACTCGCCGACGCCGCACCGGAAGACGCGAGCGCGGCGTTTGCGAAAGCGTTGCCCGTGGTTGCAACCGGCGAAACAGCTACCGCGCGCCCCGCTCAGCCCGACGAAACCAGCGCCAGCGCCGCCCTCGCCTCGATTCGTCATGCGGTCGATCATGTCAGGGCCGGCAGAGCCGGTGCCGTCGTCACCAATCCGATCGCCAAGAGCGTGCTCTACCGCGCTGGCTTCCGTCATCCCGGCCACACCGAGTTTCTCGCCGAGCTTGCGGCCAACGGCGGACGGCCACCCCAGCCGGTGATGATGCTGTGGTCGCCGGAGCTTGCCGTCGTTCCCGTGACCATCCACCTTTCGCTGCGCGAGGCGCTCGCCGAACTCTCGACCGACCTGATCGTGTCCACGGCCCGGATTGCCGTTGCGGATCTGGCCGCCCGTTTCGGCCTTGCCCGTCCACGTCTTGCGGTATCGGGCCTCAACCCCCATGCCGGCGAGGACGGTTCGCTCGGCCGCGAAGACATCGAAATCGTGGCCCCGGCGGTCGAAGCGCTGCGCGCGCAAGGCATCGATGCCCGGGGACCATTGCCGGCGGACACCATGTTCCACGCCGCGGCACGCAAGACCTATGACTGCGCCATCTGCATGTATCACGACCAGGCGCTGATCCCGATCAAGACGATCGCGTTCGAGGACGCCGTCAACGTCACGCTGGGATTGCCGTTCGTCCGTACCTCGCCGGATCACGGAACGGCCTTCGACATTGCCGGCACCGGCAAGGCCAACCCGTCCAGCCTCGTCGCGGCGTTGCGGCTCGCCGCGCGCATGGCGGCGACGCTTCCGGAATGAGCGCGATCGACGACCTGCCGCCGCTGCGCGACGTCATTCGCGAACACTCTCTGTCGGCACGCAAATCCCTCGGCCAGAACTTCCTGCTCGATCTCAACCTCACCGCGCGCATCGCGCGTGCCGCAGGCCCGCTGGAGGGCGCGACCGTCATCGAGATTGGCCCCGGCCCCGGCGGGCTGACGCGCGCGCTATTGGCGCTGGGCGCGAGGCGCGTCATCGCCGTCGAACGCGACGCGCGTGCGCTGGCCCCGCTCGACTATATCGCGAAGCGTTATCCCGGCCGGCTCGAGGTGGTGCACGCCGACGCACAGCACTTCGATCCGCGCCCGATGCTCGGCGGCGAGCGGGCAAAAATCGTCGCCAACCTGCCGTACAATATCGCGACCGCTCTATTGGTGGACTGGCTCTCGATCGAGCCCTGGCCGCCCTGGTACGACATGATGGTGCTGATGTTTCAGCGCGAGGTCGCCGAACGCATCGTCGCGCGGGAGAATGACGAGGCCTATGGCCGGCTCGCGGTACTCGCCAACTGGCGCGCCGAGACCAAGATCCTGTTCGACATTTCGCCGGCCGCCTTCGTGCCGCAGCCCAAGGTCACCTCCTCCGTGGTGCGGCTGGTGCCGCGCGCCGCACCTGAACCGTGCGACCGCCGCGCCCTCGAACAGGTGGCCGCCGCAGCCTTCGGCCAGCGCCGGAAAATGCTGCGGCAGAGCCTCAAATCCCTGTCGGTCGATCCGGCCCGGCTGGCCGCCGCCGCGGATGTCGACACGACCCGCCGGGCCGAAACCGTTCCCGTATCCGGCTTTGTTGCCATGGCCCGTGAATTGGCCGATATACGCAATACAAAATCAAACGTCGTTTAAGGAGTAGACGCCATGGCGCAAATGGTCCGCCAATCCCTCGTCAAGTTCGATGCGCCGCTGTGCGAAACCATCATCGACACGCCGAAGCCGCAAGGCCGCGAAGTCCTCGTCCGCATCGAACGCTGCGGGCTGTGCCACTCCGACCTGCATATCCAGGACGGCTATGCCGATCTCGGCGGCGGCAAGAAGCTCGACACCACGCGCGGCATGACGCTGCCGTTCACGCTCGGGCACGAGATCGCCGGCGTCGTCGACGAGGTAGGTCCCGATGCCCCGAAGGACCTGATCGGAAAGAAGCAGGCGGTATTCCCCTGGATCGGCTGCGGCCAGTGCCGCGACTGCGCCAATGGCGACGAAAACCTCTGCGTCAAGCAGCGCTTCCTCGGCGTCTCGATCGACGGCGGCTTCGCCAGCCACGTGCTGGTGCCGGATGCGAAATACCTGCTGGATTACGATCCGCTCCCGGTCAACCAGGCGGCGACGCTGATGTGCTCGGGCGTGACCGCCTACGGCGCATTGAAGCGGCTGGTCGACCGTCCGCGACAGCGCAATCTGCTGCTGATCGGCCTTGGCGGCGTCGGCATGATGGGACTTTCATTCGCGCAGGCAATGTTCACGCAGAAGATTACGGTCGCCGATCTCAGCCCCGCGGCACGCGAGACCGCGCTCAAGAACGGTGCTGCGATGGCCTACGATCCGGCCGAGCCAGAAATCGTCCGCCGTATCCTCAAGGAGACCGAGGGCGGCTTTGACGAGATCGTCGATTTCGCCGGCAACGAGAAGTCGATGGCCTTCGCCGTCTCCGTGCTGGCGCGCGGCGGCAAGATCGTGGTCTCCGGCCTGATGGGCGGCAGCTTCAGCCTGCCGATGGTGCAGTGGGTCTACAAGCGCATGACCATCGAGGGCTTCATGGTCGGCACGCTCGCCGAGGCAAAGGAATTGATGGCGCTGGCCCGCGCCGGCAAGATCAAGCCGACGCCGATGAAGGAAGAGCCGATGGCCGACGTCCAGAAATGGATCGACGAGCTAAGGGCTGGCAAGGTCGTGGGGCGGATTGTGCTGAAGAACTGATGTCTCGCCCTATTCGCCCGGCACTTTTCCAATCGTGATCTCGATTGCTGAATAATAAGCCGCGAGATCCTCGATATCGGCGTCGGACAATGGCGGCATCACCACCGACATCGCCTCGTTCTTACGCAGGCCCGTTTTGAACGCCTGCAACTGGACGATGAGATAGGGTTCGGTCTGGCCGGCAATGTTCGGCGCGTCGGGCGTCTTGGCGAGGCCGTCGAGGCCGTGACAGGCCTGGCACATTATGGCCTTGGCACGTCCGGCCTTGACGTCGCCGGCATGGCTCGCGCCGCCGCTGTCCATCAGCAGAAGCGCCGCCGGCGCGAGCGACCTCGCGATCCGTGTTGCCGTGCGTGATAGCGTTGACCTCATTCTGGACCTTCGCGTAGTCGGATCGCGATGGAGCGGGATGGCCTGACGCGGCCATCCCGGACATCAAGTCCTACTTGCCTTCGTACGAGATGCGATACAGCGCGCCGACGAGATCGTCAGACACCAGCAGCGATCCATCGGGGAGCTGCGCGACATCCACGGGACGCCCCAGGTAGTAGCCGTTATCGTTCCACCCTTCGGCGAACGGCTCGGATTTTCCCGCCACGTTGCCGTCATCCTTGAGGTACGTGACCATCAGTCGCGCGCCTACCGGCACGGTCCGATTCCACGAGCCATGCTGCGTCGAGAAGATGGCGCCGCGGTACTTCGCAGGGAACATCGTGCCGGTGTAGAAGATCAGGCCGAGATCGGCGGCATGGGCCGCCTGCTCCACCTGGGGAAAAACTGCGTTGGCGGGCGGCGTATCGTTCTTGTACTCGTTGGTGCGGACCTTTCCGCCGCCATACCACGGGAAGCCGAAGTCGAGCCCCGCGCTGGCGATGCGGTTCAGTTCGCCGGGCGGCTGGTCGTCGCCCATGCCGTCAACCTGATTGTCGTTGGTCCAGAGCGACCTGTCCTTCGGATTGAAGTCCATGCCGACCGGATTGCGCAGCCCGATCGCGTAGACCTCGCGATTCTTGCCGTCGCGGTCCATGCGGATGATCCCGCCGATGCCGAGCTTGCGGTACAGGTCGTTCTTCTCCTTGGTCGGCACGTTGTAGGGCTGGCCGAGCTGGATATAGAGCTTGTTGTCCGGACCGACCCGACAGACGCGCGCGGTGTGATTGTAGCTCTCTTCCGTCTTCGGGATCAGTTGGCCTTCCGCAACGACGACGCTGGCGACGACATCCGGGCTCTCATAGAAGAACTCCGCCGCCGGATATTCCAGCACGCGGTTTTGCTCTGCAATGTAGAGAAAGCCATCCTTCGAGAAGCACGGTCCATTGGGAATCTTCTTCGGCAAGGTCGGCGCAAACTCCTTCACCTCGTCGCCGGCGCCGCCGCGCGCGCGGTCGGTCACCACCCAGACTTTGGATTTGCGTGTGCCCACGAAGGTTGCGACGCCCTGCGGTCCTACCGAAATGTGGCGTGCGTCCGGCACCAGCGCATAGAGCGAGATCTGGAAGCCGTCAGGCAATTTGATCTTCTTCAGGTTCTCCTTGACCCTGTCCGCCTTCGCGCCGGTCTGCGGGATTTCGGGCCACTCGGCGGTACTGCCGGTTGGACGCATGGCGCCGAGCGTCTCGAGCGCGCTCGGTGCGGGTGACGGGGGTTGCTGCTGTGCAGCAGCCGGCAATGCGGCCAGCGACAGGAATACCGCCGCCGTCTTCAAGCGAAGATTCATTGATACCTCCCTGCGATGCCCCCCAGTTCTGACGGGTACCCACCCGCTGCCGGAGGATGCGCTATCAATGCGCCGCGCCCGATGATTGTCAAACGTAATTGCACAAGGCTTGATGGCGCCGACGAACGGTGTCGCTCGGCTCCATGTTCGAAACGCGAGCTTCGGCAGCAGGTCCGATTTGTTCGGTCTTCTTGACATACATCAAGGGTCGGAAACCTGCCGTCATCAAGCTGGCTGTAGTCACTCGCCGCAGTTCCGGAGCGATCCGTGGAGATGCGGCGAACAATCCCAATACCATCGCTTGGAGATGCATCATGAAGGGAAGCGCAGCGCGCAGGCAGGAAGCAGATTCAGGCGATTGCTGGAACGGTTTTCGACCCGGCGATTGGACCACTTCCATCAACGTTCGGGATTTCATCGTCCGCAACGTCAAGCCTTACCCGGGGAATGAGGACTTTCTCGCCGGCCCATCGCAACGCACAAAAGCGGTATGGGAAAAACTGCAACCGTACTTCGCCGACGAGCGAAAGAAGGGCGTGCTCGCGGTTGATACCAAAACTCCGTCGACGCTGCTCGCCCACAAGGCCGGCTATATCGATCGCGACAACGAAGTCATCGTAGGCCTCCAGACCGACCAGCCGTTCAAGCGGGCGATCTTCCCCTACGGCGGACTGCGGATGGTCGAGGCCGGCATCAAGGCCGCAGGCTTCGAACCCGATCCGCTGGTGCATGAGGCCTTCACGAAATACCGCAAATCGCACAATGACGGCGTGTTCGATGCGTATACGCCCGAGATCATGAATTGCCGACGCTCCGGCATCATCACCGGGCTTCCGGATGCCTACGGCCGCGGCCGCATCATCGGCGACTATCGCCGCGTCGCGCTTTACGGCGTTGACCGGCTGCTGGAAGTCAAGCAGGAGGAACGCGAACAGATCGACGACATGTGGCCGAACGACGAGATCATCCGGTCGCGCGAGGAACTGTCGGAGCAGATGCGTGCTCTGAAGGACCTCACCGCGATGGCAAAACTCTACGATCTCGACATATCGAAGCCGGCTTCAAATGCGCAGGAAGCGTTCCAGTGGACCTACTTTGCCTATCTCGGCGCGATCAAGGAAGCCAACGGCGCCGCGATGTCGATCGGGCGCATCTCCACCTTCCTCGACATCTACATCGAGCGCGACCTCAAGGCCGGCATTCTGGACGAGGCGCGGGCGCAGGAGCTTTGGGACCAGCTGGTGCAGAAGCTGCGCATCGTTCGTTTCCTACGTACGCCCGACTATGATGCGCTGTTCAGCGGCGATCCTTACTGGGCGACCGAATGCGTCGGCGGGATGGATCTCGATGGCCGCGCGCTGGTGACCAAGAGCAGCTACCGGATGCTGCACACGCTCTCCAATCTCGGCCCCGCTCCCGAGCCGAACATCACGGTGCTGTGGTCGGCCCACATGCCGGCCGCCTTCAAGCGCTACTGCGTCAAGGTCAGCAAGGACACATCCTCGCTGCAATACGAGAACGACGACCTGATGCGGCCGTTCTGGGGTGACGACTACGGCATCGCTTGCTGCGTCTCGGCGATGCGTCTCGGCAAGCAGATGCAGTTCTTCGGCGCCCGCGTCAACCTCGCCAAGGCGCTGCTCTATGCGATCAATGGCGGCCGCGACGAGGTCACGGGTGATCAGGTCGCTCCCCCGACATTGCCGGTATCAGGCGATTTCCTCGACTACGACGACGTCATGGCGAAGTTCGATGCCACGATGGAGTGGCTGGCAAAGACCTACGTGCACGCCATGAACTGCATCCACTACATGCACGACAAGTACTTCTACGAACGCCTGGAAATGGCGCTTCACGACCGCGACATCCTGCGCAC
>LNFM01005898.1_pt1 | contig 55084 bp, 45 predicted proteins | sample 596031 | NCBI WGS metagenome assembly LNFM01 (sample SAMN04254537, study PRJNA301005) | activated carbon metagenome | isolation source: dual media filters at the Ann Arbor, Michigan drinking water treatment plant | place: USA: Ann Arbor
AACCCCACTCGTTGTCGTACCAGCTGCAGACCTTCACCAGGTTGCCCGACACCTTGGTGAGCGTCGCGTCGAAGGTGCTCGAGTGCGCGTCATGGTTGAAGTCGACCGAGACCAGGGGGCCGTCGCTGTAGCCGAGCACGCCCTTCCAGCCGGCCGCCGCCGCGGCTTCCTTCATGATGCCGTTGATCTCGTCGACCGTCGTCGGGCGGGCCGAGACGAACGACAGGTCGACGATCGACACGTTGATCGTCGGCACGCGCATCGCGAAGCCGTCGAGCTTGCCGTTCAGTTCCGGCAGCACCAGGCCGACGGCGGCTGCGGCGCCGGTCTTGGTCGGGATCATCGACTGGGTGGCCGAGCGCGCCCGGCGCAGGTCTTCGTGGTAGACGTCGGTCAGCACCTGGTCGTTCGTGTAGGCGTGGATGGTGGTCATCAGGCCGTTCACGATGCCGATCTTGTCATGCAGCACCTTGGCGACCGGCGCCAGGCAGTTGGTCGTGCACGAGGCGTTCGAGATGACGGTATCGGTCGACTTCAGCACCGAGTGGTTCACGCCATAGACGATGGTGGCGTCGACGTCCTTGCCGCCGGGGGCGGAGATGATCACCTTCTTCGCGCCGCCCTTGATGTGCGCCGACGCCTTCTCCTTGGTGGTGAAGAAGCCGGTGCACTCGAGCACAACGTCGACGTTCAACGAGCCCCAGGGAATCTCGGCCGGGTTGCGGATCGCGAACACCTTGATGCGGTCACCGTTGACCACGATGCAATCGCCATCGACCTCGACCTTGCCCGGGAACTTGCCGTGGGCGGTGTCGAAGCGGGTCAGGTGGGCGTTGGTCTGCGCGTCGCCCAGGTCGTTGATCGCCACGACCTGGATTTCGCTGGTGCGGTTCGACTCATAGACGGCACGCAGGATGTTTCGGCCGATGCGGCCGTAGCCGTTGATTGCAACACGGATCGCCATGGAACCCTCCGGAATGTCTTGGCAGTCTGGCAGACTGGGATGTCAGCGGGGCTGCGGCACGAACCCGTGCGCGCCCCGGCGCGACGATTGGAGCGCACCCGGCGCTCCATCGAGCCATCGAGTCTACCGCAAGCACTGATACGGCCCCGTGACCGGCTGCACGCTTCCGGCGTGCGCAGGCACCGCGCATCGGACGCAACGGCCGCACCCGACGCGCATCACCGCGTGTGCCGGAATGCGCTCGCGGCGCGCCGGCTCACGCGGCCGAGATCACCGAACGCGCCAGTCCGGCGATGGCTTCGGCGGTGAAGCCGAAATGCTTGAACAGCACGCCGGCCGGCGCTGATTCGCCGAACCGGTCCAGCCCGAGCACTGCGCCGCGTCCGTCGTCCGCCGCCCCGACATACTTGCGCCAGAAATCCGATACACCGGCTTCGATGGCCACCCGGGGAATGTTGCGGGGCAGCACGGCTGCCCGCCACGCTGCATCCTGGGCATCGAAGACCGACGTGCAGGGCATCGACACCACCCGCGCGGCGATGCCCTCGGCCTGGAGCAGCGCGCGGGCCGCCATTGCAAGGGCGACCTCGGATCCGGTGGCGATCAGCACCACCGCCGGACGTCCAGCGTCGGCGTCGGCCAGCACGTACCCGCCTTTCGCGATCTCGCCCAGTTGCGCGGCCGTGCGGGGTTGCGGCGCCAGTCCCTGGCGGGACAGCGCAAAGACCGTCGGACCCGAGGTGCGTGTGAGCGCAGACTTCCACGCAACCGCAGTCTCCGCGCCATCACAGGGTCGCCAGACATCGAGGTTCGGAATCAGGCGCAACGAGGAGACCTGTTCCACCGACTGGTGGGTCGGACCATCCTCGCCGAGTCCGATGGAGTCATGCGTGAACACGAAGACATTGCGCAGACCCATCAGCGCGGCCATCCGCAACGCATTGCGGGAATAGTCGGAAAAAGTCAGGAAGGTCCCGGTCTCGGGGATGAAGCCGCCGTGCAGCGCCAGCCCGTTGGTGATCGCAGCCATGGCGAATTCGCGCACGCCGAAATTCACGATGTTCCCGCGCAGCGTGCCATTGCCATCCGGCAGTACCACCCTGCTGCCTGCCCAGTCGGTGAACACGCTTCCCATCAGGTCGGCGGAGCCCCCGACCAGTTCCGGCAGCGACGGCGCCAGCGCGTTCAGCGTGTTCTGGGACGCCTTGCGGGTGGCAAACGCATCAGCCTTGCCCTGCGCCGCTTCGATCGCGGCGGCGGCTGCAGCCTCGAAACCGGACGGCAGCCGGCCATCCATCCGACGCGTGTACTCCGCAGCCAGCTCAGGGTGGGCACCGGCATAGGCCTGGAACCGCTCCCGCCAGCTGGAACTGGCGACGGCACCCCGTGCGCGGGAATCCCAGGCTGCCCGCACGTCCTCGGGAATCTCGAACGGCTCGGACGTCCACCCGAGGGCGGCGCGGGTTGCGGCCACTTCCTTGTCGCCGAGGGCGGCGCCATGGGTGTCGGCCGTACCCTGCTTGTTCGGCGCGCCCTTGCCGATCACGGTACGGCAGCAGATCAGCGTGGGCCGGCCAGCATCGGCCTTCGCCGCCGCGATCGCGCGGTCGACCGCCGCGCCATCATGGCCATCCACCGCCGGGATCACCTGCCAGCCATAGGCCTCGAACCGCTTCGGCGTGTCGTCGGTGAACCAGCCGGTCACCTTGCCGTCGATCGAGATGCCGTTGTCGTCGTAGAAGGCGATCAGCTTGCCCAGCTTCAGCGTGCCTGCAAGCGAGCAGGCCTCATGCGAGATGCCTTCCATCAGGCAGCCATCGCCGAGGAACACCCAGGTGTGGTGGTCGACGATCGCATGCCCGGGCCGGTTGAATTCCCCGGCGAGCAATGCTTCGCCCAGCGCCATGCCGACCGCGTTGGCGAGGCCCTGGCCAAGCGGGCCCGTGGTGGTCTCCACGCCGGCGGTGATGCCGTATTCGGGATGGCCCGGCGTCTTCGAGTGCAACTGGCGGAACGCCACCAGTTCAGACATCGGCAGGTCGTAGCCGGTCAGGTGCAGCAACGAATAGAGCAGCATCGAGCCATGCCCGTTCGACAGCACGAAACGGTCGCGGTCCGGCCAGCGGGGGTCCGAGGGATCGTGCTTCAGGTGGTGGCGCCAGAGCGACTCGGCGATGTCGGCCATGCCCATCGGCATCCCGGGATGCCCGGAGTTGGCTTTTTGCACCGCGTCCATCGAGAGGACGCGGATCGCGTTGGCGAGTTCGGTACGGTTGGGCATGGGGTTGGGGCGCCGTGCTGCGCGCGTTCGGGTCGTGGTTCGGGGCGCGGCCCAGGGCATGATGCGCTGCCTGGACGGCAATCCGCGATTATCCCGCATCGGGCGCGCCCGCGGCACGGGCCGCGCGACCGTTTCAACGCGCGGCGGGCACGCCGGTCACTCTTCGGTGCGGCGGGTACGGATGCCGAGCTGCTTGATCTTGCGGTACAGGTGCGTGCGCTCGAGGCCGACCTTGTCGGCGACCCGGCTCATGTTGCCGCCCTCGAGCGCGATATGGTGTTCCAGGTAGGACTTCTCGAAGGCGTCGCGCGCCTCGCGCAACGGCGCGTCGAAGTTCAGGCCGGATGCAGGATTGACCACGGGCACGAGGGCAGGACCGGCTGCCTCCTGCTGGACGACAAGGCGCGCGACGTCCAGCGCGGTGATCTCCGTGCCGAGCGACGTGACTGCCAGCGAGCGCACCACCTGCTCGAGCTGGAGCAGGTTGCCCGGCCAGTCGTAGTTCCGCAGCGCGTTCAGTGCCGCGGTATCCAGGCTTCGCGGCGGGCTTTCCTTCGTCTCGACGATGCGGGTGAGCAAGAGCGTCGCAAGCTCGGGCACATCCTCGCGATGGTCGCGCAGCGGCGGGACCTGCAGCGTGACCTGCGCGGCCTCGAGCATCCGCGGTTCGACCGTACCGGCGGCGACGAGGTCGGCGAGGTCGCGTTCGCTGCCGATCACCACCCGTGCGCGATGGCGGTCGGTGCGGCCCATCACCAGCGCCAGGCCCTTCTGCTCCGCCCGCGACAGCTGCGTGAGGGACGGGAAATACAGCACGCCCTCGTTCGCGCTGGCGGCGAGGTCCAGGGGCGAATTGAGCAGAGGCCTGGCGTCCTCGACCTCGACCCAGGGCGTGTTCGGCACATGGAGGTACTGTGCGCAGAGGTCGGCGCGGCAGCCGGCCTCGGCGACCAGCACGACCGGGCCGCGGGTCGCGCGCAGCTGGGCCAGCCGCTGCTTCAGGTCGGCCATCAGCGGCGATCGGCCGAGGCTGTCGAGCGACAGCTCGGGCATCGGGGACGCTTCCGAGCGCCGCAGCACGCGGCCCACGGTCGACAGGAGCTTCTGCAACGCGATCGGCTTCTCGAGGAAATCGGACGCACCCAGCTTGGTCGACTCGACGGCCGTGTCGATCGTCGCATGCCCCGACATCATCACCACCGGCATCGTGAGCTGGCCGCCGCGCGCCCATTCCTTCAGCAGCGTGATGCCGTCGGTGTCCGGCATCCAGATGTCGAGCAGCACGAGATCCGGACGGGCCCGGGCGCGCTCGCGCCGCGCCTGGTCGCCGTTCTCGGCGAGCCGCACGTTGTAACCCTCGTCACGCAGGATCTCCGAGAGCAGCTCGCGGATGCCGATCTCGTCGTCTACGACCAGGATGTCGCTCATTCGGTTCCGTCAACTGCGCTGGCATTCATGCTTGACCCCTCCCCGGGCCCTGGTCTGCACCTTCGCGATGTTCCAGCGGCGGGCCAGGACCGCCTAGGCCGCTGCACTCAACCCGCCCCGGTCGCTGCGCGCGGCCGCGATCGGCACGGTGAAACTGACGCATGCACCCGTCGGCTCGGCGTTTCGCACATCGATCGACCCGCGATGCTCTTCTATGATCTTCTTCACGATCGCCAGCCCCAGGCCTGTTCCCTTCGGCTTGCTGGTGACATAAGGCTCGAACACGCGCTCCAGCATTGCCGGCGGGAAGCCGCATCCGTTATCGATCACCGACAGCTTCACGCAGGCCTTCGTGCCGGCCGCAGTCGGTGCAAGTTCAGTACGTACCACGATTCTAGGCGCTGGCACGTCGCCCAGCGCATCCTGCGCATTCTGGAGCAGGTTGTGGAGCACCTGCCGCAGCTGCGTCGGGCTGCCGATCACCTTGGGCAATCCGCTGGCGAGCTCGGTCTCGATCGCGATGGCGGAGGCGCCCGACTCGTACAGCCCGAGCACCTCGCGCGCCAGCTGGTTGAGGTCGATTTCGCTGGTGACCATGTCAGGCTTGCTGCGTGCGTACTCGGAGAATGCATCGACCATGCTCTTCAGCGCCGACACCTGGTTGACGATGGTGCGGGTGGAGCGCTCGAGCATCTGTGCGTCGACGGCGTCGAGCTTGGACGCGAGCTTGTGGTGCAGGCGCTCGGCGGAGAGCTGGATCGGCGTCAGGGGGTTCTTGATCTCGTGCGCCAGGCGGCGTGCCACTTCGCCCCAGGCAGCGTCGCGCTGGGCCTGCATCAGGCCGGTCACGTCGTCGAACACGATCACGTAGCCGACGGCCCTGTCGTGTTCGCGATCCACCCGCAGGTGCGAACCGCGCAGCAGGAGCATCCGCCGGGCACCCTTGGCACCATATTCGACCTGCACTTCCCACGTGCGCTCGTCGTCGCCGGATTGGCCGACATTGAAGCGCGCATGCAATTCGTGCGCGAGCAGGGCCAGCGGCGAGGCGCCGTCGCCATCGCCGGTGAGCTGCGCCCCGAGCAGGTCGCCCAGTTCGACGCCGAGGATCACGCTGGCGCTGCGGTTCGACGCCCTGAGCCGGAACTGCTCATCGAACGACATCACGCCCGAAGACAGGTTGCCGAGCACGCTTTCGAGGTAGGCCTTTGCCGTCTCGATCTCGGCCTGGGTGCGCTGGTTGGCCGCCCGGACGTCGTCGAGCTGGCGGGTCATGGCATTGAAGGACCCGGTGAGCACGCCCAGTTCATCGCCGCTGGCCACGGTGGCACGCTGGCTGAAGTCTCCGCGCGCCACGGCCGCCGTTCCCTCGGCGAGGATCGACAGCGGCGAGGCGAGCTGCTCGGACAGGAAGATCGCCAGCGCGAAGGCCCCGAGCAGCCCCAGCAGCAGGGTGAGGGTCAGCGTGACGCCGTAGAGCTGCTTCAGGCCGGTGCGCGAGAGCAGCAGCTGCTGATACTCCTGGTATCCGAGCTGCACCGTCTCGGCAGCGGTGGCAAGCTCCGGCGGCACCTGGTGCAGAACCTGCAGCACGCGGATGTCGTCGGTCAGCGAAAGCGTGTTCACCGGCACGACCACCCTGAGGTAGAGGCCTTTGTCGGGCAGCGCCTCGACGGACGAGTAGGGCTGCTGGGCGCGGACCTGGCGCATCACCGCGCTGACCGGCAACTCGGGCATCACCGCGATGCCGGTCCCTGCCACTGCCAGGGAGGTCCCGCGCGGACTGAACAGGGCCGCCTCGTCCACGCGGTACTGGTCGCGCAGCCCGTTCAACGCGCCCGGCTGCTGCACGGGTCCCTTTTCGGACAGCGCCGTGGCCATCGATTGCGCCTTCACCGACAACTCGCGCAGCGAGCCGTCGAGCGTCGAGCGTCCGAGTGCCAGCGCGCCTTCCAGCGCCTTGTCGAGCCTCACGTCGAACCAGGACTCGATGCTGCGCGACATGAACTGCACGCTCACCGCATACACGAGTGCACCCGGGAGCACGGCCACCAGCGAAAAGAAGATGGCGAGCCTGAACGCGAGCTTCGATCCGAACACACCCGACTTCAACTTGCGCCGCAGGCCCCAGAGCTGGAAACCGATCAACACCAGCAGCGCCACGACCAGCCCGGCGTTCAGGACCAGGAGCTGCCGGTAGTGGTTCGCGAACAACTGGGTATTGGCGGTGGCCGTCGACAGCAGGAACAGCAGCACTGCGGCGAAGCCGACCAGGAGTACGACTGCATACTTGAACCTGCGTGAAGTCAGCCAGATGCCAGCTGGCGTCAGCGGTTCGTTCATGGCGACACCGGGAAACGCAGCCAGTCGGAAGCCAGGTTCCACTCGCGCGCGGCGAACGGACTGGCCTGGAACGGTCGCGGCAGCTGAGACAGGTCCAGGCGCATGCGTACGGCCGCCGTATAGACGCTTCCGGGCACCAGCGCAGCGGCGGGCAGCATCGGACGGCGGCGCACCCGGCCGAGCACCGAGAGGGCTTCCTGCAGGGTCGCGAAGTTCTGGAACAGCGTGCCGGCGGACAGCCGGTACTGTCGGGTCAGCGTGTTGTAGGCAAGCCGGTAGGACTGGGCCGTGATGCCGGACCGCTGGTCGAACCAGTACCAGCGCGCGCGGTTGACCTCGAGTTCGAGCACGAAGAACAGCGTGATGCCCTTGGACAGCGCCTCCTCGACCGGGGCCGACAGCGTGATGTCGAAATCGCCCGACAGCAGCCAGCCCTCCTCGCCGGACTCGAGCGAAGCGTTGCGCGCGAGGATCGACTCGGCATGCGGGCGCCCCGCCGACAGCGCAAGCAGCAGCGCGACCGCGACCATGGCGACCAGTCGCCGCAGCCACCCCTGGCGGCGCGAGTCAAGGCTTGCTGAGTAAGGCGTAGTGGAACCCATCGTGGTCTGGATCCGGCAACAGCCGCAGGTCGTCACCGGATGTCGGGGCGCTGCTGCCACAGTCTGCAAAGGCATCGTCGGTTCCGTCCGCATCCCTGCTGCCGGACGCGTGTGCATGTGCGTGCTGCGCGCAGGATACCCGACGAGCGCCCGGCTGGCCGCCACCAAATGACGCCAGCACCGATTCATTCTCGACCGTGAACACCGAACAGGTGCAATAGAGCAGCAAGCCCCCCGGTGCGAGCACCGGCCACAGGGCCTCGAGCAGGCGGCGCTGCTGCGCGGCCAGCCGGGGCAGGTCAGCTGCCCGTCGAAGCCACTTGATGTCGGGGTGGCGCCGCACGACGCCCGAGCCCGAACAGGGCGCATCGAGCAGGATGCGGTCGAACGGCCGGCCGTCCCACCAGGCCGGCAGATGCGCTGCGTCGGCCGCGACCAGCGTCGCCTGCTGGCCGAGCCGGCCGAGGTTGTCGGCGACTCGCCGCAGCCGCCCCACGTCGCTGTCGATCGCCACCAGGTCGACCGCGGCGCGCTCGAGCAGGTGGGTGGTCTTGCCACCGGGGGCGGCGCAGGCATCGAGGACGCGCTGGCCGTCCTGCACGTCGAGCAGCGGAGCGGCCAGCTGCGCTCCGGCGTCCTGCACGCTGAACCAGCCTTCGGCGAAGCCGGGCAGGGCGTCTACCGGGTGCGCGCGCGGAAGCCGCACGCAGGTGTCGAGCGGTACCCGCACAGGCTGCGCGCCCGCCGCTGCTGCAGTGCCTTCCGCACGCTGGACCGGGATCCTCCAGGCGTCGATCGCGTCGATGCGGACGGCTTCGATGTCCCGGCGCGCGCAGGCCTCGATGAACGCTTCCACCGTCACGCGGCGCGGGTTGATGCGCAGCGTGAACGGGGGGTGGCCCTTGCCCGCCGCAAGCACATCGCGCCAATGCAGCGGATGGTCCTCGCGCATCCGTTGGATCCACCACGCCGGGAACGAATACCGCGCGCTGTCGTCTGCAGTCGCCACGGCGTCCATCTCCGCACGGCGCCGAAGCGCGTTGCGGAGCACCGCGTTCACCAGGCCACGGGCCCGCGCGCTGCCGATCGCCGTGCAAGCCTCGACGGCGCCGTCCACCACCGCATAGGGTGCAGCCCGCGTATGTCGTAGCTGGTAGACCGCTACCCACAGCAGGGCCTGCAACAGTGCGTCCGTCAGCGGTCGATCGACCAGCGCGCTGGCTACCGCCCGCAATTCGCCGAGATGGCGCAGCGTGCCGTAACAGAGATCCTGCAGTTGCCCGCGCTCGCCGCCGACCAGCGCCGGCGGCCGGTCGAGTGCCGCGACCAGCTCCGTCGACAGGCTGCGCCCCGCGATCACCGCCGCCACCGTATGCGCGGCACGGACCTGGACCGCCTCCATCAGCCCGCCACGCGCGGCCGGGCACCACCGGCCGGGGCCGGTACGGCCAGTCCGCCGCCGAACACGAATCCCGGCACCAGGCCGGCGGCACGTGCGAAAGCGACCGCCGCCTGGCGCTTGCCGCCGGCGCGCTGTACTTCGACCAGCCGCACGGTGCCGATGCCGCAGGCGACCGTCAGCGCGTCGGCTTCGATCGCCAGCAAGGTGCCGGGCCGCGCACCGCCAGGCGCAGCCTCGTCGCCGATGCGTGCGCGCCAGACCTTGACCAGCACGCCCGCGGACTCGCAGAAAGCGCCAGGGACCGGATCGAACGCGCGTACCTGCCGCTCTACCTGGATGGCGGAGCACCCGAAGTCGATCGCTGCATCGCGCTTCTCGATCTTGTGTGCATAGGTGGCACCGGCGGCGGACTGCGGTTGCGCCGCGTCGGCCCGGCCTGACGAAGCCAGCACTTCGACGATCATCTCGGCGCCGAGCGCAGTGAGTCGGCCGAGCAGCGTGCCCGCAGTGTCGTCGACGGCGATCGGCAACGCCCGGCGGGACCAGACCGGCCCGGTGTCGAGGCCCGCGTCCATCTGCATGATGCTGATCCCGGTCTCGGTGTCGCCGGCAAGCAGTGCACGCTGGATCGGTGCCGCACCTCTCCAGCGAGGCAGCAGGGACGCATGGATGTTCAGGCACCCGAGCCGCGGGATCGCAAGCGCCGCCGGCGGCAGCAGCAGTCCGTAGGCAGCCACCACCATTGCGTCCGGCGCCAGGGCGGCGAGGGCGGCCTGCGCGGCCGGATCGCGCAAGGTCTGCGGCTGCGCCACCGGCAGGCCCCGCTCCTCGGCCAGCACCTTGACCGCGCTCGATGCGAGCTTCATGCCGCGGCCGGAGGGCCGATCAGGTTGTGTCAGAACACAGATAATCTCGTGGCCGGCATCGGCCAGTGCAGCCAGGGCTGCGGCCGCAAAAGGAGGGGTTCCTGCAAAGACCAGTCGCATCGGATCGGGGCTCGGTCGGGACTTTCCGCAGTCGCCCGCTCAAGCACAGGCCGGAATGCGCCGCTACTGAGCGGGACTAGACAACCTTCTGCTGCTGCTTGCGCAGCTTGCTCGCGATCCGGTTGCGCTTCAACCGGGACAGATGATCGACGAACACGATACCTTCCAGATGATCCATTTCGTGCTGGACACAGACCGCAAGCAGACCGTCAGCCTTGATTCGAAAGAGCTTTCCGTCGAGGCCGAGCGCTTCCACCTCGACCTCAGCCGGCCGCTCGACGTTGTCGTAGATGCCGGGGACCGACAGGCAGCCTTCCTCGCATTCCTGCGCCTCGGAAGACAGATGCAGGATGCGCGGGTTGATCAGCGTGATCAACCGGTCGTGCGTCTCGGAGATGTCGATCACGATCATCCGCCGGTGGACATCGACCTGCGTCGCAGCGAGCCCGATGCCGGGCGCGTCGTACATCGTTTCGGCCATGTCGGCGGCAAGACGCCGGACCTCATCGTCGACCTTTTCAATCGGCGCGGCGACTTTGTGAAGCCGTGGGTCAGGATAGTGGAGGATCGGGAGAAGGGCCATATTTGCTTGCTAAGTTAATACATTACCCGCAAAATCTCATGCAACGATTTAACTCCGGAGTGCATCCGGCCGCCCTGCAGCGGTCCAGCGCCGGGTCGGAGCTCAGGCCCGACCCCTGTACTGGCTACCGTGAATTGCGGCACTTCGCGCGTTTGTCCGGAGGTCAGAGTCCACACGCCACCGCACCGCGGTGGGGGAGACGACCGCCATGATGCACCCGATGTCCAAGCCGATACCGTCCACCATTATATCGCTGGCGATCGCCGGTACCGCGCTGGTTTTCGCGTGGCAGGCGCAGGCCCAGCCCGCAGCCGCCAGTCCGGCCCGGCCAGCCGCCGCGACCGCCGCACCCGGCGCACCGGGCGCGCCGCCCCTGCGCGAGGATGCACCGGACCGCTACGTGGTCGTTCCCGGCGATACGCTGTGGGCGATTTCGGGTCGCTTCCTGAAGGACCCCTGGCGGTGGGGCGAACTCTGGAACATGAACAAGGACCAGATCCGCAACCCGCACCGGATCTTCCCGGGCGACGTGGTGGTGATCAACCGGAATGCCGCGCCCGGGCAACCGATCGCGCAGCTGATCCAGGCCGAACAGGTCACCAGGCTTTCCCCGAACGTCCGGGTCGAGGCGATCGGTCCGAAGGCGATACCGGCGATCCCGCCGCAGCGGATCGAACCGTTCCTGGTCCGGCCGTTCATCGTGTCGGACGAACAGCTTGCAGGCGCGGCCACGATCGTGGAGACGCAGGAAAACCGGGTGGTCATCGGTGCCGGCAACGTCGCCTACGTCACCGGGCTGGACGAGAAGCTCGGCCGCAACTTCCAGGTCTTCCGTCCCGGGGTGATGCTCATCGACCCCGACACGAAGCAGCCGCTCGGGCGGGAAGCCTTCTATCTGGGCGAAGCGAGGGTTTCGCGCTTCGGCGAGGTCTCGACGGTCGAGATCGTGCGCTCCACCCAGGAAATCGTGCTCGGAGACCGGCTGGTGCCGGTACCGCCGGCCGGTTTCCCGGAGTACGTCCCGCGCCCGCCCAGCCAGCCCGTCTCCGGCCGGATCATGGGCGTCTACGGCCGGGCCAACGTGGTCGAAGTCGCGCAGTACGACATCGTCACGCTCAACCGCGGTGCGAAAGACGGCCTGGAAGTCGGCCATGTGCTGGCGATGTTCCGGAACCCGCTCGCCGAGCGCACGAGCAACCGGCCGAACGTGCTCTGGGGCCGCGTCGGTCCGACCGGCAGCGACACCCCGCTGGAAAGCCAGCGCATCCCGCGCGAAGACATCGACATGAGCAACCTGCGCAGCGGGGTGCTCTGGGGCCGCGTCGGCCCGACAGGACGGGGTACGCCCACCAGTTCCAGCGATTCAGCGAAGCCCCGGGCTGAAGGTGTACGCACCGGCAAGGGCTTGCCCGAGGAACGTTACGGCATCCTGATGGTGTTTCGCACGTTTGATCGCGTCAGCTACGCGATCATCATGGACACCTCCCGCCCGGTGAACGTCAGCGACGTCGTGCGCAACCCGCCGGTCGCCAGGTGGGGCAGTCCGCACCGGCGCTTGCGCCGGTGTCGTCCTTCCACCTTGGTCAGAGGGAATCTTCCAATGCCTGTCGGCAGGTATTCATGCGACTGGCTGGCGGCAGCGTTCGCACCCGGCGTCACCGACCGGGCGAGGCGGGCACTGGCGGAAGCCGGCGGCGAGGCGGTCGACTGGCCAACCCGCGTCCGGACGGCCGCCGCCCGCATCGCCGGCCTGGACCTCAACGAGGCGATCGAACGTGGCCGGGCCGATTCCCGCATGTCCGCCGCGCTCGCCTGGCTGGCGGCGCCCGATCATCACCTGCTGTCGATCGTCGATCCCGCCTATCCGGCCCTGTTGCGCGAGATCGACGACGCCCCGGTGCTGCTTTACGTGGCCGGCCGCGTCGACCTGCTCGATCGTCCCGCGCTGGCGATGGTCGGCAGCCGGAATCCGTCGCCGCTGGGCGCGCAGACCGCCAGCGCGTTCGCGCGGACCTTCTCGGAGGCAGGGCTCACCGTGGTCAGCGGACTCGCACTGGGCATCGACACGGCCGCCCACTGCGGGGCACTGGAGGGTGCAGGATCGACGATCGCCGTCGTCGGTACCGGGCTCGACATCGTCTATCCGGCCAGGAACCGAACCCTGGCAGCACGCATCGCAGGGAGCGGCGCCCTCGTTTCGGAGTTTCCGCTCGGCATGACGGCCCGGCCCGACCATTTTCCACGCCGCAACCGCATCCTGAGCGGCCTTGCGCTGGGCTGCCTGGTGGTCGAAGCGAACCTGCGCAGCGGTTCGCTGATCACCGCCAGGCTGGCGGCCGAGCAGGGGCGCGACGTGTTCGCGATCCCGGGATCCATCCATTCGCCATTGGCGAAGGGTTGCCACCTGCTGATCCGGCAGGGCGCGAAACTGACCGAAACCGCGGCCGATGTCGTGCAGGAGCTGGGCTGGTCGCGGTCCGGCCCGCGGGTGGCCGCGGCCGTCGACGCCGTCGGATCGGATGCGGCGCTCGGCGAGGATCCGGTGGCACTGCTTGCAGTATTGACCCACGACCCCACTTCTGCGGATACCCTCGGCAAGCGGCTCGGCTGGACGCCCCAACGCGTCGACGCCGCGCTGGTGGAACTCGAGCTCGCCGGGCGGGTCGCTGCGACCGGCCACGGGCTTTTCCAGCGCCTGGCCGAACCGGGCTTCGAATTCGCGAGGGCCGACTGACGACCGGGTTAGCAGTCCCTTACCGCAGGAAAGCCGCATTTTCATGACCAGACGAAATCGAAGCCGGTTTCCGCTGCCGCCCGAATGCCCTTATGATCCATCGCACTTTTTTTCGCCCGCCAGTTGCCGATAACCGGTTACAGCACGAAAACCCAGCTTCGAACGGAAACCGTGGCCACCAGAACCCGCAAATCGACTCCTGAAACGACCTCGAGCAGCCCGGCTGCAAAGCGTTCCAGCCGGACGAAATCGTCGGGATCCGCGATCGCCGTCGCGTCCCCGGGCGAAGGTAAGACGCTGATCATTGCCGAGAAGCCATCGGTCGCGAACGACATCGCCCGGGTGCTCGGCGGGTTCGAGAAGCACCAGGACTACTACGAGAACGACCAGTACGTGCTGTCGTCCGCCGTCGGCCACCTGCTCGAACTGATCGTGCCCGACGAATTCGAGGTCAAGCGCGGAAAGTGGTCGTTTGCCCAGTTGCCGGTGATCCCGCCGCATTTCGGGCTGCGGCCGATCGAGAAGAACGAAGACCGGCTGAAGCTGCTGGTGCGGCTGCTCAAGCGCAAGGACGTTTCCGCGCTGGTGAACGCCTGTGACGCGGGCCGCGAGGGCGAACTGATCTTCCGCTACATCGTCCAGCACGCGAAGGTCGACAAGCCGATCCGCAGGCTCTGGCTGCAGTCGATGACGCCCGCCGCCATCCGCGACGGCTTCCAGAACCTGCGTGCCGACAGCGACCTGCTGCCGCTGGCCGACGCCGCCGTCTGCCGTTCCGAGGCCGACTGGCTGGTCGGCATCAACGGCACGCGGGCGATGACCGCGTTCAACTCCAAGACCGGCGGGTTCCACAAGACCACCGTCGGGCGCGTCCAGTCGCCGACGCTGGCGATCCTGGTCGACCGGGAAGAGAAGATCAAGCGCTTCAAGACGCGCCAGTACTTCGAGATCCATGGCGTGTTCGAGGCGGAGAAGGGGACCTATCCCGGCCGCTGGTTCGACGAGACCTTCTCGAAGCCGAAGGAAGCCTCGTTGCCGTCGGAGCGCACCGACGAGAAGTCCGAGGACAGGGCCGAACGCCTGTGGGACGGCGCACGCGCCACCGCGATCGCCGACAAGTGCCGCGGCAAGCCGGGCATCGTCACCGAGGAAACGAAGCCCTCGACCCAGCTCTCGCCACTGCTCTACGACCTGACCAGCCTGCAGCGCGAGGCCAACGGCCGCTTCGGCTTCTCGGCGAAGACGACGCTGTCGATCGCCCAGGCGCTGTACGAGAAGCACAAGGCCCTCACCTATCCGCGGACCGATTCGCGCGCGCTGCCGGAAGACTATATCGACACGGTGAACGCGACGCTGGAAGCGATGTCGGGCACCCGATACGCGAAGCCTGCAGGGCAGATCCTGAAGTCGGGATGGCTGAAGCCGAACAAGCGCATCTTCAACAATGCGAAGGTGAGCGATCACTTCGCCATCATCCCCACGCCGATGACGCCGAAGACCCTGTCCGAGGCGGAAGAGAAGATCTACGACCTGGTCACCAAGCGGTTCATGGCGGTGTTCTTCCCGCCGGCGGAATACCTGCTGACCACCCGGATCACCCGGGTCGAGGGCGAGCCGTTCAAGACCGAGGGCAAGGTGCTGGTGAACCCGGGCTGGCTGTCGGTGTACGGCAAGGATGTCGCCGACGAAGATTCGCCGTCGCTCGCGATGGTCAGTGCCGGCGAGACGGTGAAGACGATCGAGGTCGAGGCACGCGCGGAACAGACGCGTCCGCCGGCGCGGTTCAACGAAGCCACGCTGCTGTCGGCGATGGAAGGTGCGGGCAAGCTGGTCGACGACGAGGAATTGCGCGATGCGATGAAGGAGCGCGGCCTGGGCACGCCGGCCACGCGCGCGGGCATCATCGAGAAGCTGATCTACGAAGAGTATGTCGTGCGCGAGGGGCGCGAGCTGAAGCCGACGCCGAAGGCGTTCTCGCTGATGACGCTGCTCAAGGGCCTGGACATCGCCGAACTGTGTTCGCCCGAACTCACCGGCGAATGGGAGTTCAAGCTGGCCGAGATGGAACAGGGGCGGATCGGCCGTACCGCGTTCATGGAAGAAATCGCCACCATGACCCGCAACCTCGTCGAGCGGGCGAAGGGCCATGAGACCGACACGGTGCCCGGCGACTACGCGACGCTCGATGCGCCGTGCCCGAAGTGCGGCGGGGTGGTGAAGGAGAACTACAAGAAGTTCCAGTGCCAGAAGTGCGACTTCTCGGTCTGGCGCATCCTTTCGGGCAGGCAGTTCGAGCCGATCGAGATCGAGGAACTGGTCGTCGCCGGCAAGATCGGGCCGCTGCAGGGGTTTCGCAGTCGGCTCGGCCGTCCGTTCGCGGCGATGATCAAGCTCAACGCCGAGTTCTCCACCGAGTTCGATTTCGGCCAGTCCGCGGCCGATGGCGGCGAGCCGATCGACTTCTCCGACAAGACGCCGCTCGGCGACTGTCCGAAGTGCAACCACAAGGTCTACGACACCGGCCTCGCCTACCAGTGCGAGAAGTCGGTCGGTGCCGACCGTACCTGCGATTTCCGGTCGGGCAAGATCATCCTGCAGCGCGAGATCGAACAGGCGCAGATGGAGAAGCTGCTGGCCACCGGCAAGACCGACCTGCTGCACAAGTTCATCTCGAAGAAGGGCCGTCCGTTCTCGGCCTACCTGGTGCGGGGTGGCGACGGCAAGGTGAGCTTCGAGTTCGAGCCGCGGGTGCCGAAGACGGCGGCGAAGGTCGTGGCGAAGGTCGCGGCGGCGAAGGCAGCCGCGGCGGCGGCGGCTGCCGGCGAAGTGACGGACGAAGCCACCGGCGAGATCACGGTCGCGGCAGGCGCGAAACCGGCCGCGAAAGCGGCTGCGAAGAAGGCAGCGAAGAAGGCCGTTCGCAAGAAGGCTGCAGCCTGAACGGTCCGGGCTGCCCAGCCACGGGGCCGGAGCGTACCCGATGACCGGACCGATCCCGATCATCGTGCACAACCCGGCCCGCATCGAGGCGGCGCGCGCGGCGCGCGCCGTTCAGTCCCTGCCCGCGGCACGCTACGTCCTCGCCGTGCTTGCCTTCGGCGTCGTGTACGCAAGCTTCAGGCCGTTCTCCGGCTGGCGCCCGCCGCCGCAGGGGTGGTTTGCCTTCCTTGGCGACCCCATCGCGTTCGTGAACAAGTGGGACCATTTCCTGAACGTGGTCGGCTACGTTCCTCTGGGGTTCCTTGCCGCACTCGCCCTGGTCGGCGCCCGGCGCTCGATAGCCACTGCCGCACTCGCCGCACTGGTAGGCTGCACGGCGTTCAGCGTCGGCGTGGAGACGCTGCAGAGTGCGTTGGCTAGCCGCACCTCCTCGCTCGTCGATGTGGTCACCAATGCAATGGGCAGTGCGATCGGTGCCTTCGCTGCGATGCTGTTCGCGCCCTGGCTGTTGACCGAAGGCGGTGTCGTCGGCGTGCGCCGCAAGTACGTCGAGGCGGGATGGCGAGGAGACCTCGGCCTCGCGCTCGTCGCTGGCTGGATGGTGGCGCTGTTCGCCCCGCGCACGCTGCTGTTCGGCAACGGCGATGCGCGCCTGTTCTTCGGTATACAGGCACCGACCGAGGTGGCACCGGCCGTTCTTGCTGGCACCGAGGCCGTGGTGACCGCCATGGGTCTGCTGGGATTCGCCCTGCTCCTGCGGCTGATCTTCCTGGCCGAAGGCTGGCGCCTGCGGGCCATCTTCCTGCTCGTGCTGTGCGGTTCGCTGGCGATCCGCGCAACCGGTTTCGGCCTGTTCTGGACCTCGGCCAATGCCTTCATGTGGGTCACGCCGGGCGCTCTCGCCGGCCTGGCGGTTGGCACGGTGCTATCGCTCGCGCTGATCGGCATGCCGAAGCGCGCCGCAGCGGCGGTCTCAGGCCTGTTGCTGGTGGCGACCACGGCCTGCGTCAACTTGGCACCGCCGAACCCCTACATCTGGACCAAGCCCAGGCCGACCCGGCAAGCAGAGCTCGCTCCGCTGTCGATGACGATGCGGACCAGCGCGATGCTGTGGCCACCGGCGGCGCTGGCGTTCGTGGGGGGCTTCCTGCTGTGGCCGCGGCGGAGGGACACCGCCGGGCGGTGATGCCGCCCGGTGTTCAGACGTCCAGGTTCTTCACACCCAGCGCGTTCTGCTCGATGAACTCGCGCCGCGGCTCGACCAGTTCGCCCATCAGCTTGGTGAACACCTCGTCGGCGGTGATGCCGTCCTCGATCTGCACGCGCAGCAGGCGCCGCGTGGTCGGGTCCATCGTGGTTTCCCAGAGCTGCTCGGGGTTCATTTCGCCGAGGCCCTTGTAGCGCTGCAGGGTCAGGCCGGTCTTGGCCTGCTCGAGCAGCCAGTCGAGTGCGTCCTTGAACACGCCGACCGGATGTTCCTTGTCGTTGCGCCGGATGCGTGCATCCGGCCCCAGCAGGCCCTGCAGCACCAGGCCGGTCTTGCGCAGCTGCAGGTAGTCGCCGCCCTCGAAGAACGACGGCTCGACGTCGGTGGTGCGCCAGTTGCCGTGTTCGTTGCGGCGGACGCGCAGCCGGATCGCCTCGCTGTCGGGTTCGGCTTCGAGTGCGATCTCGACCTGGCTGCCGGCAAGCAGCTTGTTGATGCGATCGACCGATGCTCGTGCATTGGCATGGGTCGACACGTCGATGTCGGTCTCCGAGATCAGCGCGTGCAGGAACAGCGTGTCGAAGCGACGCGACAGCCGGGTGATCACCGCCTCGGCCAGCAGGTACTCGCGCGCCAGTTCCTCCAGCGCCTCGCCGGACAGGACCTGGGCAGCGACGGTTCCCGGCGCCTTGCCCGGATCGAGCGATGCCCCTTCGAGGGCTACACGAAGCAGGTACTGCTTCAGCTCGTGCTCGTCCTTGATGTAGCGTTCGTCCTTGCCATGCTTCACCTTGTACAGCGGCGGCTGCGCGATGTAGACATGGCCGCGCTCGACCAGTTCGGGCATCTGCCGGTAGAACAGGGTGAGCAGCAGCGTCCGGATGTGCGACCCGTCGACGTCCGCGTCGGTCATCAGGATCACGCGGTGGTAGCGCAGCTTGCTGACGTCGTACTCTTCGCTGCCGATGCCGGTGCCGAGGACGGCGATGAGGGTCGCGATCTCCTGCGACGACACCACCCGGTCGAAGCGCGACTTCTCGACGTTCAGGATCTTGCCCTTGAGCGGCAGGATCGCCTGGTTCTTGCGGTCGCGGCCCTGCTTGGCCGAGCCGCCTGCGGAATCACCCTCGACGATGAACAGTTCCGATAGAGCCGGATCACGCTCCTGGCAATCGGCCAGCTTGCCCGGCAGGCCGAGCCCGTCGAGCACGCCCTTGCGCCGCGTCATCTCGCGCGCCTTGCGTGCGGCTTCGCGTGCACGTGCCGCCTCGACGATCTTGCCGACGATGATCTTCGCATCGACCGGCCGCTCGAGCATGTATTCGCCGAGCTTCTGGGCGACGACCTCCTCGACGACCGTGCGTACTTCGGACGAGACGAGCTTCTCTTTCGTCTGCGAGGAGAACTTCGGCTCGGGCACCTTGACCGACAGCACGCAGGCAAGACCCTCGCGCATGTCGTCGCCGGTAGTCTCCACCTTGGCGCGCTTGGCGAGTTCGTTCGCCTCGATGTACGAATTGAGCGTCCGGGTCATCGCCGCGCGCAGGCCGGTCAGGTGCGTGCCGCCGTCCTTCTGCGGGATGTTGTTGGTGAAGCAGAGCACCGACTCCTGGTAGGAATCGTTCCACTGCATCGCGACCTCGACCGTGATGCCGTCCTTCTCGCCGGACGCATGGAACACATGCGGATGCAGGGTCTGCTTCGACCGGTTGATGTATTCGACGAATCCGCTGACGCCGCCGACGAACGCGAAGTTCTCCTCGCGGTCGTTGCGTTCGTCGATCAGCCGGATACGCACGCCGTTGTTCAGGAAGGACAGCTCGCGCAGCCGGCGCGCCAGGATGTCGTAGTGGTACTCGACCAGCCCGAAGATCTCGGGGTCGGCGAGGAAGCGCACTTCGGTGCCCCGCTTGTCGGTGGTGCCCGTCTTCGCCAGCGGCGCGACCGGCACGCCGCGCCGGAATTCGATCTGGTGCAGCTCGCCGTTTCGGCGCACCGACACCTTCAGCCATTCGGACAGGCCGTTCACGCACGACACGCCGACGCCGTGCAGGCCACCGGAAACCTTGTACGAGTTGGAATCGAACTTGCCGCCCGCATGCAGTTCGGTCATCACGATCTCGACCGCAGACCGGCGCAGCTCGTCGTCTTCCTTGATGTCGGTCGGGATGCCTCGACCGTTGTCGGTGACCGAGATCGAATTGTCGGAATGGATCGTGACCAGAACGTCGTCGCAGTGCCCGGCCAGCGCTTCGTCCACGGCGTTGTCCACCACCTCGAACACCATGTGGTGCAATCCGGTGCCGTCGCTGGTGTCACCGATGTACATGCCCGGACGTTTCCGCACGGCCTCGAGGCCACGCAACACCTTGATGCTTTCCGAGTTGTAGTCCGAGTTCGAATCCGGGGAGATCATCGATGGGTCCTGTACTGACTGCCGGGCGGTGAAGCCCGTGGAAACGACTGGCGCACGCCGCTCGAGACACGCCTCGTGCCGGCCCGCACCGCTGCCCGGGCCATTGCCTCGAAGGATGGCAATGGCGCCGGTGGGAAAACCTTCAGATGCGCATCGGCATCACGACATAGCGGAAGCTCTCGTCCTCGCCATGGGTGATCAGGACGCTGCTGTTGGCATCGCCGAGCGAGCACACGATCGTGTCGCACTCGACGTTGTTCAGCGCATCGAGCAGGTAGGTGACGTTGAAGCCGATATCGAGCGCGGCACCCGCGTAGTCGATCTCGAGTTCTTCCTCGGCCTCTTCCTGTTCGTTGTTGGTGCAGACGATACGCAGGCTGTTGGCGGTGAGCACCCACCGCACGCCGCGGAATTTTTCGTTCGACAGGATCGCGGCCCGCTGAAGGGCGCTGCCCAGCATCGTGCGCTCGATCTGGAAGCTGTCCTGGTAGTGCGTCGGGATCACCCGCGTGTAATCGGGGAACCGGCCGTCGATCACCTTGCTGATCAGTTCGATCTCGCCGAAGCGGAAGCGCACCTGGTTCGCACCGAACTCGATGGTGACCGGCGCTTCGCTGGATTCGAGCTGGCGCGACAGTTCCAGCACCGCCTTGCGCGGCAGGATCGATTCGCGCTTGTCGAGCGACTCGGGCAGCACCAGGCTGGCGAAGGCCAGCCGATGTCCGTCGGTGGCCACCGCCTTCAGCGCCGTCTGGTCGGTCTCGAGCAGCAGGCCGTTCAGGTAGTAGCGGATGTCCTGCTGGGCCATCGCATACTGCACCCGGTTCAGCAGGCTGCGCAGCGCCCCCTGCTGCAGGGTGATCGCGGGTTGGGTCGGTTCGAAAGCCGCCAGCTTCGGGAAGTCATCGGCCGGCAGTGTCTGCAGGTTGAAGCGGCTCTTGCCGGCGCTGACCTGCAGGCGCCCTTCCTTCGCTTCGAGTTCGACCTGCGCCGACTCGGGCAGTGCTCGCAGGATATCCAGCAGCTTGCGCGCCGAGACGGTCACGCCCTGCTTCGCAGGCTTGCCCTTGCCTTCGACCATGATGCCGGTCACGACCTGGATCTCGAGGTCTGTCGCCAGCAGGCTGAGCCGGTCGCCTTCGACTTCCAGCAGCACGTTGGAGAGGATGGGCAACGTGTTCCGGCGCTCGACGATGCCGGTCACCGCCTGCAGGGGTTTCAACAGCGTGTCGCGAGCTAGATTGAGAAGTTTCATTTTGTATAATAAGGCGCGGAGAAACAGGGGATAACCAGCCACGATCGAGGCCGGTCGCGGTGTTGCCGTCAATCTGCTGCTGTTGAGGAAAACGGGACAACCTGTACACGATTGTGGATAACATTCGCGACGGCCAATGCTGACGAAACTTGTCCACAGGTAACCAGCCTGGTTTGCCGGCGTGGATCCGGCAGCCCTGATGTCGGGCAAGGCAGGTATCTGTCAGTTGCGGAGCTGCTGGAGCAGGGTCTGGTAGTCGCGGCCGAGTTCTGCATCGAGGGTTCGCAGCCGGGCAATCTGCCGGCATGCATGCAGGACCGTAGTATGGTCGCGGCCGCCGAAAGCGCCACCGATATCCGGCAGCGAGTGGTTGGTGAGTTCCTTGGCGAGGGACATCGCGACCTGCCTCGGACGTGCCACGGCCCGCGACCGCCGCTTCGAATGCATTTCCGATACCTTGATCTTGAAGTAGTCGGAGACCGCCTTCTGGATCTGTTCTATCGATACCTGGCGCGTGGCCACCGCGAGGATGTCGCGCAGTGCGTCGCGCGCGGAATCGATGCTGATGGCGCATGCGTTGAAGCGAGAATAGGCGCGGATCCGGTTCAATGCGCCTTCGAGTTCGCGCACATTCGAGGGGAAATGCCGGGCGACGAAGAAGGCGACCTCTTCGGAGAGGTCCATGTCTATCGCCGATGCCTTCTTCAGCAGGATCGCGACCCGCATCTCGAGTTCCGGCGGTTCGATCTCGACGGTCAGCCCCCAGGCGAAGCGGGTGAGCAGCCGGTCGTCCATGCCCTCGATCTTCTTCGGGTAGGTATCGCAGGTGATCACGATCTGCTTGCGCTGGTCGGTCAGCGTATTGAAGGCGTAGAAGAACTCTTCCTGGGTGCGGCTCTTTCCTGAGAAGAACTGGATGTCATCGATCAGAAGCAGGTCGAGCGAATGGTAGAAACGCTTGAACGCATCGAACGACTTGTTCTGGTAGGCGCGAACGACGTCGGACACATACTTTTCGGCGTGTATGTACCGGATCACCGCCGAAGGGTTGCGTTCGTGGACGAAGTTGCCGATGGCCTGGACCAGGTGGGTCTTGCCCAGCCCGGTGCCGCCGTACAGGAACAGCGGGTTGTAGGCCCGCCCGGGGTTCTCGGCCACCTGCAGGGCGGCAGCGCGGGCGAACTGGTTCGCCTTGCCGGTGACGAAGGTGTCGAAGGTGAAGCCATCGCTCAGTGTCCCGATCGTCTGGGCAAGTGTCGGGTCGGTCGGGCTGGCGAGTCCGACGGTCGGCCGGACGGCGACCCCTGCATCGGGCGCAGCGCTGGCGGGGAGCAGGGTTGGCTGTCGTGCCGGCTCGGCGCTGGAATGGTTCGGCCGATTCCCGTCGCCGTCGCGGTCGTCGTCGATTTCGTGGGCGGCTACCGCGCCCGGCGCTGGCCCGAACCCGTCGGCGCGTCCGTCGACGACCGACCCGTTATGGCGGGACTGGTCGCGGACGGCGGCGGATGCCGGGGTCGCCGAGCCGTTGGCTGCCGTGGCAGCCCTGCGCGAACCCACGTCGATCTCGACCACCAGGGGCTGCCCGCGTTCGTGGGCAAACTTCTGGATATCGGGCAGGTATTGTTCCCGAACCCATTCGAGCGCCTTCCGGCTGGGTGCCGTGACCAGGATCTTCCCTTCGGTTTCCCGGGCGGACAGCGGCCGGATCCACGCGTCATATTGCTGTGCCGACAGCTTCTGTTTCAGCAGGGACAGGCAATCGGACCAGAATTCGGACATTAGTATCCAGGTTTTCGGCGGCGGAGCGTCGCCCGGAAGGGCGAACGGGAAGCGGCGAACGGGAGCGACGACGACGACAGCAGCAGCAGGCAACGGCGAATCCGTCGCAAACGCTGGCGGAACCATGGAGTTTACCATTCACGGGTGAGTTATCCACAGCAGTTCTCGATCAGGGCGACCCTGTATCCGAAGCGATCCGACGGTCCGGGCTTGACACTGGCACGGGTAACTCGTTTAATCGAAGGCTTTTTCCCCGAGACTCTTTCCCATGAAACGCACATTCCAGCCTTCCGTCGTGCGCCGCAAGCGCACCCACCGACCCCCGCCGGCCAGGCCATCCTGCGCGCGCGCCGTCGCAAGGGCCGGGCTCGTCTCGCCGTCTGACGATCGCTTTTTCGCGCGCTCGTACGTCCGACCATTCGTTCGATCCCTCGACGCCTCTGCACGAGTCGGGCGGCGATCGGACAGCGTGAACGCTGGCTGGATGCAGATGCATCTTTCGCCAGGCAAGCGCCGAGCGGGCATCCCGTCGTCGTGCCGATCGCATCCCGGGGCTCTTGCATCCCGATGCACGATGGCGAAGCCGGAGTCGAGCTGCTTTTTTGCTCAGGCTCAGGACGCAGTGGAAGTCATCGCCCGGACCGGTGGATGTGAAGGAATTCAATGCTGGCTCGTCCGCACCGCCTGCTCGGGGAACATGAATTCCGGAGCGTCCTGGCAAGTCGCAACCGCTGGTCGACCCCCGATTGTTCGATCCATGTCCGGTGCAATACGGGCGCGACGGTCGGGATGCTGGGTTTCATCGTCGGTCGGAAGGCCCTGCGCCGGGCGGTAGACCGAAATCGTTTCAAGCGCTGTATCCGCGGCCGGTTCCGGGTACTGCTGGCCCTGCTGCCCGGCCTGCAGGTCGTGGTCCGGTTGCGCGGCAAACCGGGCGCCGGGGTGGATCACGCAGCCAGCGAAGTCTGCACCCGGCTTGAGGACGTCGCTGCATGGTACGCATCGCAATCGGACTGCTCCGGATCTACCGCTACTTCCTGAGCCCGCTGCTCGGACCGCGATGCAGGTTCATGCCATCCTGTTCCGAATACGCGATGCAGGCGTTGCATACTCACGGTGCCGTGCGCGGCGGCTGGCTGTCCGCGCGCCGGCTGTGCAAGTGTCATCCTTGGCATCCCGGGGGCTTCGACCCGGTGCCTGATCCGACCGGTCGTCCTGATGCGCAGGACCCGGCCTCAAGGTCCGTCCAGTCTGCCGGCTTCCGGTACCTGGGGCGCGATTCCGTACAGTAAAGGTTCTAGAGCGTCGCATGGATACCCGCAAGCTAGTCCTGTTCTTCATCTTCGCGTTTTCGATCCTGATGCTTTTCGAAGCCTGGACCAAGGCGCAGCGGCCGCCGGTAGCCGTCCAGGCGGGCGCCAGCGCGTCGGCCGCCGACGGCAAGGGCGCTGCACCGGCTGCGGTCCCGGTCCCGGGTGCACCCACCATCGCGGCAGCACCGTCGGCCGTGCCCGGCGCGCCTTCCCCGACGGCGGCGACGCCTGCTGCGCCGACCGCGACCGGCGCGTTGCCGAGCGGGGAGCGGATCCAGATCGAGACCGACCTGGTCAAGATCGAGATCGACACCATCGGCGGAGACCTGCGCCGGCTCGAATTGCTCAGGCACAAGCAGACCTTTGCCTATGACCGCAACTTCGTGCTGCTCAACCAGACGGCCGAGCACACCTATGTTGCACAGAGCGGCCTGATCGGGCCCGGGCTTCCGACCCATCTCACCCGCTACCGCCTGCTGCCCGGCCCGCTGAAGCTCGCCGATGGGCAGAGCGAACTGGTCGTGCGCCTCGAGGCGCTCGAGACCCAGGATTACAAGGTTGTCAAGCGCATGACATTCAGGCGCGACAGCTACCTGATCGACGTCGCCTATGAAGTGACGAACAACCGGGCCGAGCCGCAGAGCCCGTTCGCCTATTTCCAGGTGGTGCGCGACCGCTCGGCTCCGATCGGAGATTCCTGGCTCGTGCCGACCTATACCGGTGTCTCCGTGTATACCGACGGCGGCAAGTACGAGAAGGTGTCGTTCGACGACATCGAGAAGAAGAAGGCGAAATTCGTCACCCAGGCCGACAACGGCTGGGTCGGCATGGTCCAGCATTACTTCGTCACCGCCTGGCTGCCCGCTCCGAAGCAGCCCCGCGAGTACTTCGCCAAGCCGCTCGGCAACGGCCTGTTCGCCGCCGGCGCCATCCTGCCGATCGCGGCGATCGCGCCAGGCGCGACCAGCGTGGTGCAGGTGCCGCTGTATTCCGGGCCGCAGGAGCAGGACAAGATCGGCGAGATCGCGCCGGGCCTGGACCTCACCGTCGATTACGGCCTGTTCACGATCTTCGCATCACCGCTGTTCTGGGTGCTGAAGTGGCTGCACGCGCTGGTCCACAACTGGGGCGTGGCGATCATCCTGCTGACGGTGCTGATCAAGCTCGCGTTCTTCCCGCTGTCGGCCGCCAGCTATCGTTCGATGGCCAAGATGCGCGTCGTCGCGCCGAAGCTGCAGCGGATCAAGGAGCAGTATCCGGACGACAAGCAGAAGCTGCAGCAGGCGATGATGGAACTGTACAAGACCGAGAAGATCAACCCGCTCGGCGGCTGCCTGCCGATCGTGGTGCAGATCCCGGTGTTCATCGCGCTGTACTGGGTGCTGCTCGGCTCGGTCGAACTGCGCCATGCGCCGTTCTTCGGCTGGATCATCGACCTGTCCGCACCGGATCCCTTCTACATCCTGCCGCTGCTGATGGCGGCGTCGATGGTGGTCCAGATGCGGCTTTCGCCCGAGCCGCCGGACCCGGTGCAGGCGCGCATCATGAAGGTGATGCCGTTCATCTTCGGTGCGTTCTTCTTCTTCTTCCCTGCAGGCCTGGTGCTCTACTGGGTGGTCAACAACATCCTGTCGATCGGGCAGCAGTGGTACATCACGCGCCAGATCGAGGCGGACGCGGCCAAGCCGGCCAATGCGGGCAAGCGCTGACACGATCGCTGCGATCGCGACGGCGCCTGGCCGCGCGGGTGTAGGAATCGTCCGGGTGTCCGGGCCCAAGGCGGCCCGGATCGCCCAAGAAGTCCTCGGCGCGCGGCCGGTCGAACGGCAGGCTACGCTCAGGACGTTTCTCGACGCATCGGGCGCTGCGCTGGATATCGGGGTTGCGCTCTGGTTTGCCGGTCCCCGGTCGTTCACCGGCGACGATGTGCTCGAGCTGCATGGCCATGGCGGGCCGGTGGTGCTGCGTACCGTGCTCCAGCGGTGTGTCGAGCTCGGCGCCCGCCTTGCCGAGCCGGGTGAGTTCACCCGGCGTGCATTCGTCAACGACCGGATCGACCTCGCCCAGGCGGAGGCGATTGCCGACCTGATCGACGCGGCGAGCGAGCAGGCGGCGCGGGGGGCGTTGCGTTCGCTGTCCGGCGAGTTCTCTGCGGCGATCGATCGTGTCGCGGATGCGTTGCTCGACCTGCGGATCCTCGTCGAGGCCACCCTCGACTTCCCGGAGGAGGAGGGCGTGGATTTCCTCGCCGAATCCGATGCGATGCAGCGCCTCCACCGCGTGCGCGGTGCGCTCGAGGGGGTGTTCCGCGCGGCGCGGCAAGGCAGTGCGTTGCGGGAAGGGCTGGTGGTGGTGCTGGCCGGTGCGCCGAACGTCGGCAAGTCGAGCCTGTTGAACCGGCTGGCCGGCGACGAGGTGGCGATCGTCACCGAACACCCGGGCACCACCCGGGATACGGTGCGTCAGACCATCGTGGTCGATGGTTTGCCCATCCACCTCGTCGACACGGCGGGCCTGCGCGACAGCGATGATCCGGTGGAACAGGTCGGCATGCAGCGCACGCGCGATGCGTTGGCGCGTGCCGACCTCGTCGTTTCGGTCGTCTCCGTCGATGGCCCGGCGGGTGCCCCACCGGTTTCGCGGGTGGTGGCGGACGCGCTGGGTGCGCTGCCTGCGTCGGTCGCGCGCCTGCAGGTGGTCAACAAGATAGACCTGTCAGGAGAGACGGCTTCGGAACGCCTTGGGGGCGATCTGTGGTCGATCCGGCTCTCGGCGCTGACAGGGGAGGGGATGGATCTCCTGAGGGCGGCGTTGTTGCGGCTTGGCGGCCAGTCGGAGAGTGGCGAAGGGGTGTTCCTGGCCCGGACCCGGCATCTCGTGGCCCTGCAGGCGGCCGGTCGTCATCTCGAGGCGGCCGCGGGCGGGCGGCTGCCGGCGGACCTTCTGGCTGAAGAACTGCGGCTGGCACATGATGCGCTGGGGTCTATTGTCGGAAAAATGACGCCAGACGCGCTCCTGGGCGAGATCTTCGGTCGGTTCTGCATCGGGAAGTAGATCGGGCCCGGGTTTTGGCTCGGCGCTCCCGCGAGCTGAAGAACGATGTCCCGCCGATAGGGTTGGCCCCATGGCCGGGGGATTCGAGCGTCAGTGTCCTGAGGCGATGGCGATACGGAGTCTCTGCGGGCGAATGTCCGATTGATCGGCACGGCGTGGAACAGCGGCTGGTTTCACGTGGAACGTTCGACGGCTGTTCCACGTGAAACATCGCAGTCTTTGCCCGCCCTTGCCCCGTTTCACGTGAAACAGCAGACGGAGCCAAATGAAATTGCCGAACCGTTGTTCGCTCCCATACAATCCGTCCCCCGACACGCCGCAGGGTACCGGTCTGTGCAAGCGTCGATCGGGAAGGGCGTCCAACCCGACGGCGAACGAGCGAATCCTTGATGTGGTATCCGACCGAATATGACGTGATCGTGGTCGGTGGCGGCCATGCCGGCACCGAAGCGGCGCTGGCCGCCGCGCGAAGCGGTCGCTCGACCCTGCTGCTGACCCATAACGTCGAGACGTTGGGCCAGATGTCGTGCAACCCATCGATCGGGGGTATCGGCAAAGGGCATCTCGTCAAGGAAATTGACGCGATGGGTGGTGTCATGGCCCAGGCGGCGGATGAAGCGGGCATCCAGTTCCGTATCCTCAATGCACGCAAGGGCCCGGCGGTACGCGCCACCCGCGCCCAGGCCGACCGCGTCCTCTATCGAGCGGCGATTCGACGCCGGATCGAGAATCAGCCGAATCTGGCAGTGTTCCAGCAACCCGTCGACGATCTCATCCTCGAAGGTGGGCGGATTGCCGGCGCCATCACCCAGTCGGGCATCCGCTTCCGCGCAAGGGCTGTCGTGCTCACCACCGGCACGTTCCTGTCGGGCCTGATTCACATCGGCCTGTCGAATCACGCCGCCGGGCGGGCGGGGGATCCACCCTCGATCCGGCTCGCCGACCGACTGCGCGAACTGAACTTGCCGCTGGGGCGGCTGAAGACAGGCACCCCGCCGCGCCTCGACGCCCGCACCATCGATTTCTCCGTCCTGGAAACCCAGCCCGGCGACGATCCTGTCCCGGTCTTCTCGTTCCTCGGGTCGCGTGACCAGCACCCGCGGCAGATCCCGTGCTGGATCACCCATACCAACAGCCGCACGCACGATGTCATCCGGGCGAACCTGGACCGCTCGCCGATGTTCGCCGGCGTGATCGAAGGCATCGGCCCCCGCTATTGCCCGTCGATCGAGGACAAGATCACCCGTTTTGCGGGACGCGACAGCCATCAGATCTTCCTTGAACCGGAAGGCCTGACGGTCAACGAGATCTACCCGCAAGGCATGTCGACCAGCCTGCCGTTCGACGTGCAGCTGGATTTCATGCGTTCGATCAGGGGCCTGGAGAAGGTCCACATCGTTCGACCCGGCTACGCGATCGAATACGACTATGTCGATCCTCGCGCACTCGGTGCCGCGCTGGAATTGAAGGACATCCCGGGCCTGTTCCTGGCCGGACAGATCAACGGCACCACCGGCTATGAAGAGGCGGCCGCACAGGGCCTGGTGGCCGGCATCAATGCTGCACGCTCGGCCTGCGGCGAGACGCCGTGGCATCCCCGCCGCGATGAAGCCTACATGGGTGTGCTGGTCGATGACCTGATCACCCGCGGGGTGACCGAGCCTTACCGGATGTTCACCAGCCGGGCCGAGTATCGGCTGTCGTTGCGCGAAGACAATGCGGACATGCGCCTGACGCCGGCCGGCCGCGAACTCGGCCTGGTCGACGATCACCGCTGGCACCTGTTCGAACGGAAGCGCGAGGCGGTTGCCCTCGAAACCGAGCGCCTGAAAACGACCTGGATCAATCCCAGGATCATCAGCCAGGCAGACGCAGACCGTATTCTAGGCCAGTCTGTCGAGCGTGAGTATTCACTGACGCAGTTGTTGAGCCGGCCCGACGTCGCCTACCGCGCGCTGATGACCCTGCCCGGTGTCGGCCCCGGCGTGGCCGACGAGGCGGTCGCGGAACAGATCGAGATCGCTGCGAAATACGCCGGGTACATCGGGCGGCAGGCCGACGAGATCGCGCGCCAGGATCAGCTCGAGACGACCCTGCTGCCTGCCGATTTCGACTATCTCGCACTGAACGGACTTTCCATCGAGGCGCGCCAGCGGCTGACCGCCCAGCGCCCGGAGACACTGGCCCAGGCCGCTCGCATGCCGGGCATCACCCCCGCGGCGATTTCGCTGCTGTGGGTGCACCTGAAACGACGCAATCGCCGCCCCGAACCGGAAACGCGCCGAACGGTCGAACAGTCGGTCTGACGTCCGGCTGACACCGTCGCGCGCCATCCAGGGATGGCAGCAACCCGATCCAGAGGTAAATGCAGATGCCCCAGACCACCCTCGACGCCGGCCTTGCCGCGCTCGGTATCGACCTTCCGGCAACCGCCCGCCAGAAGCTGCTCGACTATGTCGCGCTGATCGCCAAATGGAACCAGGTGCACAACCTGACCGCAATCCGCGAACCGGTGAAGATGGTCACCCACCATCTGCTCGACAGCCTCGCATTGCTGAAGGTGATCGACGGCGCCTCGAAGCGAGTCATCGATATCGGCAGCGGCGCCGGCCTGCCGGGCATCCCGCTGGCGATCGCCCGTCCAGACTGGCAGGTAACCCTGCTCGACAGCAACCACAAGAAGGGCGTGTTCCTGCAGCAGGCGGTCAGCGAACTGGGACTGGCCAACGCGACGGTGGTGGTCGACCGGGTCGAGGCGTTCCGGCCCGACGCCGGCTTCGACTGCGTGGTGTCGCGCGCGTTCTCGGATCTCCCCGAGTTCGCCGAACTCTCCCGCCACCTGCGCGGACCCGGCGGCGTGCTGCTGGCGATGAAGGGGGTCTATCCATATGAAGAAGTGCTGCAGCTCTCGCCCGACATCGGCACGGTCGAAGTGATCCGGCTCGAGGTGCCCGGCGTCGATGCAGAACGGCATCTCGTGTCGATCGGCGCTGCCTGATGCCACGCATCCTCGCCATCGCCAACCAGAAGGGCGGCGTCGGAAAGACGACGACCAGCGTGAACCTGGGCGCGAGCCTCGCCGCGGCCAAGCGTCGCGTCCTGCTGGTCGATCTCGATCCCCAGGGCAACGCGACGATGGGCAGCGGCATCGACAAGTCGAACCTCGCCTACTCCGTCTACGACGTGCTGCTCGGCGTCGTGCCGGCCGCGGCAGCACGCGTTCGTTCCGAGTCCTGTGGCTACGACGTGCTCCCCACCAACCGCCACCTGGCCGGCGCCGAGATCGAGCTGGTCACGATGCCCGAGCGCGAGGCACGGCTGAAGCAGGCCCTCGCGGCGATCGCCGATGGTTACGACTACATCCTCATCGACTGCCCGCCGGCCCTGAGCCTGCTCACGGTCAACGCCTTCGTCGCGGCCGATGCAGTGATGATCCCGATGCAGTGCGAGTACTACGCGCTCGAAGGGCTGTCCGACCTGGTCGAAACGATCAAGCGGGTGCGCGCCCACCTGAACCCGAAGCTCGAGATAGAAGGCCTGCTGCGAACGATGTACGACCCGCGCAACACGCTTTCCCTGCAGGTGTCGCAACAGCTCACCCAGCACTTCGGCAGCAAGGTCTACCGCACGGTGATCCCGCGCAACGTACGGCTGGCCGAAGCCCCCAGCTACGGCAGGCCGGTCCTCGAATTCGATCGCCAGTCCAAGGGCGCGCTGGCCTACCTGGCGCTGGCCGGCGAAATGCTCAATCGGGCGGCGCTCACATGATGGCAAAACCCAAGGGACTCGGCCGCGGACTGGACGTACTGCTCGGTGGCGGCTCGATGGATGCGTTCGACGCACCGGCCAAGGCTGCCGGCACTGGCGACGGGACGCGCGAACTGCCGATCGATGCACTGCTTCCGGGCAAGTACCAGCCACGCACGCGCATGGACGAGGCCGCGCTGGCCGAGCTGGCCGAGTCGATCCGCGAGCAGGGCATCCTGCAGCCGATCCTGGTGCGGCCGGTCGGCGAGGGACGCTTCGAGATCATCGCCGGCGAACGGCGGTGGCGCGCGTCGCGGCTGGCCGGCCTGACCGAGGTGCCGGTGCTGGTCCGCACGATCCCGGACGAATCGGCGCTGGCGATGGGGCTGATCGAGAACATCCAGCGCGAAGACCTGAACGCGCTCGAGGAGGCGCACGGTATCCAGCGGTTGATCGACGAATTCGGGATGACCCACGAACTGGCCGCCAAGGCGCTCGGCCGGTCGCGTACCGCGGTATCGAACCTGCTGCGGCTGCGCGCGCTGAGCGCACCGGTGCAGGAGCTGCTGTACGGCGGCGCGATCGAGATGGGCCATGCCCGGGCCTTGCTGGCACTGGAGCCTGCGATGCAGATCGTGCTCGCGAACAAGGTGGCGGCGCAGAAGCTGTCGGTACGCGAGACCGAGCGCGAGGTCGCGCGCATGAATGCACCGTCCGACCAGGTTGCCGGCAAGCCTCGGGCGGCCGCACAGGATCCGGACGTCGCCCGGCTTCAGGAGCGGCTGGCCCAGTCGCTCGGAACGGGCGTGCGGCTGAAGGTCGGCCCGAAGCACACAGGCCGGATGGAGATCTCCTGGCATTCACTCGAACACCTGGATGAGCTGACCCGCCGGCTGGGACTGCCGCCCGACTGAACGGGTGCAGGGGAAGCAGGCAGGCACTCGGTGCGGGTCTCGCAGGGCAGGCAGCGGTTGCCGCTCGCCTGCGAATGCAGGATATTCGCGGACACTACGAGGCCGAGACCTCGGCAAGGAGGAGCAATGCGCATCTCAGGAACCCGCTGCCTGCTGGCAATCGCCGCGCTGTCGTCGACGCCGGTGATCGCGCAGGATTTTCCCGCGAAGCCGATCCGGATCGTCGTGCCCACGGCGCCGGCGGGGTCGCCAGACGTCCTCGCGAGGCTCCTGGCCGAGCGCCTGCGCGATCGCTGGGGCCAGCCGGTGGTGATCGAGAATCGTGCCGGTGCAGGCCAGATGATCGGTGCAGAGATGGTCGCCAAGGCGCCCGCCGATGGCTACACGCTGTTGCTGCCCACCGGTACCTACACGACGAGCGTCGCCGTCCGTCCCTCGCTGCCCTTCGATCCCGTGCGCGACCTGACCGGGGTCGCGATGGTGGGGCAGGGACCGCTGATGCTGGTGGTCCATCCTTCGCTGCCTGCCCGCAACATGAAGCAGCTGATCGCGCTGGCCAAGGCCCGGCCAGGCGAGCTGAACTACGCGACCGCGGGCACCGGAAGCATCATCCACTTCGCGGCCGAGGCGCTCGCCGCGGCGGCGGGCATCGACATCACGCATGTGCCTTACAAGAGCGCCACGCCGGCGGTGACCGACCTGGTGGGTGGCCATGTGCAGATGATGATCGTGAGCCTGCCTTCGGTATGGCCGCAGGTAAAGGCGGGGCGGCTGCGCGCCCTTGCGCTGAGCACCGCCAAGCGGTCCTCGTTCGCGCCGGACATGCCGATCATCGCCGATACCGTGCCCGGCTACGAAGCCGGTCAGTGGTGGGGCATGCTGGCGCCGGGCAAGACGCCGCCCGACGTGGTGCGCAAGCTGAACGGCGAGCTCAATCGCATCCTTGCCTCGGAAGACATGCGCCCGCGCCTGGCCGACCAGGGTGCCGAGCCGGTGCTGATGACGCCTGAGGCGTTCACTGAATACGTGCGGGCCGAGATCGTCAAATGGCGCCGGATCGCGCAGGACCGTAACATCAAGCCCTGACCTCCAGGAGCATCGAAATGACCGCAGCGACCCAGGGCCCCTTCATTCCCAACCCGGCGAAGGATCGCCTGCTTGCCGGCGATGTCGTGCTTGGCATGAACGTGCGCATCGTGCGCTCGGGCGACATCGCACGCCTGGCAAAGACCACCGGCCACGACTTCATCTTCATCGACATGCAGCACTCGCTGTACACGGTCGAGACGATCGGCCACATCGCGCAGGTCGCGCTGGCGATCGGCGTCACGCCGATGGTGCGCGTGCGCAGCGTCGACGACCCGGATACCTCGGTGCTGCTCGACAACGGCGTGACCGGCATCGTGTTCCCCGACGTCAGCAGTGCCGCGGAAGCCCGCCGCGCGGTCGACCGCTGCCGATTCCCGCCGGTCGGCCGGCGCTCGGTCGGCGGCGGCTACCCGATGTTCGACTACCGTCCGACCTCGACCGCCGATGCCGTGCCGGCGCTCGATCGCGCAGTGCTCACCGTGTGCATGATCGAGACGCGCGAGGGACTCGAGAACGTCGAGGAGATCGCCGCGGTGGACGGCTTCGACGTGCTGCACGTGGGGTCGAACGACCTGCTCGCAGCCATCGGCCTGCCCGGCCAGTTCGGCTGCCCGCAGCACCTGGCCGCCCTCGACCGGGTGATCGCGGCGGCGAAGGCGAACGGCAAGATCGCCGGGGTCGGTGGTGACCGCAACCTGGCGCGCCAGGTCGAGTTCATCAAGAAGGGCATGCGCTTCGTGACCACCAACAGCGAGGTCGCGTTCATGCTCGCCGAAGGCACGCGCGTCACCACCGAGCTGCGCAAGGCACTGGTCTAGCCGCTCCCGCTCAGAACCCGAACAGCGCCTTCGGGTTGTCGACCAGGATCCTGTGCCGGGTCGCTTCGTCCGGTGCCCAGCGCAAGAGCAGGTTGAACAACTGGTTGCTGCCGACCTTGTCGGCGAACGACAGGTGCGGATAGTCGCTGCCCCAGATGATCCGATCGGGGGCGGCGGCGATCAGCGCCCGGGCGATCGCGTCGGCGTCGGTGAAGCCCGGCGCCTCGGACATCCGGTACACGCCGGTCAGCTTGACCCAGCAACGTCCAGGGCCATCCTTCAGCAGGTCGAGGAAGTCCTTGAAGCCTTCCTGCTGAGGGCCGTCCTTGGCGAGGAACAGGCCCATGTGCGCCACCGTGTACTGGCAGCGCAGCCGGCGCAGCGTGGGCAGCAGCTCCCGGGTGCACCATCCCGGGGTGAGGAAGTCGATCTGCCAGCCGCGGGGGGCCAGCTTCTCGTCGAGCTGCTCGATGCGCGGCAGCAGCGTACGCGTGAAGCCTGCCTCGAACGGCTTGATCGGGCGCACGTTGAGCCGCACGCCGCGCACGCCCAGCGCATGCAGGCGATCGAGTTCGGCTTCGGAGACCGACTCGTCGACATCGACGATGCCGCGGCACGGCAGCGACATCTGCGCCATCGCATCGAGCATGCAGGTGTTGTCGCGACCGTAGGCACTGGGCTGCACGAACACGAAGCGTTCGAAGCCGTTGGCACTGGCATGCGCGAGGTAGTCCTCGAGCGGGGCGAGCGGGGGTGCGTAGCGCAGGTCATCGCCATACGAATAACGTTCGGCCGGGCCGAACACGTGAAAGTGGGCGTCGCAGGCGCCAGCCGGCGCGCGGAACCGTGCGGGCTCGTCTTGGTAAAGGGTCATGACTTCCTCGGTCTTCGTCAGGGTACCTGCGCAGGGCGCAGGCGTTGGACAAGGCGGCCTGCGGCCCGCAAGGGCCGGCACCCGCCCGGGCGATCAGCGCGGTTGCGGCTGCGGCCGGCGCGTGATCGAATGCTCGGCACCGCGCCCGAGCTCGGGCGGCACAGGCCGCCATGCCATCGTGCGCACTTCGCCGAACTCGTGCGGCAGCCGCTGCCAGCGCTCGCCACCGTCGGTGCTGCGGAACAGCTGGCCCAGGTTGGTGCACAGAAACCGCAGCTGCGGCTGCGCCGGATCGGCGGCCATGCACCACGGCGTGCTGTTCAGCACGCCGGGCAAGTCGACCCCCTGCCAGTCGAGGCCACCGTTCCGGCTGCGCCAGAGCCGCCCGGCATTGCCCGGCGGGCCGTTGCCATTGGTCAGCCACAGCGTGCGCAGGTCGGTCGGGTCGGCGGCGATCGCGCGCGTGTACTGCCACGGAGAATCGAGCGGTCTCAGCGCCCAGGTCTCGCCGTTGTCGCGGCTCAGGTGCAGCCCGTAGTTGGTGGTCGCGAGCAGCAGTTTGGCCCCGCGGTCATCGCGCGACACCGCGATCCCGTGCACATCGGAAGACGCGAGGCCCTCCTCGAGCTGCGTCCAGGTCTCGCCACGGTCGGTGCTGCGGAAGATGCCGCCGATTTCGACACCTGCCCAGACCGTGTCGGCGTCGATCGGATCGAACAGGATCTGGGTGACCCGCGTCGGACCCCTCACGATCTCGGAGAACGGCCGCAGTCCGGGTGCCGGCAGTGCGCGCCAGGTGAGTCCGGCGTCTTCCGAACACCAGAACCCGGCGGGCCGCGTGCCGCAGATCATCCGCGCAGGATCGCGCGGGTCGATCGCGATCGACCAGATGTCCTGCATCGGCGAATCGATCGCCGACCAGCGCAGGGTGGTCTCGTCGAACCTGAACAGCCCGTGATCGGTGCCTGCATGGAGGAACCGCGGCGCGTCCGGATGCGCCGCAAAGCACCAGACCCGCGCTTCGAGGTACATCCCGGAGTGGCTGTTCGGATGCACCCAGGTCTCGCCGAGGTCGGCGGAGAACCAGGCCGAGTGGCCGGCCGTGCCGACATAGACCTGCACGCCCTCGCGTACGACGGCGTCCGGATCAGGCAGCGACATCCGCCCGCGCCTGCATGCGCTGCATGACCTGCCAACCGGTGGCATGGATCGACGACGAAACCGGGCAGCCGAACCGCTCGCGCAGGCCGTCGAGGATCGACTGCGTGGGCAACTGCGAGCAGCCGATGAACAGTGCGTCGCAACCGGCGCCTTCTGCTTCCATCAGGTCGACGGCACGCGCGGCGACCTGCTCTGCGGTGATGCGCCCGAGTTCGGCGACACTGGCAGCCCTGAAGGTCGAAAGGCAGTGCACGCCGATCGAGGCGTCGCCGAGGAAGCGCGCGAGGTCATCGTTGACGCTGTCACTGTAAGGCGTCACCAGGGCAATGCGGCGGGCGCCGTGGGCGCGCAGCCAGGCAATCATCGCCCCCGCGGTGGTCACGGCCGGCATGGCCGAGATCCGTTCGAGCCGTTCCGCGATCGCGGCGTCCCGCGCAGGCCCGGCCAGGATGCCCGCGGCCGTGCAACCGTAGACGGCCACGTCCGCCGAGCCCTCGAATGCCTCGGCAAGGTGCATCGCCTGGTCGACATAAGGATCGAGATCCGCGAGCGTCAGCAGGCCGGGCGACCGCGAAATGCCGACGCGCTGGCAGGTCGACGCTTCCGGCAACCAGGCCGGAAGCTCGGACTGCATGGTCGTGTTGTTTTCCGGCACCAGCAGGCCGACGCGCAATGGCGGCAGGTGCATGTGCGGACCTCCTGAGCATGCGTTCGTCATTGAGATGGCACTGTACGCACGAACGAGTATGGCACAATGCTCGCGCCGCCGTTCGGAGCGGCAGGCGCCAGGTTTGTGCGCTGCCGCAGGGAACGTTGACAACGGCGCTGGCGGCGGGTCACAATCAAGGGCTTTGTTGCACCGGCGTAAGCGAGACCCTCCAGGCGCACGGTCGACCGGCAACCAGATGTATCAGGGATGATGGCTGCTCCATCCGGTTTCGTGGCGATCATCGGTCTGCAGGCAGCGCTGGTAGTGGTGGCTGCCATCGTCATCGGCATGTTTCTGGGCGCCCCTGCAGCCTGGTCTACGCTGGCGGGCGGTGCGGCATGCTGGGTACCGAGCGCACTGTTCGCGTGGCGGTTGTCCGTGGCGCTGCGGTACAGGCCCGAACAGGTGGCTGCCGTGTTCTTCATCGGCGAATTTGCAAAGATGCTGTTAACCGTGCTGATCCTCGTCGCGATGGCACGGACGGTCGACACGATCTACTGGCCGGGCGCGGTGCTCGGGGTGATCGTCGCGGTCAAGGCGAACTGGCTGGCGCTGCTGTTGCGCCGCTGAGCCTGACCAGAGGCCAGCGCCACTTTCTGCACCGTTGCAGTACCCGCTGGCCCCCGCGCAGCAATCGTTCCAGGCGCAGTCCCACGCGAAACACCCCGCGAAGTCCCCGATTCCCCAAGACAGACCCGATCCATGTCAGCCGCCGATCATCACTACGCGCCCAACGCGACCGAATACATCGTGCACCATCTGGCGCACTGGCAGAGCGACAAGCAGAAGTCGATCGTCGATTTCTCGATCATCAACATCGACACGCTGTTGTTCTCGCTGGCCTGCCTGGCCCTGACCCTGTGGATGCTGCGTGCCGCGGCCAAGCGCGCGACCAGCGGCGTGCCGACGAAGTTCCAGGCGGCGATCGAGATCCTGGTCGAGATGGTCGAAGAACAGAGCAAGTCCATCGTGCACGGCAACCGCGCATTCATCGCGCCGCTCGCGCTGACCGTGTTCGTGTGGATCGTGTTCATGAATGCAATCGACCTGATCCCGGTCGACCTGTTCCCGAAGATCGCTTCGCTGCTCGGATACTACGGTGCGGGGCTGGGCGCGAAGGACGTCTACCTGCGGCCGTTGCCCACCGCAGACCTGAACGGCACGCTCGGCATGTCGCTCGGCGTGCTGCTCCTGATGGTCTATTACGGGGTGAAGATCAAGGGCTTCGGCGGCTTCGTCCATGAACTGTTCTGCGCGCCGTTCGGCTCCAATCCGCTGTTGTGGCCGTTCAACTTCCTGCTCAACCTGATCGAATACCTGGCCAAGATGGTTTCGCTGGGCATGCGGCTGTTCGGCAACATGTATGCCGGCGAGCTGCTTTTCTTCCTGATCGCGCTGATGGGCGGCTATGCGGCGATGAACGCGACCGGCATCATGCTGGCCGTCGCCCACGTCATCGCCGGCACGGGCTGGCTGCTGTTCCACATCGTCATCGTCCTGCTGCAGGCCTTCATCTTCATGATGCTGACGCTGGTCTACATCGGCCAGGCGCACGACGGCCACTGACCCTCGGTCGTGGCGGGCGGTACGGCGCAGGCCGGCCGCGGCATCCCATCCCTTGCATCTGCTGGTCCCGGTTCTTTTCCTTTCCCGTTTCATTCACCTGATTCATTCGCGTTTTTTCCACAGGAGTAGTTGTGATGACTGACGTAGCCTTCGTAGCCCTCGCCTGCGGTATGATCATCGGCCTCGGTGCCATCGGTGCCTGTATCGGCATCGCCATCATGGGCGGCAAGTACCTCGAAGCCGCCGCACGCCAGCCCGAGCTGATGAACACCCTGCAGACCAAGATGTTCGTGCTGGCCGGCCTGATCGACGCGGCGTTCCTGATCGGCGTCGGTATCGCGATGATGTTCGCGTTCGCCAACCCGTTCGTCAGCTGAGACCGTCTCGCCGGCGCCTGCAGCGTCCGTCGACGCCATCCTGATTCCGTTGGCTGAAGTCCTCGGCCGCGACCATCAGGTGGCGAAGGCATGCCGGTTTCGCGGCAGGCAGCATCCACCAGCGTTCGCGCGCAGCCGCCCGACCGGGTAACCGGGCAGGGGCTGCGCGGATCGATCGAGGTTTGACATGAGTATCAACGCTACGCTGTTCATTCAGCTGATCGTCTTCTTCATCGGTGCGATGATCACCATGAAGTTCATCTGGCCGCCGCTGATCGGCGCGCTCGAGGAACGGCAGAAGAAGATTGCCGACGGCCTCGCCGCCGGCGAGCGCGGCAAGCAGGACCTGCTCGCCGCCGAGAAGCGCGCGCAGGAAGCCGACCGGGCTGCACGCGACCGCGCCCAGGAGATCCTGGCGCAGGGCGAGAAGCGCGCTGCAGCCATGATCGAGGAAGCCAAGGTAGCGGCGAAGGCCGAAGCCGACCGCATCTCGGCCGCCGCGAAGGCCGATGTCGAACAGGAAGTGCGCCGCGCCCGCGAGGCGCTGCGCGAGCAGGTTGCCGTGCTTGCGGTGGCCGGCGCTGAGCGCATCCTCAAGCGTGAAGTCGACGCCAGCGCGCACGCCGCCATGCTGAACGACCTGAAACAGGCACTCTGAGCGCAACGATGGCCGAGATCTCCACCGTCGCCCGTCCGTACGCCGAAGCCGCGTTCAAGCTGGCCACGGCCTCGGGGTCCGTCCCGGCCTGGTCCGAGCTGGTCAGCAGCCTGGGCGCGATCGCCGCCGATCCCCAGGTCGCCAGCCGCCTCGACGACCCCGGCCTCCAACCGGCGAACCTCGTCGCGTTCTTCGGCAGCGTCCTGCCGGGTGGCCTTGCCCCCGAAGCGAAGAACTTCGTGCTGATGCTGGCCGAGAACGGCCGCATCGCACTGCTGCCCGAGATCGCGGCGCAGTTCCACGGGCTGCGCAACGCCGCCGAAGGCCGTGCCGACCTCGTGATCGAGTCGGCCTTCGCGCTCGAAGGCGCCGAACTCGCCGGGCTGGTCGCCAGCCTCGAGAAGAAGTTCGCTCGCAAACTCAACTACAGCGTGGTGATCGTCCCCGAACTGATCGGTGGGGTACGCGTCACCGTCGGCGACGAAGTGCTGGACGCTTCGGTGCGCGGCCGTCTCGCGCAGATGGCCACCGCCCTTCAATCCTAGGAGCACTGTGATGCAATTGAACCCGTCCGAGATCAGCGAGCTGATCAAGAGCCGAATCCAGAATCTGGGCGTGGACTCGGAGGTGCGCAACCAGGGCACCATCGTGTCGGTCGCCGACGGCATCTGCCGCGTGCACGGCCTGTCCAACGTGATGCAGGGCGAGATGCTCGAGTTCCCGAACAACACGTTCGGCCTCGCGCTCAACCTCGAGCGCGATTCGGTCGGCGCGGTGATCCTGGGCGAATACCAGCACCTGTCCGAAGGCGACACCGTCAAGACCACCGGCCGCATCCTGGAAGTGCCGGTCGGCCCCGAGCTGATCGGCCGCGTGGTCGATGCACTGGGCAACCCGATCGACGGCAAGGGCCCGATCAACGCGAAGATGACCGACGTCATCGAGAAGGTGGCCCCGGGCGTGATCGACCGCCGTTCCGTGTCGCAGCCGGTGCAGACCGGCCTGAAGTCGATCGACGCGATGGTGCCGGTCGGCCGCGGCCAGCGCGAGCTGATCATCGGCGACCGCCAGACCGGCAAGACCGCGGTGGCCGTCGACACCATCATCAACCAAAAGGGCAAGGACCTCTTCTGCGTGTATGTCGCGATCGGCCAGAAGGCCTCGACCGTCGCCAACGTCGTGCGCAAGCTGGAAGAGTACGGCGCGATGGCCTACACGATCGTCGTCGCCGCTTCGGCTTCCGAGTCGCCGGCGATGCAGTACATCTCGGCCTACTCCGGCTGCACGATGGGCGAGTACTTCCGCGACCGCGGCCAGGATGCCCTGATCGTCTATGACGACCTGACCAAGCAGGCCGTGGCCTACCGCCAGATCTCGCTGCTGCTGCGCCGCCCGCCGGGCCGCGAAGCCTATCCGGGCGACGTGTTCTACCTGCACAGCCGCCTGCTCGAGCGTGCGGCGCGCGTGAACGAAGACTATGTCGAGGCGTTCACCAAGGGTGAGGTGAAGGGCAAGACCGGTTCGCTCACCGCACTGCCGATCATCGAGACCCAGGCCGGCGACGTGTCGGCCTTCGTGCCGACCAACGTGATCTCGATCACCGACGGCCAGATCTTCCTCGAGACCGACCTGTTCAACGCCGGCATCCGTCCCGCGATCAACGCCGGTGTCTCGGTGTCGCGCGTCGGTGGCGCGGCACAGACCAAGGTCATCAAGAAGCTCGGCGGCGGCGTGCGCCTGTCGCTCGCGCAGTACCGCGAGCTGGCGGCGTTCGCGCAGTTCGCCTCCGACCTCGACGATGCGACCCGCCGGCAGCTCGAGCGCGGCCGCCTGGTCACCGAACTGATGAAGCAGGCCCAGTACCAGCCGCTGCAGGTCTGGGAGATGGCGCTGACGCTGTTCGCGGTCAACAACAACTTCTACGACGATGTCGACGTGAAGAAGGCGCTGTCGTTCGAGCGTTCGCTGCGCGACTTCATCAAGAGCAAGTACGCGGCGCTGGCGGATTCGATCGAGTCGAGCAAGGACCTGTCGAAGGACGACGAGGCCAAGCTGACCGCGGCGATCCAGGACTTCAAGAAGACCGGCAGCTACTGATCCGGAAGCGGTCATTGCAGCACCGGCCCGTGCGCGGCACCAGCGCGGGCCGCTGAACCCGACGAGTTCGAGAGCAGATCGAGATGGCAGGCTCCAAGGAAATCCGCACCAAGATCAAGAGCGTGGAAAACACGCGCAAGATCACCAAGGCGATGGAGATGGTCGCTGCGAGCAAGATGCGCAAGGCGCAGGATCGCATGCGCGCCGCGCGCCCGTACGCCGACAAGATCCGCAACATCGCCGCCCACCTCGCCTCGGCCAACTCCGAGTACAAGCACCCGTTCCTCGTGCCGCACGGTGAACTCAAGAACGTCGGCTTCATCGTGGTCACGTCCGACAAGGGCCTGTGCGGCGGCCTGAACACCAACCTGCTGCGCCAGCTGCTGGTGCGGATGCGCGACAGCGAGACGCGCAAGATCGGCATCGAAGCCACCGCCATCGGCAACAAGGGCTTCGGCTTCCTGCAGCGGCTGGGCGCGCGCATCGTGTCGCATGTCACCGGGCTGGGCGACACGCCCCGGATGGACAAGCTGATCGGCCCGGTGAAGATCATGCTCGACAAGTTCGCCAAGGGCGAGATCGACGCGGTCTACCTCTGCTACAACGACTTCATCAACACGATGAAGCAGGAGCCGAAGATCGAGCAGCTGCTGCCGCTGTCGCCCGACCGCATGTCCGCGGACGCCTCGGTCGACGCAGCCGCCGGTAACACCTCGCTGTCCTGGGACTACCTGTACGAGCCCGATGCGCAGAGCGTGCTCGACGAACTGCTCACCCGCTATGTCGAGGCACTGGTGTTCCAGGCCATCGCCGAGAACATGGCGTCGGAGCAGAGCGCGCGCATGGTCGCGATGAAGTCCGCCAGCGACAACGCCAAGAAAGTCATCGACGAGCTGAAGCTCGTCTACAACAAGGCACGCCAGGCGGCGATTACCAAAGAGCTGTCGGAGATCGTCTCCGGCGCCGCCGCCGTCTGAACAATTCAAAGTCAAGGAAGCAGCCATGAGCAACGGAACCGTCGTTCAGTGCATCGGACCCGTGGTCGACATTCAATTCCCGCGCGACTCGATGCCCGCCATCTATGACGCGCTGGTCCTCGAGGACAGCGACACCGCCAGCTTCGCCGAGAAGGGACTCACCTTCGAGGTGCAGCAGCAGCTGGGCGACGGCGTCGTGCGCACGATCGCGATGGGCTCCTCCGACGGCCTGCGCCGCGGCATGCAGGTGCGCGGCACCGGCAAGGGCATCTCGGTGCCGGTCGGTACCGCGACCCTCGGCCGGATCATGGACGTGCTCGGCCGCCCGATCGACCAGGCCGGTGACATCGCGACCGAAGAGCGGCGCGCGATCCACCAGCCGGCGCCGAAGTTCGACGAGCTGTCGCCGTCGGTCGAACTGCTGCCCACGGGCATCAAGGTCATCGACCTGATCTGCCCGTTCGCCAAGGGCGGCAAGATCGGCCTGTTCGGCGGTGCCGGCGTCGGCAAGACCGTGAACATGATGGAACTGATCAACAACATCGCCAAGAGCTACGGCGGCTACTCGGTGTTCGCCGGCGTCGGCGAGCGCACCCGCGAGGGCAACGACTTCTACCACGAGATGGAAGAGTCGAAGGTGCTGGACAAGGTCGCGATGGTGTTCGGCCAGATGAACGAGCCGCCGGGCAACCGCCTGCGCGTGGCGCTGACCGGCCTGACGATGGCCGAGAAGTTCCGCGACGAAGGCCGCGACATCCTGTTCTTCGTCGACAACATCTACCGCTACACGCTGGCCGGCACCGAAGTGTCGGCGCTGCTGGGCCGGATGCCGTCGGCGGTGGGCTACCAGCCGACGCTGGCCGAAGAGATGGGCCGCCTGCAGGAGCGCATCGTGTCGACCAAGGTCGGCTCGATCACCTCGATCCAGGCCGTGTACGTTCCCGCGGACGACCTGACCGACCCGTCGCCGGCGACCACCTTCGCCCACCTCGACGCCACCGTCGTGCTGTCGCGCGACATCGCCTCGCTGGGCATCTACCCGGCGGTCGATCCGCTCGACTCCACGTCGCGCCAGCTCGACCCGAACGTGATCGGCGAAGAGCACTACAACGTGACGCGCGCCGTGCAGCAGACCCTGCAGCGCTACAAGGAACTGCGCGACATCATCGCCATTCTCGGCATGGACGAGCTGTCTCCGGAAGACAAGCTGGCCGTGTCCCGCGCGCGGAAGATCCAGCGTTTCCTGTCGCAGCCGTTCAACGTCGCCGAGGTGTTCACCGGCTCGCCGGGCAAGATCGTCGCGCTGAAGGACACCATCAAGGGCTTCAAGATGATCGTCGACGGCGAGTGCGACGCCCTGCCCGAGCAGGCGTTCTACATGGTCGGCACGATCGAAGAAGCGTTCGAAAAAGCCAAGACCCTGCAGTGATCGCAGCATAGAACGGAATATCCCCGACCGCCATGGCCAACACCATCCACGTAGACGTCGTCAGCGCCGAAGAGAGCATCTTCTCCGGCGAGGCCGAGTTCGTCGTCCTGCCGGGCGAAGCCGGCACGCCGCTGATCACCCGGATCAGGCCGGGTGCGGTGCGCATCAAGGTCGCGGGCAAGGATGAAGAAGAGTTCGTGTTCGTCGCCGGTGGCATCCTCGAAGTGCAGCCGAAGACGGTGACCGTGCTCGCCGACACCGCGATCCGCGGCACCGACCTCGACGAGGCGAAGGCCGAGGAAGCGCGCAGGCAGGCCGAGGAAACCCTGCGCAACGCGAAGGGCCAGCTCGAAGTGGCGACTGCACAGGCCGAACTGGCGACCCTTGCTGCGCAGATCGCATCGATCCGCAAGTTCCGCCAGAAGCGCTGACCACGGCGGCACGGCGCCGGTCCCGGCCATCGTGCCGGTGCCAGTGCCGGGATGTCCCGGTTGCAAGAACCTGCCTGCCGAACGCCCGCGCAGACGCCTGCGGGTCTTCCCGTCCAGACCTCCAGCAGTGAGGTGACCATGCGCCCGTTGTCGAATTTCCCCGCCGCGGCCCGGGCACGCATCCGCGGCGTCCTGCTCGACCTCGACGATACGCTCACCACCCACGGCCGCCTGACCAGCGATGCCTACCTCGCGCTCGAGCGCCTGTACGACGCAGACCTGGTCACCGTGCTGGTCACCGGCCGGCCGGCCGGATGGTGCGACCATATCGCGCGCATGTGGCCGGTTCGCGCAGTGGTGGGCGAGGGCGGCAGCCTCTGCTTCTGGCGCGACCCGCACACCCATCGCATGCGCCAGATGTTCGTCGATCCGGTCGAGGTGCGGCGTGCGAACCGCGCGGCGCTGGTCGACATCGCCGACCGCATCATCGCCGAGGTACCCGGCTGCGCGATCTCGTCCGACCAGCCGTACCGCGAATGCGACCTGGCGATCGACTGGGCCGAGGACGTGCCTCGCCTGCCGATGCAGAAGGTCGATCGCATCCTCGCCATCATGCGCGAAAGCGGGCTCACCGCGATGGCCAGTGCAGGCCACGTCAACGGCTGGTTCGGCAACTACGACAAGCTGGGCATGACGCGCCGCTTCTTCCAGGAAGTCCTCGGCATCGACCTCGATGCCCAGCGCGAGTTCTTCGTGTACCTTGGCGACTCGCCGAACGACTGCCCGATGTTCGAGTACTTCCCGCATTCGATCGGCGTCGCCAACGTGATGGACGTGAGGGACCGGCTGACATCGCCGCCGACCTACATCACCGCGCGGCGCAGCGGCGACGGATTCTGCGAAGCCGTGGGCACGCTGTTCGCGGTACGCTGAACCACCCGGCAACGACCGGGAACGACGGGAGGAGCGGCAGATGAAGCAACAGAGAACCTCGCACGCGGGCGCGGCCCGGGCAATGCACGGCCTTGCGTCCCTCATGCTGGTGGCGGCTGCCGGCAGCGCGCTGGCGCAGGCCTGGCCGACCAAGCCGATCCGCATCGTCGTGCCGTATGCCGCAGGCGGCCCGCTCGACGATGTCGCGCGCACCCTGGGCGTGCGCATGTCCGAGTCCTGGGGACAGACGGTGGTGGTCGACAACCGGGGTGGCGCGGGTGGCAGCCTCGGTGCCGACATGGTCGCGCGCTCCGCGCCCGATGGCTACACGCTGCTGCTCGGCAACTCGGGGCCGATGACGATCAACCCGAACCTGATGAAGAAGATCCCGTACGACGCGGTGAAGGACTTCGCGCCGATGTCGCTGGTGCTGAACTCGCCGATGGTGATGGTGGTCAGTCCGACGCTGCCGGTGAAGGACGTCGCGGGACTGGTGAAGCTCGCGCGTGCGCGGCCGAACGAACTGAACTATGCGTCGGCGGGCGTCGGCAACCTGCAGCACCTGGGCATGGAGTCGGTGCAGGCCAGCGCAGGCATCCGCATGAACCACGTGCCGTACAAGGGCGCCGCGCCCGCGTTCATCGACATCTTCGGCGGGCGCATCGAACTGATGTTCGCCAACGTGGTCGGCGCGCTGCCGCACATCAAGGCCGGCAAGCTGCGCGCGATCGCGGTGTCGTCGGCGAAGCGCTCCAGCGCGCTGCCCGAGATCCCGAGCGTCGGCGAGACCATCAAGGGTTTCGACATGACCGCATGGATGGGCCTGTTCGGTCCGGCCGGCACGCCGAAGGACATCGTCAACCGCGTGAGCAGCGAAGTGGCGCGCATCGTGCAGCTGCCGGACGTGCGCAGCCGCATGCTCGGCCAGGGCGCCGAGCCGGTCGGCGGCTCGCCGCAGGACCTCGCGGACCTGATGGCGCGCGAGACGGCGCTCTACGCGAAGATCATCAAGACCTCCGGCATCCAGGCCGAGTGACGGCTAGACCGGCAAGGCCGGTTCAGCCGTCGACCTTGATCCCGGCGCTGCGCACGATGCGCGAGAACACGTCGATCTCGTTGCGGATCGCGGCGCCGTACTGTTCCGGGCTGTCCAGCAGTGGCTCGAAGCCCTGCGCGAGCATGCGCTTGCGCAGGTCATCGCCCTTCACCGCGGCGACGATCGTCGAGTGCACGCGCTGCACGATGTCGCGCGATACGCCGAGCGGACCGACCAGCCCGTAACGGCCATCGACCGGCGGCACCTTGAGCCCCTGCTCGACCAGTGTCGGCAGGTCCGGTGCAAACGCGGATCGCTGCGCACCGGCGGCGGCGATCAGGCGCAGCTTGCCTGCCCGCGCGAACGGGTCGGCCACCGGCAACGCGACCACCAGCAGGTCGGTCTCGCCGCTGATCAGGGCGGTCAGCGAAGGGCCTGCACCCTTGTACGGCACATGCAGCATCTTCGTGCCCGTGGCACCGAGCAGGATCTCGGTCGCAAGGTGCCCGATGGTCGCCGCGCCCGACGACGCATAGGCAAGGAATCCGGGCTTCGCCCTGGCGATCGCGATCAGCTCCGCGATGCCCTTCGCCGGCACGCGCGGATTCACCGCGACCACATAGGCCGTCATCGCCATGCTGCCCATCGGCACCAGGTCCTTGACCGGGTCGTAGCCGACCTTCGGCTGCATCAGCGGGCCGATGACCAGGCTCGAGTTGTTGCCGACGCCGAGCGTGTAGCCATCCGGCGCGGACTTCGCGACCACTTCCATGCCGGTGGTCGCACCCGCACCCGGCCGGTTCTCGACGATCACCGGCTGCGCCCACAGCTCGCCCAGCCTCGGGCCGACCAGGCGCGCGATCAGGTCGTTCGGCCCGCCGGGGGCGAACGGCACCACGATGCGGACCGGCTTCACCGGGAACGGCGAGGTGGCCTGGGCCATGGCCTCGCCGGCCGCCAGCAGGGTCCCGACCGCGGCGCAGAGCGCTGCGGACACCCGGGCGGCGGGCAGGCTCACTGCTCGACCTTCACGCCGGCCTGCTTCACCAGCTTCGCGTACTTGTCGAGGTCGCGGTTGAAGAACTGCACGAACTCGCTGCCGCCGAGGAACACCGGGTCCGCGCCGTCGCGTTCCAGGGCCGCACGCACGCTGGCCGAACCATGCGACCGGCGCACTTCGGCCACCAGCCGCTCCTGGATTGGTGCCGGCGTGCCACCCGGCGCGAAGATGCCGTACCAGATATCCATCGAATAGCCGGGGAAGGTGACGGCGACCGGATCGATGCCGGGCAGCGTCTTCGCCGGCTTCGGCGTGGTCACCGCGAGCGCGCGCAGGCGGCCGGCGCGCACCAGCGGCAGCGCACTGGGTGCGGTGGTGATGCCCATGTCGAGGTCGCCGCCCATCAGCGCGGTCATCATCGGCACGGCGCCCTTGTACGGGATGTGCGTCATGTCGATGCCGGCCGACAGCCGCAGCAGTTCGCCGGACAGGTGTCCGCTGGTGCCTGCGCCATTGGTACCGAAGTTCAGGCCGCCCTTCGAGCGCTTCGCCCAGGCGACCAGGTCCTTCATGTTCTTCATCGGCAGCGAGGGATGCACCAGCACCACCAGGGGCGCGCTGGCCACCAGTGCCAGCGGCGCGATGTCGGTGCGCACGTTGTAGGTGAGCTTCTGGTGGAGCGCCGCATTGATCACCAGCGAATTCGAGGTGAGCATGATGGTGTAGCCGTCGGGCGCGGCCTTGGCGGTGGCCTCGGCGCCGAGGTTGCCGCCGGCCCCGGCGCGGTTCTCCACGGTGATCGGCTGCCCCAGCCCTTCGGACATCTGCGCCGCAAAGGTGCGCGCCAGCTGGTCCGTGCCGCCGCCCGGCGGGAACGGCGCGATCATGCGCAGGGCGCGGGTCGGGTAGGGCGCCGAGGCCGATTGCGCGAGCGCCGGTCCCGCCATGACCAGTCCGCACAGCGCGGTGACGGTGGTGGCCAGCAGCCGGGGACGGGCGCGCGCCGCCGTCTTCGAAATCGTGAACATGTAGGCTCCTCCTCAGGACCCCGGATGGTAAGGCGAGTCGGGGGCAGAATGTCGCTTCACCCAGCCGCCGGAGCCGCCTTATGACCACGCCCGAGATCGACCTTCGCAGTGACACCGTCACCCGTCCGACGCCCGAAATGCTGGCGGCGATGGCCCATGCCAGCCTGGGCGACGACTCGCGCGACGGCGATCCGACCGTCGAACGACTGGAAGACCTGGCGGCCCTGCGCTGCGGCAAGCAGGCCGGCCTGTTCCTGCCATCGGGCACCATGGCCAACCTGGTCGCGATCCTGGCCCATACCGGCCGCGCGGGCGAGGTGCTGATGGAGGCGAACTCGCACACCCTCACTTCCGAGCTGGGCGGCATCGGTGCATTGGCCGGATTGTTCACGCGTCCGCTGCCCGGACACCGCGGCACCCCCGACTACGACGCCCTGCGTGCCGCAGTCCGGCGTCCGGGCATCGGCCGCAGCAAGGTGGGCACGGCGCTGATCCAGCTGGAAACCTCGCACAACCATGCCGGTGGCGCGGTGCTGCCGCTGGCGCAGATGGCGGCCATCCGCGGACTGTCGCTGCAGCACAATGTGCCGGTCCATGTCGACGGCGCCCGTCTGTTCAATGCTGCGACCGCGCTCGGCGTCGGGGTCGACGTGATCGCGCAGCATGCCGACTCGGTGAACTTCTGCCTCTCGAAAGGATTGTCGGCACCGATCGGCTCGATGCTCTGCGGAAGCTCGGAATTCATCGAGAATGCAAGGGGTTACCGCCGCATGGTCGGCGGCAACCTGCGCCAGGCCGGCCCGCTCGCTGCGGCGGGAATCCTGGCCATCGAGAAGATGTCCCTGCGCCTGGCCGAGGACCACGCCACCGCCCGCCAGCTCGCCGACGGGCTGGCCGAACTGGATTCGAACCTGGTCGACCCTGCAGCAATCGAGACCAACATCGTCCGCATCGATGTGTCGAAAAGCCCACTGGATGCGGAGACCTGGGAGCGGAGACTGGGCGCTGCCGGTATCCGGGTCGGCGCGTACGGCGCCGAAAGGCAGCTTCGGCTGGTCACCCACCGGCATGTCGATGCTGCAGCAATCGACCACGTGCTGCAGCAAGTCCGGAAAATGCTGCAGCGTTGAACGAGCGGCGTTACAGGATCCGGCCGAACCAGAGCATCGACAATCCTGCAGCAATCGCCATCGAAAGCGCCCCGATCGCGACGAACAGGGCGGTGACTTCGGTCAGGGTCTGCTTGTCGAAGGTGAGCGTGCGCGACAGTCCGCGATAGATTTCGCTCAGCTCCTTTGCATTTGCTGCGCGGAAATACTCGCCTTCCGTGGCTGCAGCAATCTTCTTCAGCGCAGCCTCGTCGAGGCGCACGCGCATCGACCAGCCTTCGGCGGTGAGCGTGATTCCTTCCGGCGTACCCATGCCGACGGTGAAGATCCGCACGCCGCGCTCGGCCGCCAGCTGGACCACCTTCATCACGTCCGGCCCGGTATTGCTCTGGCCGTCGGACAGCAGCACGATCGCCGCCTGGCCGTTCGATCCGGGCTCGACCGGCTCGAAGGCCGGTGCCTCGGCCTTCTTCCGCCACCAGAGTTCCTTGCCCGGGGTCGCGTCGCCGGGCCGCGGCCCGTTGATGATCTCGTCCGCATTGATGCCGGTATGCGGCATCAGGGTGACCAGCGAGATCAGCAGTCCACTGCCGATCGCGGTGCCGCGCTGCAGCTGGATCCGGTCCAGCGCCTGGGTCAGTTCTGCCCGGTCTCGCGTCGGTGCCTGGGTCAGCGCCGCCGTGCCGGCGACCGCGACGAGGCCGATCCGCACATGGTCCGGCTGGTCGGCGATGAATGCCTTTGCTGCATCCTGTGCTGCAGCAATCCGGTTGGGCTTGAGGTCGGTGGCGCGCATGCTGCCGGACACGTCCATCGCAAGGATCACGGTCTCCATCCGGGTCGGCAACGGCACGATCGCCTGCGGCCGGGCGATCGCCAGCACGAGGGCGGTCAGTGCGGCAATCCAGAACAGGCGCGGAATCCGCTCCCGCCAGCGGCCCGGCGCGAGGCCGGCGCCTGCAGCATCGACGGGTTCGAGCAGGGCGTACGCAGTGGCCGAACCCCGGCGCCGGGCATCGAACCAGGTGTGCGCCGCCGCCAGCAGCGGGACCAGCAGCAGCAGCCACAGCAGGCGCGGCCACTGGAATGTCAGCCAGGCGCCTGTTCCTGCGCCGGACAGCCAGGCGGGCAGCAAGGCGGAGAGATCGGGCATGCGCGGCGGCCGGCGGTCAGGCCGGTGCAGCAAACGACGGGCTGCCGGCCCGCGCTGCCTTCGCACGCAGCATCGCGCGGTTCGTGACACTGCCTGCCGAGAGCTGGCTGCGTCGCTTCCGGGCGTCGGCGAAGCGCAGCAAGGCCTCGTCGATCGGTTCGCCGGTGGCCAGTTCCAGGCAATCGACGCCGAGCCGCGACAATGTCGCGCGCAGGACAGCTTCGCGTGCCTCGGCCACCTGCGCGAAGCGGCGGCGGAACCCCTTGTCGTGCGTGTCGACGAACAGCTGCTCGCCGCTTTCCGCATCCTGCATCACCACCAGCCCGAGGTCGGGCAACGCCATCTCGAGCGGGTCGAACAGGCGCACCGCGACCACCTCATGGCGCCGCGCGAGCAGGTCGAGCGCATTCGCCCAGTCACCCTCGCTGATGAAGTCCGAGACCAGGAACACCACCGACCGGCGCCGGATCCCCTGCTGCGCATGCCGGATCAATTGTGTCAGGTCCGTATGCGTCCCCGCCGCGGGCGGCGTCGGCACCGCCGACAGCAGCCGGTCAAGCAGGTGCAGGACATGGCGTCTTCCACTGCGCGCGGGCAGCACGGAGGGCGTCCCACCCTCGGCCGACGCCCCTCCGTAGATCATTCCACCCACCCGATTCCCGTAGCGTGTCAGCAGCCGAGCCACGGTTCCAGTGAACTCTGCCGAAAGCAGGCGCTTACGTACACGCGCCGAACCGAAGTCGACCGAGCCGGACAGGTCGAGCAGGAACCAGGCGTCCACCTGCCGGTCTTCCTGGAACTCGCGCACATGCGGCACCTGCAGCCGCGCCGTCACGTTCCAGTCGATATGCCGCACATCGTCCTGCGGGTGGTACTCACGCAGGTCCGCGAGGTCCAGCCCGAACCCCCGGAACAGTGTCCGGTAGTCCCCCTGCAACAACCCGTCCAGCCGCCGCAGCACCGTCCACTCCAGCCGCCGCATCACCGCCTCCGGCGAACAATCCGGGTCAGAGACGATTTTCCGGGTCCGCTGCGGGTCGGTGCCTGCGCCCTGTGCCGACAAAGGGTGTCTGACCCCGATTTCGACCCCGATTTCGGGTTGGACCCGGTCGGGGGAGTCAGGCCTCCGTCGGAGCCAGCTGAACATGGGTGCCCAGGGGTTTGTCGGGTGCGGGGATCGATTGCAGGATCTTCATCACGAGATCGTCGGCGGTGATGCCGTCCGACAGGGCTTCGTAGGACAGCGTGACGCGATGCCGGAGGACATCGGGTACCAGGTCGATGACATCCTCCGGCAACACGTAGTCGCGGCCTCGCATGAAAGCAAGTGCTCGCCCCGCTTCGATCAGGTTGATCGTCGCGCGCGGGCTGGCACCGAAGGTGATGTAGCGGACGATGTCGGGCAGGCCGTACTGGTCGGGCCGCCGGGTGGCAGCGACCAGCTTCACGACATACGAGATGATCCCGGGATCGACATAGAGCTTGCGGCAGCGCGCCTGCAGCGCCGCCAGCTGCTCGGTCGAGGCCACCGCGGCGACCGCCACCGCCGGCCCGGTCACCCGCTGGGCGATCACGAACTCCTCCTCTTCCGACGGGTAGTCGACCACGACCTTCATCATGAAGCGGTCGACCTGCGCCTCGGGCAGCGGATAGGTGCCCTCGGTCTCGATCGGATTCTGGGTCGCCATCACCAGGAAAGGCAGCGGCACCTTGTGCGACTCGCCGGCGATGGTGACCTGGCGCTCCTGCATCACTTCCAGCAGCGCGCTCTGCACCTTCGCCGGCGCCCGGTTGATCTCGTCGGCCAGCAGCAGGTTGCAGAACACCGGGCCCAGCACGGTGCTGAACTCACCCGACTTCTGGTTGTACATCCGCGTGCCGATCAGGTCGGCCGGCAGCAGGTCGGGCGTGAACTGGATGCGCTTGAACGACCCGCGCACCGTCCTGGCCAGCGTGTTCACGGTCAGCGTCTTGGCCAGCCCCGGTACGCCCTCGACCAGCAGGTGCCCCTGCGCGAGGATCGCGACCAGCACCCGTTCGAGGAAATGGTCCTGGCCGACGACCACCCGCTTCACCTCGAACAACACCCGTTCCATCAGCAGGGCGGTATCCTCGCCGCGCGCGAACCCGGCTCCCGTGCCCGGTGACGAGTCTGCCCCTGCCGTTGCGTCATCCATGCGCCCCACCTTCCCCGTTCGACCGGTACACCCTCAGAACGGCGGGATGCCGACCGCCCCGCCCGCCGCTTCGATCGTGGTCGCGAATCCGATGCCGATGAACGTCCCGGCCCGATTCGGACTCAGGATCGCAGTGACGATCCCGACCACTTCGCCATCCATCGTGACCAGGGGCCCGCCCGAGTTCCCGGGGTTCGCAGCCGCGTCGAACTGGATCAGCCGCGTAAGTACGCGCTTACCCTTCGACGTGAACTCACGATTCAGCCCGGAAATCACGCCCGCCGAAACGGACGGGCCGATCCCGAATGGAAAACCCACCGCGACCACCTCGTCTCCCGGCCGCAGGTTGGCCGTCGAGCCCAGGGTCGCCGCGGGCAGGTCGTCCGGAATCTGCCTTGCCTTGAGCACGGCCAGGTCGTTCTCCGGCCATGCCCTGACCAATACCGCCTCAGATTCCGTGCCGTCATGGAAGGTCACGGTGATCCGCTTCGACCCGGCCACCACATGGAGGTTGGTCAGGATCACGCCATCATCGACGATCACCACGCCGGTACCGGTACTGCGTCCGCCGGACCCCGGCATGTCGTCGCCGGACGGGTCGCCGTCACGTCCGCCCTTCGACTGCCCGCGCGCCGATTTCGCGGCGCCCCCTTTCGATTCCTCGCCCGACCCCGACGCCGGGGCTTCGTCCGGATGCCCGTGCACCCGGACCACCGACTGGCGCACCGCTTCGGCCGCCTTCATCGCACGTGACGGGATCGGCTTCGTGTCGAGCGTGTGCAGCACCGCCCGGTCGATGTCTTCCTGGGTCAGCACCTGTGCCGGCGCGTGCAGTGCGTCGCGCGCGACCATCACCGCGAGCGCGATCAGCACGCCGCCCAGCACCAGCGCGGTGCGCTCGTACTTCATGAACAATGTCCCGAGCCGGCCGCGCGTTCGTGGGGCTGACCGCACCGACAGGCCGGCCGCGCCAGTCTGCACTTCCCCCTTCCCGGCGTTTCCACGGGAACGGTCCGCGCTGCTGTATAGGCCGGTACGTCGCATTCAGGCGCGTCCAGTGAGTCCTGCGAGAAAAGACGTTATCACGTCAGCCGCCTGCCGCACTACCGCGGCCCGGCGTCCAGACCGCACCCCGCAGCCGCAGGCGAACGAACGCATCGCCCATCTTCCGAAGCGCGCGCCACCAGTGCTATAAGCGAGGGGCGTACCAGCTATGCGATCGATTCGGAAATAGTCTGTCTCGCGTGGAGTATCGATGCGATTCCTGTGGCCCGACCTGCTCTGGTTGATGCTGCTGGTGCCCGTCCTGGCCGGCGCATACATATATGCGCTGCGCCGCCGGCGGCGCAGCGCGGTGCGCTATGCCAGCCTGTCGCTGGTGCGCGGCGCACTCGGGCCCGGCCAGAAGGTGCGCCGCCACCTGCCGCCCGCACTGCTGCTCGCCGGCCTCGCGCTCGCCCTGTTCGCGATCGCACGCCCGATGGCGACGATCACTCTGCCGTCCGAATACACCACGCTGGTGCTGGCGATCGACGTCTCGCGCAGCATGCGCGCCGCCGACGTCGCGCCCGACCGGATCACTGCCGCGCAGGAAGCAGCCAAGGCCTTCATCGAAAGCCTGCCGCGCAAGGTCCGCCTGGGCATCGCGACCTTCGCCGGTACCGCCGCCGTGGTGCAGGTGCCGACCGAAAACCGCGAAGACCTCGTCGCCGCGATCGACCGCTTCGAACTGCAACGCGGCACCGCGACCGGCAGTGGCCTGCTGGTCGCGCTGTCGATCCTGTTCCCCGACGACGGCATCGACCTCGAGTCCGCGGTGTTCGGGTCCGGGTTCTCGCGCAGCAACCGCGGCGGTACTGAGGGCGGCAGCGCGAGCGGCGGGATGTCCATCGACAAGAAGGCCGCCGCCGAACCCCGCGCCCCCAAGCGCCCGATGCCGGTCGGTTCGTACAAGAGTGGCGCGATCATCCTGATGTCCGACGGCCGCCGCACCACCGGTCCCGACCCGGTCGAAGCCGCAAAGCGGGCGGCCGAGCGCGGCGTCAAGGTGCACACCGTCGCCTTCGGCAGCAAGGACGGCGCGCCGATTTCGGTCGGCGGCTGGTCGTTCTATGCGATGGTCGACGAAGAGGCGCTGAAGCAGGTCGCGAAGATCACCGGCGGCCAGTTCTTCCAGGCGACCAGCGGCGACGAACTGAAGAAGATCTACGAGAACCTCGGCACCGAGTTCGCGCTCGAGCGGCGCGACACCGAAGTCAGTGCATTGTTCGCCGCGGTCGCGCTGCTGCTGCTGGTGCTGGCAGGCATGCTGTCGGTACTGTGGTTCCATCGGCCGATGCCGCGCGTGGTGCAACCGACAAGCGGCGCGGCTTCGCCGGCACAGGCGGCGTAGCGGCATCGCCTGCGCTCAAAGGATCCGCCCCCTCACCCAGGTCACCACCACCTCGGCCACGATCACCACCACGAAGATCGCCAGCAGCACCACCGCCACGCGGTCCCACTGGAACAGGTTCA
>LNFM01001393.1_pt1 | contig 55079 bp, 44 predicted proteins | sample 596031 | NCBI WGS metagenome assembly LNFM01 (sample SAMN04254537, study PRJNA301005) | activated carbon metagenome | isolation source: dual media filters at the Ann Arbor, Michigan drinking water treatment plant | place: USA: Ann Arbor
ACTTGCTGATCCACACCGCGCGGCGGCGGCCCTTCAGCCAGTTGTCGAGCAGGATGCCGGCGACCTGACGGCCCTTCCCCGCGCCGGTGCCGTCACCGAGAAACCAGCCACGCCGGAATTGTACGGCATTGTCCGCATCGTCGCGCGCCGCGCAGACGAGGTCATAAGTCTCGTCAACGGTCCATGATCCGGCGAGATAGCCGCCGTGAGCTTCCCCGGCATAAATGACGGACTCAAGCTGAGCGTCTGACAACAGGCCGTTGGCAATGACTTCAGTCGGAAGGCGCGGCCGATAGGAAGGAATGGGCGGCGCCACCGACGCCATTGCTGCTGATTGGACCAGCTTGGTGGGATGTGGCTGAGACCCGCGAATACGGATCGATTGAAGTGCGTATTCTTCGTAAAGCGCCTCGGTGATCCGGCCTCCCTCCGCCGGTATCCATGCGAGGGTCTCATAGGCGAGTTCAACCGCTGCAGGATCCGATGTGGGAGCCGCGATTCCAGACGGGCGCTTAGTGTAGGCGCGGACCGTTCGAAGAGCGGCTGGACGCGCAATCGGCAGAACGGCAACCGCCGTCGCGATCGGCAACCGTGATGGAACGCATTCAGTGACCCAGCCAAGCAGCGTGGCAACGTCCGGCGCCCGGCCTATAGGCGACGGAAACACCGTCGCGTCGTCTGCGGGTAATCGATCGATCACGGTCAGGCGCGTCTCGATGGTGGTGCCGTGCCTGGCGAAGACAGCGCCGGCAACGGCGGCGCTGAAGACGACGCGTCCGCGTTCCTGCAACTGGACGAAGGCGTCAGTCCAAATCGGATTGTCCGGGGAACAACTCGCCCCGGTGATCGCGACCAGCCGGCCGCCTTCGCCCAGCCGCGCCAAGGCGGACCCGATGTGCCGCAAGGCAGCGTCGGCCGTGCGGCGATCGACGTTGGCGACGGCCGAGAATGGCGGGTTCATCAGCACAACGCTGGGAACAATGCCGGCATCCAGATGATCGTCGATCTGCGCGGCCTCGAAACGGGTGACGGCGGTGCCGGGAAAGAGAAGCGAGAGAAGTCCGCCTCGGGTTTCGGCGAGTTCGTTGAGAACGAGGGACGCGCCCGACAGCTCGGCCAGGATGGCGAGCAGGCCCGTGCCGGCCGAAGGCTCCAGCACTATGTCGGCCGGGGTGATCGCGGCCGCGGTGCTGGCCGCAAGCCCAAGTATAATAGGTGTGCTGAATTGCTGAAGCGCTTCGCTCTCTTCCGAACGGCGCGTGTGGGTAGGAAGGAGGCCGGCGATCTTTGCCAGCATCGGAAGCATCGCGGCCGGAGACGCGGCACGCGCGCGCATGGCCGGACCAAACTTACGAACGAACAGAACGGTCGCCGCCTCGCAGGCGTCGTAGGCTGTCTTCCAGTCCCATCCGCCATCAGCGTCGGAGGCGCCAAAGCCGCTTTCCATCGCAGTGCGTAACATCGTCGCATCGACGCGCTGGCCGCGCTCGAGATGCATAAGAAGATCGTGCGCAGCCGCGGCGATCGCGCCAGCCTTGTTCAGAGAACCGGGCGCAGCGGAAAGCGGCGCGGCCGCATCAGCGGCTACGGGGATGGAAGGCGATTTCATGGGGAGAACCTCGAAAGAGCTCGGGAAGGATCGAGCCGCGGGGCGCTCTCTCGACCGCGCCGGCTCAAACCCGTCCCGGCCAGACTCTTCCTCTTAAGGGCGCCGCAACGCGGACGATGCAACCCGCACTAATCTCGGCGCGCGCGGCCTAGCCGCAGCTCCATGCCCGATGGTCGATTTGGCCGCGCCACCACGCGACTCTGTCTTCGCGGGATGCGTTGGCAAGCCACAGCAGGAGATCGCCATGGCAAGCGAGCGGTGCGCAGAAGCAGACGAGGTGATGGCCGCGCAGTTCGTCCAGTGCGCGCAGCAGATGATGCTGATCGCGCAGCCAGCGTTCGTATTTCGCGATAACGGTCGCCCGGTCGCCGTCAAGGCTGATCCGAAACGGATTGCCCCATATGCTGCCGCGACCGATGTAGATGGCACCTGCAGGAATGCCTGACTTGCCCTTGTTGAGAACCCTGCACATCGCTATCGCCTCCTGATCGTCCAATTGCGGTGATGAGGTCGAAAGACGCGGCTCAGGATTCGCATGTCACGCATCGCCGAAGGCGAAGCGGAAACGGCTTGCCCGTCGACATGCGAACCGCCGCGTCCAGACCCGGTTCACCGCAACGGGATCAGGTCTGCGATTGTCCCGGCAGGGGTTCGGCCGGCGGCAGATAGGCGTCGTAGGGATTGCCTTCGGCGAGATGTCCAAATGGCGTGAAGACGTAGTCCGTACCCTCACGCCCGACGGCGCAGATGACATATCGGGGTTCGCCAGTGATGGCGTCGATGCATTCCATCAGCGCAAGATTGCCGTTGGATGCAGCGCGGAGCAGCGTGCCGAAATTCTTGCTGATATAGTCTGGGATGCTCACGGCGGAACTCCAAAATAGGTGCGCCCAGCAGGGAAGCCCGGCGAAGAGGCCGGTGGTGACGAGGACGTAGTGACTGGGCTCGTCGGCGAAGGGGGGAAATTGCGGAGTGGCCGAAGCCACCCCGCAGGCGTAGATCATTCGGCAGCGATGATATGCGGCTGCTCCTCTTCGGCATCGGCGGCGGCTTCGTCCTCAGAGGTTGCGAGAAATTCGGGCAAGGACTCAGCTTCACCGTCGGCGTCGGGCTCCACGGCATCGATCTCCACCAGCCGGAGCGGCTCGGGCAGCCAGCCCGTACCATCGAGCAGCCGCTCTGCTTCGCGAGCCATATCGCCTTTCTTGAGGTGGTCGATGAGCTGTACCGATGGCTCGCCCTTCGCCTCGCGCACGGCTTCGAGAATACGAGGCTTGGTGACCCGGCCGAGATAGTTGTCGGCGGTCGGCTTCCAGCCCACTGCTGCCATGTCGAGTCCGACGGTGCGGGCGAGGACGTCGGCGTGATCGAGCCTTTGCCGGACGCTATGGGCGGAGACCCGACCGTCATTGTAGCGGTTGGCCGGCTCATAAAGCGCATTGACCGCGGACGATGCGCAATGCGCGAACAGCGCAGCCTGCTCTTTCCCGTCAAACACTGTGAGGACCCCCCAGAGGTCACCTTCGTCCTTGGGAAGGCGGGCCTTCCACCCATCGTGCCTGGTGTCGATAGCCTCCGCCGAGGCGCTCTCCTTCAAGCCGGGCGCAGAAGCGGGAAACGCCGGTGTCCGGATCGCAATTTCCAGGCAGCCGCTCGACGACGCGAAGCGATAGAATGTCGCCAGCACAAAATTGTGCAGCACGGCCTGGAAGGCGACGGCCGGGTCGTTTGCCAAGGCATCGCGCAGCGCCAGCGTGCGATATGCGGTCAGCTCGGTGATGAGCCGATCCGGCAGCGGCTTGACCGCGTCGTCGTCCTCATCCTCGACGGGTTCGGCCGGCGCGCCGCCGACCGTGATGACCGCCCGTTGGACCACACCATGGGTCGTTGGCCCGTCGCTGGTCTCTCCGTCGCCTTGTGCTCCGCTCTCGAACTCGACGCCCACGGGTGCCTCGTCCTCCGGCCGCACGTAGCCACGGGCAATCGACAGCAGACCCTCGGCATCGATGCTGACGAAGACGCCGGCACGGGCGATCTCGGCCGGATCGTAGACGAGCGATCGAGCTTGCAAGACGGACCGCGCCGCCTCGATTTCTCCGAGACGCTGATCGATCTCGTCTGGCAGTTCGTCGGCGTTCTGGTAATCCTCCTCGATCTTGAGGTACTCGGCGTTGAGAGCGTCAAGCGTCGCCTGCTCCTGCTCCGTCAGATCAACCGGTTCGCCCTCAAGCTCGCGCAAGCCGCTGTTGTGGCTGTAGGGAAAATCGACCGCCACTGCGATCCACTTCCAGCCTTCGGCCGCGATCGTCTCGGCCTCCGCCTTCAGCTTCTCGGTGACGAGACGATCGAGCAGCGGCACATCCTGCAACCAGCCGCCATCGTCGTGTTCGAACAGATCCCGCATGATTGTGCCGCCGGCCTGCTCATAGGCATCCGGCCCGACGAACTGGGCGCGACGGTCGGAAGCGCGGACGGTGTTCTCCGTCAGCATCCGCCGGATCTGATATGGCTCGTCGTAGCCGGATCTGCTGACGTTGTCCCAGACCTGCTCCTGACGCGCTTGGTCGCCCGTGACTGAGAAGGCCATCAACTGTTCGAGCGTCATGCCATCATCGGCATAGACGTCGTGCAACTTCGGCGACACTGATGCCAGGCGCAGGCGCTGCTTGACGATCGCCGCAGAGACGAAGTGCCGCGCGGCGATATCCGCTTCGCTCATGCCACCGTCACGCAGCAGCTTGAACGCGCGGAACTGATCGAGCGGATGCAGGCCGACCCGCTCGTCGTTCTCGGCGAGGGAATCGTCCTCGGCGATACCGCCATCCCTGATAACGCAGGGGACAGGTTGCGTCTTCGCCATACGCTTCTGCTTCACCAGCAATTCCAGCGCGCGGTAGCGGCGTCCACCGGCGGGCACCTCGAACATGCCGGTCTCCTGACCGTCGGCATCGACGACCGCACGAACGCTCAGGCTTTGTAGCAGCGTGCGCTGAGCGACGCTTTCCGCCAGTTGCTCAATCGAGACGCCGGCCTTCACGCGGCGGACGTTGGACTGGCTGAGGACCAGTTTGTTGAAGGGAATATCGCGGGAGGGACTGAGTTTGATTTTCTGAACGCTTGCCATGTCGGATTCTCCACGACGGACGGCCGAAAGACTCTCTCTCGACCTCCTACCCGTCACCGACAGGCCGGCGCGCCTCTCACTCTCTGACGCGCAGCACCAACCGAGGACTGACACTGAAACGACGTGCGGATGCATCACGCGGCCTCCTCGTTGCCCTCAACGACGGAATCGATCGTGGGCGGCAGAAAGGCGAGCAGGAAATCGGCGGCCTTCGATGCCGCGCTCGCGGCACGCACGACGGCGCGATTATCCTCGCGCAGCACGTCCAGCCAGGAGCCGATGTAGTCGGCGTGGCGCACGGTCGGCACGATACCGAGCGAGGCACAAACGAAGGCACCAGCCATTTCGGCGACCAGCTCTTCGCGCGCGTACGATTTTGAGCCGAACGAACCTGAGTGGTCGCGGTTGAGGCGGGACGCCTGGCCGGTCCAATGACCGAGCTCATGAAATGCAGTCCGGTGCCAATTGATCGGCTGGAAGTAGGCGGCCGGCGGCGGCACCTGCACGAAATCGCCCGTCGTGTTGTAGTAGGCGCGCGCACCGCCGATGCGGAAATCCGCGCCGGTCGCCGCAATCAACGCCTCGGCTCGGGGCTCAATCTGATCTGGCAGCGGCGGGACGACCGATGCAGCGGCCTCCTCGGGCAAGCCATCGCACTGGTCCGTGTTGAAAACGGTAAAGCGCTTGAGAAACGGGACGGCACCCGGCTCTTCACCGGCCTCCGCGGCGCGCCGTCGTTCGTCGTCCGGGGTGAAGCGATCGGCATAAACGACGGTCGTTCCCCGTTCGCCCTTCCTGACGTGGCCGCCAAGCCCGAGCGCCTGGCGAAAAGTAAGCCAGCTCTGTCCGGAAAAGCCGTGCTCGATAACGGAACCCCATAGGATCAGCACATTAATCCCGGAATATCCGCGCTGCGTCGAGGCGTTGCGCGGCATCGCGAGCGGGGCCTTGATCGCTGCCGTCCCCCATGGCTGCACCCACGGAATACGGCCGGCCTCCAGCTCGGCGATGATCTTGTCGGTGATTTCGGTGTAAAGGCTCGCGCGGTCGTTGCCAGCACGAACTCGGGCGGTATGTCCAGACATCGCGGTTCTCCGCGACGGGCGCCGGAGGCCTCTCCTCCGATCTTCAACCCGTCGCGGCAGACCCGGCCCGCACTCTCACTCTTAGCGATCGTGGTGCCGCGTGCTCTTTTAGAAGCGGGATTCGCGACGGCGCGGCGGTCTTTGCGTCAGAAATGGAAGCCTGAAGGCTGAAGACCTGCGAAGCGGGCTTCAGCGCAGCCGACGGCCCGGTCCCGGAGGGATTGTTGCTAGCGAATATTTGGAATCTGAGATGCGAACTGATGAAGGCCCCGTCTCTCACGCCTATGTGCGCGAGAGGCCGAGCCTCTTAGCGAAACAAGCGTCAATGTAAGCGCGAAGCGCTCTCCATGAACAAGGAAAAGAGGCACCCGCAGGAGGGTCAGCATAGCGCCGACGCGATAGCGGCGGGACCCGGGACCGAGTGCAGTCGCGAGACCGGTTAAGAAGGCACCCGAACGAAGGGCAGTGATAGCGACGCCGGAATGAAATGACGGCGGGACCGAGGGCGAGTGCCTCCGGCGAGCGACTCATGATCGCGCGAGGGATCGAAGCCGGATGGCCGAGACGCCTTGCGGCTCGGTTCACGAGAGCCCGGTGCGGCACTTGCCGCGCGCGCCCAAACGAAAAGCCAGAAAGACTAAGTTCAGGGACTGGGTGCCTGCGCGTCAAAGATTCGAACCAAACCTTGAGCTCCCGCCGTTGCGAATCCCAGCCATGTGTTATCGGCCGGAACGAATGACGGACAAAACGATTCGCCGTTCAGGAGCCATTTCCATGCTGATGACAAGTGAACGAAGGCCGGCGATACGGACGATGCGCGGATGGGCGATTGACGTGCTTCAGAACGCTGGCGCCATCCGCGAGTGCGAGGAGCACGGTTGGATGCAGGATCGCACCGATCCGCATGCACGGGAGCGGGCCTTTGATATCGCCGGCGTAGACCCGCCAGCGGGCGTCTCCCCGGATGCAGCGGTGGCCGAGATTTGCGACGTGCTGAACTCGATCGGTGATACCTGCCCAGAATGCCCTCCTGATTAGAAGGACCAGCGCCGAGCATGACAGAAATTAACTCCGCGCCCGCCGCAGCGCAGCTTCCAATCGCTCCTTCTCCTTATCCCAGCGGGCTTTTTCGGTTTGCGATCTCTTCTCAAGAGCCTCGACCTCGGCCTGGATGGCGGCGGCCCGCTTCGCGTGCTCCTGCTCGGCCTTGTCCAACGCAGCCTGCGCCTTGTTGATGGCCTGCTGCCGGCGTTCACGGTCCTTTTGCCTGGCGGCCTCTTCGCTCGCCCGTTCAAGCTCGCGGCTCCTCCGTTCCCGTTCGTAGTCGAAAGCGGCCTTTCGTTCCGCAACCTTGTCGACGGGGCGGGAGGAAGGCTGCGCCTTTGCGCCTTTGGACTTGCGGGCGGCTTTCGTTGGTCCACCGCCGCCAAGATGAGTGGGCAGTTCGGCATGCTCGCTGAAAGATCCGTCGGATCCGACCGGGCGCCTGAGAACGATGCCGGGCTTTGCCATGGTCGCGGCGATGACGTCCGGATCGTGGCTCTCCTTCGCCGCACCCTGGTGGAAGAGATTGCTGTCTGCGCCCCACGCTTCCAGAGCCGCTTTCATGGAGGGAGCGGCCATCGCCAGATCGAAGAAGCCCAGCGAGGTCTGGTAGGTCTTCAGTTTTCTCGCCATGAGACGCTTCCCCGCACCGCCCACTGACCGCTGCCATGCGATCAGCCGTGCTGTCTACCTCGCGGGCAGAGAATTTCCAAAGCGGGCGAACGGAGCGGCCGGCCCGGGCAATATCTCGATGCATCCGGCGTGTCGGAACGACTTTCCGTGAACCCACCGCAAGGATACCCTACGCCGACTTCCGCTGCGGTTTGGCCGCCAGCTTCTTCGCCGCGGCCTCCTTGGCCGGTTTCTTGCCGGCAATCGGCATCAGCATTTCCTTCTGCCCGGCCACCGCCTTGCGCGCCTTCTTGGCTGGCTTCTTTTGCGCCTCTGTCGCTGCCGCCGCGCCTCCTCCGATGCTCTTGCGCAGCGCGTCCATCAGGTCCACCACGTTCTCGCCGCGGGGGCGCGCTTTCGCGGTGATGGGTTTGCCGGCGCGCTTCTGGTTGATGAGATCGATGAGGGCGGTTTCGTACTGGTCTTCGAACTTGTCCGGCTCGAAATGGCCCGCCTTCTGATTGACGATGTGCCTGGCGAGATCGAGCATGTCCTTGGTGACTTTGACATCCTGGATGTCGTCGAAATACTCGTCCGCAGAACGCACCTCATAAGGATAGCGCAGCAGCGTTCCCATCAAGCCCTTGTCCATCGGCTCGAGGGCGATGATGTGCTCCCGGTTGGTCAGCACCACCCGTCCGATGGCGACCTTGTTCATCTCACGGATCGTTTCGCGGACGACGGCGAAGGCATCGTGACCGACCTTTCCGTCCGGCACCAGGTAGTAGGGACGGATCAGATACCTCGGGTCGATCTCGCTGCGGTCGACGAACTCGTCGATCTCGATGGTTCGCGTCGATTCCAGCGCGACGTTCTCGAGCTCCTCCTTTGTCACCTCGATGAAGGTGTCGGTGTCGACCTTATAGCCCTTGACGATATCCTCGTTGGCGACCTCCTCGCCGGTATCGGCGTCCACCTTGGCGTATTTGATGCGGTGGCCCGTCTTCCGGTTGAGCTGGTTAAACGAGACCTTTTCGGATTCCGACGTGGCCGGATAAAGCGCTACCGGACAGGTGACGAGGGAAAGACGCAGGAAGCCTTTCCAGTTAGCGCGGGGGGCCATGGCGGGGAACTCCAATACTGATGCCGGATTCAAGACGATCCACCCAGCTTGGTTCCGACATCGCGGCCTCCCCAACTGGATGATTTTTTCTCAGCGACCACTTGGGCGGACTCGACTTTTGTTCTCTTTATGTTCTAATCGGGAATGACCGACCGACCCGCGAGCTGGCGCATGCCGACCCCAAAGCAGATGGAAAAGCTGGCCGCTGAAGCCGCCCGTCGGTCGGGCCCCGCCGCTGCGGCTCCGGATGCTCCCCTCCCGGCGGAATATTGGGAATCGGTGCTCAAAGACCCTCGCGCCGATGCGACCGGAGCCCAGATGCGGCAGCGACGTCTTTCCGAGATTCAGCGCCACGTGCTGCGGATCTCCTGCCGTCGCTGCGAGCGGACCGTGGAAATCCAGACCGCCGATGCAGTCCGATTGTATGGCGGCAACGCGGTCTGGAAGGACGTCGCGCAGCGACTGCTCCACAACACCTGCCAGCAGCGCACCGGCAGGCATGAAGAAGACGGGTGCTGGCCGGCGTTCGAGACGCCGTAGCCCGCTCCGGATCGCCGATCCGATTTCTTGGGCCTGGATGTCCGGATGGCCCCGAAGTATCACCCTACGCCCCTGTCGGGCGGCGACCGCAGGGCTCTGGCGAAAGAACTCGGCAAGGCACGCGCGATGGCAAACGTCCTGGGCGCCCAATCGGCTGAGATGCGAGCCAAGGGCGGGGCGATGATCCAGCAAGCTGATAGGCTCCTTTGCGAAAGCTGGAACGAGCGGATGTGGAGCGACGGCGAACCGATCGATCCGTCGCCCACCATCGACCAGGCCGTGAATGGAGGCTTCCCCTGGCTGGAGATCAGGTGCGCGCGCTGCAAGACACCGAGCGACGTCGACCTCGCGGCAATGAAGCACCCGCCGACCACCTTCGTGCACGATCTCGCGAGCCGGCTGCGCTGCCGCAAATGCGCCAAGGCGGGACGGCGTCCTTCCGCGACTCTGCTACAACTAGCTTGGCAGCCGCGCCACCCTCGGACCGACGCCTGACCGATGTGCAATCTCTACTCGATCACGACCAACCAAGCCGCGATCAGCGCGTTGTTCCGCGTCGTGAACCGATACGTCGGCAATCTGGCGCCGATGCCCGGGGTTTTTCCCGATTACAAGGCACCGATCGTGCGCAGCGGGGCCGCGGGCCGTGAACTCGCCACGGCGCGCTGGGGAATGCCGTCGTCGTCAAAAGCGCTGATGGACGCCACCAAGAAACGAGCCGAGAAGCTGCAGGCCAAGGGCAAGGCCGTCGATTTCAAGGAGCTGCTACGGATGGAGCCGGACGGCGGCACGACGAACATCCGCAACGTGAAGAGCAAGCACTGGACGAGATGGCTGGGAACCGAGAACCGCTGCGTGGTGCCGTTCAACTCCTTCAGCGAGTTCAACAAGGCCGAGGGCGGTGATATCTGGTTCGCGCTCGATGAGACCCGTCCCCTCGCCTGCTTCGCCGGCATCTGGACGAACTGGACGTCGGTCCGGAAGGTCAAGGAAGGCGAGACCACCAACGACCTCTACGCGTTCCTCACGACGGAGCCGAACGCCGAGGTCGGCGCCATCCACCCCAAGGCGATGCCAGTGATCCTAACGACACCGGAAGAAGTCGAGATCTGGATGACGGCCCCGCCGGACGAGGCCCTGAAGCTGCAGCGGCCGCTCGCCGACGGAACGCTCCGGATCATCGCCCGCGGCGTCAAGGAAGATACGGCCGGGCAGATAACGTGACCGACGAAGACGACGACCAGGCGGAGCCCTCGCCCCGCCAGCGGAAGATCATCCACATCGACATGGACGCCTTCTATGCGTCAGTCGAGCAGCGGGACAATCCGGAACTTCGAGGAAAGCCGGTCGCCGTGGGTGGGTCCCAGGAGAGAGGCGTCGTGGCGGCAGCCAGCTACGAAGCCCGCAAGTTCGGGGTGCGTTCGGCCATGCCATCGATGACCGCGAAGCGGCAATGCCCCGACCTGATCTTCGTGAAGCCGCATTTCGAGGTGTACAAAGCGATCTCCCAGCAAATCCGCGCGATCTTCGCTGAGCACACGCCGATCATCGAGCCACTGTCGCTGGACGAGGCCTACCTCGACGTCACGGAAAACTTGCGGGGAATTCCGCTGGCGCGCGATGTCGCGCTCACGATCCGGGCCAGGATCAAGGCCGAGACCGGTCTCAACGCCTCCGCCGGCATCTCCTACAACAAGTTTCTGGCGAAGCTTGCTTCTGACCAACGCAAGCCGAACGGCCAGTATGTCATCACGCCTGAGATAGGGCCTGCCTTCGTCGAGGCGCTTCCGGTCAGCAAATTTCATGGCATTGGACCGGCAACTAGCGCCAAAATGAACGCGCTCGGCCTCCACACCGGCCTCGACTTGCGCAATCAGTCGCTCGAATTCATGCAGGCGAACTTCGGCAAGGCCGGAAGCTACTACTACTGGATCTCGCGGGGCGTTGACGACCGCGAGGTCCGCGCCGACCGGATTCGCAAATCCGTCGGCGCCGAAAACACGTTCTCTATCGACCTCACCGACTTCGACGCGATGGTCGGCGAACTAGAACAGCTCATCGACAAGGTCTGGCGACACTGCGAGGGTGCTGGCAACCGCGGACGCACGGTGACGCTTAAATTGAAGTTCAACGACTTCGAGATCATCACGCGCAGCAGATCCGTTCCCGTCGCGGTTTCAAGCCGCAGCGACCTTGAACGCCTATCGGTTGCTTTGCTGCAGAACGAGATGCCGGTCCCAAAGCCGGTCCGTCTCCTGGGCGTCTCCCTGTCGGCGCTGCAGCATGTGGAGGACGCGGAACCACAGTTGGCGCTGCCGATGTAATCGGGTCACGCCGCTTTCTTTTCAAGCAGATCATCAACTCGATCTGTCGTGATGCTGCTTCGTTGAGTATCTGGCAGTGCGCGGGATAACGAAACCGTCAGCGTCTCCCCGCGGGCGAAGATGACCCGCGCCGCCAGTCGGCGCAACCAAGCTTGGAGATTGGATACGGCGCAGGACGGACTTCAGACCCACCGATCCTTTCGCGCGCCCTCTGCAGCGCTTTTGGTCCGAACTGCTGTTCACCTTATCCATTGAGAAGAGCGTCCGAGAACATAGCCATCCCACCGCTCGATCAACCACTCGTCACCGCGAACTCAACGCATCGAAAAATCATCTCAATCATTCGCAAGCAACTGAACACGCACCTCGCCGCGACCCAGCATCTTTGCGAAACGTCTATAGTCGTTATGATCCCGTTGCCACCGGCCCGCGACGATTGCCGAGTGAACTCCGGCTTCAGCTGCTATGCGAACGACATCCTCTGGAGTGAGTTCGCCTGACGCCAGGCTCTGCGCTATCTTGGGCGGGACAAGCGAAGATTGGGCAAACTCGTCCGCCTCCTTCTCGATCGCATCAGCTGGTTTGACCTCGAGATCGTCGAAAATTATCTTCGTCTCGCCCACTAGATGACAGCAAACGTGGGCGTACTCGTGTAGCAACGTAAACCAGAAATTATCTAAGCGATCGTGACGGACCGTCATCGCGATCACGGGCGTCCCATCCGCCCGACAGACAGCCGCCCCGTCAAGAAATGTTCCAGGCATATGCTCCAGAACCACAAAAGCCACACCCGCCTGCGCGAGAAAATCCTTCACTAATGTAGGACCGTGGGGCTTGACGCTCAGTCGCGCAAGTTCACGACCGAATTCGCGCGTGACGGCATGTCGCTTCTTGGGAGGCTTGAAGGAAGACGCCTTTATGAGAACGGCTGCACACCAAGCTTCCAGCGCGTTCAAATCAGTCTTCGCATTGGTTCGCTCCGTGCGCGTCTTGCGCAACATCGCCGCCGAGGGGTTGCCCGCGAACGCCCTCGATAGAAACGCAGAATAACTTTCTCGATGCTTCAACACCCCGAAGCTTGCGAGCTTATCCACCGCCGACTTGGTCAGCTTTGGCTCGTTACGGTCGCTATCATCCGTTCCAACCAACGAAGCGAGAGGGATTCCTAGATGGCGATGAAGCGCCCTTATCATGTCGATCGATAGAGGACGGCGACCGCCGAGAACTTCAGATACCCTGGATTTGTGCCCTATATAGGGCTCAAGATCGCGTGGCTTCAGGTTACCCTGCTGCATGCGAAAGCGTATCGCCTCCACTGGGGTCGGAAGGGCGATCACATTGTGCTCGCGATCCCATTTCTCGACGAGGGTCTGAAGTACTTCAAGCTCGTCGCGCGAACGCTGATCGTTCTTGGTTATCAGTGTGGCGATCCGTTCAAGCGCGACTTCGTAATGAGCTTCCGAGCGGATTGGTGCGACGTTCATGCTTGTTTCCGTGTTGATGATTCGTCCCTGCGACGAGAGTGGGGTCCTGCGTAATTGATCAAGGCAATTTTGGATTCGTAATTGATCGCGACGACGACGCAATGTTCCCCATCAAGGGGAACGACCAGGCTCTGCGACTCGAATTTGGCGTTCGGGTATGCGGCGAGGACGTCGTTGGAAGACCGCCACGACGCAGCTTCGAGTTCTGCATGAAACGCTCGGTAAGCACCGGCCGTCTCGGCAGAACAGCCCGACGACGCCCGAATCAACCTAGATTTCCCCGCAATCCTCATTGCTTCCCATAACCGCGGCGGCGCCGCAAGCCAAATAGTTTCCAAAATGGGATCGTTGTTGTTGCAGACCAATCGCGACTCGGTCTATAACGTCATCGTTTCCAATCCGGGAACTACTTTGATGGAGACCGAAAGGCGACGCAAATGGAAAAAGTTGTTGAGGGGTCCGCTCCGCAGGATCAGCCCGGCCATAACGGGTTTCGTATCAAAGTCGCTGGTCCGGACCTGAGCTTCAGGGACTTGAGTATCGACGATGCCAAGCCGACGGGGCACCAGATTGTGGCTGCGGCCGGATTTCGTCTCGTCGAAAATTACGCCGTGCTTCAGTGGTTGGAGACCGGGGATTTGGAACCGCTTCGTCTGAACGAAACGGTCGATCTCCGTCCGGGCGGAGCCGAGCGCTTCATTATCGCGCAAACCGACCGCGCGTTTTTCTTCGAGCTTGAAGGAGAACGTCAGGAATGGCCCCTCGCCTTCATCAACGGCATCACGCTGAAACGGCTGGCCGGGAAAGACCCTGAATCGGTCATCGTCCTCCTTGAGCGCGAAGACGCCCCTGACGAAGAGATCGAAGACGAACAGGAGATCGATCTGTCCGGTGCAGGATTGGAAAAATTCCGCATCCGTCCGGTCGAAAACCTCGTGGAGATTTTCGTCAACGAGAAGCCGGTTAAGATCGAACGCGGCGAGCACACCGGGCTTGAGATCAAGCAGGCTGCAATCGCCCAAGGCGTACAGATCCAGTTGGACTTCGTCCTCAGCCTAGAGAAGCGCCAGGGCGAAACCCAGATCATCGGCGACAGTGACCCCGTGAAGGTCAAGAAGGGCCAGAAATACGTGGCCATCGCCGACGACGACAACTCCTAAGCGGGGGCCGGAAATGACCCCCGACGTTCAAGACGCTATTGATGAAGTAAGGCAGCACTTCCGTGGTCTCAACGTCCTTGTCGGCCCCGACAAGGACGGGGGTGCCTGCGTGATTGTCGAGGGCGTGGGTCTCGGCCCCCTCTACACCCAAGCTGATAGCTGGATTGGGTTCCACATTACCCACGTGTGTCCTTACGCGGATGTTTATCCGCATTTCGTACGGCACGATCTTTCCCGTACTGACAAAAACCCGTTGGGCGAAGCGATTTCTCCCGGCCATAATTTTCCGCAGCCCGGAGTCGTGGTCGGCGACGCGCTGCCGTCGCGTCCGGCAATACAGATTTCGCGAAGGGCCAACAAGCGCGAGCCCAATTCCGATCTTGAAACCCCTTTGCTCAAAACTTTGAAGGTGCTGCGATGGTTGACGTCTCGATAAATGGCCGTTCCTGGCATTTGATAATACCAGAAGGCCTGTATGACAGGCTGCACGCGCATTTGTTTCCGGGCGACCGCGACGAACACGGGGCGGTTATCGCTGCCGGCTATTCACGCACGCCTGACGGACGGATTCGACTGCTAGCGCGGACCCTTCACCTCGCAACGGACGGCGTTGACTACGTTCCAGGCAAGCGCGGTTACCGCATGCTGCGCGCGAATTTCATCCGCGATCGCATTCTCGAATGCCGCGACGAAAAGCTGGTTTATCTGGCCATCCACAATCACGGCGGAACGACCAGCGTTGGATTTTCCCCCGACGATTACGCCAGCCACGAACGCGGTTACCCTGCTCTTCTCGATGTCGCCCGCGGGATGCCCGTCGGGGCGCTGGTATTCGCAGATCATGCCGTGGCTGGTGATATCTGGCTGCCCGACGGCACGCGCGTCGAACTTACCGACGGTTCAATCATCGGCCGGCGGCGGCTGCGTATCGGATCGGTGCCGTGGTCTTACGCCGGCAGCATCGATCCCGATTTTGATCGGCAGGTGCGGATGTTCGGCGACGCCGGGCAAGCGATTCTGGCGGCCTCGACCGTTGCCATCATCGGCCTTGGCGGCGTCGGCTCCCTGCTCGCCGAATTCCTGAGCCGCCTTGGTGTCGGTCATTTCATTCTAGTCGATCCCGAACGAATCGAAGGAACCAACCGGCCGCGCGTGGTCGGCGCCACGCGCTGGGACGCGCGCACGTGGTTTACGCGCGCCTCTTGGCCGCAATGGTTCCGGCGGATTGCCGGCAATACGGCGACGTACAAGGTGGATATTGCTGCGCGCGTCATTCGCCGCGCCAACAAGAATGCAATCATCGAACGCTTAAGGGCAGACGTGCTCGATCCGAAGATCGCGAAGCAGCTACTCAATAGCGATTATTTGTTTTTGGCAGCGGACACCATGCGTGCCCGGCTGCTGATCAACGCGATCGTACACCAGTATCTCATTCCCGCCGTGCAGGTCGGTAGCAAGGTCGGTCACGACAAGAACAGCGGTGCCATCACTGCCGTCCATACAATCACGCGGCCGATCACTCCGGAATGCGGATGCCTTTGGTGCAACCAGTTGATCAACCGGGCGAAGCTTCAGGAAGAGGCGCAGACCGAGCGTGAGCGCCAGGCACAGCGTTACGTGGATGAGCAGACCATCGTGGCACCCAGCGTGATCACCCTCAATGCCGTGGGTGCCGCGCAGGCGGCAAATGACTTCTTGTTCTACATGACGGGCCTCGCTAGCGATGAGGCATCCACCGCATATATGCGATTCGACCCGCGCAAACGCAACGTGTCGCTGGATAACCCGCGCCGGTCGTGGGATTGCACCGAATGCGGAATCGGGCCCAAGGGCCGGCTGGCTCGTGGCGACACCGGGAAGCGTTTGCCGACCTTCCAGGAAAGCGACTAGTAAAAAGAGACGATCGAAGCGATTCGCATGAGCATAAACGAGCCTTCTTCAATCCAAATCTAGACTATCTGTTTACGTCGTCCACTCAATTTTAGAACGGAGGTTTCTGTTATGAAGCGCCTCGTTTTCTGCTTCGATGGTACGTGGAATACGCTTGCTGCACCTATCCCGACCAACGTAGTGGTGACGGCAGAGAGTGTTGTGCCCCGCGCATCGGATGGCACCGCCCAGGTCATCTTCTACGATGAAGGCGTCGGCACCAAGAAATGGGAGCAAATCCGCGGCGGCATGTTCGGCCTTGGACTCGTCGACAACATGGCTGATGCCTACCGCTTCCTTATTTTCAATTATACGCCGGGCGATGAAATCTATGTGTTCGGCTTCTCCCGGGGTGCCTACACTGCGCGTTCGTTCGTGGGCTTGCTCAGCAATTGCGGCATTTTGCATCGCTCTCAAGCGGCTAAGGCCGGTGACGCTATTGAGCGTTACCGGGCTCGGGACAAGACGCCCACGTATATCGAATCCATGATGAAATTCCGTGCGGATCTCGCACCCGATGTCTGCATTTCCGATGATGAGGACACGTGGCGTGTCGGAAATTGCCAGGGCTACGTCAAAGACAGCGGACACCGCCTTCGGATCGCTTATCTCGGCGTTTGGGACACTGTCGGCGCGCTGGGAATTCCCAAGCGCTTCACAATTTTGAGTCCGTTCAACAAGAAACACGAGTTTCACGATACGAACCTCTCAGCCTTCGTGCGCAGTGCGAGGCACGCAGTTGCCATCGACGAGCGGCGCACGGATTTCGTCCCTACCCTGTGGGACAACCTTGAGGAACTAACGAAGGCCGCAGGGTCTGACTTCTCCCGTGAGGATGCGCCGTATCAGGAAAAATGGTTTCCGGGTACGCACAGCTCGGTAGGTGGTGGCGGCGATCGGCGTGGTCTTTCCGATCAGGCGATGGACTGGGTACTCGATGGCGCGCGCCATTTGGGGCTAGAACTAGATAAGAGCCCGCGGTCCCCGATATTCAACCTCAAGCCCAATGCACGCGAGTACTTGGAAGACACCGCGGAGCCGGGCCTGATGTACAAGGCCATGAACGCAATTTCTGCCGCTGACCGTTTACCTGGCCCTAAACACGTGTTCGAGGTCAGCATGAGCGCGCGTAAGCGGTGGAAGGATGATCCGCTCAATCTTAAGGACAAGACCCCCTATCGTCCCGCCACGCTTAATCGGGTGGCAAGTGCGCTTGATGCTTTAAGCGATACCGATGTCGGCCTTGCGGTGCCCGACCTTAAAGAAGGTGAGTTCACGCTCTATGACGTGCAGACGGGTGACAATCTGAGCGAGATCTCCAAAGAAAAGTACGGAGCCGCGAAATATTGGCCGCTAATTTATGAAGCCAACCGCGATAAGCTGGACCATCCCGACCGAATTTACGTCGGTCAAGCGCTGCGCATTCCAAACAAAGTGCCAACTGCGGAAGTGCCCGACGTTAAGTCGTGAGAACGAAAACGAAGGTAAGTCAGTGGGATCCAGCCGCTGTGCGAGGGTCTCTAGAAATTAGGTCGTAGAGCCAAGTAACGCGATCGGTGTTGCGAACAGGGAACATTTACGAGAGAGATTCGGCGCCGCGAGTAACCACAATTTCGACACGTCGCGCCGGGTTTCCAATACTGACAATTCAACAACCTATCCAAACGGCAACGGACTAGGTTTTGCTCGAAAGCTTATCAGTTCGGTCTATCTAGCAATCGGGTCTTTGCAGGCAGCTCTCGCGCCCTTCCTCGTCTGTGCGAAAGGATTCGATGAAGCCACCTTGTCGTTGCGTGACAAAAATTGTCTTACCGTCTTTTCCGCCGAAAGCGAGGTTAGACGGCTCCCTGCCTTTGAGTGCAATCTCTCTCTGGACTTTGCCGTCCGGGGTCAGGACCGCAATTGAACCCTTTAGAATTCGGGCGATGAGCAGTTTGCCCCCGACGTCGGTACGTACCCCATCGATTGTGTCGCGATCGAACGTCTTAACGAGCCTCGCTTTGTTCAGCTCGTTGCCGGAAACTTCGTAAGCCCAAACTTGGCCGCTCCCAGACTCGCCGACATACAAAGTCTTCCCGTCCGGACTGAGATCAATGCCGTTCGTTGTCCCCATGGCGCGCGGCGCCGCCATGACCTGCCCCTGTACCGACCCGTCCGCGCCATGCGCGATCCGCCAAATCTGGCCGCTCCGCCCCTTCCAATTCGGATCGCTGGCATAGATTGTTCCATCGCGCCCAATTGTCATGTCGTTGGGTTGGTTCATCTGGTCGGAGTGAAACCACACCTCAGGCGTCGAATTTCCGTTCCTCACCACAAAGATGTTATGCTTCTTGTAGTCAGCGATAAACATCGTCCCATCTCGTGCGAAGCGGATCGAGTTGCCTACGCTGCCTTCGGGAAGATCGATGAATTTTTCGGAAGCCGCGCTTCCAGGCGCGAGCCTGCCGATCGCACCCTGCCTGCCGAAATTGACGACATAGAGATTGCCGTCGAGATCGACGGCCGGCCCTTCGATCCCGGAAGTATATTCGCCTGCCGGCGTGAGCTGGACGCTTTCAAACAGCTTCTCTTCGGCGCGCGCAGTCGCGGCGGCCACGATCAGAAGCGCGCTACAAAGGCACGAGAAGGTCCTGCCGGATATAGTAACCCTCAGCATCGCTGCACTCGCCGTTGAGGAAAATGTCGGCCGGCCGGTAGAATCGGCTGAAGCCGGGTTTACCTACAGCGCTCCTTTCTGTCACCACGACGACTTTCGTCGTCGGGATTTCGCCACAGTCTCTGTTGGTCTTGCTGAAGAATTTCCGCTGGACGGTTCCGGGCTTGATCCTCATTCTGGTTCCCGGCACCATCGTTCCCGCAAGATAATCGGCAAGGTTGAGAACCTGCGCATAGCCGGGCTCGGTCTGAGGCAGTTTCTCTCCTCCTGGAGGCATCAACTTTTCTGCACCAAGCCCTCGGAGGCGGATGCGCAGCTTTCCGGAATCGGGGTCTCCGGGGTAAATCCAGCCGTCCTGCGCGAGCATGAAGCGCAGGACCGTTTGATCTTTCTCAGTCTCCGGCTGTCCCTTCTTAAGCCCAAAATCGGAATGGCAGCCGAGGCAATGCTTCTCGACCAGATTGGTCCGGACGGAAGTCAAGCGAGCCTTGTTCTTGGAATCGTTCGCGACGAAGCCAGCAAGCTCGTCGATCTGTTCAGGCGTCCGCACGCCACACGGCAGCGGATCGGGCCTGTTGCCGGAAGCGCGGTCGATACGGATCACAGCCTGGTTCTTGTCCTCGGCGATCCAGATCGCACCATCGGCTGCGACCGTCATGCCGACCGGCGCGCCCTGCGGCCGCGCACCGTTCACCCTGTACCAGCCGGATATCAGCTCCTCGTAGGAAGCGGCCGGAGCAACGCCCGCACCTGACTGAAAGACACGGCTAGGCTCCGCGCCGCAGCTGACCTGGTAGCGAACGGGTGGCGGGCTCACTTTAGGGAAGCCACGGCCGTCTACATCGTAAATAAGGAGACGGCTTCCTGTAGGACGGTAGCCGTGCAGGCCGACGAGCAGCTTGCCGTCAAGCTCGAGGAACTTGCTCCCATGATAATACAGCATACCGAGCGGTGCGCCGTGCGGCGGCAGCAGTGAGAATGGCGGCTTGTAAGCAGTGGTATTGTTACAAAAATTCTTATAGGGGCCTGCCTGCAGCACGATCGTGAACTCAGGGCTTGCCGACGAAAGATCAAAACAATACGGCCAGCCGTAATGCTTTCCCTTCTCTATCGCGTTGATTTCCTCGTTTGGCGTATAGATATCCGGCAGATCCCTCGCGTTCTCACCCTGCAAGAAAGCATAACCAGCGTCGGGAAACCGAGGATGGACGGCAAGGGCCATCGAGTTGCGAAGGCCGCGCGCATAGATCTCGCGCGGTGGATTGGGATCGTTTGGCCGGAGGGCCGGGAAGACACCACCAACCGGCGGCGTAAACATCCAGATCGCGGCAAGTGGGGAGGCTCCTTCACCTGCCGCGCACGGCTTGGTAATCGGCGGCTTCGTGATGCAGTCATCGCTGTGCGAGCCGATATTGACGAATATCCGGCCGGTCCTGTCAAAGATAAAATGCTTGAGCGAATGACTGCTCTCAGTGACCCGGGTGCCGTCCGGAAGGGTGATCCGCCGACCTGGCAAACCTTGGATGATCGTCTCGATTGTGCTCGCCGGGTTTCCAGCTAACGGATCGAAGCGAAAGATCGTCTCATGGGTCGACGCATAGACCTTCTTGTCCAGCCCTATCGCGAGACCAAATGGATATTCAAGGTTCGTGAGGATTTCCTTGACCCGCCGACCTTCCGCAGCGTGAGGATCGAGCAACAGGAGCCGGCCATCTGTGCGGTTCCAGCCGCCCATATCGGCGATGACGAACTGCTCGTGGCCAGGAATTTGCACGATTGAGCGTGGAAATCTCAGCCCATCCTCTTCGCTGAGAACCAGCCCCGCGCAGAACCCCTTCTTCATGTCGATCTTAATCTTGGGAAAGGACAATCCCCGGCCACCACATTGTTCGGAGCCGATTGCGTAGCCGCTCTTCCTTTCCGGCTCCGCCGTCCAGGCCGACGAGCCGAAGATAGCGGCGGCAAGCACCACGATCGCTCTGGTCATCCGTCGGCGCGAATGGGAATGATCAGCCACGGCAATCTCCGAATCTGTCGCAAGGGCGAGAGTCACCACGCAACATACCACGGCATTACCCCTGATAATCATCCTAAAGAACTGCAAACACACGTCTTTCGTGTCACTGATAAGCCTGCTGCGAAACCTTATCAGTCAGCCAACTGACTCCGTTTGTGTGATTTCCTTATCAGTTGAAGGGTGATCAAAGCAGTTCTAGACGGATTTTACCCCAATCGCGAGAACGGCCGACAGCGGGGCGGTGTCGCCTCTTGGGCTCCGCGGGCAATTAGATCGCTCTCGCCATCTCCGCGTAACGACAGAAGGCATTGACGAGCTGCATCTGGTGGGGGGTGCGGCACTCCGCCTCGAACAAGGTTGGCGAAGCGACGACAATGCACATGCATTTGGCGCGGGATGTCGCCACGTTCAGTCTGTTGGCGCTGTACAAGAATTCCATTCCGCGCGGCGCATCTGCATGGCTTGACGTCGTCATGGAGTAAATGACGATCGGAGCTTCCTGTCCCTGAAACTTGTCGACCGTGCCGATAAAGGCGCTAGGGAGGCGCTCCTGCAGGGCAAACACCTGGGCGTTGTAGGGCGCGATAATCAAAATATGCTTGAGAGCGATTGCCGCTTCTACTCCATCCCGATCAACCCAGTTGGCATCTGATTTCAAGATTTCATCGACGAGTGTACATACGCGTTCAACTTCCTCAGGGGATGAACTTTGATTGCCCGTATGGTCGACAGGCGAATAGAACAGACCCGCTCCCTTGAGAAGACCTTTTGACCGGATCTCCTGCTTTTCCAACCCGGGCAGGGAGTGCAACCTCTCCTCATAGAACAGTTCCGAATTGAACGTGCAGATCGAGGGATGCAGGCGCCATGTCTCAGGTAAGAAGAGGCCGCGATCCTGCGGAACTGTCGCATGGGTGCCGAGGAGATGGTCGAGCGCCGAAACGGCGACACCGTCGGGATGGCTCCCTTGGATTGGCTGCTCGAGTTGGCGAGGATCGCCGAGGAGGACCAAGCTGTTTGCGGCTTGTGACACGGCAAGCACGTTGGCGAGCGACATCTGCGCCGCCTCATCGATGAACAGAATGTCGACGGCACCTTTGGCGTCAGGTCGCGCCCAAAACCAAGAGGTTGCCCCCCCTAACCGACAATTACCCTGCAATGCGCTAAGGAATTCAGAGTTGCTTGTGGTGATCGCCACATTTGGCCGGCCTGGCTCCTTATCAGTGAGCTTCTGCATGCTGCGAACGGCATGCCCATCCTTGCTGGCGGCGATGACGGCCTCGTCGAGCAGTTTAGCTATGACGGCATGGCTGTTTGCCGTTACACCAACAGTCTGTCCTACCTTTGCCAGAGCGGAGATCATGCGCGCGCCCGTATGCGTCTTGCCGGCGCCTGGCGGTCCCTGGACAGGAAACACGCTTTCGTCGAGGTGCAGCGCAACGCGGAGAGCGGTATCCTTCGGAGACTCGTCCCTTTGCTCGAACGCTTGGCCGCGAAGCCGTGGCGCATTCGTCATCAAGAGATCCCGAGCTGCGCGATAGTCACCCTCGCCTACCATGCCATGATCGGCAACATATTCGCCGATACGCATGAGCGACTCGGCCAGCACCTGAGTTTTGACAAAGCTGTGGGCGAAAATCGCGTCCGGGTGCAGGTCAGCTGTGTCGCCGCGCTTCTTGATGTCAATCATGCGCTGATCCCGCATAAGCTCGACGACGCGCCCGAACTTTTCGCCACCGAGACTATGAAGCTCGTCGCCCGGACGGATGTCGGTATCCTGCAAGGCGAATTGGTAGCGATGCACTGGCGCCTTGGCGGTGCCGCCAACTTCGGCGACGAACTCAAGACCAGCCAAGCCGTCGCGCTCGTACAGGAGATCTTCAGCCGACAGGTCCCGAAGGCGGAAGTATTCCCACCAGACTGCTTTGTTTTCCCGGCCGTGAAAATCCAGCATCGATGCAAGAAGCCAACGCGCCTGCTGCTCAGGGGTGCGCTCGCTCGCGTCGTCGGGCACGCCCTCGGTCAGCCGCGCGGCAAGCGCGGCAACCTTCTTCTGCCATGCGTCAAGCTCCGGGCTGATTTCCGGCTCGGGGATTGCCGGCCGGTCGATCGATATGCCGCTTTGGATGAGCTTTGCGCGGAGGCTCTCCAGCCAATCGCGCAAGCCCTGCGTTGAAGCGCAATCGTCGCGATTATATCCGCCAATGGCGTCCTTGTCGGATTCTGGGATGTTGCCGGCATCGGAAAGCTCAAGCCGTGCCTGCGTTCGTGCCATGACGACGCGCACTTCTTCTAAGGGTACCGCACGCTCGAACCCATACAATGGCTCAAGCTTCTTGATTGAGTAGCTTTCCACGCTCGCGCGTATCGCATGGCGTACAACCGCGTAGAGATCGACGAACCGCTCGCTACGCAAGAGATTGTCGACATCGTTCTCGCGCGTGGCGTAGCGGCCCATCAAACGCTTTATGGCGGCCGGCTCATAGGGAGCGAAGTGATAGATATGAAGGTCAGGATGCGCCTTGAGCCGCTCGATCACAAAATCCATGAAGCGCTCAAAGGCCGTTCGTTCCTCTTGGCGCGTGAACGACCAATCGCCCGTGTAATGCGTACCACCCTGGTCATCCGCGTAGAGGTATCCAAACAGGAACTCCAAGCCGCCATCGCCGACGAAAGGATCACCCTCGAAATCAAAGAAGATGTCGCCTGTGGAAGGCTCCGGTAGCCGCGACAAGCCAAATCCGGCAATTTGGGGCAGGTCTTCGTAAATCACAGCTCCCTGGGCCCGACCATCGACCTGGATTCGGGCCTGCTCGCGTATTTTTTCATAGCTTTGCGCCGCGCCGCGATCGGGCCGCCACGGTAAGGGCAAGGGAACGGCGGCCAGTGCCGCCATAGTTCTCAAGCCGCGCCTCTCGAGCTCGCCAGCTTGCGACTTGCTGATGCCGGCGACGAGGGACAAGTGATCGTCGGCCCTGCGACGCTCATCGCAGTGATTTCTCCATCGGCAAATGTCGCAATGCTCGATCGGCTCGGGATAGGCACCTTCCGTCGGGGACGCGATCGCGCGCTCGAGGCTGCCCCTTACATGCCGGTAGTAGGCCGCGTAGTCGGCTATCCGATATGGCTCGGGCTCGTATTGGGTTCCTGGCGTCACGACAAAGGCGGATGCGGGAGCGCTACCTTGCATCGACGATACCAAATCGGAGTAAAGCGAGATTTGAAGGACGGTATTGCCCTTCGTTTCGCGCGCGAGCTTGGTATCGGTGACTTCATAAGACCATGTACCCAAGTTACTCGGGGTCTCAACCCGACGCAGTACGTCCGCGCGTCCGCTCCATTGGCCAGATTGGAGCGCGCCCTGAACAATGACGGTATCGCCACGCACCATAGCCTGCGTGGTCGCCGCAACGGCGGCTGCATCAATGCCAACGCCATCAATCACCGTTACAGCGGCTCCGGCAGCCCTTAGATGTTCGATGAAGCCTCGCTCATGCAGCGCGCCACGCTCCGCAAGCGTTTCGAGGACCGGGTCCCAGGTCTTTGGCTTCGCGAGTTCGCCATGCGCAACCTTAAGATCAAGTTCGGTCAGATAACGGCAATTCAGATGCCCGACCAGATCGCTTGCGCTGAGTTGAACTGTCTCGCCTATTTGCTGCATGTGCTGATCTTGATGCTCCCCGGCGGACCCGTTGTCCTAAAAGCTGCGAGCGATTTCGGCTATCGCGTCGATTTCGGCAGTATTCTGCCGAATCCAAAGAGACCGCGCGAGCGGTGCAGGAACCTGATCCTTGTATTTGCCAGCCGCAATGTCCTTCACAAAACCTGATAGCCGTGCTCGATCGACCTCGCCTTCAGCCGCGAGAGCTTTCAATTTGGGCTGAGCTTGGGCCGCATTGGTCTGGGCAAGCGTGAGCCCTAAATCGTGGACCTGGGCCGGAAGGCCGGCCATTGCTGCAGCGGCGCCGAAGACGGCTGTCGTCTGCGAACCCCGCCAAAGAAACACGTGAAGGTCACGTTCTTCTTGCACAAAGGTCGTGGTTTCGAGTTTTAGAGTGCCAAACATCTCACGCCCCTCGGCCAGCAATTCTTGCCCCCGCTCATCGAGATAGGGCGGCAGATCGGACGACAGGTAGACTTGCCGCATTTCCGCCGCGAGACGATTGTGGAGACGTTCGCCGTCGGCACGTTCGAACCGTGGCACCACGCCACCGGGATGCGGCGCCACGAACAGCGTGTTGGTCTTCTCGTCGATGTCCTGGACGATCCAACGACGACCGGCAAAAACTACCAGGCCGTCCTTGTGGACTGGGTACGAGATGGGAAGGGTTCCCAATATCTTGCCGCCGACGGTGAGACGCCACTCTTCGGCCGATTCGAACACGGCGAAGAAGCTTCGGGATTGCACGGTCTGCTCGCCTTTTTCCGCCAGCATGATCAATCCGTCATCGGATTGCTCAATAAACTTGATCGCTTCAGATGCCAGATGGCGTAGAAGCTCGGCGAACTCGGATACAGTGACGTCCGCAAAGGGACCAGGACCGCACAATAGATCGTAAAGCGGCCGCGCCCTCATCCCGCCGCGCTCGGCAATGACTGAGAGAATCTGATGGATAAGCGTTGACGCGACCTCCGGCACTTGGCCAGCCGGTTCCACGAATTTTTGTAGTAAGAGCCGGATAACGGCCACGGAGCGAACCGTGTTCGGCCGCAACCGGTCGAGGATACCGGACTCGTTGTCGATGTGCGGTTCGCGCACATAGACCCGCAGGATTGATGGTGTTCCGCGACGACGTCCGGTTCGGCCGAGCCTTTGCCGCAGCGACGACAGCGAGCGCGGCGATCCGATTTGGGCTACCGACTTCACCGAGCCAATATCAACGCCGAGCTCGAGGGTCGATGTGCATATCGCGGTTGTCGGGAGATTACCGTCTTTCAGACGATCCTCAAGCTCTTCCCGCAACGTCTTGGAGAGGCTACCATGGTGCGGGAAAAATTCATCGGGTACCTTGGCCTTTTCCGATCGTCGGCGAAGCCTGTCGGCCGTCGACTCGACCGTGCGGCGCGAGCTACCGAAAACCAGGTTGTTCGAGCCGCGCAGAGTGCCAAAAAGGTGGTCGGCGATGTTATCAAGCGCGATCCTTCGCGGCACTTCTTCAGAGCCCGAACCACCCTCGGCATGATCGGGGTCATCCAGTTCTGGCGGCTCGACATAGCCGCGTATCTGTAGACGCAATTCAGGAGCGTCTGTTTTGGCTTCGAGGATTTCAACCGTGTCCTGTTTGCCGGGCCGAAGCCATCTTGCCGCCTGCGGCAGATCGCCGATGGTTGCCGATAGGCCCACGCGCCTGGCCGGTTTTGGCGCCATCGCATCGATGCGGCGCAAGAGGCTAGCCAAATGGAGACCACGCGGTCCTTGCAGAAACGAATGCAACTCGTCGATGACGATGAAGTCGGCCGTTGAAAGCAGCCGCCGCGCATCGCCGGCGCGCCTTGTGAGCATGGCTTCAATGGATTCCGGTGTAATCAGCGCAACCCCCTGTGGGTTCGAAATCGCGCGTTTCTTGGCGGACTGTGGCGCATCGCCGTGCCACTTGACGACCGGGATATCCATCTTGTCGCAAAGCTCGTCGAGGCGCTTGAACTGATCGTTGATGAGCGCTTTCAGCGGGCTGACATACAAAACGGAAAATCCCGCTTCGCTGCGGTCGGCAACCTGCGTGAGTATGGGCAGAAACGCGGCTTCTGTCTTTCCGGCTGCGGTGGTTGCAGCAATGAGAATGTCGCGATTGCCATCAATGATGGCGAGGATGGTGCGCGCCTGGATTTCACGAAGCTCATCCCAGCCCTGGTCGCGGATCCAGCGGCGGATGGTCGGATGGAGCTTATGATAAGCCCCTTCAAGAGAGTCGAAGGCTGGTGAGCTCATCGCCCTCCCCATTTGCACCCGCCTCGGCGGCATCGTCCGGTGTGTCGGGAACGATGGAGACCGTCTCAAGAAGGCCTTGCCACGTCGTGCCTGGATTTTGCTCGAGGATGGACAGCATGTTGACGAACGCCTTGACCGTCGAGCGGGGCGTACGGAAGTAGGACTCGCCGATCTTGCGGTTGCAATATATCATGAAAGCCGTTAGCGCCTCGTCAGGAACCAGGTGCTTGACAGGGTCACCACCGGCGAAGACCGTGCGGATATTGCCGAGTAGAACTAGAAGGTCCTCGGGCGTGAGATTTTGCAGCTGGATGACCGGCCCCGAGAAATCGACACGGCCCTGGCCGGCAAACACGTTTTCCGCCAGACGTGACTGGAGTGCCTCATAGCTGAATACGCCGCGGCGGGTATCAAGAAGGAACTCCGGCGTGCCGCACATCACGAAGCCGATCCCCGACGTCGTACCTTGCAGCGCATCATTCACGATATTGAGGATCTGCTCGTAGTTTTGTTTGCGCGCTTGCGCGTTCTGCAGTTTGTAGATGTTGGCCATCTCGTCGAACATAACCAAGAGACCCGCGTAGCCGGCCACTCGGACCAAGCAGGCAAGCGCCTTCAGCGATTCATAGACGGTCTCGTCATCGATGATGGTTCTAACGCCAAGATCCTTCCGCGCTTCCGTCTTGGTAGAATACTCTCCGCGGAGCCAGCGGATCGCGTTTTCTTTCAGTGGTCCGTTCGATTCCTCGCTGCCCCGCCAATAGGCCTTCAACACCGTAGCAAAGTCGTAGCCGCCCTGAAGGCCGGAGATGGGCTCCAACTTCTGGTCGATCACGGTTTCGACCGGAGCGCCTTTTTCGCTTGCTTCCTTCACAGCATCGGTAACTAGTCTCTCGATGACGCTCTGTAGGGCGCCGCCCTCGGGTTTGTTTCGGGTGGACATGTTGTTGACCGCCTCGGCATAGAGTGCGCGGCCTTGGCCTCCACTGGCATGAATGCGCCGGTTCGGTGACAAGTCAGCATGCATGGCGACGCACTTCTTCTCATGCGCGATCAAGCGGACCATACCAGCGAAGAATGTCTTGCCAGCACCATAAGCTCCGATGACGAAGCGAATCGCCGACCCACCGTCGGCGATGCGATCGAGGTCGCGCACCAACGCCGCCGTCTCGCCCACACGGCCGACCACGATATGTGGCAAGCCAAGGCGCGGCACCACGCCTGCGGACAGAGCCTGGATGATCGTATCCCTCTCCTTCGGACGGATGGTCTTGGTAGCCTTGGTCATGCCGCACTCTCTCTTATTTCGGCGATGCGGTCACGCATATGTGGAGCGACCGCGACTTCATCCCCATCCTCGATCAACGCTTCATCGAAGCGATCAAAGGACCAATCGTTGATCCGTTCAATAGCCCCATCGGGAAGCAAGCGCATTTCTCGCGCATGGCGATCAAATTCCGACCGGCTCATTGCCCCGCGCAGTTCAAGCAATTCGAGCAGTTCGGCATGGGGTCCGTCTAGTCCCTTCAAGGCGGCGACTTCCTCGACCCTGACGGGCGGCGGAGCCGGCGCTTCCTCTTCAAAAATCCCCGACAAGAGCGCGGAGACTTCGCTAGTCTCCCGCCGCGTGCGTGCGAGGCGAGCCGCGTCGAACTGAATTCCGCCGGTAGCGAGCGGGAGGGCCCGTGCGGGTACCGGCTCCTTCGGAATGGGAACGCCAGCGACGCGCTTTTCTTCGCTGATTGCGACGGGCTCGTCCGAACGGGCGGCCGCCGCCTGATGAAGGTCCTCATACGCGGCGTCTTTCGGCAATCCGAGCGACTTGTGCAACCGTTCCAGGAATTTGACTTCAGCGACATCAGGTGTTGGGTTGCCGCCAACAACCGCCAAGGCCGCGCCGGCAATCGCTCGACGCTCGGGTTCTCCCATTTCCGCGAGTTTGCGCATCACGCGTGCCCGCTTGGGAGGGCTGTTGAAGGTAGTCACGGCGAAGGCGATCAGACGCGCTTGTTCCACGCCAGACAAGTCTGAAGCCGCCCGGATACGGGCGATCGTCCGCTGCAGCTCTTCGAAGGACGCATCGCCGTCGGCCCCGGCGGCCAGAACGGCGACCTCGACCTGCGCCCGCATCGCCTTGAACGGAGCTCGCGAGGCATCGACCGGCCCGCCCGCGTGGGCCTTGAACACGAAAACCTGCTCGTCGGCACGCGGCACGCTGCTGCCGTATCGCCGGTCGGGCTCGATCGCAACATCGATCGAGTCAAGCGCGCGACCAAGATCATCCGCGGATGCCGCGGAGATCTTGCCATCCGACGCAACCTCGATTCCCGCCATCTCGAAGAGTATCTGGGCGGTCGTACTGCCGCGCCCTTGTTCGCCCATGATGGATACCAGCTGACGTCGGAAATCGCCGACCGCGGCGAGTCCCGGCGTCCGCTGAAGATCGTCCGGCAACATCGCCGCCGCTACCATTGAGTTTCGAAGGGTTGGCTTTCGGCCTACGAAACGGCTGAAGGCATCGAGCTCGTTCGTGCACTCGGCGACCAACGCCTGCAGCTTATCAAGAGGCTTGGAAAGCCCGGTCACATCCGGCCATTTTTGGTGCGGGCCATCGACTTCTACTTCAAATGCTGCGCTTGCCGCGCGATACCGCAGCGAAATCGTGGTCTTTGTTTTGACCGCAAGTCCTGCTGGAAAGCGCTTGGCGAAGCGGATGTTCCATAGCTGCACGAATTCATCGAAGCAGCGGAGCGCGGGCGTCCGGAGATACGTGTCCGCCGAGGCCAGGGCCCATCGCAACGCATCCTCGGCTGAAAGCGTCCGCGTGGCCGCGAGGTGCTCTCCAAGATGAAGGCGGGTCGCAAGATCCATTTCTGGGCCACCCGCCCGCTCCGGCGAAAGCCGCTGCAAGGGCAGCCGCGCGCCGTACCAGACGCAAGCCATTGCGACGAACGAGGTCGCGTAACCGCGAAATGAATTGTTGCTGCCGTAAATCGTGAGCAGTCGCTCGACTTCACGCACGAGCCGCGCCGCATCGTCACCTCTCTCAACGAATAGGCGATGCTCAAGCCCGTAGAAGAACACGAAGACATGGCCGATGCCGTAGTCAGGATTGCGCCGGCCGTCACGCATCCAATCCAGGAAGGCGCGCCGTGCGGCGGGCGACATGTCCGCATAGGAAGGCCAGTAGGACATCGAATGGCCTTCAATGTCGGCCTCAGCATTCGCGACCGGTAGCGTAGGATTGATCGCATATTGAACAATCGCTCGAACTGGCCCAGGTAAATAGCTACCCAGATAGAAGAGCCCGCTTGCAATCTCGACATCACCTACGCGCGCGCGTTCATCGAGAGAAATCCACTTCGCCGGTGGCGCCTGTTGCCGAGCCGAGCCGTTGCTTCGGATTGGCTGCCCTGTCGCACGTGGCGATCCGCCGTCATGCGCGGATACGGATCGAGATCTCTTGCGCGAGAGCAGATAGGCCAAAAGGATAATGCCGCCACACACGAGTGCAAACGCGCTGATCGCCACGGCGTTTTCGACGACGAATCGATAGACGGCCGATACAGCCGCTACCAGCAGTCCGAAAACGACCAGAAAAACCGTTCCGGCTGCTGAAGATGTGCCCCGTCGCCGCCCCATATTAAGAACCGTAACCCTTTGAAACAGCGCTCCCAATTGCGTCCTTTGGGTGATTTTCGCACGAGGCACAACCGGCGGCAAACCATTATTTCGGCTGAAAGACCGGCTGTTTGATTGATAGCCAGGAAAATTCGACCTTTCTCCTATGACCTCGCTTCGCCTATCGCGTCGGCAAACGACGCTTGGCTGTCCCTTCCGGGAATGCAACTAGTTTCGGTTGGACCGAGCAGTGTAGAGCTCCGCGACCTACAAATCTCGCGCTTAGCATTGCCTAGCCGCAGGCTCCAATCGACCCTATCGTGGCAAGGCAAGCGCTACCCTGAGAAGCCGGGCGGAGGTCGACACGCTGTTCTCGGCAACACCTGGCTCGGACCGGCGCTCCATTGCCGAGGACATGTTGATGGAATGGACACGCCTAGCCAGTAACGGCGAAGAATGGATCCTATCAGCATTTCATTCCTGCTATTCCAAGATGTACCGGCCACATGCGTCATGGGGCACTCGCATCTCGCAACTGTGCGCAGCCCGCATGACTTCGATCGCATTTATCGATCGCCTGTGACGACGTGCAAACATTGCGTGCCAAAGGGTACGGAAACACGGGCATGATCGAACCTGTCCTACAGCCGCCTTCTGTCCTACAGCGCTTGATGGCGACAGCGAAGATACTGTATCTCGATCAAAACAAATGGATTGAGCTGGCGCAGGGCCAAAAGTCTCCCACAGACTATCCCGCACAGCGCGAGGTTCTTGCCTTCTTGGTCGAGGAATCGAATGCGGGGCGGCTGGTCGTCCCTCTGACGGCAACAAACCTCTATGAAACGCACAAGGTCAACATCAAAGAACGGCGCGATCACCTTGCATGGGTTCAGTCCACCCTGAGCCAAGGCATGATTTTTCGCGGCCGATACAAGCGCCTTGAAGTTGAAATCATCGATCACGTTCGGTCGGGCAGCGGACTCGAGCCTCTGCCGCGTGAGCCGCATTGGTTTCTTTCAAACGTATTCTTCGAATGCACCGCTGAGATTGGAGACAAACGAATCCCTCAACCATCGGCGCGCGTTCTTGAAGTCATCCGGAGCAATCCACCTCGTTTCATGTTTGAATATCTGACGCAGCTTCCAGAGGATATTCGGACTAGCGCCGTATCAAAGTTTTCTGAAGGTTCGGAAAAGCTGCGCGAGGCGATTGAGGAAAAGCGCGCGCGGGATGCGAGCGAGCCTCTCTCCGTGCGCCGCCGGCTCGCTGGCGCTCGCTTGATGATAAACGAGCTTGATCTCGTTCTTTCATTCGTCCGTATGGCTGGCCTGCCCGATTTAGACGAGAACGTCGTTCTACAGCAATTTGCGCGCAGTATTATCAACGGGTGTCCCACCTTTTTCATCGAACGTGAGATTGGGCTGCGCATCGAAGCGCAGGACCGCCCCATCGAAGAGAACGACCTCCGCGACATGCAGACGTTCTGTGCCGTCGTTGCGTATGCGGACGTCATCGTGGCGGAGAACATGTTCTCAAATTTGACCGTGCAGGCCGGACTTCACAAGAGGTACGGAACGCGCGTTCTTACGAAGCTGGCCGAGCTTCCCGACGTCTTGCGAGGCATGTGATCCAGCGTCATCGCCAGACCAGTGCAACCCCACCAAAGGCGGGAAAGGCGGGCAGCGGGCTGGAAGACAGGGCTCCGATTGAATTGTGGCTGCACTCGCGACGCCGGCGAGCCCGCGCAGCTTGAGCGGGTTCCCGTTAAAGCCTTTCAGTTTGATATGTTTACGGATCATTTTTCATCTTTCTGATCCGTTTACGTATCATATTGACAGCCTGACTTGATATGTTTACGGATCATTTCTTGCCAAATGATCCGAAAACGTACCATGTCCTTAACTCCCGATCCCCTGCTCAAAGACCTCGGTCTGCGCTTTCGGAAGGCGCGCCGGGCTGCCGGCCTGTCGCAGGAGCAAATCGCCCTTCGAGCGAATATCAGCAGACCCCGATATCGAGACATTGAGACAGGCGCGGCGGCCGCCCGTGCAACGACGCTGGTCAACGTCGCCCGCGCCCTGGGGATGGAAATGATGCTGATTCCGCAAGCGATGGTCCCCGCGGTCCAATCAATGTTGCAGCCCGCGGACGACGACGACCATCCCGCGTTCACGTCGGATGTCGAACCGGAGGAAGGACAATGACTCCGACAACAACCCTCGCGGCTGAGCGCATTCAGTCGCTCGACATCTCGTTGAATGATCTGCCCGTCGGCACACTCGTCCGGACGCCAGGCGACTACAACGCATTTAACCTCTTGCCCGCCTACCGGAGCCTGACCAACCCGCCGATCTTCAGCCTATCGCTTCGCTCCGCCGATGGCACCTTCCGCAGGGACCCTAAGCCCATACGCGGCGCGCTTCCGCCGTTCTTCGCGAACCTGCTGCCCGAGGAAAAGCTGCGCGAGGCAATGGAAAAACACCACGCGGTGTCAGTGAGACCGGGCAACGATTTCGATTTGCTCGCAGCATTAGGGACAAACCTTCCTGGAGCGGTACGCGCTCTGCCAAGCGACGGCATCCCCATCCCAACTGGCCCGGATGCGGAGGGCAACAAGAAGGCCCGTTTCTCACTCGCTGGTGTTCAGATGAAGCTTTCCGTTATGAAAAATACAGGAAAGGAAGGTGGAATCACGCTCGCTGTAGACGACGAGCAAGGGCAGTACATCGCGAAATTTCCTTCACTCACTCATATCGGGCTCTCGGAGAACGAATTCGCAATCCTCACCTTGGCGGAAGCGCTGGGGATGGAAGTGCCGGCCCGCGAACTGGTTGAGAAAACGGAGTTCGCCGGCATTCCGGAAGAGTTCAATACCATGTCTACCGGCAAGGTGCTGCTTGTCCGCCGCTTCGACCGCGGCGCGGACGGGGCGCGCGTGCACATGGAGGACTTCGCGCAGGTCTTCGGCCGCTATCCGTCTGAGAAATACATCGGCGCCGCGTATCACAACATCGCGGGAGCGCTGACCAGCGGCGTCTCCTACGACGCGGCGATCGAGTTCGTGCGGCGCCTTGCATTCACCGCGATCACCGGCAACGGCGACATGCATCTCAAGAATTGGTCGCTACTATATCCCGGAGACGGGCGGACGCCGACGCTGTCTCCTGTTTACGACGTGCTTTCTACAATTCCCTACATCCCGAAAGACGGCCTGGCCCTTAGTCTCGCCGGCGAAAAGTCGTTCAAAGCGCTGACGCCCGAGCGCTGGCGAAATTTCGCAAATCGGAGCCGTCTCCCTGAAGGGGCCGTGGTGACCGCAGTAGCCGAGACCGCCGCGGCGGTGCGCGACAAGTGGCCGGTCCTCGCGGAGCGCGATGTGGTCCCACCCCAGGTGCTCCAGCGGATCGACGCACATATCGATGAGATGGCAAACGTTCTCGATCCTTAGGAACAAGATCACGATCGTCACGATTGCCCGCGATCACGCTCCTATCCTTTGAATCATCGGCTTTTTCTGGCTTGCCGCGTTAGGTCGGTAGCGGAGAACGGCCTTCAACCGGTCTCCGACGCGGTTCCTTTCGAAGATCTCTTCGCAATCATGCATCGGCGTTCGATTACCGCCGCGCCGGACGGCGTCGAATCTAAGCGCTGGTCGCGACGACCTGCCTTTTTGAGAGGGGTCTATTCAGGTCCCGCGACATCAATTACGAACGCCACCAGCCTGTGACGCTTCTCAGGTGCGATCATCTCGTTAAGGCAGCGTTCAAGCTCGTGTGCTGTTTGGGGATCAGCGCGGCTGCCGGTAGGCTTCCGGAGTGCTGTGGGTAGGAGCATTGCAGACCCTTCTCGGCGCCTTTGATCATTTCAGCAAGCAAATCGACGAGACGGTGAACTGGCTGAACGAGGAGGTCGGATCCTGATCCTCAAAAACGGTAAGGTTCGGGAAAAACCTATTCGTTAATAAGAAATTAACAGCTTTTCCGGAACCCCACCCTTGTATAATTCAGGAGTGGCGAACGCGATTCGCCGAAACCAGCAACTTGGGTGGCTACAACAAGAACAAAATGAGTCTTCTGGGTTCGTTCTCATAGGGGCGTTTATGACCAACGGCGACCGTAAGTCGCGTGGCGTAAAGGGTTCTTTGGTTGAATTACCCTGGCGACCGTTCAAGGAACGGCCATCAGGGCTCTGGATCGACGAGACGGCGGCGCGGATCAAAGAGACCGCCCAGCCGGAGCTTATCGAGTCCTTGTACCGAAACCGCATCCCTAAAGATGCGAGGTTCCGGGTATTGCGGCATCTCATAACCGTCAACGGCACCAAGAGGCCGGAGGGCGACTCCTGCCCCTGTCCTATGTGTACCCCCAACCGGTTTCTCACCGGCTCTCTGGTCTGGTTTCCAGAACTCCAGTTCTGCGCCTTCATCGGCAACTGCTGCGCCAATGACGACGTGCTGGCCGAGGCCGAGAAGGAGCGGAAGTGGCGGGAGCGGCGAGACAGCGAGGAGGATTACCTGCTGGCGGCACTGCCCCTGGTCAGCCCGAAGCTCGCCGTTGCCGAGAGCCTGAAGCCGGTCACGCTGGAGGCACTGCGGGCTTACCGGAAATTCCGGAACACCCTGCCCCAGGTCCACGAGCAGCTTCGTCGCATCAAGCATCAACACGGCGGGCACCTCACCCTTACCGAAATCATCCGGGACGAGTTGCAGGAGAACGAAGATTATTTCGGACCAACCGGCATGAAGGGGCGTGGCAAGGACGGTATCGAGACGCGCGACCATACGTTCGGTTTGCTGAGCGGCCAAATCGCCGTCATCAAGGACTTTAATCCGCCCAAGGAGCTGGACCACATCATCCGGCTGCTCACTTCGGTGGCTGCCGACAGTTATGGTCAAGAACCCTTGGACTTCATCTGCGACATGAACGAGAAGCAGCGTCACGCCGCCGTCGTCATTCTCAGGGACGCCGAGGACAGCATCGCCAAGCTGCGGGCTCGACTGAAGGGCTTGGCTTCGTTCTACACGCGCGAGAACGCGGAGTGCTTGAACAAGTTCTACACCCACCAGCTCAACAGCCTGTACTTCAGGGTGGAGCTGACCAGCGTCCGCGGCCAGCCGACAATGCGGTTCAAGCGGGGTAACGGGGTTTACGACCTCATCCGGGGATCTTGGGCGACCAAGCTGGACTTCGACTGGCCGACGATCGACCCTGAAAAGTAAAGGCCCCGGGGTTACCGGGGCCTCGTAAATGGTGGGGCGGCATCTTTCAGCTAAGCAATCTTCATTCACAAGTGGAAGCTGGCGCGGACACGCTCAACCTTTTAAAGGGTCCCCAGTGCCGTGAGTGTGACTAACCTTTTTAGGATGCCTGCGCGCATCTTTTGAGGGACGAGAGTGGGCATCTTTTTGGCGGGCTTTTTCATCGTTTGATACTCCGGCTGGGCCTAGGTTTAGAGATACTTTGACTTTCGCGGAGATCCCTCGGTGAGCGTTCCACGCCACTTCGGCATCTATGTGAACTACGAGCACCATCACTGAACTCGGAATTCACCTTGATTATACCGCACCCCGCGCGACTGCGGCAACCAGCCGGTTACACGGATTTATCCGACGCCCGTCCGCTGCGCGGACCTTAGACCCCACGCCGCCCGCCCGAAGCTTTCGCGAATTCCGAGTGTCTCCAGCATCAAATCCAATCTCGCACTGAATAAATCTCGCACAAAACAGCGCTCCCCATCGAGGCGACGCGCCACCTTCAGATCAGACCTTGCCAAACCGTTTTAATTTTTCGCGCTCAAACGCTGATGTTCTCTAAGTACTGGATTTGAATGGCGCGCCCGAAGAGATTCGAACTCCTGACCCCCAGATTCGTAGTCTGTTTCTTCCGTCCTGAGACAATTGCTTACTTGGTGTCGAACGATTTGCACGGCCTTCGGCCCTTCGAACGACTTATGCCGGCTGATCATCGCAAAGCGGGAATTAGTTCTTTAAGCAGCGAGACACTCCCGTTCTTCGATACCTGTGTCAACCTCGCCAACGGCATTGCGCAGGAAGCGGGCAAGCGCCGCCTTCCGGGAGTCGCGGTCAAGAGCGTAAGCGGTCTGTTTGAATTCGACACCGTCGAGTAGACCCTGGATATAGCCCGAGATCGTATCCGCAGCCATAATGAGCGCGGTATCGAGCGAGTGGATGTATTTGCTTGTGACCGACCCCTTGGCGTGACCGACAAGGGCCGCGATCGTGACCTCGGTGAACCCGAGGTCGTTTGCGATACTCGCGAAGCTGTGCCTCAATACGTGCGGCGTGATATCTGCGAGTAGCGTATCGCGGAAGATTTTCTCCCAATGATTGGGGAAACTGCCGAACGCATTATCGTCGGCCTGACCTTGGAAGACGTAAGTGCCTTCTTCTGCCGTCCATCGGCTTTCTAGATATTCCACTACAGGCAACCCAATAGGCCGGGTCGAGGCACCCTCCTTACTATCGACCAGACGCAGGCAGCTTGCCTCCATATCAGCCTCGATCCACTGCAGCGTAATCATTTCCGAACGGCGGCATCCGGTCAGAGCAATCTGGCGAATGATATCGGCCGTCATTTGGTACCTCTCGTCCTCGGCCGCCTTACGCAAGATTCCTCCCAGAGTGCGATATTCAGCTTCCGTCAGGCGGCGATTGCGGACATTGTCCTTTGGTTTTCGAAGGCCGTGCACCGGATTTGTTTCGATGATCCCAGCCTCAACAGCATAGGTGAGGATACCTCCTAGCAGGCCGACAGTTCGCGTGGCCGTGCCTGCGCCGCCCCGTACGATTGCCTTACCTCGGAGCTTCTTGGTCTTGACCGACGTGCGGGTCTTCCCCGCCATGATGTCCTTTAGGACCTTGTTGATGTCGGCTTTCACAAGGTCTTTCACTCGCCGGCTGCCGATCAGCGGGATGATGTGACGTTGGATGCGGCCTGTATCCGTTACGATGGTGGTGGCCTTCTTGGGGCGCCCTCCCTTGCCGAGAATGAGGCCGGCTTCGAGGTCGCGAAGATACAGCTCGCATAATTCCTTGACAGTGATCGCCTGTTGATCGAGCTGGCGTTCCTCGGCGGGATTTTCCCCCTGGGCAACCCTACCCAACTGGGCCTTCGCCTCCTGCCGTGCTGTCTCAGGAGTCCAGACTCCGTGGAGCCCAATTGTGTAGCGACGCGAACGGCCGGCAGTTCGATATTGGATGACGTAGCTCCGCTTGCCGGAGGCAAATACGCGAAGACCGAAGCCCGGCAATTCGTCGTCCCAAAGGACGTAGTCCTTCTGACGGATATCAGCGGCATCGACGACCCGTTTGGTGAGCTTAGGCACGGCGCTTCTCCGATTTGGCCTCGATTTCTCGCGTAAGCACCACGTAAGCGGGCGGGCGGAAATCGGAGCGAAAATTTGGATAGGAGCGTCGCTCGTCCATTGCGAAATATGTAGTGGTTTCAGATTGATGGCGAACCATAGCGTGCCCTATCGCGTATTTAGGATGGGCAGCCTATATTGCTCCGAAGGCAAAGGTCACACGTTCGAATCGTGTCGGGTGCGCCATCACGATCAGACTCACCCGTAAACACTGATAACGTCCCGACCTAGCGCTTCGGCTTTGGCACCATCATCCTGCCCTGCGAAGCAAAGCCACCCCACTTGGAGGACCAGGCGACTTCCGATTCGGAGGGCCTCTCGGCGTCGCTCTCACCTCGGGTGCCCTGCAGCGCGAACAGGGCGCCCTGGGGATCGACGCATCGCGCGATCCAGCAACCGTCGGACAATTCGATAGGACCCTGCAGCATCCGGCCGCCGCCGCTGTTGACGCGCCTGGCCGCCGCGCCGATGTCGTCGACATTGAAGTAATAGAGCCAGCACGGCTGTGGCACGCTAGGAAGCTTGGTGAGCATGCCGCCGATCGTCTGTCCGGCCGACGAGAACAATTGATAGAACTCTGCCGGACCGGTCTCAGTGGAGTCCTTCTGCCAGCCGAAAATCTCACGATAGAAATCGAAGACCTTGTTGCGGTCCTGCGCCAGCAACTCATGCCAGCCCACGCGCCCCAGTTCCTCCAGCCCGCCGGATTGTGGGCCGTATGTCAGTCCGTCGACCAGTGCAAAGGTGGCCTTTTGCGGATCGGCAACCACCGAGACGCGGCCGATATTGCTGTCCGTCGGCGGCAGCAGGACCGCGCCGCCGCGACGCCCGATCTGCAAGGCCGTCGCATCGATGTCATCGACGCCGACGTAGCCGAGCCATCGTGGCGTTGCCCCCAATCGCCGGCCTTCTTCCGGAAGCTCCATGAGCCCACCTACCGGAACCTCGCCCGCATCAAGCACCGTGTACGCCAGCTCCGGGGTCGACGCATCCTTCGCACCCCAGCCGACGACCTTGCCATAGAAGGCGCTTGCCGCCTCGACGTCCGTGGTCAGGAGCTCGTACCAGGCAAAGCGTGCGGGTTGATCGACCAAGCAATTCTCCGTTCAGGCCCGGCGACGATTGCGCACTGCACCAGGCTGCGCGCGCTGCGATCCGCGCGACGGCAATGGACCGTCGCTACATTGGACGAAAATGTGGCGAACACGTTCATGAAGATGAATGCAATCTGACGGTGCGTTGCATTTTCGTGTACGCATGAATCTTGCCTGCCTCGCTTGGTCAGCGTAGGATCACGCCCACCAAGATCCTTCTTGTAACAGGTTGGAGGATGCGACCATGCCGCGGGTGAAGCAAGCGTCGAAAAAGAAGCGAGTAACCAGAAGCGCAGTGCCGGCGTTGGGTGCCGCAGGCTTAACTTTTTCGGTAGCAGGAAGCGCATACGCGGCGGCCGTACCGACCGGTGACGTTCAGCAGGGAAAGAGCTTCGTCCCTGGCATGATGATCACGCTCGGCGAAGAAGAGCTTTCCGACGTCAGCCTCGCTACCTTCCAGCTTTTCGACGAAGAAGAATTCGGCAGCGGCGTGCAGCTGGCCCAGCGCGGATGCGGCAGATGCGGTGGCTGCCGCGGATGCGCAGCCCGGGGATGCGGTGGCTTCCACGGATGCGGCGGCTGTCGCGGCTGCGCGGGCTGCAGAGCCTGCCGATGCGGGGTCGGCTGTGGCGGCTGTGGTGGTGGCTGCGGCGTTGGTTGGATAGGGGTAGGCGTGCCCGGCATAGGCGTAGGCATCGGATGTACGGGTTGCTGTGCATCCTGGGGCCGGTGCCGCTGGTGCTAGGCGGCCAGGTCGCCTGATCTGGTGTCGACCGCCACGCTTTCAACGGCCGGACTCGCAATCGAGCCCGGCCATTGTTTTGGCTGTGGCGTTGGCCTGCAGGCGTGGCCGGCTTGCCGGTGACAAGCAGGTGTGTTCCACTCCGTTGAACAGTTTTGGTCGGCGAGGGCGCGCAAGTCCCGCGGGAGAACGGCTCGCCGTGCTCTGGCGATCTGCAATGACAGGCAAGAAGATCCGCGTGCTGACCCGATGACAGCCAATCGCAAGAGCCGCATCTCGAGCAAGCCCCGCAAGGAAGTCCTGCGATTCGCGCCGAACTTCACCGCCTATGTACTTCCTTCCGATGTTGTCTGCCTCTATTCCGAGAACCGAAAATTCTTCCTGCATGGCGAGCTGTATTGTGCGGTGGCCACCGCGATCGGAAAAAACGGAAAGTCAGCGCCGGAGATCGTTCGCCAGCTTTCGAAGACCTTTCCGGCCGACAAGATCGAGGAAGCGATCAAGCGGTTGCTGGAGCGCCGTTACGTCGTTGCGGGAGCGTCGAAAGCGTTCGATGGCGCCGTCGCCGGGTATTGGGCCAGTCTCGGCCTGCCTCTCGACGTCGCGGAACAGAATCTCCGCGATTGCCCCGTGCGGGTCGAAGCGATCGACGTCAAAGGCGCCAACGCGCTTGCCGCAGCCTTGAGCAAACTCGGCGTTCAGATCGCCAAGCGTTCGCCAAAACTCACGATCACGCTGGTGAACGACTATCTCGACCGGCGGCTGGCCGAGATGAACAGGGAGCGCGTGGCCGACAAGACGCCGTGGCTGCTGGTGCAGCCGTCCGGCGTGTTTCCGCTGGTGGGGCCCGTGTTCAAGCCGGGCGAGAGCGCGTGCTGGAACTGTCTGTTCGACCGCATGATCCGCAACCGGGAGATCAAGGGGTTTCTCGACCGCGGACAGGCGCAGGCCGTTGCCGTGTCACCCCTGGTCAACGAGAGCGTCGGACAGAGCGCAATTCACTTCGCCGCCGTCGAAATCGCGAAAGCAATTGCTTCGGGCTTTCGCACCGATATACGCGATCACATTGCGAGCCTCGATCTGACAGGCGCGGCGGTCACCAAGCACTTTGTTGCGCGGCGGCCGCAATGCCACACCTGCGGCAGCAAGAAACTGCAGAGCCCACGCCGTGCAGCGAAGCCGATCGAAATCGCGGAAGGCAGCAAGCTCATCATGACCAGCGGTGGATATCGCACCGTGACTTCCGGGGCCACCGTGGCGCGCTTCCGCAAGCATGTGAGCCCGCTGACCGGCGTGGTGACGCGGCTCGAGCGGATCGAGGTCGATCTGCCGATGAACACCAATTTCTTCGCCCATCACAATTTCTCCGCGCCGGCCCAAAGCGTCGATCAGCTCCGGTCCGGACTGAGCGGCGGCAGCTTCGGCAAGGGCTCGACCGCCGAGCAGGGCGAGGCCAGCGCGCTGATGGAGTCGATCGAACGCTATTCGGGGATTTTCCAGGGTGACGAAATCAGGACCGCGCGACGCTTTACCGATTTTGATTCCGGCGAAGCCATTCACCCCAACGACGTCCAGCTTTTCAGCGATGCTCAGTTTCAAAGCAGGCTGATCGAATCGCCGGACGACTCACATCCGGTTCCCGAGCCGTTCGATCCCTCGACCAAGACCGAGTGGTCGCCGGTCTGGTCGCTGCGCGACAGGCGCTTCAAACATCTTCCGACCGGCCTGCTCTACTTCTTCTATGGCGGTTTCCATACCGACTCCAACGGCTGCGCGGCCGGCAACACCCGCGAGGAAGCCATCGTTCAGGGCTTCCTCGAACTGGTCGAGCGCGATGCCTACGCCATCTGGTGGTACAACCGGCTGCAGCGTGCCGAGCTCGACCTCAGTCAGTTCGACGATTCCTACATCCGGGATCTGCAAACGCAATTTGCGGATGCCGGGAGACGGCTGTGGGTGCTCGACGTCACCAGCGATCTCGGGATACCCACCTACGTGTCGGTCATGCACTGGATGCAGAACGGCCACGAGAACATCGAGTTCGGTTCCGGCGCGCACTTCGATCGCCGCATCGCCCTGCTGCGTTCGCTCACCGAGCTGACCCAGTTCATGTCGATCGGCATGATGGGCGGCGGCAGCGGCGAGAAGCCATCGCTCGACGGTATCAATCCGTTGCGCCTGGAAGATCATCCGTTCCTGATCCCGAGCGACAATCCGGTCGTCCCGCCGGCGCCCGGCATCGAGGTCCACGACAACACCCGCGATCAGGTGAATGCCTGTGTCGAGATCGCTACCCGGGCGGGTTACGATTTCCTCGTGCTCGACCAGACACGGCCCGACGTGCAGGTGCCCGTCGCGCGCGTGCTCGTTCCGGGCCTGCGGCATTTCTATCGCCGCTTTGCCCCGGGCCGGCTTTACGATGTTCCCGTGAAGCTCGGACTATTGGATCGCCCGCGGCCGGAAAGCGAACTCACGCCGTTCCTGCCGCATACCTGAAAGGCTGGCCGTGCGCGCTCCCCGGAAACGGCCGGCCAGGAAGATTGCGCCAGTCATCGCCGCCCGATTGAACGGCCATTTGTCCCTGCAGGTGCAAGCGGACGGAAGCATCGCCGCCTTCGTGAACGGCTATTCCGTCAATCTCGGACAATTGAGCAGGGCTGCGATCGATCGCGCGCGCAATCTGGCCGACGGCCTGCCGCTCGCGTCCTTTGCCGGCAAGAGCGCCATCGCGAGGGAGGTCGATGTCCTTGTACATCGGCTGGCGCGGCACGGGCTTCTCGAATATCGCCTGTTCTCGCCGCGCGACGGGCAGGACCTCGTGGTCATCGAGCCGCAGATCGCTGAATACTGGCCGCAACGCGCAAAACTCGGCGAGGGCGACACCGTCGTGCTGTCGCGTTTCTCCTATCTGCACCGGCGCGGCAACGAGATGGTGCTGGAATCGCCGCGCGCCGCCGCGCTGTTTCGCATCGGCGATCCCCTCATTGCCGCCATGCTTGCTGCACTGTCGCAGCCTCAAAAGATCAGCAGGCTTCGCCGCGGCGCAGCCGGCTTCCACCTCGAGCTGCTCGAACTGCTGCTGGAGTGCCAGTTCCTGCTCAAGCTCGACGCGAAGAGCGGCGACGGCCTCCGGGAGAATGAGGGCGATGGCAATCTGGTCCTCTGGGATTTCCATGATCTCGTGTTTCACACCCGGAGCACGGAGGGCCGCCAGACCAATCCGGTTGGCAGTACGTTTGCCTATGCGAACGCCCTTCCGTCGCTGCCAGCGGTGCGTCCGCGATGGCCCGGCAAGAAGATTGACCTTCGCGATCTGTCGGCCTCGGAGCCAACCTCGTACTTCGCAACGCTGCTGCGCGAACGCCATTCGGTCCGGGATTTCGACGACGCGCATCCGATCACGCTCGCCGAACTGGCGCAATTCCTCAACAGCGCTGCGCGGGTGCTGTCGGAATGGGAGAGCGACGCGAATTCCCAAAGCGGCTCTGGTATTACCTACAGCACAAGGCCCTATCCTTCGGCGGGCAGCGCCTACGAGCTGGAACTGTATCTGGCGGTTTCCAACTGCGAGGGACTTGCACGCGGATTTTACCACTATGAGGCGGGCGGCCATGCGCTGGTCGCGATCGACGCCTCCGCACAGCAACTACAGGCGCTTTCGGCGGCGGCCGAGTTTGCGATGGACGCGTCGGGCCCGCCGCAGGTGCTGATCACGATCGCCGCGCGCTTTGGGCGGATCTCCTGGAAATACAGCTCGATCGCCTACGCGCTGATCCTCAAGGACGTCGGCTGCATGATCCAGACCTTTTACCTCGCGGCGACCGATATGGGCCTTGGCGGTTGCGCCATCGGCACCGGAAACATCGACCTGTTTGCAAAAATGACCGGGCTCGAATTCCATGTCGAGGGCCCGGTCGGCCAATTCGCGCTTGGGCGCGGCAAGCGAAAGGCGACCCCGGGCTAGCGCAAGAGGCCCAGGCACGATAAGGGGACGCCGGAGAAACGCGCTTGAAATGAAAACGCCGCGGCGACACAATGGCGCCATCCTTCATCAAACGTGACGCGCCGATCCCCGTACCCTGCGGACGGCGTGGCGCGGCAAAAGTGAGCAACAATGGCTGAAGCCGATCTCGACGCCGTCATCCGGCAAATTGCAAGAGCGCAAAACAAGAGCCTGATGGCCGCCGTCAAGAAACGGCGCGACCAGATCATGGCCCGCGCAGCCAAGGCCAAGGACAAGGATGCAAAAGATCAGCTGAAACATCTCGCGAAAAGCGCGATGTTGCACGGCGCTGCTGCGGCGAAGCGGCTGCAGAACTCGGCGGAAAACACCGCCGACAGCTACGCACGGGCGATCAAGTACGCCGCGGCGGAGTGGAAGCCGGCACCGGCAAAGAAGCCCGCGAAAAAGCCTGCTGGGAAAGACGCGTGACGCCGCCATTCCGCCGAGCGGCGATACTCAGGCCGGCTTTTGGGAACGGTAGATTCCGCGCTCGAACAGACGGTAAACATTCAGGGCCCGCCGGTCGGCGAACGGCAGGATCTGCATCATGATCACGCCTGCGATCCGCGAGGCGGGGTCGATCCAATAGTAGGTGTTGTAGAGCCCGGCCCAGGTCTGGCTGCCGGCCCTGCGGCCATCAGGCACTGAATCGATGTTGATCATGTCGCCAAGTCCCCAGCGCAGGCGGACGCCCGGGAAGAAGTCGACGTCGCCGGACAATGCCGGATTGGTCGTCTTGAGAATTCCCGCGTCGAGGTTACCGATCTGGTTGGTGGACATCAGTGCCACCGTCTGCGGCCGAAGGATGCTTTTCCCGCCAACCCCTCCGCCATTCAGCAGCGCCTGAAGCAGCGTCAGATAATCAGGCGCGGTGGAATAGATGCCTCCGCCTCCCGAAAACATCTTTGGGGCAGCGCGCTTTACCAATGGCTGCGGTGCGAGCGCTCCATCCGCCTTGCGCAGGTGCAGACTTGCCCGGCGCGCGTGCTGCGCCTCCGAGAGCGTAAAGGATGTGTCGTTCATTCCAAGCGGGCCAAGGATGTGGTCGCGGAAATAACGATCCAGATTTTGCCCGCTGATGACCTCGACCAACCGACCGACGCGGTCGAGGCTGCCGCCATAGGCCCATCTGGCTTCAGGTTCGAACATCAGGGGCGCGCGGGGCAGCGCCGGATTGCTGCGGGCGGCCTTGCCGTAGCGAATGACATTGGTGTCCCAAAGCTGATAGCTGAACCCGGACGTGTGGGTGAGCAGATGGCGCAGCGTGATCGGCTTGCGCGCGGCACGCAGTTGCGGCGTCCCCCGCGTATCGAAACCGTCGAGAACCTGGGGCGATGCAAGCTCCGGATCGAACCTTGCCGCCGGCTCGTCCAGTTTGATCCTGCCCCGTTCGACCAGTTGCAGGGCTGCGACTGACGTCAGCAGCTTGGTCATCGATGCGATACTGAAGACCGTATCCGCCGACATCGTTGCGCGCGCACCGTTGCTTCGTACGCCGAATGCGCCATGGTAGATGACGGAACGCTCGGTCGCGGCCATGGCGACGAGACCCGGCACATCGGCCGCATCAACCGCGGCCTGCAAGGAGGCTTCCATCTGGTCGTTGCGGAACGGCAGGCGGGGCGGCGCGGCAAGGCTCGGCGCGCCCGGGATCAGGCCGGCGGCTGCGGCGGCTGCCGTTGTCAACAATGCGTCGCGCCGACTGAACCGCATCGTCATCGCGCTTCTCCGGCGGCCTTGCGAAACCTAGCCGCGACGAACGGACAGCATGCCCTTCAGTTTCTCTACCGCACTGTCGGGCGTGGCACGATCGATCGCGCACCACATGAGATTAACAGTTCCCGGGGCCTGCATTGCAAGTGAATTGGAAACACGTTAAACGTGTGCTGATTTTTCATGCTTTGCCGTTTCTGCAAATTGATACAACCCGGACAGGAGACGAGATGGTTGCTGTGCCCGTTTTGATTACGGCTTCAGATTCACCTCAAGTCATCGTCGGCGCGCGGTCTCTTGCCATGCAAGCTAGACCGCCCAGGGGGACGCCACCGCCCGCGCGAGACATTGCCGAAGGCCTGCAAAGACAAATCGGATTGAGGACCTTGCGCCTTGATACCAACTACGCACCAGTGCCCACGTCAGGTAAAGCCGCGGCGCAGATAATGGCGACGGCACCCCGTTCAAATACGATCGGGCCGACGGCATTTGTACTACGCGGAACTATCGATGATTCGGAGATTGGCAGTGCAGAGAACGTCGTGGACGCGAACGGTAATGCCCTGATCTTCGTCGATCCACGGATCGGCCTCTCTCAAACAACGTGTGGCGGAGATCCGCCGGTTGGCGACACGATTGAAGTACGGAAACTGCTTGGCGTCGGCCGACTGCGCAATCTCGGCATGGACGGCAGCAGGACGGCAATAGCGATCGTCGATAACGGCATCAATTTGGATGCACTGCGATCTAAAGGGCTGCATCCGACATTAGATGCGCCAGCCAGTTGGTCACCTCGGGTAGGCATATTACCGGGGACCGCACCTTTAGACCATGGCACGATGTGCGCTTACGACGCGCTGATCGCGGCGCCGGAAGCCACTTTGCTTGACTATTCCGTTCTTCAAAGCACGCGAACGGGCGGTTCGGCGATGAGCGGCCTGCTGAGCGATGCCATCGTCGCTTACGGAAAGCTTCTAATGCTTATGGGTCTGTCCCAGGAAGAGAGACATTTCCATTCGCTCGTTGTCAATAACAGCTGGGGTATGTTCAGCTGGTCCTGGGATTTCCCACCTGGACACTCCGGTCGCTACGGCGACAATCCGAATCATCCATTCAATCGCCAGGTTGGGACCTTGTCGGCCAAAGGCGCAGACATCCTGTTCGCTGCCGGGAATTGCGGTCCAACCTGTCCAGACGGGCGGTGTGACAATCCCCTCATTTCGCCAACAATCAGCGGGGCGAACTCTCATCCCGACGTAATCACAGTCGCCGGGGTCGACACGAACCGCCAGCTGGTCGGCTATTCCTCACACGGCCCTGGAGCGCTCCACAACGACAAGCCAGACATCGCCTGCTACACGCACTTCCTCGGCTCCGAGGCCTTTGGGACGGGAACACCGGATTCGGGAACGTCCGCGGCCTGTCCGCTACTGGCTGGGGTAGTTGCGGCACTCCGCTCGAAATATGCGTTCGATCCGACGCTCCCCCAGCGAAGTACTGGAAATGTTAAGCGATTCGTACTAGATTGTGCGGTGCAACCCACAGGACCTCGTGGCTGGAGGAACGACCTTGGCGAGGGGATCGTTGATACCAGTGGCTTCAACATGGCGGCCGCTATTGCTTAGTGCGATACTGCTCATGGGTGCAGCCGGACACGGATTGACAAAAGAGAGATCCCGCATGGCAGACAACATTTACATCGTGCACAAGGATAAGGGAGTCCCATCCCTGCACGAAGCGGCGGTTCAGTTGCAGGTGCCGGTTGAGAAATTGGATCGCGAGTTTGGGGTTCAGCCTATTGATCCGCGGTCGGGCGATTACGCCGTCATGAAGCGAGAGGATACGGAGCCGCATAACGCGTCTTCTCGCGGTCCCTTCTCGAATCCTCGAATCGATACGTTCGGACCACCACAGTAACGCTGTTCGCGCTCTGCCTTCCTTGAGCAGAAGTCCTCAAGGCATCGACGGCTCCGACTCAACGCCAAGCATCTTCTTCAGTTTCTCTACCGCACTGTCCGGCGTGGTGAAGCACCGGCCGCCCGGTCGCTTCCGCGACCTGTTCCGCTGCAGGCGCCATGCTGTATTGCGCGAGCGCGATCAGGTCGCAGTCGCATAAGGCCTTCGACGCCTCGACGACCAGCCGGTCATGCGTCGCGCGGTCGCCGCGGTCGAGCGCGGCCAGCGCCCCCTCCGCCAGTTTTGGAACGATCTCGACGGAGGAAGGAAACTCCGGCGGCATCGAGACCAGCGTCGGCGGGAATGTCGACAGCAAGCCGATCCTTTGGCCGCGTGCCACCGCCAGTTCGATCATGGCTTCGTTGGGCTTGAGCACCGGCATCGGCGCGTGCGCGCGGGCAACCGCTTCGATGCATTGGCCGAACGCCGAACACGTGAACAGGATCGCATCCGAACCGGTACTGGCCGCATAACGCCCGAGCGCAAGGAAGCGCTCGGTCATGGCGTCCGATAGCCCGCCGTCGCGTGCGAGATCGGCCGACAGGCTGTCATCGAGCAAATTCATCAGGCGCGCGTCCGGCCAAAGCCGGGCGAAAGCGGCCTCGATGGGCACGATCGAATGTTTCAGGGCGTGGACGAGCGTGATGCGCATGCCGTCCAGTGTGGCCGCGGCGCCAGTGGTGTCAACCCACCACGCCGCGGCAACGCAAGCCGCCTACGCCGCCTTGATGCGGGCGAGGAACCGGCCGACCTCGTTGCTGAGCGCCTCCGACTCTGCCGCCAGGCCGTCGGAGGACTGCAGAACGTCGGACGCGGTTTCGCCGGTCTGGTTGGCCGCGTTCGAGACGCCGACGATGTTGTTGGAGACGTTCTGCGTCCCCGAGGCCGCCTGCTGGATGTTGCGTGCGATCTCCGCCGTTGCGGCGCCCTGCTCCTCGACCGCGGCGGCAACCGTCGTGGCGATCTCCGACATCTTGTCGATGATCTGGCCGATGCCCTTGATGGTGTCGACCGCTTCCTGGGTCGACCCCTGGATCGCGGTGACCTGCGCGGTGATGCCCTCGGTGGCACGCGCGGTCTGGGTGGCGAGGCTCTTGACCTCGGAGGCGACGACGGCAAAGCCCTTTCCGGCCTCGCCGGCGCGGGCGGCTTCGATGGTGGCGTTCAACGCGAGAAGGTTGGTCTGTGCCGCGATCGTGTTGATCAGGCCGACGACTTCGCCGATGCGGTTGGCCGCGCTGGCAAGTTCGGTGACCGTGACTTCGCTCTTCGCCACCTGCTCCACGGCCTGGGACGCGATCCGGGTGGATTCGCCGACCTGCCGGGAGATCTCGCTGATCGAACTTGAAAGCTGCTCGGTCGCAGCCGCCACCGTCTGTACATTCGCAGCGGCCTGCTCGGAGGCCGACGCGACGGCGCCGGTCTGCTCCCTGGCCTGCGCCGCGACGTGCGACATCTTTTGCGCCGATCCCTTCATGCGCGATGCCGCGGTGGAAACCGCCGCCAGCGCGCTGGTCGCGCCTTCATTGAACTCGCGCGTCAGCTGGTCGATCATCGCAGCCTGCCTCTGCTTGGCTTCCTGCTCAGCGGCCTTTTCGGCGGCGGCGGCGTTGGCCTGAACGATGCCCTCGCGGAACACCGACAGTGCCTCCGCCATCTGGCCGATCTCGTCGCCGCCACGCCGGGCGCCGACTTCGGCGGAGAGATCGCCCGCGGCAAGCCGCGTCATGGTGCTCTCGAGGCCCATCAGTCGTGCTACCAGATTGCGGCCGATATAGAACCAGACGAACAGCGCGGAGCCTATGACGCTGAACGCCGCGATCATCAGCATCACGAAGGTTCCGAAGCCGATGGCTTCGTCGGAACGATCGGTCGCCTCGCGGGCCTTGTTGGTCACGGCCTTGACCTGACCGGCGACTTCCCTGGCGAGTTCATCGGTGAGGCCGCGCGTCTCGTCCAGCAGTTTCTGCCCGAGCTGGCTGGCGGCGAGCTCCTTGCGGCGCGCATCGAAGATCGTGTCGCCAGAACCCAACTTCAGCCAGGCGTCGGCGGCCTTGCGCATGCCCTCGGTCGGCTGCAGCGTATCGACGATGTCGAGCTTCTCCTCGACCCGGGCCGACATTGTCTTGAAGCTCTTTTCCAGCGCTGCGACGCTTTCGGCGTTCGGCGCGACCGCCGCGCGATCCAGCAGGCTCGAAGCCAGATTGACGAAGCCGACCAGATCGGCGAACCCCTGGGACACCGGCACCTGGGTCGAAACCAGCTTGAGCAGCGTCATCATGGTTTGATTGGCGTCGCCGCCGAGCGTCATGGAGACCATGGTGATGTCGGCCTGCGCCTTCTCGCCGGCTGGGAGCAGCACCTCGTTGAGCTTGGTTTGGGTCGCCTGGGCAGTCTTTACGATCTCTTCGCCGCTGGCGCTGAGCTTGAGACGATCGTCGACCGCGACGTCGAGCGCGGCCAGCTTGGTGTTCATGGCCGTGATCAACTTCTTGAGCCGGTCGATCGACTCGCGATCGGACTGGGCGTGGGCGTGGGCGACGCTGTCGAGCCGTTTCGCGATCCCCTCCTGCCGGGCCTTGAGCGCGGTCATCTCCTGCTGCCGCTGGGCCTGCGTTTTCACCGCCAGCAGGGTCGGCGCGGAGCCGGCCAGCGCCTGGGTGTCGGTCTGCAGTCCCAGCGTCTCGACGATTTCCGGAATGTTGCGGCCGGCAACCACGTGGAAGAGATCGCGAACCTGCGAGAACATCAGCCAGGCGGCAGCGCCGGCGATAACGGTGGTTCCCGATACCGCAGCAAAGGCAAAGAAGAGCTTGGCCCTGATTCCGAACTGGCGAGATGATTTCACGGTCTGGTCCTCAATCCTTGAGCGCGCGAACGATTATTGCTTGAGCATCGTCTTTCCCGGAAAGCCGGCGTCCGTCTTTCCGGACGATGCTCTTATTTCGTGGCAACCTTGTATTGCTGGACCAGCTCCCTGGCGCGCGCGTAGAGCCGCTCGCCGTCAATGCCGAGCTTCGCCATGTTGGCCTTCCATTCGGCTATGGCCGGCGCAGTCACCGCCTGTATTTCGGCGCGCTGCTGGTCATTGAAGGTGAGCGCGGTGAAGCGGGAATCATTCTGCAGCTTCTTCTTGGTGACGGCTTCCTGCGCCTCGCGAATCCGGGCGCTGCCCATCGCGATATCTGAAGCGTGCTTTTCGACGATCTTCCTGAGATCGGCGGGCATCGCGTCCCACGCGGCGCGGTTCATGACGATCATCAGCGCCGGCGCGGCCAGCCGCGCATCGATCACGACCTTGAGCTGATCGGCGAGAAACTTGCCGCCGGCACCCTTGGTGGTCGTCGTGGAATCCCAGCCATAGGCGATCGCGTCGACATAGCCGCTGGCGATGGTGTCGCCGATCAGGTTGAGCGGAATGCCGAGCGGCACCGCGCCGAGCTTGGCCAGCGCAACGCCGACCGTGGTGCTCGGCGTGCGCATGCGCAGGCCGCGGAAATCCTTCACCGACTGGATCTTCTTGCCGGTCGTGAAGATCGGATAGGGCGGCAGCACGTAGAGGCCGAGAACCTTGACGGAAGCGTAATCCTTGTCGAGCAGGCCCTCCTTGTAGAGCGACATCATCGCCGAGGTGCCCGCGATCGAGTTGTCGAACATGAAGGGCAGCTCCATGACCGAGGATTGCGGGAAGCGGCCGGGATGGTAGCCCTGCACGGTGGCCGCCATTTCGATCGCGCCCTTCTCGACCATCGTGAACAGCTCGGCCGGCTTGCCGTAACCGCCGAGCGGCTTCAAGGCCACTTCGATCCGTCCGTCGGACTCCTCCTCGACGGCCTTCGCAAACGGCAGCAGCACCTGCTCGTAGGCCGGGGTGTTTTCGGTATTGATGGAGCCGAACCGGAGCACCACTTCAGCAGCGCTTGCCGGCGTAGCAACGAGAGCGGCGAGAACAAGCAGTGTTGCGGCCGTCGATGACATCCTGGTGCGGGAAGACATTCTGTTTCCTAAAATCACCGCTGGCTGCCGACGCGCTCGCGCGTTTCAACCTTCGGTCGCATGGCGGGTCCTTGACCACGTCAACCATAACTTTGGCAAATTAATCGCAAGTAAACCTTGCTGCGCGTGAAGGACCAATGCCGTCTCCGTATAAAACCGGAGGCGCGGCTCCACGCTCGAGCTGCAGCGATCACGCGCTGCAGGACTCGCCTATCTCCCCGCGGCGACAATTCGGTCACGCGGCATTCGCTGGAGTACGAAGCTGTAACCGGCCTACACTTTCACCAGGCTCTCGAAGCCACCGTAGATCATCCGCTTGCCGTCGAATGGCGGCTTCGCGTCAGGACCCATCATCGAACTGAGCCGCGGATCCGCCATCACCTTGGCGTTGATCCTGTCGCGCTGGGCGCGCGACTTGTAGGTGATCCAGGCGAACACCACGGTCTCGCCCGGCTTCAGTTTGACGCTGCGCGGAAACGAGGTGAGTTTCCCGACCTTGACGTCGTCGGCAACCCATTCGCGATAATCCAGCGCGCCGTATTCGCGCCAGATCTTGCCGCACTTCTTCGAGATCGTCGCATAGGCGGCAAGGTTTTTCTTCGGCACGGCAACGATGAAGCCATCGACGTAAGGCATGGAATAACTCTCCGTTACTTTCAGTCATTGCAAACAGATCCCGTCATTCCGGGATGGCCCGAAGGACCAGACCCGGAATCTCGAGATTCCGGGTTCGATGCCTTGCGTCGCCCCGGAATGACGGCTCAGCGCGCTAGTGACGACTAAGCTTGACAGCAAGATGCCTTAACCGGCGACGGCTGGTATTGGTCACGTAGCCGCACCAGTCCATCGCGTAGCGCGGGAGTTGACTGGTTCCGGCACTCCTTCGTTCAGGCGAGAAAATTCTCGAGTTTTCCGAGCAGTTCCGTCCAGCCGCGCTCATGGTTGTCGCGCGCGGTGACATCGACGAACTGTTCATGGTGGAACGTGAGCAGCGTGCCGGCGCCATCCGGCTTCAGCGATACGGTGACCAATGATTCACGCTCGGGCGTCGAATGCCATGCCCAGCTGAAAACCAGCCGCTCGTTCGGTACGACCTCGCGATAGACCCCGCCCACCTGGTTGTACTGGCCGTTGGCGTTGAAGCTGATGCGATAGTGACCGCCGACGCGCAGATCGATGTCGGCCTTCACCGAGCCGGGCTCCACCGCGCCGGGTCCGAACCACTGCACTAGCTTTTCCGGGTCGGCCCACGCGGCGTAGACTTTTTCGGGCGCCGCGGCGAAGCGGCGCTTGAGCGTGAGGCTCGGCCGCGCGGCGGGTTCTGCGTCGCGGGCAACGCTTGATTTGGCAAGGTTTGACTGGGTGGCCATTGGTCTTCCTCCAAAAAACTGGCGAGGCGATCGAGATTGTCGGACCAGAAGCGCTGGTAGCGGTTGAGCCAATCCATCGCCTGCTCCATCGGGCTGGCGGTCAGCCGGCACGAGACCGTGCGGCCGGTTTTTTCGCGCGCGATCAGGCCGGCATCCGACAGCACATCGAGATGCTTGATGATCGCAGGAAGCGAGATTGAAAACGGCTGTGCCAGTTCGCTGACGGAAAGACTTTCTCGATCGCCGAGCCGCGCCAGTAGCGCGCGCCGGGTCGGATCGGAAAGCGCGGCAAAGGTGCGGTCGAGGGCTTCTTCCTGATACTTTACCATAAGGTTTAATATAGACGCAAGCCAATGCCAGTCAAGCGCGAGGCTGCATCACGTCCCGGAGAGTGGGGACGCTAGACGCGCGAGTGGCCGGACCTACGGGCGTAAATTCCTTGACGCCCTGGTCCAGCCATCACGAACGGAATTGGCGAGATGCCAATCAGTAATCCCGATACACCCGCATCCGCCGCTGCTGCTGCTGCTGTCCGAACGCCACGCGCGGGTTGATGTTGCAGGAGAGTGCACGCCCGGACGCCGACGCCAGACACTGCTCATACGTGGCGTACGAGCACTCGCCGGGGATGCCGATACCCCGGCCCTGGAGACAATAGGGATAGTCGTAGGCCGCCGCCGGCGAACTGCCGGCGACCGATGCGACCGTGGCCGCCGACAGCGCCAGTGCCGCTAACATTGTATTGCGCATGATGCTTCTCCTTTTTCACGAAGCAGGAAAACCGCGTCGCCTCTTCGCTTAGAAACACCACGATCGCGCCAATGTTCCGTGAGGTAGATCACTGTACCTTCGCTACCTTGGCTTCCTCGATCACCTTTTTCCACTTGTCGGTTTCGGCCACAATCATCGCGCCGAACGCTTCCGGCGGTCCGATCAGCGGTTCGCCGCCGAGGTCGACCAGGCGGGCCTTGATCGCGGGCTCGGCGAGCACCTCGTTGATCTCCTTGTTCAGCTTCGCGATGACTTCCTTGGGGGTGTTCTTGGGCACACCCATGCCGAACAGCGCGCTGGCCTCGTAACCCGGGATGGTATCGGCAAGGACCGGCACATCCGGCAATAGCGACGACTTCGTCGTGCTGGTGACGGCCAGCGCCCGCGCCGAACCGGCGCGGACATGCTGGAGAATGGAAGGCATGTTGTCGAAGATCACCTGGACCTGACCACCGAGCAGATCGGTGATCGCGGGCGCGGCGCCGCGATAAGGCACGTGCTGCATCTTGGCGCCCGACATCGCCATGAACATTTCACCTGACAGGTGCACGGAGGTGCCGTTGCCCGACGACGCCAGGTTCACCTTGCCTGGATTGGCCTTCACATAGGCAATAAACTCGGCGACCGTCTTGGCCGGCACGTCCTTGTTGACCGTCATCACGTTCGGAACGCGATTGAATGCCGCGACCGGCGCGATGTCGCGAACGACGTTGAATTTAAGGTTGGCGTAGAGCGTGGCGTTGATGTAATTCGCGGGATTGACCAGCAGCACGGTGTATCCGTCCGGCTCGGCGTTGATCACCGATTCGGTGGCGATGTTGTTGCCGGCGCCGGGCTTGTTCTCGATCACGAACTGCTGACCCAGCCGCTCCGAGAGCCGCTGCCCGATCAGCCGCGCGATAATATCGGTCGCGCCGCCCGGAGGATACCCGACGACCCATTTCACCGGCCGGGTCGGATAATCCGACGCCAAAGCGCCGCCCATCGAGGGGGCAGCGGAAAGACCGATGACGGCCAGACAAATCGCGGTACGGCGTGAAATCATCAAAATTTCTCCCTTGAGGCCGGGTTCAGAGCCCGATCCGTTTCTATGAGCAGCGGTCATATTGGACCGAATGCGGCCCGCGTTGTAACAAACAAACTCCGATGCGGCCAGTGCGGCCCGGCGCCTCCGACCGCGACCAAAGGATAAGACATGTCTGTCAGGGTTACCGCGCTCGATCATCTCGTTATCAATGTCACCGACGTGGCGCGCACAGCGGAGTGGTATCGAAAGATCCTTGGCATGGAGGTCAGGGTGTTCGATCCGGGCCCGGGCAAAACGCCACGGACCTCGCTGGTGTTCGGCAATCAGAAAATCAACGTGCGGCCGCGCGAGGCCGACAAGGTCGAATGGTTCACGGCCGATCACGAAACCCCCGGCAGCGACGATCTGTGCTTCCTGACATCGAGCACGCCCGAGCAGGTCGTGTCGCATCTGAAGGCCAACGGCGTCGCCATCGAGGAAGGCCCGGTCGCCAAACAGGGCGCCCGCGGCACGCTGCGTTCGGTCTATTGCCGGGATCCCGACGGCAGCTTGATCGAGATTTCTTCGTATGAGGATGGGACGGGCTAGCGGCCACCGTTCCCTCCCCGTCTTTGCGAGCGAAGCGAAGCAATCCATCGCGCGGCATAACGGATGGATGGATTGCTTCGTCGCTGCGCTCCTCGCAATGATGTTGTGGACGGCCCCACCTGAACGGCATCAAGTGCCAAAACGTGGTCGCCGGAGCGCCACAAAGAGGGAGGCCGTCC
>LNFM01003522.1_pt1 | contig 55065 bp, 53 predicted proteins | sample 596031 | NCBI WGS metagenome assembly LNFM01 (sample SAMN04254537, study PRJNA301005) | activated carbon metagenome | isolation source: dual media filters at the Ann Arbor, Michigan drinking water treatment plant | place: USA: Ann Arbor
ACAACCGCGCCGATTCCGACGTGCCGCTGACCTATGGCGACGTGTTCCTGCAGAACGAGCGGGAGCAGTCGGCCTACAATTTCGAGCATGCCGACACCGAGATGCTGTTCCGCCACTTCGCCGACGCCGAGAAGGAATGCGGCCGGCTGGTCGAGAAGAAGCTGCCGCTGCCGGCTTATGAGCAGTGCATCAAGGCGAGCCACTCGTTCAACCTGCTCGACGCCCGCGGCGTGATCAGCGTCACCGAGCGGCAGAGCTACATCCTGCGCGTCCGCAACCTCGCCAAGGCCTGCTGCGAGACGTGGCTGGCAACGCAGAAGAAACCTGCCCTGAGCGCAGTCGAAGGGGCTGCTTGAGATGGCCGAGCTTCTTCTCGAGATCCTGAGCGAAGAGATTCCGGCGCGCATGCAGGCGCGCGCGGCCGAGGACCTCAAGCGGCTGGTCTGCGACGGGCTGAAGGGCGCCGGCATCGGCTTCGAGACGGCGCGCGCCTATGTGACGCCGCGGCGGCTGGCGCTGGTGGTCGAAGGCATCCCGGCGGTGCGCGACGATGTCAGCGAGGAAAAGCGCGGCCCAAGGGTCGGCGCCCCCGACCAGGCGGTGCAGGGCTTCCTGAAGGGGGCGGGCCTCGCCTCGCTCGACCAGGCGGAGAAGCGCGACACCGGCAAGGGCGAATTCTGGTTCGCCGTCGTCACCAAGAAGGGCGGTCCGACCGCCGATGCACTGCCGCTGGTGATCGATGCGGCGATGAAGGCGCTGCCCTGGCCCAAGTCGATGAAGTGGGGCAGCGGCACCATGCAGTGGGTGCGCCCGCTGCAGGGCGTCGTCGCGCTGTTCGACGGCAAGGTGCTGAAGGGCGAGGTGTCGCCCGGCGGCGCCATGGCGCCGGTCGTGTTCGGCGATACGACGCGCGGCCATCGCTTCCTGAGCCAAGGCGAGTTCGCTGTCACGAACTTCGCTGACTACGAGGCAAAGCTGCGCGCCGCGCACGTGATCCTCGATGCGGCGGAGCGCCGGAAGGTCATCCTCGAGGGGGCGCGCCAGCTTTGCGGCGACGCCCAGGTCACGCTGCGTGACGACGAAGGCCTGGTGGACGAAGTGACGGGCCTGGTCGAATGGCCGGTCCCGCTGATCGGTACCATCGATGCGCAGTTCATGGACGTGCCGGCCGAAGTGCTGATCGTGTCGATGAAGGTTCATCTGCGCCATTTCACGACGACCAAGGCCGACGGCGCCTTGGCCAACCGCTTCGTCGTGGTCGCCAACAACGTGGCGCGGGACGGCGGCAAGGTGATCGTCGAGGGCAACGAGCGCGTGCTGCGAGCACGGTTGAGCGACGCCAAGTTCTTCTGGGACCAGGACCGCAAGACGACCCTGGAAAGCCGCCTGCCGGCCCTGAAGCAGGTCGTGTTCCACGCCAAGCTCGGCACCCAGGCCGAGCGGGTCGAGCGCATCGTGGCTCTGGCCGGTGAGATCGCGAAAGTCCTCCCCGGGGCCCAGGCCGCCGACGTCGAACAGGCCGCGCGTCTCTGCAAGGCCGATCTGGTCACCGGCATGGTGGGTGAGTTCCCGGAGCTGCAGGGCGTGATGGGCCGCTACTATGCGCTCGGCGAGAAATTGCCGGCGTCCGTCGCCGATGCGATCGGCGACCATTACACGCCGGCCGGTCCCAACGACCGCTGCCCGACGGCGCCGGTGTCGATCGCCGTCGCGCTGGCCGACAAGCTCGATGCGCTGACGTCGTTCTGGTCGATTGGCGAGAAGCCCACCGGTTCGCGCGATCCCTTCGCGCTGCGCCGCGCGGCGCTCGGCGTCATCCGCATCGTGGTCGAAAACAAGCTGCGTCTGCCGCTCAAGCCGTTCCTCAAGGCCGACGACCTGCTCGCCTTCTTCGCCGAGCGCCTCAAGGTTCAGATGCGCGAGAAGGGCGTGCGCCACGACGTGGTCGATGCCGTCGTCTCGCTGGGCGGCGAGGACGATCTCGTCCGGCTGCTCGCCCGGGTCGAGGCGCTGCAGGTCTTTCTCGGCACCGAGGCGGGGCGCAACCTGCTCACCGCCTATGGCCGCGCGGCCAACATCGTTCGGGCCGAGGAGAAGAAGGACAAGGGGCTCGCCGCGAAGATTGCCGGCATGCCCGATGCGGCTCTGCTGGAACAAGTGGAGGAGAAAAGCGTTGCTTCCGCCTTGGACCAGGTGGCGCGCGCGGTGAAGCCGGCGCTCGCCGCCGAGGATTTCGCGGGCGCAATGGCTGCGTTCGCGGGCCTGCGCGGGCCGATCGACGCCCTGTTCGACAAGGTCACGGTCAACGTGACGGACAGGCCGGAGGTTCGCCTGAACAGGCTGAAACTGCTCAACCAGATTCGTGCCACCATGGATTCGGTGGCCGACTTTTCGAAGATCGAGGGCTAAGAATGGCCAAGTGGGTCTACAGTTTCGGGGACGGCAAGGCCGAGGGCCGCGCCGACATGCGCAACCTGCTGGGGGGCAAAGGCGCCAACCTGGCCGAGATGTCGAGCCTCGGCCTGCCGGTGCCGCCGGGTTTCACGATCTCCACCGAGGTCTGCACCTACTTCTACGACAACAAGAAGACCTATCCGCCCGAACTGAAGGACGAGCTCGAGAAGGCGCTCGTCGAGGTAGAGAAGGTCGTCGGCATCAAGTTCGGCGACGCCGCCAATCCGCTGCTGGTCTCGGTCCGCTCGGGCGCCCGCGCCTCGATGCCGGGCATGATGGACACGGTGCTGAACCTCGGCCTCAACGACAAGACGGTGCTGGGCCTCGCCAAGTCGTCGGGCGACGAGCGCTTCGCCTGGGACAGCTACCGCCGTTTCATCCAGATGTACTCCAACGTCGTGCTCGACGTCGGCCATCACTATTTCGAGGAGGCGCTCGAGATCAAGAAAGAGGATCTCGGCGTCTCGATGGACACCGACCTCAAGGCCGACGATTGGCGCGCGATCGTGGCCGACTACAAGAAGCTGGTCGAGAAGCGCACCGGCAAGCCATTTCCCCAGGAGCCGCGTGAGCAGCTCTGGGGCGCCGTCGGCGCGGTGTTCGATTCGTGGATGAACCAGCGCGCGATCACCTACCGTCGCCTGCACGCGATCCCCGAGAGCTGGGGCACCGCGGTCAACGTCCAGGCCATGGTGTTCGGCAACATGGGCGAGGATTGCGCCACCGGCGTCGCCTTCACGCGCGATCCCTCGACGGGCACCAACCTGTTCTATGGCGAGTATCTCGTGAACGCACAGGGCGAGGACGTGGTCGCCGGCATCCGCACGCCGCAGCACCTCACCGTACAGGGAAAGCTCGCCCAGAAGTCCGATGCGCCGGCCATGGAAGAGGTCATGCCGGAAGTGTTCAAGCAGCTCGACAGCGTGCGCCAGCGGCTCGAGCAGCACTATCACGACATGCAGGACATCGAGTTCACGGTCCAGCGCGGCAAGCTCTACATGCTGCAGACGCGCAACGGCAAACGCACCGCCAAGGCCGCGCTCAAGATTGCCGTCGACATGGTGCACGAGGGGCTGATCGACAAGCGTGAGGCCGTCGCACGCATCGTGCCGGCCTCGCTCGACCAGCTCCTGCACCCGACGCTCGATCCCAAGGCCCCCCGCAAGGTGATCGCCAAGGGTCTGCCGGCGTCGCCGGGTGCGGCTTCGGGCAAGGTCGTGTTCACCGCCGACGATGCCGAGAAGCAGGCGCGCGCGGGGGAAAAGGTGATCCTGGTCCGCCGCGAGACCAGCCCCGAGGACATCCATGGCATGCACGCCGCGGAGGGCATTCTGACCTCGACCGGCGGCATGACCAGCCACGCCGCCGTGGTCGCGCGCGGCATGGGCAAGCCCTGCGTCGCGGGCGCCGGCGACGTGCGCATCGACGCGAAGGCCCGCACACTCAGCGTGCGCGGGACGGTCGTGAAGACCGGCGACACCCTCACGCTCGACGGCAGCACCGGCGAGATCATTCTCGGCGTCGTGCCGACCGTGCAGCCCGAGCTCAGCGGCGATTTCTCCCAGCTCATGGAATGGGCCGACGAGTTCCGCAAGCTCGGCATCCGCACCAATGCCGAGACACCGACCGACGCCGCGCAGGCGCGCAAGTTCGGCGCCGAGGGCATCGGCCTGTGCCGCACCGAGCACATGTTCTTCGACGGCGACCGGATCGTGGCGGTGCGCGAGATGATCCTGGCCGACGACGAGAAGAGCCGGCGCGCGGCACTGGCCAAGATCCAGCCGATGCAGCGCCAGGATTTCGTCGAGCTGTTCGAGATCATGGCGGGCCTCCCCGTCACCATCCGCCTGCTCGATCCCCCGCTGCACGAATTCCTGCCGAAGACGGCAGCGGAGATGGAGGTCGTGGCCAGGGACCTCGGGGTCGACGCGAAGGAGATCGAGGAGCGCGCCAACAAGCTGCATGAGTTCAACCCCATGCTCGGACATCGCGGCGTGCGCCTCGGCATCTCCTATCCGGAAATCTACGAGATGCAGGCGCGTGCCATCTTCGAGGCCGTGGCGGAAGTCCAGAAGAAGGCCGGCAAGACGGTCATCCCGGAAATCATGATCCCGCTGGTCGCGACCAAGAAGGAACTGGACCTGATGAAGGTCGTGATCGACCAGGTCGCCGAGGAAGTGAGCAGCTCGTCGGGCGAGAAGCTCGAGTATCTGGTCGGCACCATGATCGAGCTGCCGCGCGCGGCGCTGCGCGCCGGCGACATCGCCGAAACCGCGGAGTTCTTCTCCTTCGGCACCAACGACCTGACGCAGACCACGTTCGGCCTCAGCCGCGACGACTCGGCCTCGTTCCTCGAGAAGTACCAGCAGCGCGGGATCTTCGAGCACGACCCGTTCGCCTCGCTCGACATCGAGGGCGTGGGCGAGTTGATCGAGATCGCGACGGTGCGCGGCCGCAAGGTCCGCAACAGCCTGAAGCTCGGCATCTGCGGCGAGCATGGCGGCGACCCGGCCTCGGTGTTCTTCTGCCACAAGGCCGGCCTCGATTACGTCTCGTGCTCCCCCTACCGCGTGCCGATCGCGCGGCTGGCGGCGGCGCAGGCGGCGCTGGGCGGCCCGCTCAAGACCGAATGACGCTGGCGGCGCTCCGCATCGAAGGCAAGCGGGCGCTGGCCGCCGCCCTTGCCGGCCTGGAGCGTGATCCCGAAAGCGAAGCCTCGCAGGCGCTGTTGGACGCCGCGTGGCGCGAGCCGCGCGCCCATGTCGTGGGCGTCACCGGTCCGCCGGGTGTCGGCAAATCCTCCCTGTGTGCGGCCCTGGTCGCGGCGTGGCGTCGATCGGGCAAGACCGTCGGCGTGATTGCCGTCGATCCCTCTTCGAGGACCAGCGGCGGCGCGCTCCTGGGCGACCGCGTGCGCATCGTCCATGACGGGGCGGATGAGGGCAGTTTCGTGCGCTCGATGGCCGCCCGCGATCGCCTGGGCGGGCTCGCCGATCAGACGGTGGCCGCAATGGTCGTCATGCGTGCGCTGTTCGACCGTGTGCTGATCGAGACGGTGGGCGTGGGCCAGTCCGAGACGGACGTGGCGGGCGTGGCCGACACGGTCGTCTTCTGCGTGCAGCCGGGTTCCGGCGATTCCCTGCAGTTCATGAAGGCAGGCATCGTCGAGATCCCACACCTGGTCGTCGTCACCAAGGCCGACATGGGCGCCGCGGCCGAACGGGCACGGGCCGACGTGGCCGGGGCCCTGTCGCTTGCCACCGCGGGCGATGCCGGCGACTGGCCCGTGAAGGTCCTGGCCGTTTCCTCGCGCAGCGCCACCGGAATCGACGGGCTGGTGGCGGCCCTGGAGGCGCATCGGGAGTATCTGGCAGGGGACGGTCGGCTGGCTGTGGCGCGCCATCGCCAGGGCGAGGGCTGGGTCGTTCAGTCGCTGCGTGACCGGTTCGGTCGCGACGGCATTGCCAGACTGGGCCGGCTGGGCTTGGATCTTGCCCTCGCGCCCGGCGCGCAGCCCTTTCAGCGGCTGCGTGAGCTCGGCACCGTTCTGGAGAGACCGCTATGAGCCATCCGATCGACGGCACCTGCATCTTCTGCAAGATCGTCGCGGGCGAGTTGCCATGCTTCAAGCTGCTCGAGGACGAGGCGACCATCGCCTTCATGGACATCAATCCGGTCAATCCCGGCCATGCGCTGGCGGTCGCCAAGGGCCACTGGCCGACCGTCGACGTCATTCCGCCCGACATACTGGCCGCCGTGGCCAAGACCGCCCAGCGCGTGGCCAAGGCAGCGATGAGCGTGTTGAAGCCCAGCGGCGTCAACCTGCTGCAGTCCAATGGAGTAGGGGCGGGCCAGAGCGTGCCGCATCTCCATGTTCACATCCTGCCGCGGTTTCCGGGCGACAAGGTCCGGCTCAACTGGGCCTATACGCCGGGCGACAAGGCCGAGATCGAGGCGATCTGCAACAGATTGAAGGTCGCCCTCTAGGCGGCCGCCATCGACCTGCTGCGCGGCGTCGTGGAGAACCACTCGCGCTCGTCGTGGCGGAACTGGTCGCGCACATAGTCGATCACGGTGCGGATGCGTGCGCCCTTGTTGGTCTCCTCGTGGCTGACCAGCCAGATGTCGCGGACGATCTTGAGATCGATCGGCGCCGCCACCAGGTTCGACGACTTGGCGATATAATCGGGGAAAACCGAGATTCCGTAGCCGGTCTGCACCGCTTCCATGGCGGCGTAGGAGGAGTTGGTGCGCAGGACCACCGACGTGCTGCGCTCGACCACTTCGCTCCACGGCTTCATGGCCGGCAGGCTGTGAAGTGTCGTGTGGTCGACGATATGGTGGTCGCGCATGTCCTCGAGCTTTTGCGGCAATCCGTATTGCTCGATGTAGGAGGGCGCCGCAAAAATCGACATGTTGACCTGGCCGACACGGGCGGCGACCAGTTGGTTCGACGTCGGACGGAAGAAGCGGATGGCCAGATCGGCCTGGCGGGTGGCGAGGTCGAGGACCTGATCGCCGGCAATCACCTGGACGATGATGTCGGGATGGCTACGGCGCAGGACACCTAGCCGAGGCACCAGCCAGTGTGCGGCGATGCCTTCGGTTGCGGCGATGCGAACGATTCCCGCCATCTCGCGGTCGAGGCCGGCCAAGTGCCGTTCGATTGCCGTGGCGTTCGACATCATCGATTCGGCCTGCACGAGCACGCCGCGGGCGGCTGGAGTCACTTCCATGCCATGACGGTGGCGGTCGAACAGTTTGGCGCCCAGACGGCGCTCCAGTGCCTGGATGCGGCGACCGACGGTCGTCTGCTTGGTGTTCAACTGGGTGGCCGCGGCACTGAAGCTTCCGGTTTTTGCAACCGCGAGGAAGAAACGCACGTCGTCCCAGTCGCCGAGAATGTTCGGCACCTTGTTCTTGCGAGGAGGGATCGTGACCATGGTGACAATCGATACAATAAGAGTTGCGCTCACGCATATCTGACGCGAGCCTCGTACTTTACCGTACACGATTATCGGTGAAATGTCGTTTTCCGTCTTGTTTTTGGGGGATAGGCCGCTCCTCGGACCGCGACGGACCCTTCGGCACCTCCAGTTCACGTATTCGCGGCTCAATTTTTCGGTTGTATGTAACGGGATTGACGCTCGCAACGAGACAGGAGTGCTGCCCGTGGCCGCTATCGGCTCTGACGGAAAATCAACGCCAGCCGGCGTTCGCGGCCGCAAAATCAGCCGCTATTTGCGCAGTCCTTCGACGCGCATGGCCGCCTTTGGCGGACTTTTAACATACGTGAGCTATGCGTACGCGCACAGCAGTTGGGCTAACCCCGTCCTGATCTGCGTGTCAATCTTCGTTGGGGTATTCCTGCCGAGCTACGCCAAGCTCAGTAACAAGGCCGAACTGTGGGCGAACAACCAGTTCGGCTTCGTCACGGCCGGTCGGCTTGGGCGGTTCATCCCACAGTTGGCGTTCAACCTGGTGATGTTCTGGCTGATGTTATGGGGGGGTGCGCTCAACCATCTCGGGATGGCGTCCGTCGGCGGCATAGCCGGCGCAGGGCTCGTCACGACCCTGGCGTCGCAGGGAACGCAGTACCTCGGCGGCTTCCTCGTCGCGCGGGGCGTGGGCGACGCCAACCGCAACACGTTGGTCGGACTCCTGGTCAACGTCACCCTGGCGGCCTTGGGCACTGCAGGTGTTCCGGGTGCCCGCGAGGGCTTCCTCTTCCTGGGTTTCGGCCTCGGCGGGACGCTTTTCCTGGTCGGCCTGTTGTCGGACCTGCGGTCCGTTGCGGCACCCAAGGGCGGCATCGGTCTCTATTTCGGTACGTTCAATCCATTCCACAACACCCACCTTTCGATCATCCAGGCGGCGATCGAGGAGCGCGGGCTCGACAAGGTCATCATTCATCCGGTGCTGGTTCCCAAGCTGCACGTCGATGCATTCCGAAAGGGCGAGCTTCGGGTCGGCCACCTGAAGGACGGTTTCCAGGTCTACGAGAAGACCGACAAGGCCGATTCCAACGTCGACTACTTCCCGACCGGGAACGTCTTCCTGCCACCGGAAACGCGCGTGGCGCTGATCGAACTGGCGCTGGCCGAAGCCGGTATGGCCGACAAGGTCGAGGTCGCCGTCTACTCCGAGACCTACTACGCCAAGGGTTTCCAGGGCGTGATCGCCGAGATCAGGCGACGCCATCCGGCAGTACGGCTTCACACGCTCCACGGCACGGATTTCGGCGGGATGCTGGTGCGGCAGATCTGCGACGAGTGCGGCTGGATCTACCCCTGGTGCATCCTGCGCCGCGACAAGATCTCGGCCACCGCGATCCGGCGCGGGGCCAAAGGCATGACGCCGCCGATCGTCACCGATGTGCTGGCGCAGATTTCACGAAATCTTCCGATCGTTTCAGCCGGAGGGCGACAGTTTCGGAATGACAATGGCGTTTTGACTGAAGGGGACTGAGATGACTGAACAGGAGACGGTGGGTCCGAGCAACCGGCCCGAGATCACGATCAAGCTCGCATCGACTTCGGACGAGATGATGCAATGCTTCATGCTGCGCGCCGCCGTGTTCATGGGCGAGCAGGAGTGCCCATACTGGGAGGAATACGATGGCAACGACTACACGGCCAGCCACCTGATCCTGTACGTCGACGGCGAGCCGGCCGCCTCGATCCGCGTGCGCTGGTTCTCGGGCTTCGCCAAGCTGGAGCGTGCCATCATCCTGAAGCGCTACCGGTCGTACGGTCTGTTCCTGCCGTTCGTGCGATGGGCCAAGGAATTCTGCCGCAAGAAAGGCTACCCCAAGGCCTACCTCCATGGTCAGAAGCGGCTTTGGCCGATCTTCGAAAAGGACGGCTTCCGTAAGGTCGACGACACGGTCTTCCACTTTTCCGACCATGAGTACGGCGCATTCGCGTGCGATCTCGAGGTCGGCCCGGACGCCCCGACCGTGCTGACCGATCCGATGGTGCTGAACCGTCCGGAGGACAAGCTGGACATGCCGGGCATCCTGGAAGACTCGATGGAGCGGGGAGCGTCCTGTCCGCATGCGGAATGGACCGAGCGGCGCGCGAGCTGAGGGGAGTGGGACACATGAGCACCAACACACGTTCGATCGGCGGCCAGGCCGTCACCATCAAGCTGGCCATGAAGATGGAAGACTCCCTTCAGGCCTTCGCGGTTCGCGCCGCCTGTTTCATCGGCGAGCAGGATGTGCCGTACTCGGAGGAATTCGACGGCCACGACTTTGGCGCCACCCACATCATCGCCTACCTGGGCGACGAGCCGGCGGGCGCGGTGCGCCTGCGCTGGTTCCAGTCCTTCGCCATGCCGGAGCGGCTGGCGGTGATGAAGCGCTTCCGCGGCAACGACATCGGCCAGCTCCTCATCGATCGCTGCGCCAAGATCGCCGAGAGCCGCGGCTGCAGGATGCTCTACACGCAGGCCCTGCCGCAGGACATCAAGTACTGGGAAAGGCACGGTTGGCGCCGCCTCGAAGCCGACGATACCGGCAAGGGACCCAAGCGCGTCGTGGCTATGGTTCGGGCCGTCGATCCGAGCAAGCCGTTGCCCGCGACCGAGACACCCGAGTCGGTGACGCTGCGCAAGGAGCCGCAGGTCGATCCGTCAGGCCTGCCGGTCGGTGCCGATCGCACCTGAACCGGATAGGCCCCCACAAAGGTCGGAAGAACCTCGTGCCGGATTGCCCTCGCTTGGCACCGCTTTTGCGGTAGGCTTGGCTAACCGGCGATCGGCCGGGAGCGGGAGAGACGTTCCACGCGCAAGGCGTCAGGCGGGTACAAATGACGGATGTCTTCGAGATCATCGTCGAACCGAATACTCGGCGGCAGCGCGGTCGTGCGCCGCTTTCGGAGAAGAAGCGAGCGGCAGCGTTGTTCAGGGTATGGCACAGCGTGAGGGAGATGATCGAGGAGGCCGAGCGTCTGGGCGACGGTGAACTCGTGCACTTCCTGGCGGTGTCCCAGCTCCTTGTCGAGGAGCGTGTCACCATGCTGACCAGCAACGTCGCGGCCTTCGCAACCGTGGATACCTCGCTGCCGCACTGAAGTCCCGAGCGGCCTATTTGTGTCGCGGGTCGAGCGCGTCGCGCAGGCCGCGCATCGGATGCGCATCAAGGATCAGCAGATCGCGCCCTCGAACACAATCTGGCCGCCCACGGCCAGGTCGATACCGTCGACGACTCCATCGTCGGTGGGAAAGTCCACCATCGGTCCGAGCAGTTCCAACAGCGCCCCACTCATCGGTAAGCCGGCGCCAGGTTCATTGATGAGCCTTCATCGGCCGGCCGCGTAACCTTGCATGCCGCGCGGATTGGCGGCGGCCTTGCGCCACGGATCGTCGCGCGTCGCGGCGGTGAGACGTCCTTCGGACCACTCGTCGTTCACCTCGACCTCGTGGCCGCGCTTCTTGAGTTCCGCCACCGTGTCCTTGGGAATGCGCCCCTCCAGCACCAGCACGCCCGGTCGCGCGGTGCGTGGCCAGAAGGAGGAGGGGAAGTGTTCGCTGTGCCAGGCCGGCGCATCGATCGCCTCCTGCAGGTTCATGTCGCAGTGAACGTGGCGCAGGAAGTGCTGGGTGACCCACTGATCCTGCTGGTCGCCACCCGGCGAGCCCCAGACCATGTACGGCTTGCCGTCGCGGTGGGCGAGGGTGGGGGTGAGCGTGCTGCGAGGGCGCTTGCCCGGCGCCAGCGAGCCCGGCAGGCCTTCCTCCAGCCAGAACATCTGGCCGCGCGTGCCGAGCGGAAAGCCCAGCTCGGGGATGACGGGCGAGCTCTGCAGCCAGCCGCCCGAGGGCGTGGCCGAGATCATGTTGCCGTCCTTGTCGATGATATCGAAATGCACCGTGTCGCCAGTGGTCTGGCCGACGCGGCCGACGGTCGGCTCGCCGGCGCCGCTCGAGGCCACGCCGAGCCGGGCGCCGTCCGCCCGGCGCAGCTTCACGACACCGCCGAAACCGTCGACCTTGCCGGGCCGCTGCTCCATCGAGGCGTAAGCCGGATCGACCAATTCGCGGCGCTCGGCGTTGTAGGCATCCGACAGCAGGGTCTGCATCGGCACGTCGACGAAGGCGGGATCGCCGTAGAAGGCCTCGCGATCGGCATAGGCCAGCTTCAGGCATTCGACCTGCAGGTGGATGAAATCGGGGCTGGTCGGATCCATGCCGTCGAGGTCGAAGCCCTTGAGCAGGGCGAGCTGCTGCAGGACCACCGGGCCCTGCGTCCAGGTGTGTGCCTTGCAAACGGTGTACCGACCATAATCGTAGGTCAGCGGCGCCTCGACCGTGGCCTGCCACTTGGCCATGTCCTGACCGGTCAGGACGCCCTTGTTGGGCTTGCCGGAGACGTCCATGACCTCCTGGGTGCGGCAGAAATCGTCGATCGCTTCGGCGACGAAGCCCTGGTTCCAGGCCTTTCGCGCCCGCTCGATTTCGGCCTCGCGACCGCCGCCGCCGGCCTCGGCTTCCTTGAGGATACGGGCGTAGGTGTTGCCCAGGGTGACGTTACGGAAGAGAGAGGCAGGCTTCGGCACATCGCCGCCCGGGAGGAACACCGCGGCCGACGTCTTCCAATGAGTGCGGAACTGCTCGGCCACGGTGGCGATGGTCGACGTCGCGCGCTCGACGATGGCATGGCCGTTCAGCCAGTAGCCGATGGCCGGCGACAGCACGTCGGCCAACCGCATCGTGCCGTAGTCGCGCAGGACCAGCATGTAGGCGTCGAAGGTGCCCGGAATGCAGGCCGGCAGAAGCCCTGTGCCGGGAATCAGGTCGAGCCCAAGGCCCTTGTAATGGGAGATGGTGGCGCCGGCCGGCATCGGCCCCTGGCCGCATACGACCTCGGTTTTGCCCCGGCGGACGTCGTGCAGGATCAGTGGCGCGTCGCCGCCGGGGCCGCACAGATGGGGCTCGACCACCTGCAGGGTGAAGGCGGTGGCCACGGCCGCGTCGAACGCGTTGCCGCCTCGCTCGAGGATCCCCATGCCGACGGCGGTCGCGATCCAGTGCGTCGAGGTGACGACGCCGAAGGTGCCGACGATCTCCGGCCGCGTGGTGAAGGGATTGGGATTGATACGTTTCAAGGTCGTCTCCTCGCGCAAACCACGCGAGGAGAGCTTAAAGCCCGTAGGCTCTACCCGCCAGAGGTCGCCGGATCCGGCAGGCGCATCCAGGGCGGGGTTTCCGGCAGGAGGCGTGCGCCGCCGGCCGTGAGCGGGGCTCCGTTGCCGCGCACTGCATCGAGCCGCAGCATCGCCAACGCGCGATCGCCCGTGCCGGAGCGCAATTCACCCACTTCCTCGCCGTCGCGATGGACCGGCGTGCCAGGTTCGGGCAGCGCGCCCTCGACCTTGACGGGGAAAAGGCGTTTCTTGATCAGGGCGCGGTACTTGGTGCGTGCCGTCAGCTCCTGGCCCATGTAGCAGCCCTTTTTCCAGTCCACGCCGTTCAGCTCGTCGAAGCCGTTCTCGAGCAGCAGCGCCTTCTCGACCTGAAGATCGCGGCTGCCGTCGGGTACGCCGAGCGGCAGGCGAAGCGCGTCGTAGGACGCAAGGGGCGCTTCGGTGAAGCCGCGGGCCGAAAGAAGCGTCGCGGCCTGTCCCGCCGGGGCGATCACGCGGACGCCCAGCGTCCCCAGTCGTGGATCGTCGAAAGACACCGCTCCTTCGATGCCGAAGGCCTTCGACGTATCGTCGCCGAACGCCGCGGCGACTTCGAGTGCGGCTCCCAGATCCTCGACGGTGACCTTGGAGCGCAGCGTGTACATCTTGAGCTTCTTCGCAAGAGCCGGCGCCCTCTCTCGTTCGGTCTCCAGGTAGAACGTGTCGCTCCCGGACTCGGCCACGAACATGTCGTTCAGGAATCGTCCCTGCGGCGTGAGCAGCGCGGCCCAGATCGCACGATCGGGCGCCACCTTCCTGGTGTCGTTGGAGATCAGCCCTTGCAGGAACTCGACGCGGTCGGGACCCGCAACGGAAATCACACTGCGATGGGGCAGGAGGCTGAAAAAGGATGGCATGGCCATAGAGTTGGGGGCCGCTCCGACGCTTGGCAAGCATCTCATGGCCACAGCTGAATTGTGGACAATCGCCGGCGTAGACGAGCTTTTCAGCGCGAGGCGCGCTCTCGCTGTCGAACGTCTCCCGGCAGTGCCTGCCGAACGGTTGTGGCGCGATGGCTTGTCCAGGCGAGGAGGCTGCAATCGACGCCCAACTCGGTCAACCGCGCAATTGCCTCGTCACGAATCGCAGGGTCCGGCAGCCTGTCCCGCTCGGCATCCCCCGACGGGCGCATGTGGCTGTCCTGACCGTTGCGGGTGCCGTCGAGCGAGCTGCCAATCTTGCCCTCGATGGCGCGCATGTGTTCCTTCCGCACCAGTCGCACGGCAGCGGGCAGCATCGGCCACTCTTGGCGAGCAGTGCAGAAATGGTCGAGCAGACACGTCGCCGTTTCGACCGGCCGGTCGATCAGGCTTTCGTAGGGGATCATCTTTACCAGGCGGGGATACCGCTCCCCCTGCAGCTGATACGAAATGAACTGGCGGGCATAGGAGACCAGCGCCGCTTCGAACAGGTATTCCCGGAAGGACATGAGGGCGACCGGGCGACCGCGGAACAAATGGTACGCCGGACCCACGTGTGCCTGGCAGTAGCGGAAATAGGAGAAGGCCTGGTCGACGGGATTTCGGTAGACGAGGGCGATCGGCGCTCCCTGTCCCTTGCGTGCCGCCCGATCCATCGCCGCCACCTTGACGGGAGCATAGTTGTAGCTCGCCAGGTCCACGGGCGTATGCCGATAGCTCTTCTCTTCGTGGAAACAGTCATAGCCGGGCACATGGAAGGAAGTCTGTCGCCACCAGTGTCCTGCCGGGATCATGTCGTGGAAACCGGGGCACACCGCATGACCGATGAACATGTGCTCGGCCGGCAGGGTCCCGGCCACTCGAAACAGCGGACCTCCCCTGAACCGACTGAAGTCGAAGGTCGCCCCATCTGGATTGCCGACGACTTCACCGGTCAGGAGATCGTCGAGTCGGCCGCCCTGTTCGAGATGGCATAGGAAGGAGAAAAGATAGCGCAGAAACCAGGTGCCCGAGCGAGGCACCGTCGACAGGATGGGGAGGCGATAGGTTTCGAACATGAAAACGGTACGCAGGAGGCGTCCATTATCTCCCCGTAGCCTGATCGACATATTGCCTTATCGGGCCTGAATCATTCCGGTTCTTCTTTTTTGCATGTCGTGGGTCTGCTTGCTGGCGCCACGCCCTTTTGGGGTCCGGGAGCAGCGGGCCGATCGGTGCAATGGTCGATTCGGCGGGCCGGGAGTGATCGCCGGACTGGTGGGAGAACAGCGAAACGGGGCTTGCGCCGGGATTGTTTGTGGCTCGGCGGTCTTGCTACAGAGCAGCTTCAATTCGATTGGGAGCTTCCATGACATTCCGTGCGCTTGTCTTGACTCAGGGTGCCGACCGAAAGGTCAGCGGCGCCATCGAAACCCTGGCCGAGGACAGGCTGCCGGCGGGTGACGTCGTCGTGGCGATCGACTATTCGACGCTGAACTACAAAGACGGCCTCGTGCTCACGACCGGCGGTGGATTGGTCAAGACTTGGCCTCATGTCGGCGGCATCGACTTTGCCGGCACGGTCGAGACATCGGAGAACGCCGCGTTCAAGGCGGGCGACAAGGTGGTGTTGAACGGCTATCGCGTCGGAGAACTGCATTGGGGCGGCTACGCGACGAAGGCGCGCGTGAAAGGTGAGTGGCTCGTCAAGCTGCCGGGTTCCCTGTCGACCCGACGCGCGATGGCGATCGGCACGGCGGGCTATACCTCCATGCTCTGCGTGATGGCCCTCGAGAAGCACGGGGTCGATCCCACGAAAGGCGAGATCCTGGTGACGGGGGCTGCCGGCGGGGTCGGTTCGGTCGCCGTCGCGATCCTGGCCAGGCTTGGCTACGCAGTGGTCGCGGCGACCGGGCGGCCTCAGGAAGGCGAATACCTGAAGTCGCTTGGCGCCACGACCATCATGGACCGCAAGGAACTGACCGAAGCGCCAGACCGGCCGCTGCTCGGCGAGCGCTTTGCCGGCGTCGTCGACACCGTGTCCGGCGTGATGTTTGCCCGCGCGCTGGCGCAGGTGAAGTACGGCGGCGCGGCGGCCGTTTGCGGCCTCGCCGCCGGCCCGTCTTTCCCCGGCTCGATCCTGCCCTTCATCCTGCGCGGTGTGTCGGTTTACGGCATCGATTCGGTGATGCTGCCGAAGGCGCCGCGCGAGGAGGCGTGGCGCCGTCTCGGGAGCGACCTGCCGCTCGACAAGCTCGACAGCACCGTGAGCGAGGCGGGCCTGGGCGATCTGATGGCTCTGGCCCCCAAGATCCTCAAGGGCGAGGTTCGCGGTCGCGTGGTTGTCGACGTGAACAAGTAACGGGCCAATACCATTCCGCCTGAAGGAGACGCCAAGCGCATGGTGTTGGGCGTCGCCCGCCGCTAGAACAGTCCCTCGACCAGCCGCGTTGCAAGGGCCGGGGGAACGGGCGAAGTGACTCTCGATGACGATGTAGCGGCGTTGGTCGGAACGGCGGCCGCGGTGGGCCACGTCGCCATTGCGGTGGCCGTGACGGTCCACGTTCTGTTGTACAAGCGCAGCGTCGGCGCCGCGGTTTCATGGATCGGCATCGCCTGGCTGTCGCCCTTCCTGGGGGGGCTGCTCTACGCAATCATGGGGATCAACCGCGTCAAGCGGCGTGCCCAAAGGCTCAGACGACAACATCTGCCGCTCGCCGGGGCCGGCTCCACGGCAGCCGTGACGCGGGATTCGCTGACGCCGCTGGAATACGCGGTCGGGCGGTTGACGGGCCTGCCGTCGAAGCCGGGCAACCTCGTCGAGATGCTGCACAGCGGGGACGAGGCCTACCCGCGCATGCTCGAGGAGATCGCCGGGGCGAAGACGACCGTGGGACTGTGCAGTTACATCTTCCGCGACGATTCGGCAGGCGAGAAATTCCATGCGGCCCTGATCCAGGCCCAGCAGCGTGGCGTGAAGGTACGCGTCCTGATCGACGGCGTCGGCGGCGGCTACTTCTGGTCGGGGACCTACAACCGGCTGCTCAAGGCCGGCGTCCCGGTCGCGCGTTTCCTGCACTCGTATTTCCCCTGGCGCACGCCGCTCGTGAACCTGCGCAATCACCGCAAGCTGCTGGTCATAGACGGTCGTGTGGCCTTCACCGGCGGGCTCAACATCGGAGCGGAAAACGTCATTGCCGGGAACCCGGCCCATCCCGTACGCGACACGCATTTCCGCATCGAAGGCCCGGTCGTCGAGCAGCTCACCGATGCCTTTGCCGACGATTGGCAGTTCACGACGGGCGAGCAACTCGGCGACGACTGGTTTCCGCGGCTCGAGCCGGTCGGGACGGTGATGGCGCGCGTCGTGCCCTCCGGCCCCGACGAGGACATGGAGCAGATCGAGTTCGTGACGCTGCATGCCATTTCCTGCGCGCGCGAATCGATCCGCGTCGTGACGCCCTATTTCCTGCCGGGCGAGCCGCTCACCATGGCGCTGGGCCTGGCCGCGATGCGCGGCATCACGGTCGACATCCTGCTGCCGGAGAATTCCAATCACGCGATCCTCGACTGGGCGCGGCGCGTGCCGCTGCGGCCGCTGATCGAGGCGGGGTGCCGCGTCTGGATGATGCCGGCTCCGTTCGATCATTCCAAGCTCATGACGATCGACGATTCCTGGTCATTCATCGGCAGCGCCAACTGGGACACGCGCAGCTTCCGCCTGAACTTCGAGCTGAACGTCGAGCTGCACGACGCAGACTTCGCGCGACAGATCGTCGGATCGAAGAAACCGCAGCGCTGCCTGACCCTTGCCGAGATCGATGGCGACCCCCTGCCGATTAGACTGCGCAACAGCGCGGCACGGCTGCTGCAACCCTACCTGTAGAAGCCTCGTGGCCGGGCCCTGGGCATCGGCAGGGGCCCCTCAGCGGCCTGGGGGGTGTCGGCGACACGCAATTCGAGCCTGATCGGCCGGTGGTCGGAGGGCCCGAAATCCAGCGCATCGGCCATGCTGCAGACGAGCCTGTGGGCGAGGCAGCGGTCGAGGCGGACCGGCATGACGTTGGCGGAGAGGTGAGTGGGCTCGCGCGGGCCGACATCGGCGAAGCCGGGCAGGAAGACCGGGCCGACGGCATTGTAGTCGCCGATGATGGCCGATGGTTTGCCCTGCAATGCCGCCGCGATGCGGGTGAGCTGGCGGCGGTTGAGCAGCTGGCCGTGCGAGAGGTGAACGTTGGCGAAGGTGATCTCGCCCATCTGGATGATCTGCGCGCGCCGCCGCGGCAGCCTTCCGGGAAGCCGCGAGGCCGGCAGCGACAGGGCCACCGGGCGGGGAAAATGGGTCGGACTCCAGACCGCCAGCCCGTGGATCCGGCCCAGCCACGACAGCCGGTAGAAGTGGCCGCCGACGAGGCCCGGCAGCGCCTCCATGTGCTGCGTCGCCTCCTGCATGAGAAGAACATCGGGCTTCTGGATGTCGATCAGCTTCGCCACGTCTTCGACGGCCGCGCCGGTGAGGCGCAGCAGGTTCCAGCTCACGACCTTCACGGCTTGACCACCTTCTCGCGCCTGGTGCGGCGGATCCGCTCGGTCATCGACGCCGTGCCGCCCGCGGCGGCCTGCAGTTCGGCCCTCACCGACTCGCGCCGCTCGTGGATCGAGGCAATGACCTGGCCCATCGGTACCCCGAGGCCCACCAGGGCCGATTCGGCCAGCTGAAGGCTCGCCTCGATCGTCTCCGGCACGGCATCGGTGACGGCCAGCGTGTAGAGATGGCGGGCGTGCTCGGCATCGTGGGCGCGGGCGACGACCATCACGTCCGGCCGTCGGGCTCGCACGGCGCGTACCACATCGTCGACCGCCGCCGTATCGAGTGTGACGATCACGCCCGTCGCTTCGTCGATGCCGCAACGCTGCAGGAACAGCGCGTTGGAGGCGTCGCCGAAATAGACGGGCCGGCCGAGCTTCCGCCAGCGTTCGACACGGACCGCGTCGCGGTCGGCCGCGATGTATGAAATCCCGTGCTTCTCGAGCTGTTCGCAGACGAGCTGGCCCACCCGCCCGTGGCCGACCACGATCACGCGCTTGACGTGATCTGAGGGCGGCAGCTGCGTCGCCGGAGCATCGCCGGTCACCTGCTGGGCCACGCGCCGGGCGGCGCGGCGCGCGAACAGCGACACGAAGGGGAGGGTCGCCATGGTGAGCGACACCACGGCCAGGACGCCCGCAGCGATCCTGGGGTCGACCAGGCCGAACTGCGTGGCAAGTCCGATGCCGATGAAGGCGAATTCGCCGCCGGGCGCCAGAAGCAGGCTCGTCTCGACGCTGGCGGCCCACGGCACGCCGAACAGGCGGCACAGCGGGACGAGCAGGATCGTCTTCAGCACCATCATCGCCACGAACCCGCCGATGACGATGAAGGGCTCGCGCCAGATGAAACTCAGGTCGATGTGCATGCCGACCGAGAAGAAGAAGACGCCCAGCAAAAGCCCTCGGAAGGGATCGATCATCGCCTCGACGGCGCGCCGGTATTCGGTCTCGGCCAGAAGCAATCCTGCGATGAAGGCCCCGAGCGCCATCGAGAGGCCCGCGAAGGCCGCGATCACGCCCGATCCGACGGCGATCAGCAGGGTCGCCGCCATGAAGAACTCGGGATTGTCGGAGCTGGCGGCCAACCGGAAAAGCGGCTTCAGAACCACCCTGCCGACCAGCGCGATCACGGCGACCGCCAGAATCGCCTCGACCAGTGCGACGATGACGCCCTGAAGGATCGAACCCTCGGAGTGGCCTCCGAGAGCGCTGATGAGGAACAGGAGCGGCACCACGGCCAGATCCTGCGCCAGCAGGATTGCGAAGCTGGTACGGCCGGTGGTCGACATCATGCGGCGCTGGCCGGATAGCAGTTCCATGACGATCGCGGTCGACGACAGAGCCAGGCAGGTGCCGATGATGAGCGCGGCAGCGGCGGGCTGGCCGAACCAGAAAGCCGCCAGGCTGATGGCCAGGGCCGAGAGCACGACCTGCAGGCCGCCCAGTCCGAAGACCAGCCGGCGCATGGTGATCAGGCGGCGCATCGAGAGCTCGAGGCCGATGAAGAAGAGCAGGAAGACGATGCCGAGATCGGCGATGAAGGCGATCTGTCTCTCGCCCGTGACCGTCAGCCAGTCGATGGCGCGGGAATAGTCGGCCAGCCGACCCAGTCCGTGCGGCCCCAGCGCGGCGCCAACCACCAGGAAACCGAGGACCGGGCTGATCCTGAGGCGTTGCACGACGGGAGCCACGACGGCCGCCGTTCCCAGGACGATGAGGGCATCCTTGAACGCATAGATGTCGCTGGGTCCTGCCATGTCGCGCAAACATAGACTGCAGACGGCGTTCTGTGCACACTTTCGTCCGCATACAACGAATTCGGGCGGGAACGACATGAAGGTGGTCATCACCGGCGGCGCGGGCTTCCTGGGCAAGAAGCTCGCACGGCGCCTACTGCGGCAGGGCGAGATCGCGGCGGCTTCCGGCCAGCCGCAGAAAATCAGCGAGCTGCTGCTGTTCGATGTCGCGAAAGCCGAGGGTCCGGGCCTGGACGATCCGCGAATCAGGACCGTGGCGGGCGACATCTCGAATTTCGCGACCGTGCAGTCGATCGTCCAGGGCGCGTCGACCGTGTTCCATTTCGCCGCAGTGGTCAGTGCGGGCGCCGAGGCCGACTTCGACCTGGGTTACCGGGTCAATCTCGACGGCACGCGGAACGTTCTCGAAGCCTGTCGGGCGCTCGGCACCAATCCGCGCGTCGTGTTCACCAGCTCGCTGGCGGCCTTCGGCGGCGATCTTCCTCCGGCAGTGACCGACGACACGCCCCTGACGCCCCAGACCTCCTACGGCGCCCAGAAGTCGATCGGCGAGTTCCTGGTCCGTGACTATACGCGCAAGGGGTTCCTGCGCGGCACCGCGGTCAGGTTGCCGACGATCTGCGTGCGCACCGGCCTGCCCAACAAGGCGGCCTCGACCTGGGCGAGCTCGGTTCTGCGCGAGCCGCTGACGGGTGTCGACGTCGTCTGCCCCGTGACACCTGAGACGGTCATGGTGGTCCTCAGCCCGCGCAAGACGGTGGACGCGTTCATGCGCCTGCACGATCTGCCCCCGGATGCCTTCGGTCCGGGCCGCACGCTCCTGCTGAACGGGATCAAGGTGACGGCCCGGGAGCTGGAACAGGCGGTCGGCCGCCACGCCGGCAACCGCAAGGTCGGCAAGGTCGTGTGGCAGCACGATCCGGCGATCCAGAAGATCTGCGACGGCTGGCCCCAGGGCATCGATTCGGCGCGCGCCCGACGCCTCGGCTTCGAAACCGACGAGGATCTCGACGAGGTCGTGCGGCATTTCATAGCCGACGATCTCGACGATCAGATGAAGATCGCGAAACCTGCGGCCTGACAGGGCCGCAGGAAGCCTGCAGCGGCCTTAGCGGCCGCGCAGCATCCGCCAGCCGTTCTGGAGGTGTCGCATCGGCCCCCAGACATGCCGCGTCCGCATCATGTGCCAGCGCTGCGGCTCGTTGTCGGGGCCCGCGACGGCGCCGGCATCCTCGACGAAGTCGGTAATGCCGACGGCATCGGTGTCCCACGGCCCGGTCGTCTTGAAGATCGTCGTCTTCGCCCCGTAGCCCTGCAGCGCCCGCGACATGCCGGACGCCATGAAGTCCATGTAGCGCGGCAGGCTCTCGGGCCGGCAGAGGTAGCCCTTGTTGAATCCGACGGCCAGGAGCCGGAAATGGAACGGGTTCTTCTCGAGATAGCGGATGACCTCGGTCGTATTGGCCGGATAACGCGGCGAGAAGAAGTCGTCGACCACGACGATGCCCTCGGTGTTGACGATCCGGTTGGCGAACTCCAGCTCCCGATAGACGGCCGTGCCGGTATGCTCGCCATCGATGTGGAACCAGCGAACCGACTGGTGCATCGCCTGCAGGTCGAGCTTGGCCGGCAGGTCGGCCGACGGGCCTGACAGCGGCACGATGTTCGTGGGCTTCGCGCCGACCGACTCGATCGAGCGGTGGACGGCGGCTTCATCCAGCCGGAGGTCGCACAGATAGAGCTTCTCGTTGCCCTTCCGGTAGGACGCCAGGACCGACGCGGACCGGCCCCGCCAGACGCCGATCTCGAACAGGTCGCCGGAAGTCCGGGCCTGCTGGTCGAGCAGGGCACGCCAGACGCAATAGGACTGGAACATGAACCAGCCCGGAATTGCGTCGATTTTCTCCCAACTGAGCATCCGCCACCCTTGTTTGCCGAGTCTTGCTAACAGCGCCCCATCGACGCTGCAAGCCGTGAAGGCTTGCACCTCCGGCACGGGTCCTGTAGGCCCGCTCGCGGGGAAATGCCAACAACTGCAGTCGCATACAGGGCCACGGTCGGCCTGCTCTGGATCCTGGCGCTCTGGTACAGCTGGGAGTGCCGGGGGCTTTTCGTCGATGGATCTGCATTCCTCGTGCAGGTCGCCCGGCGGGAGTTTTTCTTCGACTTCTACGACCCGCGCCTCTACGCGATGATCCTCGGCCAGGCGCCGATCCTCACGGCGGTGTTCCTCGGCGTCACCGACCTCCATTTGATGGCGCAGCTCCTGTCGCTGGGCCTCTTCGCCCTCCCGACCGCGCTCTATCATCTCGCGCTGATGCGGGTGAAGGACGATCCCGTCCTGCTGGCCGCGGTCCTCGCGGCGATCGGCGTCGTCTTCATGACGACGTCCTTCTTCATCGTCGGCGAATACAACACCGCCTATGCCATCGGCATCGTGGTGGCCGTACGGCTGGTGACGGCGAAGGAACTGAGCGTGGCCGACGGTGCCTTCCTGGTTGCGGTCGGCCTGCTGGCGGTCCGGACCTACGAGGTGATGATCTACCTGGGACCCCTGCTGGCCGTGATGATCGCCTGGACGGTCTACCGGATCCGGCCGCGACCCGTTGGCGCCACGTTTCTTTACCTGGTCGCGATCCTGCCCTTCCTGGGCGGCATGTGGGTGGCGGCGGATTCGGTGATCCACCCCTTTTCGGAAGACCATCTCAGCCGGACGGCCGCGACGGTGCTCGATGCCTGGCAGAACGTTCAATTCGACCTGGCGATGGGCGCGGCTCTGGTCATCTCCGGGTGGGCGCTGCTGCGTCCGCAGGATCTCGCCGGGCGCAGGCCGTACATCTTCGCCGGCATTTTCCTGATCCTGCTGGCGCTGTCACCGTTGCTGGTGCTGACCGACTCGCTGGTGCGGCCGCATGCCAAGTCGCAGTACACCGCCCGCAGCCTCGCAGGCCTCGTCATCGCCACCATCGTCGTGCTGATGTGGCTCTACACGTCGCCGCTCGGCTCCCGGTTCGCCTCGTTCGTCGCCTTGCGCCGAACCGAGATATCGAGCCGGATTCTCGCATTCGCCTGCCTGGTCGTGCTCGCGGTACTGCCGTCCAACGTCTATCTCACGCTCGAATGGCGCACCTATCTCGATACGGTGCGAACGATCGTGCGCAGCAACAGCGGCGTGATCGCCTTCGAATCCACGCCCCTCTCGCGGCGTCCTCTCGAGACACTGGTCGAGTCGTGGATTCTGCCCAGCCAGAGCCTGGCTTTGCGCGGCAAACTCGGTGACGGCATCATCGCGCCGCCGCGCGACTTCAACAATTGGCAACCATTCCCGCCAGCCGAACCGTATCCGCTGGGGAACTACATGTGGCGCGACTGACCGTGCCCACGATGTCGCCGGTCGCCGTTGCCCGGACTGTCGCGGTGCTCCTCTGGGCGCTCGCGTTGCACAATACGTTGACCTGTCGTGGCCTGTTCTGGGACGGCTCCTCGTTCCTGGTGAATCTGCTCGACCACGGCCGTTTCCACGATTTCTACGCCGCCCGCGCCCACGTCGATTGGGTGACGCAGGCGCCGGTGCTGCTGCTGGCCGAATGGGGCGTCCGCGACACGAGGATGCTGGCCATGGTCTATTCGGCAGCCTTGTTCGCGCTGCCGACCGCCTTCTATCACTTCGCCCTTGTCCGTGTGCGCCGCGATCCCGTGCTGCTGGCCGCGGTGCTGGCGATCGTTGCCGCGGTCTACCTGCCGACCTCGTTCTTCATCGTCGGCGAATACAACGTGGCCTTTGCCTGCATCACCGCCGCCATGGCGGTAGCGCTCACGACCGACGGTACTGGTCGCAGGGACGCCGCACTTCTGCTGGCCTTCGGTCTGCTCTGCCTGCGCTCCTACGAGGCCACGATCTATCTCGGACCGCTGCTGGCGGCCGCGATCCTGTGGGCGACCCGGCGCAGCGGCGGCGATCCGGCGACGAAACTCCTGTGCTACCTGGCGGCGCTGTCCTTCGTCGGAGCGGCGCTGGTATCGGCCGTGACGATCTTCGACTATTGGGACCATCCGCACTTCATGAAGGTGCGCTCCACCAGTGTCGATTTCTGGCGGAACATACAGTTCGCCATCCCTCTCGCGGGCTTTCTCATCTGCGCCATCGCGGGCTTTCGACGGCCGGCCTGGCTGGAGGGCAGGGGACCGCTGGTGGTGATGGGCGTCATTGCCGTGCTGCTTGCCTTGTCGCCCTGGTGGCGGCTCGTGCACGGGCCGTCGATCCTGTATCCGCCGTCGCACTACGTCGCCCGTCAGGCTGCCGGCATGCTGCTGGCGGCCCTTCTCGTCGGCATGTGGCTGCAGGTGGCGCGCCGCGATCCGCCGCGCATCTTTGCCGTCGTGCGCCAGCCTGCAGTGGCGCGGCGGATGGTGCTGCTGCTGGGAGCGCTGACGGTCGCGGGGGCGGTTCCCGACATCGTGCTCACGCGCCTGTGGAGCGGCTATGTCGAGCGCCTGCGCGTCGTCGTCGACGGCAGCAAAGGCATGGTGCGGGCCGAGACGCTGCCGCTGCATGACTGGCCGAACAAGCTCTTCTTCCAGGACTGGTCCTATCCGGCATTGAGCGCGGTCGTCAGCCGCTCGCCCGGCCAGTCCTATGTCGTGTCCGACCAGGACTATCTCAGCAATCCGCCCTTCGATTGCCGAAGCTCAAGGGCTACGGCTGGCGCGGCTAGGGACGCATCCACATGCTCGCCGGGCCGCTGCCGCGCACCGGCGCGGCCAGCTCGACGAATTCGCAGAGGATCTTGCGCGTATCGCGCGGATCGATGATCTCCTCGATCCAGAAACTCTCGGCGCTGCGGAACGGCGACCGCAGCTTGTTCAGCCGGTCTTCGATCTCCGCCATCTTGGCCTTGGGATCCTCGGCCCCGTCGATGTCGGCGCGATACGCGGCCTCGATGCCGCCTTCCAGCGGCAGCGATCCCCAGCGGCCTGACGGCCAGGCATAGCGCCAGTTCATCCGCGAACCGTTCTGGTGCGCCGCGCCGGCCACGCCGAAGGCATTGCGGATGATGAAGGTGCACCACGGCACCGTCGTCTGGAACATCGACGACATGGCGCGCACGCCCTGTCGGATGACGCCGCTCTTCTCGGCCTCGAGGCCGATCAGGAAGCCGGGACAGTCGCAGAAATAGACGACCGGCAGGTGGAAGGTCTCGGCCAGGTCGAGGAAGCGCGTCACCTTCTGGCAGGTATCGGCCGTCCAGCCGCCGCCATAGAACATCGGGTCGCTCGCCATCACCGCGACCGGCCAGCCGTCGACGCGCGCGAAGCCGGTCACGACCGAACGGCCGTAGAGCCGCCCCATCTCGAAGAAGCTGCCCTGGTCGACGACCTTCTCGACGATCGGCCGGATGCGATAGACCTTGCGGATGTCGCGCGGGATGGCGTCGAACAGCGACTCCTCGCGTCGCGCCGGATCGTCGGTCACGGGGCCGCGTGGCGGCGCATCGTGGACCGACGAGGGCAGGTAGGAGAGGAAGCGGCGCGCCGCGGCAAAGGCCTCGTCCTCGCTGTCGACCGCCTCGTCGATCGCGCCGGCGCGCAGCTGGATTTCCCAGCCGCCCAGTTCCTGCTTGTCGTACTGCTTGGCGCTGAGGCGATTCACCACCGGCGGCCCGGCGACGAACATCGCGGAGACTTCCTTCACCATCACCGAGTAGTGCGTGGCCGCAAGGCGGGCCGCGCCGAGGCCCGCGACCGAGCCGAGGCCGAGGCCCACGGTGGGCACCACGCCCATGTTGCGCACGGTCCATTCCCAGCCGCTCACTCCCGGTACGTTGGCGCGGCCGGTCGTTTCGATCGTCTTCACGGATCCGCCACCGCCCGATCCCTCGATCAGGCGCACGACCGGAATTCGGTACTGGTTGGCGTAGCGTTCGACGTAGTTGGACTTCTCCTTGATCGTGGCGTCGGCCGAGCCGCCGCGCACGGTGAAGTCGTCGCCGGTGACGGCGATATGCCGTCCATCGATCTTGCCGCGGCCCATGACGACGTTCGCCGGCGTGAGATCGGCCAGTTCGTTGCGGCCGTCATATTCCGCCTTGCCGGCGACGCTGCCGATCTCGCGAAACGAACCCTCGTCGAGCAACCGGTCGATGCGCTCGCGGACCGTGAGGCGGCCTCCTTCATGCTGACGCTTGACCTTGTCGGCACCGCCCATGCGCTTCGTCATCTCCTGACGGCGGCGCAGCTCGTCCATTTCCGGTTGCCAGCTCATCTCGACGCATCCCCCGATCGTTTGTCGGCACGTTTCCAGCCCTTGCGGTTCGTACCAACGCAGACCTGGACCGGCTACAGTAAAGCGTCTTCGCGGGGAGCTACCGATGGACGAAACGGCTGATCGAGCAGGCGCGACGCTCCACATGATCTGCGGCAAGATCGCCGCCGGAAAATCGACGCTCGCCGCCAGGCTGACGGTGCGCCCGGGCACGATTCGGATCAGCGAAGATGCTTGGCTCGCCTGTCTCTACAAGGATGAGCAGAAGACGATCGAGGACTATGTCCGCAACTCCCGCCGTCTGCGCGAGGTGATGGGCGACCATATCGTCGCGCTGCTGGAAGCCGGCCTGTCCGTCGTGCTCGATTTTCCAGCGAACACACCGGCCCGTCGTCAGTGGATGCGCAGCCTCTTCGAGCGCGCCGGTGCGGATCACCGGCTCCATTTCCTCGACGTGCCCGACGATGTCTGCAAGGCACGGCTGCGCGCCCGCAACGCCGCCGGTACACACGCCTTCGAGGCCAGCGACGCGGAGTTCGACCTCTTCACCAGCTACTTCGTCCCGCCCTCGCCCGATGAAGGCTTCGAGGTCACGCTCTACGGCGAATCGAAAACGACGCCGTCGATCAGGTTCTCTTCGTAGAGCCGCGCCAGGTCGATACCGCCTGGCGGGCGCGCCACCACGAAGGCGGCGATGGCGCGCTGGAGCCTTGAGTCCTGGTCGCGCCGCAGGGTTTCGGCTTCCTCGACGGTGATGGCGGCGAAGCGGACGGTCTGGCCGGGCAGCAGGCGTCCGAGGCGCGGCAGATCGACCGACGCGACGGTGGCGATCTTGGGATAGCCGCCGACCGTCTGCCGGTCGGCCAGCAGCACGATCGGCAGGCCGGCGCCGGGCACCTGGATGGCGCCGGGCGCGATGCCGTCGGAGATGATGTCGGCGCCGCCGTTGTCGACGCTCTTCGCGTGGGCGATCGTCGGTCCCTCGAAGCGGATGCCCATGCGATCGGCTTCCTTGGACACGCGATACTCGGCCTCCACGAAGGTCCGGCGGCCTTCCTCGCTGAAATAGTCCTCCTGCGGCCCCCAGACCACGCGCAGTGGCCCGCTGCCATAGTCGAACGGCTGCGCGATCCTGCGCTCGTTGCCGGCCGGTACGGCCGCCTTTGCGAGGGGCAGCAGGTCGCCGGCCGCGAGCTTGCGGCCGTCGAAGCCGCCAATGCCGGCCCTGGAATAGGTCGAGAGGCTGCCCATGAAGGCCGGCAAGTCGAAGCCGCCCGCCACGGCGAGATAGGCGGTGCTCGCTCCCTCGATCATGCCGACGCGCAGGACCTGCCCGCGCTTCAGGAGATGGCTGCGGTCGGAGTCCAGGGGCTTGGGCGCGGCGTCCGGTCCGTCGATCAGCGCGGGCGAGAGCGGACCCACCAGCGCGATGCGCACGCTGTCGGCCTCGACCAGCAGGTCGGGTCCCATGACGCCGATCTCGAGCCCGGCGGTATTGGCGGGATTGCCGGCCAGTGCATTGGCGAGGCTGAGGCCGATCCGGTCCATCGCGCCCGCGGTCGGCATGCCGAGCGCCATGAAGCCGGTACGGCCGAGATCCTGCAGCGTGTCGAACAGGCCCGCGCGGACGACTTTCAAGCCGGCGCTCATTTGCTCTTCACCAGGCTCGCCCAGTCGAACGTGCCGGCCTCGACCTCGCCGGCGATGCGGTCGAAGCGCCGGCGGTCGATGCGTTCGAAGGCGAGCGAATCGCCGGGCGACAGGAAGACCGGCTGCTCTCGGCGCTTGTCGAACATCCAGAGTGGCGTGCGGCCGATCAGGTGCCAGCCGCCGGGGCTCTCGAACGGGTAGATCGTGGTCATGTCCATGGCGATGGCGACCGAGGAGCGCGGCACCCGGACGCGCGGCTGGCTGCGGCGGGGCAGGAAGAGCGCCTGGTCGAGCCCCGCCACATAGGCGAGCCCCGGCATGAAGCCCAGCACATAGACCTTGAACGGCGAGGCGAGGTGGGCCGCGATCACCTCTTCCGGCGTCTTCTTCGTGCGCTCCGCGACGTCGGCGAGGTCGGGCGCGAATTCGGGATCGTCGTAGCAGCACGGAACGGTGACCTGGCGGCTCCCGGCGTCGGCTGGCAGACCGCGGGCGATCAGCGCGTCGACCTTGGGCTGGAGGTCGGCACGCGAGGTCGCAAGCGGATCGTAGGTCACCATCAGGGACCGCATGGTCGGGACGGTCTCGATCACGCCGGAAATCTCCCCGGCCCCGCGGGCCAGGCCGATCGCGGCGTGGAGTGCCATGACCCGGCCGTTGATCTCGGGGGAAATCTCGTTGCCGAACTCGACGGTGAAGGCGGTGTCGCCGCAGGAGAGGTATCGAACGCTCACATCTGCTAGGATAGCGCTTCAGATTGAGGGAGTCTCCCATGGCCGCCGCGACCAATGCAGGACACGTCAACATCAACTCGGACCTGGGCGAGAGCTTCGGACCCTGGGTAATGGGCAACGACACCGAGGTCCTGAAGATCGTCGCGTCGGCCAACGTCGCGTGCGGCTTCCATGCCAGCGATCCGGTCGTGATGATGGATACGGTGAAGCTCTGCACGCAGAACGGCGTCTCGATCGGCGCCCATCCGGGCTTCGCCGACCTCCAGGGCTTCGGCCGCCGCGTCATCAACCTCTCGGTCAAGGAACTGGAGGCCAACATCGCCTACCAGATCGGGGCGTTGCAGGCGATCGCGGCCCTCCATGGCGCCAAGGTCACCCACATGAAGCCGCACGGCATGATGGCCAACATGTCGGCCGAGAGCCCGGAAATGTCCGAGGCGATCGCCCGCGCGACCAAGGCCGTGGATCGCGACCTGATCTTCCTCGCCCAGGCCAACACCGAGCAGGGCAAGGCCGCGCTCAAGCATGGGCTGCGCGTCGCCGAAGAGGTATTCGCCGACCGGACCTACACCGACGCCGGCCTGCTGACGCCGCGCAAGGAAGCCAATTCGATGATCAAGGACCCGGCCAAGGCGGTCGAGCATGTCCGGCGCATGGTCGACGAGCAGGCGATCTATTCGACCTCGGGCAAGCGCATCCCCTGCCGGGTCGATTCCATTTGCGTCCACGGCGACGGTCCAACAGCCGTGAGCGTCGCCAAGGCGGTTCGCGAGGGCCTCGAGGCGGCGGGAATCCGCATCGTGCCGCTGCCGGAGATGCCCAGCCTCCGCCACTGAGTTGGGGGTGATCCGTCGCGCTGACTTGTGGGACGCCGCTTCGCCGCTATAGTCCGGCCGATCCGGATGGAAATCTGCGGCGGGAGTGGCGTATGGCGGTGTTTGGCAAGGCTCAGTACATCAAGCGTGTCGAGGACGACCGGCTTCTGACCGGCACGGGCGGCTTCACCGACAACCTCTCGCGCCCGAACCAGGCCCATGTGGTCCTCGTTCGTTCCCCGCATGCCCATGCAAGAATCCTGAAGATCGACACCGAGGCCGCCAAGGGCGCGCCGGGCGTCGTCGCGGTCTACACCTGGGCCGACATGGAAAAGGACGGCGTCGGTAATTTCGCCTTCCCGGCCATGTTCCCGGCCGCTGACGGCAGCAAGCCCGAGATGACGCCCCGGCGGTCGCTGGCGCATGAGGTCGTGCGCTATGTCGGCGAGGCCGTCGTGGCCATCGTGGCCGATACGCGCGAGCAGGCGCAGGACGCCGTCGAGCTGGTCGATATCGAGTACGAGCAGCTGCCGTCGGTCACCGAGATCGAGGACGCGCTGAAGCCCGGCGCCCCGCAGGTCTGGCAGGGCGCGCCCGGCAACATCGCCGGTTACAACAAGTTCGGCGATCATGCCAAGGCCGAGGAGGTCTTCAAGGCCGCGGCCCACGTCGTGTCGCTCGATATCGTGCACCAGCGGCTGATCGTGAACGCCATGGAGCCCCGCGCCGTCATGGCGGAGTGGGAGAACGACCGGCTGATCGTCCATATCGGCAGCCAGAACCCGTCGGTCACGCGCGATACGCTGTGCGACGTCATCCTGAAGATGCCCAAGGACAAGGTGCGCGTCGTCGTGCGCGACATCGGCGGCGGCTTCGGCATGAAGGTCGGCATCCAGCCCGACGAGGCTGTGGCCGTATGGGCCGCCAAGGTGTTGAAGCGCCCGGTGCGCTGGCGCGCCGAGCGCGGCGAGGAGTTCGCCGCGACGACCGCCGGCCGCGACCAGTTCCACAAGGCCTCGATGGCCTTCGACAAGGACGGCCGGATCCTGGCACTGCGCATGGAGGCCTTCGCCAATATCGGGGCCTATCCCTCGCGCGGCGGCGTGGTCATCCCGCTGTTCGTCGGCCCCAAGGTGACGACCGGCACCTACGACGTCCCGCTGATCGATCTCCGGATCACCTGCGTCATCACCAACACCGCCACGATCGGTGCCTATCGCGGGGCCGGTCGTCCGGAATGCATCTTCAACCTCGAACGCATGATGGACACGGCGGCGCGCCAGATCGGCATGGATCCGGCCGAGCTGCGCCGGCGCAACTTCGTGAAGCCCTCGCAGATGCCCTACACCACGGCGATGGGCGAGAAGTACGATTCCGGCGACTTCAACCTCTTCCTCACCAAGACGCTCGAGGCGGCCGACTGGGACGGTTTCGCGGCGCGCAAGGCGGAGGCCGAGAAGCGCGGCAAGCTCTATGGCCGCGGCCTCGCCTCCTATGTCGAATGGACCTCGGCCAACGTCCTGAACGAGATGGCGCACTATGAGGTCAAGGAAGACGGCAAGGTCGTCATCTGGATGGGCACCCAGGGCATGGGCCAGGGGCTGCAGACCAGCTTCACCCAGCTCGCCTCCGAACTGCTCGGCATCGACCCGTCCAAGATCGAGATCGCCATGGGCGATTCCGACCGGGTCGGCGGCGTCGGCTCGATGGGCTCGCGCTCGGCCTATATCGGCGGCTCGGCGGTGCTGAGCGGCAGCGAGAAGCTGGTCGACAAGGGCAAGGAACTGGCCGCCGATGCGCTCGAGGCGGCCACCGCCGACATCGTCTATTCGGCCGGCCGCTTCACCATCACCGGCACCGACCGCGGCATCGGCCTCGGCGAGCTGGCGGCGAAGCAGCCCGACAAGCGCATCTTCATCGAGAACGTGAACACGGTCGACGGCATCGCTTGGCCCAACGGCGCCCATGTCGGCGAGGTCGAGATCGATCCCGACACCGGCATGGTCGAGCTCAAGCGCTACACGACGGTCGACGATGTCGGCAAGCCGCTGCACCGCCCGATCGTGTTCGGCCAGATCCACGGCGGCTGCGCCCAGGGCATCGGCCAGGCGCTGCTGGAGGAGAACGTCTACGATCGCGAAAGCGGCCAGCTCCTGACCGGCTCGTTCATGGATTACGCGATGCCGCGCGCGGAGACCTTCCCGACCTTCAACAACCAGCTCGACGATACGGTGCCGGCCAAGAGCAACCCGATCGGTGCCAAGGGTGTCGGCGAATCCGGCACGGTCGGATCGACGCCCACGGTCATGAACGCGATCATGGATGCGCTGTGGCCGCTCGGTGTGCGCAACATCCAGATGCCGGCGACGCCGCAGCGCGTATGGCAGGCGATCCAGGAAACGAGGAAGTAGCGGACGGGGAGATGAAGCAGCGTATCTTCGGCTGGATTTCGGTCCTTTTCGGAGTTGTCCTTTCGCTCGCCGCGATCGAAGTCACGGCCATCGCCTGGATGTACCTGGAAGATGGCCGCCATACGCCGGCGAGGGAGCTGTTCGACCGCACGCAGAACACCTATGTGCGGGATGCCACCAAGGGGAGCTCGTGCCGCTACGTCGACACGCTCTTTCCGCATCCCTATGTCGCGTTCGTCCACCACGCCAATCCGCCGTGCGGCCTGCCGTGGGTCAATAACGTCGGTCTGTTCGGGCCGGACTATCCGGTCCTCAAGCCCACGGATCGCTATGTCGTGTTGCTGACCGGCGGCTCCGTGGCGTCCCAGCTCGGGCAGAATGCGGCGCCGCCCGCGCCGCGCTATCTCGAGGAGGAACTCAACAACAAGTACGTCAGCCCGAACGGCAAGCCGTTCCTCGTCCTGAACGGCGGCGACGGCGCCTGGAAGGAGCCGCAGCCCTTCATCCTGTTTTCGCTCTATGCCTCGTCGGTCGACGCGGTCGCCGTCCTCGGCGGATTCAACGAGCACTACTTTTTCCAGCCGGGCTTCAGCGAGCGGCTGGAGCGGCCGCTCAGCAACTTCCTCGACGTCAATCCGTTCGTCGCCGACGAGAACTTCGGGGATGCGGCGATCGGCTGGGTCATGGGCCGGATCGCCGGCACCCTGGCGCTGAATCCGGTCCTCGGCCATTCGCATGCCGCCTACATGGTGGTGCGGGGCATCGAGCAGGCCGCCAAGGGCAAGGACATCTTCAAGTCGACCAAGAAGACGACGCTGAACAGCATCTTCCACCTGCCGGAGGACATTCAGCGCAACCACAAGCTGGCCTTCGACGTCCAGCTTGGCCTCTATCAGAAGTATGTGAGGGCGACGTTCGCGGTCGCGCGCGACAACAATGTGAAGGCGGCCTACTTCATCCAGCCGGCACCGGCCATCGGCAAGGAGCTCACCGAGGAGGAGAAGCGCGTCGTCGGCGACCTCTCGTATCGCGACATCTACAAGAACATCGTCGCCGGACTGATGACCCTGCGCGACGGTGGCGCGCCCGTCTTTGACCTGACGCAGATCTTCGCCGGGGAGAAGGCCACGATCTACGCCGACCACATCCACTACGCCCGGGATGCTGCGAACGAGAGCCTCGGCAATCGCATCATCGCCGCCCGGATGGGCGAGATTCTGGCGCAGACCTGGGGATTCCAGCGGAAGCCCTGAGAGGGGCGGGGATTCCCTCGGCCGCACGCGAGGCCAGGTCCTCGCGCGCATGCCCGATCCGTTCGAGCCGGACATGATGGAACAGCCGGAGAAGTGATTGATCGGTCGTCGGGCCTGAGCCATGTTGACCGTCGGCGGACAGGACGTTCGCCCTCTCTCTGGTAGGAACAATCCCGTGTCGCGTGCCGACCGCGCCGATGGCGCCTCCGAAACCCGCCCCCTGTCGATCGATCGCATGGCCTCCTGGCCGACGCTCGCACCGCTGATCGAGCGCGCCGGCCGTCCGCTTGTCATCGAAGCGCTCCGGGCTTGGGTCGAGGAGCGACGGGGGACGCCCGAGGTCGCGAGCGAAGCCGCCTGCGTCCACTGGTGCACGGCGCGTCTGGCCGCGTTCCTGCAACCCTCGCAACGCCGCGTGTTCAACCTCACGGGCACCGTGCTGCACACCAATCTCGGCCGCGCCGTTCTGGCCGAGGAGGCCATTGCCGCGGCGGTCGAGGCGATGCGCTCGCCGACCACGCTCGAATACGATCTGGGGGGCGGTGCGCGCGGCGAGCGCGACGATCACGTCGCGCCCTGGCTCTGCCGCCTGACCGGGGCCGAGGCGGCGACGGCCGTCAACAACAATGCCGCCGCGGTGCTGCTGGTGCTGAGCGAGCTTGCCGCCGGCCGCGAGGTCATCGTGTCGCGCGGTGAGCTGATCGAGATCGGCGGGGCCTTCCGCATTCCCGACATCATGGCGCGCGCCGGCTGCCGGCTGGTCGAGGTCGGCACGACGAACCGCACCCATCTCCAGGACTATGCGGCGGCGATCGGGCCGGACACCGCCGCCATCATGAAGGTCCATCCCTCGAACTACGCGATCCAGGGATTCACCAAGTCGGTTGCGGCCGCCGAACTCGTGCCGCTGGCGCGCGAGAAGGGCGTGGCGCTGATCGAGGATCTCGGCAGCGGCACGCTGGCCGATCTCGAGACCTGGGGGCTGCCGCACGAGCCGACGGCGCGCGAAGCCGTCGCGTCCGGCGTCGATGTCGTCACCTTCTCCGGCGACAAGCTCCTGGGCGGGCCGCAGGCCGGGCTCGTCGTCGGCCGCAAGCCGCTGATCCAGCGCATCGCGCGCAACCAGATGAAGCGGGCGCTGCGGCTCGACAAGGTCCGCCTGGCCGCCCTCGAAGCGACGCTGCGGCTCTACGCCGATCCGGGACGCCTGGCCGAGCGCCTGCCGACCATACGCGCCCTGGCGCGGCCGGCCGCCGAGATCCGCGCGGTGGCGGAGCGACTGCTGCCGGCCGTGCAGGCGGCGTTTGGCGGCAGGGCGCAGGTGAGCGTGGCGGAGGTGCGGGGACAGATCGGTTCGGGCGCGCTGCCGGTCGACCTGCTGCCGTCGTTCGCGATCGCGATCAACGCCAAGGGCCTCGACCGGATCGCCGACAATTTCCGGCGCCTGCCGATCCCCGTGATTGGCCGGATCGGCGACGGCACGCTCTACTTCGATCTCCGCACGCTCGACGATGAAGCGGCTTTCATCGCCCAACTGGACAAGCTTCATGTCGTGGCAGGCTAGGCCGCTCGACCGCTCGCCGCCCTGTCTTGCCGGCAGGGGCGCCGGACGCGGCGTGGTCGAGGCGCTGCATTGGGTGCGGCTGGCCAAGGAGCCTCTATCATGATCGTCGGAACGGCAGGCCACATCGATCATGGCAAGACCGCGCTGGTGAAGGCCTTGACCGGTGTCGATGCCGACCGCCTCAAGGAAGAGAAGGCGCGCGGCATCACCATCGACCTGGGCTATGCCTACAGCGATCTCGGCGATGGCCGCCAGCTCGGCTTCGTCGACGTGCCCGGTCACGAGCGGTTCGTGCACAACATGCTGGCCGGCGCCACCGGCGTCGACGCGGCGCTGCTCGTCGTGTCGGCGGTCGAGGGGATCAAGCCTCAGACCGTCGAGCATCTGCAGATCCTCGACCTGCTGGGCCTCGATCGCGGCATCGTGGCGCTCACCAAGGCCGATCTCGCCAACGAGGACCAGCAGCTCGAGCGGATGGCCGAGATCGAGTCCCTGCTGGCCACCAGCTCGCTGCGCGGCGCGGAGATCGTGCCGGTCTCGGCGGTGACCGGGCAGGGCATCGACGAGCTGAAGGAAAAGCTGCTGATCCTCGGCGAGAGCGGCAAGGGCGCTGCGGGGTTCGCGCGTCTGGCGGTGGATCGCTGCTTCGTGCTGTCGGGTGCGGGCGTCGTCGTCACCGGCAAGGTCCATGCCGGCGAGATCAGGGTCGACGACCGGCTGCTGCTGACGCCGTCCGGCATCGAGGCGCGGGTGCGCTCGCTGCATGCCCAGAACCGGCCCGCGGAGATCGGGCGCGCCGGCGAGCGCTGCGCGCTCAACCTTGCCGGCCCCAGGCTTTCCAGGGATGCGATCAAGCGCGGCGACTGGGTCGTGAGCCCGGAGCTTCACGCACCGACCGATCGCATCGACGTTCGCCTGAACCTGCTCGCCTCGGAAGCGCAGCCGCTGAAGCACTGGTCCCCGGTGCACGTTCACCTGGGATCGGCGCATGTGATGGGCCGCGTGGCGCTGCTCGAGGGCGAGAGGCTGGCGCCCGGTGACCAGGCGCTCGCCCAGATCGTGCTCGACGAGAAGGTCGGCGCGCTCGCAGGCGACCGGGTCATCCTCCGTGATCCGTCCGCCACTCGTACGATGGCCGGCGGGACGGTCGTCGATCCGTTCGGTCCACCCCGCAACCGGCGCGCCGAACGGCGCCTGCTGGAGCTGGCTTCACTTGCCGAGAGCGATGACGAGGTCATGCCGCGGCTGCTGCGTCTGGAAGGCGGCTTCGTCGATCTGGGCCGCTTCGGTCTGTCGCGGAACCTCCGGCCCGCCGAGATCGAGAAGCATCTCGAGGCGGCGGGCGGCCAGAAGCTCGAAGGCTTCGGCTTTCTCGCCGAGACCCTCGCGGCGGCGCGCCAGGACATGGTCGACACGCTCAAGACCTTCCATGAGGCCAAGGCCGACGCGCCGGGCCTGCAGGCCGAGCGCCTGCGCGTGACGCTTAAGCGGCGCTGGCCGGCACCTGTGTTCAAGGTGCTGCTCGACCAGGAGATCCGCGCCAAGACGGTCGTCGTCGACGGCGCCTTCCTGCGCCTGCCCGGTCATTCGCTGAAGCTCGGATCACGCGACGAGGCCCTTTGGCAGAAGATCTCCGCCGACATGACACGCGACCGCTTCAAGCCGCCGCGTGTCCGTGACTTCGCGCAGGCCTACAACGTACCGGAGACCGACACGCGCCGGCTGCTGCAGCGCCTCTCGAAGCTGGGAAGGGTCGTCGAGGTGGCGCCGGACCATTTCTTCCTGCGCCCGGTGGTGGCGGAGATGATCGCAATCGCGAACGCCTTCGGTCGCGAATTCAGTGCCGCCGAGTTCCGCGACAAGCTGGACAATGGCCGCAAGGTGGCGATCCAGATCCTGGAATTCTTCGACCGCCACGGCACCACGGTCCGCCGTGGCGACCAGCGCCGAGCGGTGCCGCAGAAGGCGGGGCAGTATGGCCCGCCGCCTATGACTTAGGCACGGGGCCGCTCAGGCTGACCGGCGCGCCATCGGGGCCGCTGAACAGGGACAGCAGGAAGCCATGCTCTTCGTGCGGTGTGCCGCCGACGCTCACGCCCCGTGCGGAGAGTTCGGCGCGTTTGGCGGCGAGATCGGGAACCCGCAGGCCCGGCTGCCATGTCCCCGCCGGATTTGCCGGTGAAGCTGGCTGGAGCGCCAATCGGGTTGGCCCGGTGTCGAATTCGGCCCAGTCCGGGGTCTCGAACTTGAGCTTCAGGCCGACGGTGTCGCGCCAGAAGGCAACGGCTGCCGCAAGGTCCGAAACATTGGCGATGACATACTTCAGCTCGATGGTCATGGTCTTGAATCCCTTGAGGAATTTCATCCCAGTATGACAGGTGACACGGGATCGGTTCTGGTGAATCATCCGCCCCGGAGGGGAAGCGCTCCCGGTGGGGCGGCTGGCCTTCAAAGCCAGAGAGGGCCGTTAGCCGGTTCTTAGTGGGTTCGACTCCCACTCTCTTCCGCCATTCTTACTCGTTTCTCTGGAGTCCAGCCTACCGATGCGAACATTGATCCTCGTCGCCCTGCTGTCGCTGGCGGCCTGTTCGGTGAACTCTCAGTATTCGGCGCCTTGGACCGTAAAGGCGGTTGGCAAGACATACGAGGCGCGCGACGCTTGTCTCCAGAGGCAGGCCGCACCCTATGCCGACGACACCGCGGACGCGTCGAGCGTCGGGCGGATCATCAGTGCGAACTGCCAGGCCGAGACGGACGCCCTGATCGCCAGCAGCAACCCGCATAATGATCCGGTCGTGACGGCAGCCATCCGGCAGGATTCGGATTTCCGGGCGACCGGCTACGTCCTGAAGGCACGCGGCCAGAACAACTAGGCCAGTGGAACCCGGGATGGGTCGTGAGGATCAAGAGGACGACGTGACGAACGAGGACGCAAAGATCGCACTGGCCAATCTCATGATCCGGAAGGCCGGCCTCATTCGCACGATCCGGCACGAAATGAACAAGCAGGGAGTCGTCTACACGGTCGGCCTCACGGAGATTCTCGAGGCGATCGAGCGGGCGAAGAAAGAAGACTGACTCTCAACCTCTGAAAGGATGTCGACATGCTTCGATCCATACTGACAACCGCTGCGACCGCCGCCCTCATGGCCGGCCTCGGCCTCGGCGTCGCGGCCCAGGCTCAGACCCCGGCCGCTCCCGGCACGCCGAAGGCGGCCGGCAAGTCCGGCGCGAACGTCGGCTCGCTCACCTGCAAGGTTGCGGGCGGCATGGGCTTCATCTTCGGCTCCTCGAAGGATCTCGACTGCATCTTCGCGCGCACCGACGGCGTCGGAGAGAAGTACACGGGCGCCATCAAGCGCTATGGCGTCGATATCGGCTTCACCAAGGAATCGCAGATCGTCTGGCTCGTGTTCGCACCGGGCAGCATCGCGCCGGGCGCCCTGGCGGGCGGCTATGCCGGTGCAACAGCCCAAGCCACGGTGGGCGGTGGCGTCGGCGCCAATGTCCTGCTGGGCGGTGGCAGTGGCCAGATCACGCTGCAGCCCGTCAGCGTCGAGGGCAGCGTCGGCCTGAACGTCGCGGCCGGCGTCGCCGAAGTCGAACTCAAGTACGCCAAGTAAGGCGGCAGGCAGAGACGCTTGCAGCAGCGCCGCCTGTCGGGTCAACTCCCGGCATGCCGTCTGCCGTAGACTCCCTGATCGGCCGCCTCCAGGCGGATTGCACCGCGGCCGAGACGGCCGAGCGCACGGTGCGAGCCGCCGTCGAGGCCCAGATCAGGGAGGCCGAGCGTGCCCGCACCTTTGCGTGGCGCCGCCTCAGTGCGCTCTCCGACATGGCTCGGGTCGCCGCGCTGGAGCCCGATCGGGACCTCGCGGTGGAGCGCCAACTGGAAGCGCTGTTCCGCGACATCGGCTGGATCGAGAACGGCCTTGGCGAACTGGGCGAGGGAGCCCGGCCGCTGCTCGACTGGTTGCGGCCGATCGCCGAGGCGCTCCATGCCGAGGCGCATCCGCCGGAGCCTGAGGAAGGCCGGCCGGTCGAGCCGCCGGTGATCGCCGATCCGATCGCGGCCTTCCGTGCCTTCGAGGCCTGGTACGAGGCCGAGCGTGGTGAGCCCTTCCTGCAGGTCTTCGATCGCTACGTGCCACCCACGCCCGTGGTCGAATTCTAGGCGTGGGATGAACACCGACATCGAACATTGGCTGGCGGCGAAGTTTCCGGGCACGGAGACGTTCGGGGCGAGGCTGGGCCGGCACCGACTCATCGACGAGACCACCGCATGACCCGCCGAGGCCTGGTTCGCCGGCCGGCCCGCCGCCTCACCGCCGGCGGCAGCGAGGCGCTGGAGGAGACCGTCGCCGAGGAGGTCGCGGTGGCGCTGGTCTACAACGGCATCAGCCATGCCGTGATGATGGCGACGCCCTGCGACCTCGAGGATTTCGCCCGCGGCTTTTCCCTCACCGAGCGGATCGTCGAGCGGCCGTCGGAAATCTACGACATCGAGGTCGAGCCGGTCGGGCGCGGTATCGAGGTCAGGCTCGAGATCGCGGCACAACGCATGGCGGGTCTCCAGGAGCGTCGGCGCAGCCTTGCAGGGCGCACCGGCTGCGGCCTGTGCGGTGTCGACAGCCTGGACGCGGCACTGCGCTCGGTCCCGGCGGTGTCCAATCCGCTTCCGGTGGCGCGGTCGTCGATCGAGCGGGCCATGGCGGGACTGCCGGAGCTTCAGAAGATCAACCGGACGAATGGCGCCACGCATGCCGCGGGCTGGGCGTCGGCCGATGGCACGCTCGTCGCCGTGCGCGAGGATGTCGGTCGTCACAACGCACTCGACAAGCTGGCCGGTGCGCTGGCGCGAAGCGGCGACGCCGAGCCCGGCGGCTTCGTGGTCGTGACCAGCCGCTGCTCCTACGAGATGGTGCAGAAGGCGGCGGCGATCGGTGCGTCGGCGATCGCGGCCGTTTCCGCCCCGACGTCGTTCGCCATCGAGACGGCGGAGCAGGCGGGCATCGCACTGGTTGCTTTCGTGCGCGACGGACGCCTGACCGTCTATGCCCGTGCGGAGCGGATCATCGCGTGAGCTCGCCGCGTCTCTTCGGCATCACCGGCTGGAAGAACGCCGGCAAGACGACGCTGACGGAGTGTCTGGTGGCCGAGTTCGTTCGCCGCGGCTGGCGGGTGTCGACCGTCAAGCATGCCCATCATGACATCGACATCGACCGGCCGGGCACCGATTCGTATCGTCATCGCGCAGCCGGTGCCGGCGAGGTCGCCCTGGTCGGCGGCCGGCGCTACGCCATCATGCGTGAGACGCCGGAGCCGGCGATCTCGGAAGTTCTGGCGCGGCTCGCGCCCGCAGACCTCGTGCTGATCGAGGGCTACAAGCGCGAACCGCACCTCAAGATCGAGGTGCGCGCCTCGCCCGAGGCCGAGCCGCTGGCGCCGGGTGACCCCGCGATCGTGGCGATCGCCGCCGATGTCCGGCCGGTGGAAGGCGACTTGCCGTGGTTCCGGCGCGACGACATCGCCGCCATTGCCGACTTCATCGCCGCGAGGATCGGCTGACGCCGGGGCGTCACTGTCCCGGGGGAGTGCCCGCCTTCTGTCCCACGAAGGCGCCGCCGGCCTGATAGTTCGGACCATTCACCGAGAAGGTTCCGGCCTGAAGGTTCGGATATCCCGGTCCGGCGAAGGCGCCGTTCATGTTCATCGTGCGGCCGGGCGTGTTCGGGGTTGTCGTCGGCATGGTCGCCTGGAAACCATGGTTGCCGATGCGGGTCGTCGTCCCGTTGTAGCTGCTGTTGTTGAAATTCGCGGTCGTGTTGCCGGTGCCCGTGTTCATCGACCAGACCTGCTGATACGTGCCCGTGCCGTAGGAATAGCTGCCGTTGTTCCTGACGAGACCGCCCATCACGCCGTTGTACGTGATCGTCTGCTGCGACTGGTTCGCTCTCGAGACGACTTCCGGAAGGTTGGACGGTGTCGTCTCGAAGGCGTTGGTTAGTGCATTGGTCAAGACGTTGCTGGGGTTCACGTTGCTCGGACCGGGACCGGTTCCGAAACGGTTGCCCAGAGTATTCCCGGAGCCCTGGCCCGAATTGGCGCCCGAAAAGCCCGAGTTCTGCGCGGCCTGATCGGCCCCGCCCTGACTCCCGCCTCTGCTGCCTTCGAGTTGGGCGAAGAGGGCGCCCAGGGCACCCTGAGGCACGGCGCCGGCCTGGCCCGGCAGGCCTCCGAAGATAGTCGTCACCTGGAAGCCGGGGCGCGTGACGATCTCCAGCTTGCCGCCGGCGCCGACCGTCATGCTGATGCCGAAGACGAAGATCGACATCGTCTGCTGCTGGCCGACGTTGAAGATGCTGATGCCGCCGCGGATGCCGATGGTGCTCGACGGGGTGGTGACGGTGATGGCGTTGGTCTTGCTGATCTTGCCGCCAACCAGGCGGAACACGCCCTTGCTGGCGTTGATGGCGAGGTCGCCGGTCTTGGTCGCCGGATCGTAGACGAACTTGTCGATGGTGAGCTGCGCGTTGGGGCCGACCGACAGCGAGGTGCCGTCGAGGAACATCAGGTGCGCACGGTCGTTGGCCTGGGTCGTGATCACTTCGTTGGCCTGCACGTCGACACCCACGCGCAGCACGCGCTCGGCTTCTGCGGGCGGCTTGCCCCGCGGATCGCCCTCGGCGGCCGAGGTGACGCCGACCTTGGCGCTGGCGGCGACCGGCAGAAGAATGGCGCCGGCGGCGAGAAGCGCGGCGGTCAGCAGGGGCAGGCTCGCGCCGGAAAGTCTGGTGGCCACTGTGATCTCCTGAGCGGCGCTAGAAGCGCCAGGTTACTCCGATGAGCGCACTGTTGTTCGTGAAGGCGTAGTTGGGGATATCCGAGGACCGCACGAACCGTCCGCCCGATACCGTGAACATCGTCCGCTGATCGAAGGGAACGGACAGGGTTATGTTCAGGATCGTGTCCGTTTGTTGTCGGGTAACGGTCGGATCCACGACGGCGTCGGGCTGGTCATAATACCACCACTGCACGTTGCCGAACAGGCTGATGCTCCAGGGCATCTGGCTCTTGAACAGGGGATCGGCGAAGGAGAAGGACATGCCGCCGCCGGCGCCGTAGAGCGTGTAGTTCTGCCACGGCGTGCTGTCGGTCTGGTAGCGCTGCAGGTTGCCGTTGGCATAGAGCATCACGGCGTCGTTGACCTGGTACTGGAAGGTCGTGTTGGCGGCGTATTCGACGCCGGTGAACTGGTTGTTGGTCGGGAGATACCAGCTGTTCTGGTAAATCTGCCGCCGCCAGTTGACGTTCGTGGTGTTGCGCAGCCTGTCCGACAGCAGCGCGCCCACTACGAGTCCTGAGCCGAAGCTGCCATAGTACGGGACGTCGTTGACCAAGATGTAACCGACCGAGCCGAACGGCTTCAGTGTGACGTCCTCGAAGATGCCCTGGAATGCCTGGAAACGCGGCCCCGACGTCAGGTCTATGATGGAGACGTTGGCGGCCTGGATCTGGAACTGACGGTTGAGGTAGCCCGAGAGCTGGGTTTCGAGCTGGGCCCGGTTGTTCTGGCCGAGATCGTAGGTATGGCGGACGAAGCCCGAGGTGACGGCGCCCCAATCGGCGGTGCCCAACGCCGTCTGGTTCAGGTTGGCCGCCTGGCCGAACAGCCGGACGCTGGACGTCGGCGGCCCGAGGTTCGCGTTCGATTGGTAACGCATGCCGGCGAAGACTTCGCCGCTGAAGCGCGAGCGCGTCAGCCGCTTCTCCGATTCCGCCAGGAACTGTTCGGCGCGGCTCTTCACGTCCGGCGGCAACGAGGCCGACTTCAGCGTCATCTCGAAGTAGCTGCGCGCGACTTCGAAGGAGCCCAGCCTGTAGTAGAGTACGCCCAACTCGAGGCGGACGCGCGGCAGGTCGGGATCGACCAACAGCATGCGTTCGAGCGCCGAGATGGCGCCCTCGAGATCGCCGGTCTTGGACGCGATCATCGCGAACTTGAACAGCGTGTCGAGATCGGACGGCTTCCGCAGCATCTCCTGGAAGGCTGCGTCGTACTCGGCCTCGTCGGCGGCCGAAGCGCTCGATGTCTGGGCGGAGGAAGGACGTACGGTCGCCATGACAGCACCAAGGCTGCCGGCCAGCAGAGCGAAAACGCCCAGGCACCGTCCGAACCTGCTCACGATCGTCATCTCCCCCGAGTTCCCGCGAATGACAGGAACGCCAGCCGTGAAAGGATGACGCAGGAACTGTGCTAGATCAACCAACTCCGAATTGTAAGTACATAACTCATGAAGGCGTTCGATCGCGCGGCGCGCATGCGCAGCACCATGCGGCGATACTGGCGATCGCCCAGCGCCGTCACGAAGCGCTCTTCGTTCTTCATCATTGCATCGAGCATGCGATCTAGCATACGCGAATAGGTGTCTCCCCAATTGCGACTCGACAGATGGAGCCGTCCGCCGAGCACGGGATTGTCCGCGGCACCATTGCGCCCGTGAAGGCGATAGGAATAGAGCGCGTCGTCGATCAGCAGCGAGCCGGCCACCATCTGGGCCATGACGACGACGTAGAAGTCCATGTGCAGGCGGAACACCTCGTCATCCTCGGGGAAGACGAGATTGATCAAGGACCGGCGGAACATCATCGAAGACGTGCTGACCCAGACCCAGTGGACCACGCGCCTGGTGTAGAGGCGGTAGGGCGTTTGTCCTGGCCACCGGGCAGTGCCCTGCGCGACATCGAGCGTCGGCACGCGGGTCGCATCGAGCGGAACGAAGGCCTGGTCGCGGTCGGCGCGGGCGCGGTCCTTACCGAACCAGTACATGCCGCCCGCGATCAGCTCGTCCTGACCGTTGATCAGGCGTGCGTTGCAGGCCGTGAAGCCCACCGCGTAGGCCTCGTTGAGATGCGCGGCGAGATGGCGTTCGAGAAAGTCCGGATTCCACAGATCGTCGGAATCGAGGAAACAGACGAACATGGCGTTCGTCTCCGCGAGGCCACGGCGCGTGGCGCCGGTCTGTCCGACGTTCTTCTCCAGACGGACGTGGCGGAAGCGGGCATCGCCAAGCTCCTCCAGCGTCTGCTGGACGACCGCGACCGAATCGTCGGTCGAGGCGTCGTCGACGATGACGCAGTCGAAGTCGCGCAACGTCTGGCGCGCGACCGAACGGATCGCGTCGGCGATGTAGTCACGGCAATTGTAGCAGGTGACGACGACCGAGATGCGGGGGAGCTTGGCTTCGGTCACTTTTCCGGTCCGAGGAAATCGAAGTCGACGCCTTCGTCGGCCTGCAACACGGTCTTGAAGAACAGGCCGGCATAGCCGCGTCCGCTGCCGGGATGGGCAGGCGGCGCTTTCCAGGCCTTCTTGCGGGCCGCCAACGTCTTGGCATCGACATGGAGTTCGAGCCGGCGCTTCGGCACGTCGAGGGTAATGCGGTCGCCGGTCTTCACCAGGGCGAGCGGTCCGCCGACGGCGGCCTCGGGCGCGACATGCAGTACGATGGTCCCGAACGCCGTACCGCTCATGCGCGCATCGGAGATGCGGATCATGTCCTTCACGCCCGCACGTGCGAGCTTCATCGGGATGGGGAAGGAGCCTGCCTCTGGCATGCCGGGTGCGCCCTTGGGGCCGGCATTGCGCAGCACGAGGATATCGTCGGCCTTCACGTCGAGGTTCGGATCGTCGCCGCGGGCGGCAAGATCCTCCAGCGAGTCGAACACCACGGCACGGCCCGTGTGGGTCATCAGCGCAGGCGAGGCTGCTGCGTGCTTGATGACGGCGCCGCGCGGCGCGAGGTTGCCGCGGAGCACGGCCATGCCGCCGGTCGGCTTGATCGGATTCTTTGCGCTGCGGATCACCGTCTGGCCCGGCACCATCTCGGCGGCATCGATCACCTGCTTCAGGGTCTTGCCGGCGACCGTCCTGCACGTCTCGTCGAGGTTACGGCGGATCTCCTTCATCAGGCGCGAATTGCCACCCGCCCAATGGAAGTGCTCCATGTAGTGATCGCCCGACGGCTTCAGGTCGACCAGCACCGGCACGTTGCGGCCGATCTCGTCGAATTCCTCAAGCTCGATCTCGACGCCGAGCCGGCGCGCCACCGCGGTGAGATGCACCAGCGCGTTGGTCGAGCCGCCGATCGCCTGCAGCACGGTGAGCGCGTTGCGGAACGCGGCCTTGGTCATGACCTCGCTGGGCTTCGGGCCCTGCTTGACCGCCATCTCCGCCGCGAGCCGGCCGGTCTGCTCGGCGATGCGCAGCCGGTCCGAATGGGTGGCCGGGATCGAGCCGCTGGTCGGCAGCCCCATGCCCAGCGTTTCGACGATGCAGCCCATCGTGCTGGCGGTGCCCATCACCATGCAGGTGCCCTTGGTCGGCGCCAGGCGCTCGCTCACCTGCTCGATGTCGGTCTCGGAAAAGGTGCCGGCGCGATACTGGCCCCACAGGCGGCGGCAGTCGGTGCAGGCGCCCAGCACCTCGCCCTTGAAGTGGCCGACCAGCATCGGCCCGACCGGCAGCACGACGGCCGGCCGGTCGGCGCTGGCCGCGGCCATGAGCTGGGCCGGCAGGGTCTTGTCGCAGCCGCCGATCAGCACGACCGAGTCCATCGGCTGGGCGCGAATCATCTCCTCGGTGTCCATCGACATGAGGTTGCGCAGGAACATGCTGGTGGGGTGGGAGAAGCTCTCGTGGATCGAGATGGTCGGGAACACCATCGGCAGCGCGCCGGCCAGCATGACGCCGCGCTTCACCGCCTCGATCAGGTCGGGCACGTTGCCGTGGCAGGGATTGTAGTCGGAAAAGGTGTTGGTGATGCCCACGATCGGCCGGTCGAGCGCGTCGTCGGAATAGCCGCCGGCCTTGATGAAGGCCTTGCGCAGGAACAGCGAGAAGCCCGCGTCACCATAGGTGGCGAGACCCTGGCGGAGTCCTGTTTCCTTCTTCGGTGCGGTCTTCGTTGTGCGGCGGCGTTTGGCGGATGCCATGTCGGTTTCTCTCCCAGATTCACGGCATTTTGTCAGGTCGGCCCATCGCCGACCAGACCGGCGGCCCAGCGTGCGTGCGCCGTGGAGTCGCGACTTTCGCTGATGGTCCGCGCCAATTCGAGTCCCAAGAGGGCTCCGAACTTGAAGCCGTGGCCCGAGCAGGGCGACATCGCCCATCCTTTGGCGCCCTGCTTCTCCACGACGAAGCGCTCGTCGTCGGTGACGCTGTAGAAGCAGACCTTCAGGTTCCGTACCTGCCAGCGGTCGAATCCCCGGAGCAGGCTGCCGCAGCGATCGAGCAGGGCGCGCATCTCGCTCTCCTGCGCGTCGCGCGACGCCGTGGGGTCGCCGCTGCGGCTGAATTCGTGGTCGCCCACCTTCATGCCGCGACCGCGGACGGGCGGCACGAGATAGAGGCCGACGTCGCCGGTCTTCTCGATGATCATCGGTCCTCTCGCCCAGGCCGCGCGCTGGTCTTCCGGCAGGTCGAAATAGATCACGACCTGGCGCGAGGGCAGCACGCGGGCGCCGAGCGCCGGCAGCAGGCGCGGGGCCCAGGCGCCGGCTGCCACCACGACGATGTCGCCCTCGTGCGTCGCGCCGGCTTCCGTGACGATGCGGCCATGCTCGAGATCCACGGCGCGCACGGGTGTGTTGCCGTGCAATCGTACTTTGGCTTGCGCGCCGAGGTGGCGTACGAGCGCTGCCACGATGTCCTGCGCCAGCAGAACGCCGCCGGTGTCGATCCAGAAGGCACGCTCGAGCCCCTTGGTATCCAGCAAGGGAAAGCGTCGCGGCAGGTCCGACATCGAAAGTTCGGTCATCGGCTTGCCGATCGAGGCGAGCGCGGCGGCTGATTTCTCCGGCCAGTCTGCACCATTGCCACTCAAGGCCAGGGTGCCGGTCGGTTCGTACAGAGTCTCGCCGAGGTCGGCCCACAGCAGGTCCCACGCCGCATAGGCCTCGTCGATCATCCGGGCATAGCCGACGTGGCTGCCGTAGGGATGGCGGATCAACCTGTGCTCGTCCATCGACGAGGCCAGTGGATTGGGAATCGGGCCCTGCTCGAACAGCTCCACCTCGTGGCCCCGTCGCGCCAATCCCCAGGCCGTTGCCAGGCCCATGATGCCGCCGCCGATGATGATCGCTCTCATGGGTCTCCCTAACGGTTCCGTGGAATGTTTGCAGGTGATTTGCCGATTCTACCTGCTTTGAGGGGTGTTGAGACCCCCTCTTGAAGGTGTTGCAAATTGGGCCGCCATAGGCGTTGATGGCGCTGAGACTTCTACAACCGAGACACAGTCGAAGGAATGAACATGGCAATGACCATGCTGCAGATGGCCGGCGCGCAACCGACGCCGGCCACCATGGCCGACGGTATTCTGCTGATCATCGATGCGCAGCGGGAATATACGGACGGATTGCTGCCGCTGACCGGGGTGCAGCCCGCGGTGGACGCGCTGGCCGTGCTGCTCGAGAAGGCGCGCGCGTCGGGAACGCCAATCGTCCATGTGCGCCACCAGTCCAAGGGCAAGGCGTTCAATCCGGCCTCGGCGGGCTACGAGATCGTCAAGGAACTGACGCCGCGCGACGGCGAGACGATCATCGACAAGGGCATGCCGAACTCCTTCGCAGGTACCGACCTTGCGGCGCGCCTCGCCGCGATCGGCCGCAAGAACCTGATCGTCGGCGGTTTCATGACCCACATGTGCGTTTCGGCGACGGTGCGCGCGGCCACGGATCAGGGTTTCATGAGCACCATCGCCGCCGATACGGTGGCGACGCGTGATCTGCCCGATGCCACGGGCGGGGATACGATCGCCGCGGAGGTCATCAACCGGATCACGCTTGCGGCCCTGTCGGACCGCTTCGCCTGGATCGTGCCTTCGGCCCGCCAGATCGCCTGATACACGACCGCCGGTGAAGGGCCGGCCTGGCAGGCCGTCGAAAATGCCGGTCCTTGGCAAACAAACGAAATAAACGAAATAAATGAATCAAACGAATTGAGAGGCGCCGCCCCTGATTCAGGTATCCTGGTACCGCTGGCGGGTCGATGTTGCTCGCCGGTACCTGCAAAAAAGCCTGCTTCAACGGCCTGTTAGAGGCCCTTGCCGCTGACGGTGCTGATGGCGGTGATCGCCGCGACGGCGATCAGGGAGGCGATCAGCGTGTATTCGATCGCGGTGGCGGCCTTGTCGTCCGCCAGCAACCGGCGAAAAAAGGACAGCATCGGTATCTCCGGATTGAAGAATGCGGGGGACTGAGTGAAGTCCCTGTCGAACAATAAGTTAGAAAATCGCCCTTAACGTATTGGACCGACACACCGATACAATGTGAGAATTGTATCAAGTTCGTCGTGGCGCGCGCTGCGGCGGGCCTCGTGTTACCGTTGGTCAAGCAAGGAGGGGGCGTGTCATGAAGTCCATTCTGACAATGGCCTGGACGTCGGAAGATCCGGCCGCATTCGAACTGGCCGCCAAGATCGCACGCAAGTTCGGGGCGCGCCTGATAGGCCTCGAACCGCCTTCCTACGGTGTCATGAGCATGGCCTGGGCGGATGCCGGGATGGGCGCACCGATCGGCGGCGGCCTCGCCGAGGATGCCGAGGAACGCCAGCGGGTCGCCGCGGTCAGGCAGGCCTTCGAAGAACGGGCGACGGGCCTCGTCTCCGAATGGCGCTCCGCCGACGACAGCGGTCCGACGGCGATCGGCACGATCGGCCGGGCCTATGACCTCATCGTTCTGCCGCAGCCCGGCGCCCTGCCGAAGATGCCGGAAAGCGTCTTCGAGACGGCGTTGTTCGATTCGGGCCGCCCCGTCCTCGTGGTGCCGCCCGGTTATGGCGGCATGGTCGGGAAGCGCATCCTGTTCGCATGGAACGGCTCGACCGAGAGCGCGCGTGCGATTTCGCTCGCGATGCCGGTCCTGAGCGGCGCCGAGGCCATCGAGGTGCTGAGCGTCGAAGGGGCGATGGTGCCCGGTCCGACAGCCCTGGAAATCGCCGATTCGCTGAAGAGCCACGGTCTCAACGTGACTGGCCAGCATGTGAAGCCAGGATCAAAGTCGGCCGGGCAGACCATCGTCGACCGGGCGCAGGCACTGGGTGCCGACCTCATCGTCAAGGGAGCCTACACACAGAGCCGGTTGCGCCAGATGATCTTCGGCGGCGTGACCCGTGACCTCATCCTGTCGTCGCCCCTGCCGGTGCTGTTCTCCTACTGATCAAGACAATCCGCCGCCGATGCGGCCAGCGGCGGTCGTGCTAGAAACCGCGACATGACGGCTGGCTCGCCCGCATCCGAATCGCTCCGGACCCGTACACTGGTCCTGCTGCTGTTCGTGGTCGTTCTGGTCATGGGCGCCGGGCTCGCCCGCGCTCAGGGGCAAGAAAACCGAAGCGTCCCGGCCTCGCCGACGATCGCGGAGAAGCTCGTCATCCTGCAGGCGGAGCGAGCCGAACTGCAGGCGCGCGCCGGCAGTCTGGCGCGAATCGAGATGTCGTCATCATTCCGGGCCGCGAGCCTGCTGTTCGATGCGCTGACCTCGCGCTACGAAGCCGAGCGCGACCAGCCCTTCGACCGGTTGCCGGCCGCGCGACAGGAGATGTTCGCCAGGCTCGAGGCGGTGAATGCGGCGTTGCGCGCCGCGATCGATCGCCCCGGCGCCCCCGGGGGGGCCGCTGCCGTGTCGCTGGCGGCAAGCGGCATTCCGGCGGACCTGGAGTGGATGGCGTCGTTCGATCTCTCGCCGGTCATTCTTTCCTACACGCCGACGTACCTGGTGCCTCTGCGGACAGCGCCGAGCGACGCGGCGGCTGCCACTGCTCCGGCCGGCGACGATCCCATGATCGAGATCGAGATTCTGGGCCTGCGCCTGACGAGGGACCGAACGCCGCCGGTGCTGACGATCGGCTCCTGGCGCGGGGAGGCCGTCGTGACGCCCGAGCGCTTGAAGTTCGTCGTGCCGCGCAGCGCTTTCCCGGCCGACGCGAAGCATGTGAGATTTGCCACCGGCTGGCTTTTCCTGCGCCATGCCTCCCGCACCGTGGCATTCCAGCTGCTTTTCACCTCGATACCGGAGAAGGTGGGCTCGTCCGCCCTCGACCAGAAGGTGCGGTCCGTCGTACCGGAGTCCAATACGCTGGTATCGCCGGAAATATTGGCGCGCGCACCGGCCGGCGAGGCGCGGACCGTACGGCGTTGCTTCGATCCTCCGCCGGGATGGCGTTTCGACAAGAACAAGAGGCGTGTCGTCATCGTCGAGCGGCTGGGCTGGATCGACGACATTCCCGACGAGACGATGAACAGCGGCTCGGTCGCTTTCGTGCGCGAAGACCGGCCCAACCAGATCTGCGTCGCCGTCGTCGCCAAGGCGGCCACGAAGGCGGCGCGCACCGCCACGATCGGCCGCTTCGAAGCGACGCTCGTACGCGACGTTGCCACGGATCGCGTCGTGCACAGCGGGCGTCGTACCGTGGACTGGAGCGAGCCGGTTCGCATCCCGCTCGAGCCTGGGATGATCGAGTGGAAGCTCTACGTCCGGCTGTTCGACGAGATCGATCGCGAGTTCGAGGGCAACGCCGACACCGCGGCCGTTCCCTCCGGCTTCACGTTCCTGCACATCGCCATCGATGGCGACAAAAAACTGACGCTGCGGGCCGACCCCGAGGCGTTTCGTTAGCGGCCTCGGGCCTCGAGGCGCATGCGTCTCTTGCCCGTCCCGTCAATGAGATCGAGCGTCGTGCCGGAGATTTGCGCGGTCCGGACCGCATCCAGCGCCGCGACGAAACCCTTCTCGATCGCCGTCTCGGCTGGGGGGCAGGCCATCATCGTCATCGGCCCCGGCGTAAAGCGAAGCCCGGCTGGATCGAGAACGTAGTCGCCACTCATGGTGTTGCAGCCCGTCGAGGCGGTGAACTTGCCGAGGTCGTCGAGGCGCATCAGCGGTCGCCGCCGCCAGTCGTCGAAGGTGAGACGATCGCCGTCGAGCTCGACCAGACGCCACTCGGTTTCCTGCAGCGCCGAGCCGCGCGCCGCCAGCGCCGGGCAGGCACCGCCGCGCTTCAGACCGAGGAAGCGATCCACCGTAACCGAGTTGTTGTTGTCGAAACCGCCGATGATTTCGACAAAAAGGCTGGTATCACGGGAGGGCGTGGCGTCGACCCATGCCTTTTCGAGGTCGGGCTCGGCGCCGCCCGGTGCCACGCCATAGATGCGGCCGACCAGGCAGGGCGCGAACAACCCGCCGTCCTGCGCGTCGCGATACATGCCGGAGAGCCGGAACCGGCCGTCGATGGGGTCGGGTTTCACGGTGCGCAGGAGCTCGCTGCCGTCGTCGGCGATCAGCTTTTCGGTCCCGATCTCGCGGAACGCCCGTCGGGGTGCTGCGCTTCCGCGCAAGACCAGCCGTACGCCGCCTTCGACTTCCTGCGCCCACTCCCCCAGATCGAGCAGGGGGTCTGCCGATCCGTCGCGCTTCTCGCGCAGCCGGAACGTCCCGTCGGGAAAGAGGGTGACCGTAAGGCCACCGCCCTCGTAGGTGCGCGGCGGATTGCCCGGCCGGCCGGCGGCGTGGCAGCGCATCGAACGGCCGGCCGCGGTGAGCGTCACTTCGCGGCCGCGTCCGCGCAGCTCGTAGTAGGAATCCGAAAAGGCAAAGCCGGAACCCGCGGGCACGCGCGACAATTCTATCTCGGGTTGGCCGGGCATGCGCAGCGTTGCCTGCTCGCCGTCGTCCGAGAAGGAAGAGGCGAAGTCCATGCCGCCGGGACAGGAGTACATGACCTCGCCCTTTGGCACGGGCATCGGCGACGGCCGTGGGTCCGACGGGGAAACCTGTGCAGAGGCCGGCGACGCTACGAGCAGAATGACGAGAAGTAACAGTCGCTTCATGGCGTCGATTCCGGGATGCGGCCGTCGGCGGACAGCAGGATGGCGATCGGCCGCGTCGCCTCGAACTGTGCGAGCACGATCAGCGCCACCACCATGATGGGCACGCAGAGGAACATGCCGACGACGCCCCAGATCGTTCCCCACACGATCAGGGAGACGATGACCACCAGCGGCGAGAGATTGAGCGAGCGCCCCATGATCGCCGGCTCGATGACGTTGGCCGTAATGACCTGGATCGAGCCGAATACGAGCAACACGATCAGGAAGGGCGTGAGGTTGTCGAACTGGATCAGGGTGAGCAGCGCCGGCGCGATGATGGCCATGATCGAGCCCACAGTCGGGATATAGTAGAAGAAGAACACCATTACGGCCCAGAAGCCCGCGAAGTCGACGCCGACCGAGGACATGACGACAAAGGCCAGCGCCGAGGTGACCGTCGCGAGCGTGGTCTTGATGCGGATGTAGATGCGGATCTCGCGGTCGATGCGGGCGAGCACGGCCAGTACGCGCGCCTCCTGCCCGTCGCCATGAAAGATGGCGCCGAGCTTGCGCTTGAAATGGGCCTGCTCGACGAACAGGAACAGCGTGTAGATCAGGATGAGGCCGGCGATGCTCACCACCGACGCGGCGGCGGCGGCGACGCTGCCAACCGTGTCGGCCAGACTGATCCGGGCCACCAGCTCCGAAAGGGTGGGGGCCTGCTCGATGCCGGCCAGACGCGTGGCTTGCTCGACGAGACGGGTGAGGCGGGCTTCATAACTCGGGACCGCCTCGACCACAGCCTGCACGTTGCGCCCGATCGTGCGACCGACAATCCAGAACAGGCCGCCGATCATCAGGACGGCAAGGGCCATCGACAATGGCTGTGGCAGGCGCAGACTGCCCAGTCGCGGCTGGGCGAAAGTGTCGGCCAGCGAATCGACCATGTACCAGAGCACGATGCCCAGGACGAACGGCAGCAGCAGGCCGCGCCCGGCGACGAGCAGGAGGATCGTCGCGGCGATAACCACGGCCCAAAGTGCGGCGCGTTGCAGCGTCATGGGATCATTATACGCGCTGTCGTTTGCGGTTGGGAGGCGGTGTGCGCTTCGGACATCAGGCGCGGTCGAGCGTCGCGCGACCGCGTTCGGTGAGCTCGACCCGGTGTTCGCCGACCTCGCTGCCGCATTGGCGCACCAGCCCGTCCGCCCGAGCGTCTTCCCAGACCGGGAAACGCGGGCAGGAACTCTGCCAGGCGTCGAGCACATCCTCGCGGCGGCGCGGCCGGGCCGCCACCCATTGAAGGAACTGGATCATGATCAGCTTCGGGCTGGCTGACACGACGCCCCCTACTGGAAACCGCACGCCTGTGCCGTGGCGCCGACGGTCGCCCAGCGCTGGTTTTCGCGGAAACAACCGTTTGTCCAGATGCCGGTGAAGATCTGGCCGCCGGGGCCCCCCGACTTGGTGCCCCAGCCGTTGGCACGGTCATCCATCCATTCACCCTCGTAGCGCGCCCCGTTGGCCCACACGCGCACGCCGCGTCCCTGCATCTTGCCGTTGACGAATTCGCCCTCGTACCGGCCGCCGTCAGCGAACAGTATGGTGCCGCGGCCGGTACGCTGATTGTCGCGAAAGTCACCGATATAGCGGTTGCCGTTGGTCCAGACATACATGCCATGTCCTTGCGGGCGGCCCTCGCGGAACTCCGCGGTCAGTCTGGCGCCGCTCGGGAAGACATAAGTGCCCTTGCCGTCGCGTTCGCCGGCCTTGAACTCGCCCTCGTAACGAGCCTTGTTGGCATAGGTCAGCTTTCCTTGGCCCTCGTACAGCCCGTCCTTCATCTCGCCTTCATAGCGATCGGTGGGGGCGCCATTCTTGGTCCACTGGAGCACGCCCTTCCCCTGGGCCAGGCCGTAGTCGCAGGCGCCCGACCAGGTGATTCCAATGCTGGGTTCGGCGTTCATCATCACCGCGCCGCAACCGGTCGTCGGATCCTTGACCTCATCGCTGGCCGACGGAGGCTGGCCCGGCGTCGGCAGGGTAGGGAGCTGACGAGGTATCGGGGCCGTTCCGAGTTCGGGCACTGGTCGGGACGTCTGGGCCGCAACGGGGAGGGCAGCCGCTGCGGCGAGGAAGACGAGGAAAGGGAAGAGCGGATGGCTCATGCGGCGGGGAGTTTAGCACCGGCCGCCAAGATCGTCCTTCCTGTCGTCTATCCTGTCACTCTTTCCGGCGTCGCCCTTCCTCTCCGTGCCGATGCCGAGCTTCACCTCCAGCGTCTGAAGCAGACCCATGACGACGAGGCTCAGGAACGTGCCCAGACCCGCAATCTGCCAAAGGCCGAAGCCGGAGGAGAGACCCACGGCGCCCGCCAGCCACATGCCGGCGCCCGTGGTGAGGCCCTGCACCGTGCCCCGCGTGAACAGGATCGAGCCCGCGGCAAGGAATGCAACACCCGCCGTTACGGCCTCAACGGCTCGGACGGGGTCCACCTGCACCTCGCGCCCGATGAAGGCGGTGGAGTGGGAGATCTCGACGGTGAGGATGCCGAACGTCGCGGCGGCGACGCAGATCAGGATGTGGGTGCGCAGTCCCGCCGGCCGTGCGCGCCACTCGCGCTCGAAGCCGATGAGCGCGCCAAGCAGCGCGGCGAACAGGAGACGCGCAGCGATGACGGGAAAAGAGAGGAATGTCGGGTGTGCGAATTCCTCTGCGAGTGCGCCCATCTCTACGAGTCGTACTTGAACTCGGGGAGGGCCTTCAGCGGGTCGTTGGTCGAGCCCAGGGCAGTGGCCGCGACGACCGCAGCTGTGACGACATGTTCACGCATGGGAGCAACTCCGTTGGCGGAAGTGTTCCTCAACGGGCGGCCTTCGCCGACGTTTCGTGACCGAGGAGGCTACGGCAGGAAGTGGTGCAGGGTGTGGTGCGGCGCCGACAGCGAGCGACGCCACAGCGTGGCAGCGCGGCCTGTCAGATATCCGGCGCAGGCCGGGACCATGCCTGCGGCTCCGACCTCGAGTGCCGGACAGGGCAGGTTCGCCAACCCCGCACCAGATGCCAGGAGGGTGCAGAAGGCCAGCAAGCACGCGGCCCAAAGCCCGTCGCGGCCGTTGGGCAGTCGCAGCCGGGAGTAGATGCGGTCGAGTTGGAACTTCAGGAACGAGCCGCGCACTGCGCCCAGCCCGATGCCGACGAACAGCCCGGCCAACCACAGGCGTGGCGCGCGGGTTTCGGGTGCTCCCATTGCGAACAACAGCGCGGCGGCGGCGAGGGCAAAGTCATTTTTGCTACGCGCCTGCAGATTTCTTGGGCCGACGTCGTGGGTTCGTTGAGAGTCCTGTGGCGAAACCTTCTATTTGTTGATCGTGGCTGTGGCTGGGCTGCCACACTCACGGCAACAATGAGTTGATCTCGTCATACTCTGTGGCTTTGTCCGGGGAAGGTCGGGTACATTCCGCTCGTTACTACGATGAATTTCGCCCCCACCCTCTCGGCGACGGGCTGTGCAAGTAAGGAGATATCGGATGAAGAAGGCTCTTCTGGCGGCCGCCGCCATTGTAGCGCTGCCGGTTGCTGCGCAGGCGCAGGCTCCGCAGCCGGGCATCTACATTGGTGCCG
>LNFM01003399.1_pt1 | contig 55028 bp, 50 predicted proteins | sample 596031 | NCBI WGS metagenome assembly LNFM01 (sample SAMN04254537, study PRJNA301005) | activated carbon metagenome | isolation source: dual media filters at the Ann Arbor, Michigan drinking water treatment plant | place: USA: Ann Arbor
CCGCGCACGCGCTTCAGGTCGGCGAAGACGCGATAGCGCCCCTCGCCCTTGACCTGCTCGACAGCGGTCTGGAATGCGGCCTGGTAGTCGAACATCAGGATGGACCTCGCGACGAGCCAGACCAATCCCACCTGCACCGGCTTTGGTCACCTCCGGGAAACCCCTGACGCCCGAGGCTCAGGGGCGTTGGACGAGGATCGTCATCCGGACCAGTTCAGACAGGCTGCGGGCCTGCATCTTGGTCATCACATTCGCCCGGTAGACCTCGACCGTCCGGGGGCTGATCTCCAGGTCAAAGGCGATGACCTTGTTGGCATGGCCGGCCACAAGGCCGTCCAGGACCTGCCGCTCGCGCGACGAGAGGCTGGCGAGCCGTTCGCGCAGTTCCGTATCCCGTCCCGCCTGTTCCGCGGCCTGGGCCTGGCCGGCTATGGCCGCGCGGATCGAGGCGAGCAGGGCATCGTCATCGAATGGCTTTTCGATGAAGTCCTTTACGCCGGCCCGAACCGCTTCAATGGCCAGGGGCACGTCGGCATGGCCGGTCATGACGATGACGGGGTGGCGCACGCCGATCTCGGCCAGGCGACGGACCATCTCCAGCCCATTCATGTCTGGCATGCGGACGTCGGTAACGATGCAGCCCGGTTCAAGATTGGGGGCGCGCGCCAGCAGGGCGGCAGCGGACTCATAAGTCCTCGAGACCACGTTCGCGGTGTCCAGAAGGAAGGCGAGGGAGTCCCGGATTGCGGCGTCGTCGTCGACAATATGGACAACCGGCTCATTCGCCATCGTTGAGTTCCTCTTCGTCTACGGCGCGCAGTGTAAAGCAAAATCGGGTGCCTCCACCCGGGTTCGGCTCCATCCAGATGCGCCCGCCGTGCGCTTCGATGATGGTACGTGAAATTGACAGGCCCACGCCCATACCGGTCCGCTTGGTCGTGACAAAGGGCTGGAACAGCTGGTCGGCAATCTCCGGACTGATGCCCGAACCCGTATCGGCCACTGTCACCTGGGCATGGTCGTCCGCCGCCGGGTCGATCCTGATCTCCAGAACCCTTTTCGAGCCTGCCTCCATGGCCTCCATGGCGTTGCGTATCAGATTGAGCGCCACCTGCTGGATCTGGACCTTGTCGGCGAGAACACATTCGATCCCGGGCGAGAACCGGAACTGCACGCGCACGCCGTGCTCCTTGGCCCCGACGAGGGCGAGGGCGCTGGCCTCCTCGATCAATTTGGGCAGGCTCTCGACCCGACGTTCGGCCTCGCCGCGCGCAACGAAGTCCCGCAGCCGCCGGATTATTTCTCCGGCGCGAAGAGCCTGTTCGCCGGCCTTCTCAATGGCTTCCAGCAGGCGCTCCCTCGGCACAGGCTCTGCCGCGAGCAGCCGTGATGAGCCCTTCAGATAGTTGGCCATGGCCGACAGCGGCTGGTTCAGTTCGTGCGCGAGCGCCGAGGCCATCTCGCCCATGGCCGTCAGTCGCGAGATGTGGACCAGTTCGGACTGCAGTTCCTGCAGCCGCTGCTCCGTGTCCTGCCGTTCACTGAGGTCGCGGACAAAGCCGGTGAAGAAGCGCTGGTCGCCGGAAATCATCTCGCCGACGGACAGCTCCATCGGAAAGGTCGAGCCGTCGCGGCGCTCGCCCACAACGACGCGGCCGACCCCGATGATGCGCCGCTCTCCGGTGGTCAGATAACGATCCAGATAACCGTCGTGCTGCTCACGGTAGGAATCGGGCATCAGCATCTTCACGTTCTGTCCGATCACCTCGTCGGCTTTCCAGCCGAACAGGCGTTCCGCCGCGACGCTGAACGACTGCATGATCCCGCGCTCGCAGATGACCACCATCGCGTCCGGTACAGTGGCGAGGATGGACTGGAGGTGGGCCTCGCGGGCGAGCAGGTCGCGGTTCACGGCCTCGGCGCGGGACCGCATGATCTGGAAGGCCTCGCCGCCGGCCGTGATGGCCGCGCCGATGAACAGGAAGATCACACCGCCGATCAGGTCGCCGGCTGTCAGGCCATCGGCGGCGCCCGCGACATACAGACCGCTGGCAAGCCCGAGCAGGATCGCCACCGCCCCGGCGGGGGCGCCGCCGAGCGCCGCGGCGCCGATGACCGCCGGCATGAAAATCAGGAAGGCCAGCCGATCCTCGAGCAGAGGCGACATGATGGGGCGCAGCATGAAGCCGGCAGCAGTGAGTGACACAGCGGTCGCAAGGCCGAGGCGGGTATGTCTCGCCGCCAGCATCCAGTCCCGGATAGACCGGGCCTCGATCGCCTGAGCGGGGGTAGTCGTCATCCTGGCCTCCGCAACAACCCGTAGGTGAAACTCCCGAATTTCACCAGATGTATTGGGCCGCTAGGTCGGCGCATGCCGCACAATGACCATGACCGACCGGGCCTTGCGACGTTGTCGGGGGGGCTGCCGCCGGCCTGGCGATCGCATGCCGCGCGCAGCCTGCCGCGCTACACCAGCTATCCCACGGCGGTCGCCTTTGCGCCTGTCGAGGGCGACGCGCAGGTCCGGAGCTGGCTGTCCACCATTGGGGCTGACCAGACGATCTCCGCCTATGTCCATGTGCCCTTCTGCCGTCGGCTGTGCTGGTACTGCGGATGTCACACCAGCGTCGTCCATGACTACGATCGGGTCGGGGCCTTTTTCGAAACCCTGATCCGCGAAGTGGATCTGTGGGCGGGTGCCGCCGGGCCGCATGCCGGGGCCGCCCACCTGCATTTCGGGGGCGGCAGTCCCAACGCCCTGTCTCCCGAACATTTCCATACCCTGGTCCGCCACATGGCCGACCGGTTCTCCCTGCGACCCGGCGCTGAAGTGGCCGTCGAACTCGACCCGGGCATGCTGTCGGACGCGTTTATCGATGCAGCCGGCGCTGCGGGCGTGACGCGCGCAAGTCTCGGCGTCCAGACCTTCGACGGCGATACGCAGGCGCGCGTCAACCGGATCCAGTCCTTCGACCGGGTGGCGACCGCGACCCATCGGCTGCGGCAAATGGGGGTCGACGCCATCAATTTTGACCTGATGTACGGCCTTCCGGGTCAGACGCCGGAGAACGTCGCCGCCTCGGCCTCGGCCGCGGCGAGCCTGCGTCCGGACCGTGTGGCGGTTTTCGGCTACGCCCATGTGCCCTGGATGAAGAAGCACCAGGTCATGATCAGGGAGGACGAACTCCCCGACGGGGACGAGCGCTGGGCGCAGGCCGAGGCGGCTGATTCGGTTCTTCGGGCGGCGGGGTATCTGCGGATCGGGCTGGATCACTATGCGCTTCCCGGCGACCCGCTGGCCAGGGCGGCCGCCGCGGGAACCCTGCGGCGGAATTTTCAGGGCTATACCGACGATCCCGCGCCTGTGCTCGTTCCCATCGGCCCGTCCTCGATCGGCCGGCTCGCGGCGGGATTCGTCCAGAATGCTGCGGCGACTGACGTCTGGAGCCGCGCGGTTGAAGCCGGGCGCCTGCCCGTTGCTCGGAGCCTGCGCGTCTCGGCGGAAGACGACCTGCGAGCGGGCGTCATCGAACGGTTGATGTGTGACCTGAGCGTCGATGTCGGCGCCGAGTGCGTCAGTCGGGGCTTCGAGCCGACCGCGCTGGATGACTCCATCGCAGCCGCGTCCGCGCTCCAGGTCGACGGACTGTGCCGGGTCGAGGGCCGCACGGTGACCATCCCGGCGGAAGCCTTCCGGTTGATGCGGGTCGTGGCCGCCTGTTTCGATGCGGGGCTTCTCACCGTTGAGCGTCGGCACGCCCGCGCGGTGTAGAGGGCCCGTCGGCCGGCATCAGGGAAACCCCTTAGGGGGCAGACCCGAATACCGGTGAACCGGGCAGGGTCCTAGCTTGCGGCATCGACCGTGCCTGGAGGATCGGATGACCGCCCTACGTTATTGCGAGCCCCCACAAGCGGCCGCCCCGTCGATGGACCCCACGCCCGATTGCGCCCTCTGCGGCGCCTTCGTAAGCGCCACGACGGCGCCCCGTTCGCCCTTCGCTCCCGGCGCGCTTCTGTTCCAGCAAGGGGACGCCGTCCGGCTCGTCTATCGCATCCTCAGCGGCGCCGTGATCAGCTACCGTCTGCTGAGCGATGGCCGCCGCCAGGTTACGGGCTTCCATCTGCCGGGCGACTTCCTCGGCCTCGAGGCCGGCGTGGAGCACGCGACCACCACGGAGGCCCTGAGCCGCGTGGATGCTCTGGCGATGGAGCGGACCGAGCTGGCCGGACGCGCCGTGACCGATGTCGATCTGGCCAGAGCCCTGTGGCAGGTGACCGTCCGCGCCTTCCGGCGTAGCGAAGACCACGCCCTGATCCTTGCGCGGCAGGGAGCCACCGAGCGTGTCGCCGCCTTCCTTCTGGATTTCGCGGAACGGATGGGCCAGCCGGAAATCATCGACCTGCCCATGACGCGGCAGGACATCGCGGACCATGTTGGCCTGACCATCCATACGGTCTCGCGCACCCTGTCCCAGCTCCAGGACCAGGGCATGGTTGAGGCCCGGTCGTCCCGCCACGTGCGCCTGCTGCAGCGTCATCGGCTTGAGGGCCTGTGCGCGTGACGGCCGATCTCGTCATCGGCCCTGCACGACCCTGCGTCATCCTCGTCGATGACGATCCCGCAGTGACTCACGCCATGCAGTTCTCATTTGACCTTGAGGGGCTGGATGTTCGTAGTTTCCGCGATGGCGAGAGCGTCCTGGCGGCAGACGACCTGCCACAAACAGGCTGTCTGATTCTCGACCACAACCTGCCGGGCATGGACGGGTTGGCGCTGTTGGAAGGCCTGCGCGCGACGGGCGTCCGCCTGCCGGCGATCCTGATCACGACCAATCCGAGGACCGCCCTGCGAAACCGGGCGGCGGCCGCGGGCGTACCCATTATCGAGAAGCCGCTCCTGACGGACGCCTTGCTGACGACCGTCAGGAAGGCGCTGGCTCGACAGGCCTGAAACGCGGCTTCACCCCGCGCGCTGAAGCGCACGCCGGGACTGCAGCAGCCATGCGCCCGCCCCGGACACACCGATCGCGGCGACCAGCAGTGTCCCGGCGGCGATGCATCGCACACAATGTCCCAAGGTCGGCCCGCACATCGCCGCGTTCGCAGCCATGTGCTCTGCGGCCAGCAGGCCAGCGCCCGCGGCGGCGCCACCCAGCGACAGGCCGAGGATGATGAGGGCCGCGCCCAGCACCTGTTGTTCTTGAATGTCCTGAATCTGCATCTCGGGTCTCCGTGAGGCACAAGACCCGAAAATTGCGCGCGCAGCTTTGCGCCAGCGCAAGGCGCTCGCCGCGAAGTCCGGGCACGGAGACATCCTCTGTTCGAGGGATCTATCCGAATGCCGTCCATCGCAACGCCCGACGCCGACACCCCGTCAGACGTGGTCGCCCTGTTCCTGTTCCTCGGCGTGGCCGCGGTCCTGGCCTTGTTCGCGACCGGCCTGACCGATGACTCGGCCTTCCGGTTTCACGGCTATATCCTCATGGCCGCCTCGGTCCTGGCCTTGAGCGCCCTGACCATCGGCGTCGCCCACGGCAGGTTCCGTTCAGACCCCGGCCGCTATCAGGACGGCGTGATTCGCGCCGGGGTCATCGCCACCATGTTCTGGGGCGTCATCGGCATGACCGTCGGCGTCTTCATCGCCGCCCAGCTGTCGTGGCCCGAGATCTTCTACTTCCCTGAGCATGGCTGGCTGAATTTCGGCCGCCTGCGCCCGCTGCACACCTCGGGCGTGATCTTCGCCTTCGGCGGCAACGCCCTGATCTGTACCTCCTTCTGGGTGGTGCAGCGGACCTGCAAGGCGCGCCTGGCGGGCGGGATCTGGCCCTGGTTCGTATTCTGGGGCTACCAGCTGTTCATCGTCCTGGCGGCCACCGGCTATGTCGCCGGCATCACCCAGTCGCGCGAATACGCCGAGCCGGAATGGTACGTCGATATCTGGCTGACCATCGTCTGGGTGGCCTATCTGCTGGTCTTCCTCGGCACGATCTGGAAGCGCAAGGAACCCCACATCTATGTGGCCAACTGGTTCTATCTGGCCTTCATCGTCACCGTCGCCCTGCTGCATCTGGTCAACAATGCCGCCGTGCCGGTGGGCCTGTTGGAGGCGCGCAGCTACTCCGCCTTCGGCGGGGTGCAGGACGCGCTCGTGCAGTGGTGGTACGGCCACAACGCCGTCGGCTTCTTCCTGACCGCCGGCTTCCTGGCGATGATGTATTATTTCGTGCCCAAGCGGGTCGAGCGGCCCGTGTATTCCTACCGCCTGTCGATCGTGCACTTCTGGTCGCTGATCTTCATCTACATCTGGGCCGGCCCTCACCACCTTCACTACACCGCCCTGCCGCAATGGGCGCAAACCCTCGGCATGGTGTTCTCCATCATGCTCTGGATGCCCAGCTGGGGCGGCATGATCAACGGCGTGATGACCCTGTCGGGCGCCTGGGACAAGCTTCGCACGGATCCGGTCGTCCGTATGATGATCGTTGCGCTCGCCTTCTACGGCATGTCGACCTTCGAAGGCCCGCTGATGAGCGTGCGCGCCGTCAACTCGCTGTCCCACTACACCGAATGGGGCATTGCCCACGTTCACTCCGGCTCCATGGGCTGGGTCGGATTCATCAGCTTCGGTGCGCTCTACTGTCTCACGCCCTGGCTGTGGAAACGCAAGGCGCTGTTCTCCAAGGCCCTGGTCGAATGGCACTTCTGGCTCGCAACCCTCGGCATCCTCTTCTACATCGTCGCGATGTATGTGGCCGGCATCACCGAGGGCTTCATGTGGCGCGCCTACAACGAGTTCGGCTTCCTCGAGTATTCCTTCATCGAGACGGTCAAGGCCAAACACATCATGTACATCGTCCGCACAGCGGGCGGGGCGCTCTATCTGATCGGCGCGCTGCTGATGGCCTACAACCTGGTGCGCACCGCGCTGGGTCACGGCGAAGCCCGTGACGCCGAAGCTGTTCCCGCACCGGGCCCCGCTCAATCCCCTGCACTTCAGCCTGCCGAATAAGGAGCATCAACATGTCTTTAATGAAACGGCACGGAACGGTTGAGCGTCATTCGCTACTCCTCACCGTCGGCATTCTCGCCGTCGTATCCATCGGTGGCCTCGTGGAGATCGCACCGCTCTTCTATCTCGAGAACACGATCGAGAAGGTGCAGGGCATGCGTCCTTACACACCGCTCGAACTCAAGGGCCGCAACATCTACATCCGGGAAGGCTGCTATACCTGCCACTCCCAGATGGTGCGTCCGCTCCGGGACGAGGTTGAACGCTACGGCCACTACTCGCTCGCCGCAGAGAGCATGTACGACCACCCGTTCCAGTGGGGATCAAAACGGACCGGTCCGGATCTCGCCCGCGTCGGCAACAAATACTCCGATGAATGGCACCTCGACCACCTCATAGATCCGAGGTCTGTGGTGCCGGACTCTATCATGCCACCCTACGCCTTCCTCGCCAAAAAGAAGCTTCAGTTTGAAGGCATTGAAGATGACCTGAAAGCGCTTCGTCTGGCGGGCGTTCCCTATACGGATGACATGATTGCAAATGCCAAGGCCGATCTCGTGGCCCAGGCGTCGCCCAACACAGACTATGATGCCGAAGATGCGCTTGTCGCGCGTTATGAGGCCATAGCGGAACGCAAGGGCACGCTCAAGATCTCGGACTACGACCGCAACCCTGCAGAAATCACCGAAATGGACGCCCTGATCGCCTATCTCCAGATGACCGGCACGCTGGTGGATTTCTCCACCTACGAAGCCGACGACCTCAACAACCGGCGCTGAGGAGAAAGCCATGTACGAAACACTTTCCAGCTTCGCCCAGACCTGGGGGCTCGGCCTGTTCGTCGTGATGTTCCTCGTCGCACTCGTCTATGCCCTCTGGCCCGCAAACCGCGAAAAGTTCCGCAACGCTGCCCACCAACCTCTTGTCGACAAGGATCCGCTCGATGACTGACCACAAACCGGAAATTGATGAAGTCTCCGGCGTCGAGACGACCGGGCATACCTGGGATGGCATCAAGGAGCTCAACAACCCCCTGCCGCGCTGGTGGCTGTATATATTCTATGCCTCCATCGTCTGGGCTGTCGTCTACATGGTGTTCATGCCGGCCATTCCCGCGCTGCCGGGAACCGGCATGACGAACACGCTCGGCATCCGCGGACACTCCGACCGCGCCCTCGTTGCGGAGGATATCGCCCAGTTGAACACCCAGCGGGCGGAAGGCTCCGCGAAGCTCCTGACAGCTTCCCTCTCGGAAATCGAAACCGACATGAACCTCCAGCAGTTCGCCCTCGCAATGGGCGAAAGCGCATTCGGCGACAATTGCGCCACCTGCCACGGCGCGGGCGGACGCGGGGCAAAAGGCTATCCCATGCTCGCGGATGATGTGTGGCTGTGGGACGGAACGCTCGGCGGCATCGAAACCACGCTTCGCCATGGCATTCGCCACTACGAGGATCCAAACACGCGCAGCAGCGCGATGCCCGCCTTCGGCCGTGATGGACTGCTCACGCCCAGGGAAATCGATGACCTGGTCCAGTTCGTTCTGGTCAAATCCGGCCGCGAAGGTGACGCTGCTGCCGCTGGCCGCGCCGCGCCAATCTTTGCGCAGCAGTGCACTTCGTGCCACGGCGCAGATGCCAAGGGAAACCGCACACTCGGCGCACCGAACCTGACCGATCAGGAATGGGTGTTCGGCAGTGAACCCCGCGACATCCAGCAGTCGATCTACAACGCCCGTAACGCACATATGCCGGCGTGGCAGGGCCGTCTCGACGACGCCACGATCAAGGCATTGGCTGTTTACGTCCACTCCCTCGGCGGCGGTGAAAAGTGACCAAGGTAACCCTCATCTCTTCAAGGGACCCTGATGCTCCGAAGCCGGAGCGTCCGGACTCCCTGTATGAGAAACGCCACCAGATCTATCCGAAACTCGCCCATGGCAAGTTCCGGATGGTCAAATGGCTGGTCATGGCGGGAACGCTCGGCGTCTATTACCTGATCCCCTGGATCCGCTGGCCGCGCGGTGACGGCATCCCCGATCAGGCCGTTCTGGCGGACTTCGAAGGCGAAAAATTCTACTTCTTCTTCCTCGAGATCTGGCCGCAGGAAATCTACTTCCTCGGCGGCCTGCTGATCCTGGCGGCGCTGGCCCTCTTCCTCGTAACCTCCCTGCTCGGCCGGGTCTGGTGTGGCTACACCTGCCCGCAGACGGTCTGGACGGACCTCTACATCTGGGTCGAACGCGCCTTTGAAGGCGACCGGGCGGCCCGAATGCGTCTCGACAAGGCGCCGATGAGCCTCAACAAGGCCCTGCGCAAGGGCGGCAAGCATTTCGTCTGGCTACTGATCGCTTTTCTGACCGGCGGCGCCTTTATTCTCTACTGGCACGACGCGCCCACCATCGCCCGCACCTTCTTCACGGGCGAAGCGCCGCTGACAGCCTACTTCTTTGCGGGTGTCCTGACTTTCACGACCTACATGCTGGCGGGCACCATGCGCGAGCAGGTCTGCACCTATCTCTGCCCCTGGCCGCGCATCCAGGGCGCCCTGACGGACGAGCACGCCCTCAACGTCACCTATCGCTATGACCGCGGCGAGCCCCGGGCCCCGCTCCACAAGGATCAGGGCTTCGAAGGCCGCGGCGACTGCATTGACTGCAAGCAGTGCGTCCAGGTCTGCCCGATGGGCATCGACATCCGCGACGGCGCCCAGCTCGAATGCATCCACTGCGCGCTCTGCATCGATGCCTGCGACGACATCATGCGCAAGGTTGGCCGCCCGACCGGTCTCATCGCCTATGATACGGACCGCGCTGTCAGCGCGCGCGCGCAGGGCGGGACCGTAAAATACAGCCTCCTGCGTCCACGGACCATTCTCTATTCAATCCTGATCGTGCTGATCAGCACCTTGATCCTCTGGGGTTACGGCTCTAAATCGAGCTACGAGTTCAGCGTTCTCAAGGATCGCTCCCCGCCCTTCATTCGCCTGTCTGACGGCCGCGTGCGCAACGGATACACGCTGAAGCTCGTCAACAAGTCCACGACCACGCAGCAAGTCGATATCACGGTCAAAGGTCTGGGCGATGCCGAGTTCGAAATCATCGGCATCGGCACGTCGCAGCCAGGCGGCGGGCTCACCGTAACGTCCGAAGCGCACGGCGTGGATCGCTACCGGATGCTCGTCACTGTCCCGGCGGGCGATGAAGCAGACCGGGACAATCTGGTCGTCGTGATCAAGGATCCCGACACCGGCGAAACGATCGAAGCCGGCGCACCATTCACACGAGGAGATCGCTGATGTCTGCCCAAGTTGCCGTGCCCTCAACGAAAGGTCAGCTCAAGGGCTGGCATGCCCTTCTCTGGTTTCTGGGCTTCTTCGGCTTCATGTTTGTCGTGAACGGAATATTTCTCTGGACGGCCATCACGACCTTTCCGGGCGAAGATACCGAGAAATCCTACGCCGTCGGCCTCGACTACAACCGCGAGATCGCGCGCCGGACCAAACAGGCCGACGCGGGCTGGGGCGCGGAAATCGGGCTTACGGGTAGCGTCCCGCAGCTGCACATTCGCCTGACGCAGGAGAATGGCGATGCCCTTCCGGTGTCGGGCACGAACCTGCAATTGCGTCACCCTGCGGATCGCGCGCTGGACCGCGTCGTCGAACTGACGCCTGTTGGCGGCGGCGAATACACCGCGTCGCTGGAAACCCTCGCGCCCGGGACCTGGACGGTCCAGTTCAGTGCAGATGTCGACCCGGCAGCGGATGGCGATGAGTTCAAGGCCTCACGGGAGATCATCATCCCATGAACACGGTTGCAGTCGACACGGCCGGCTGTCCGAGCGGGCTTGCACCGCCCAGCGCTTCGGAGGCGGCCGATCCTTCGCCCTTCGTGCGGCGCGTCGGCAAGCAGGACCGCCTGTCGCTCACCGTGCGCGGCGCTAAATGCGGCGCCTGCCTCTCGCGCATCGAAAGCGCTGTCGCCGCACTGCCCGGCGTGGATAACGCCCGCCTGAACCTCTCCACCGGCCGGCTCGACATTGCCTGGACGGGCGACCTCTCCGCCCAGCGCATCGCGCGCACGGTCAGCGACCTCGGCTACGGCGTCGCCCCTCTCGATACGCGCGCCGGAGACACCGAGCACAAGAAGGAAGAACAATCCCTGCTGCTCGCCATGGGCGTGGCCGGCTTTGCAACCGCCAACATCATGCTGCTCTCCGTTTCAGTCTGGGGCGGCCATGATGAAATGGGTGAAGCGACCCGGCAGGGGCTACATGCGGTCTCGGGCGTCATTGCGCTGCCGACGCTTCTGTTCTCCGGGCGTCCTTTCTTCCGCTCTGCGTGGAACGTCCTGAAACGCCGCCGCACCAACATGGACGTGCCGATCTCCCTGGCCCTGATCCTCGCGTTCAGTGTCAGCGTCGCCGAAACCATCCGCGGCGGCGAGCATGCCTATTTCGACGCGGCCTGCATGCTGCTCTTCTTCCTGCTCATCGGCCGCTTCCTCGACGCCCGCGTGCGCCGCCGTGCCTATTCCGCCGCGCGCGACCTCGCAGCGCTCGCCAGCCGCACCGTCACCCGCATCAGCGCCACAGGCACGCACGAGCCCGTCCGCGCCGAAGACATCCGCCCGGGTGACCGCATCCTGCTGGCCCCCGGCGAACGCGCCGTCGTCGACATGCTGATCGAGCATGGCGAGTCCGAAGTCGATGAGAGCCTCGTCACCGGCGAAAGCCTGCCGCGCTTTTCCGCCGCCGGCATGCAGCTTATGGCGGGATCCATCAACCTGTCCCAGCCGCTCACCGGGCGCGCGACGGCCGCCTCTGCGGACTCGCTTCTGTCCGACATCGGACGAATGCTCGAAGCGGGCGAGCAGAAGCGCGGCGCCTACCGCCGCATCGCCGACAAGGCCGTGTCGCTCTATGTGCCGATCGTCCACTCGACGGCGCTGCTCACCTTCCTCGGCTGGTGGCTCGCCGGGTTGGGTCTGCGCGAATCCATCCTGATTGCCGTATCTACCCTGATCATCACCTGCCCCTGCGCGCTCGCGCTGGCGGCGCCTGTCGTTCAGGTCGTTGCCGCAGGCCGCCTGTTCCGAGGCGGCGCGTATCTCAAATCCGGGGACGCCCTCGAGCGTATCGCTGCGTGCGACCATGTCGTGTTCGACAAGACCGGCACGCTGACCCTCGGCACACCGCGTCTCGTCTCGATCAACCTTCCCGCCGGGACATTGCAGGACGCCGCACAACTTGCCCGCGCCAGCCGTCATCCCCTCTCGAGGGCGCTGACCGCCGCCGCCGGTCCCGGCCCACTCGCGGCCAACGTCAAGGAGCGTCCGGGCCTCGGATTGGAGGGCACCGTGAACGGCATCGCCTGCCGGCTGGGGTCCGCCGAGTGGACTGGCGCACGCGCCAGTATCCACAACGGCGCCACGTTGTTCTTCGTCCGCGGCGCGGAGCTGCCGGTGGAGCTCCGCTTCGAGGACGACATCCATGCCAGCGCCTCGGCCACAATCGCCCGCTTGCGCAAGCTTGGCATGGGCGTCGAAATCGTGTCCGGAGATCGCAGTGAAGCCGTGGCTGAAGTCGCGCGTACACTCGGCATCGATCACTGGACGGCGGCGGCGAGCCCGCAGGACAAGGTGCGCCGGCTGGAGCAGTTGCAGTCCGAGGGCAAACACGTCCTGATGGTCGGCGACGGCCTCAACGATGCGGGCGCGCTGGCACTGGCTCATGCTTCGGCAGCGCCGGGCGGGGCTCTGGATGTCAGCCAGTCAGCCTCTGACGCGGTCTATTCGGGCGGCCTCGCGCCCCTGCCGCTTCTCGTGCGCACCGCGCGAAAGGCGCGCACGGTGATGCTGCAGAACTTCGGCTTTGCCGCGGCCTACAATCTCGTGGCGGTTCCCATCGCCGTCCTCGGCCACGCGACGCCGCTGGTTGCCGCCATCGCAATGTCGGGTTCATCCCTCATTGTGTGCCTGAACGCGCTGCGTCTCAATCTGCCTACGGAGAAACCCGCATGAGCGGTCTCGTCTTCCTGATCCCGATTGCCTTGCTGATGGGCCTCGCCGGCCTCGCAGGCTTTGTCTGGGCGGTACGCGCCGGGCAGTTCGACGACCCGGACGGCGCGGCCGCCCGTATCCTGCTGGACACGGACGCCCCCCTCCCGAACCCGGCGGCCGCCCGGTCCAGTCCCGGCAGCGCCGAAAGCTAGGGCTTCCGGCGCAGCGGATCGACCCGCGCCTTCACGCTGCGAGTGGTCTCCGCCGGAAGCAGCTGGGAACCGGGCACAACAACCGTCTGCCACCCACGCCGGCTGGACGTGCGGAACGGTGCAAAGCGGATGCTCACCATCTTCATGTCCTTGCTGGAGTTCAGCAGCGCCATCTTCTCGGCCGGCGACAGCATGTCGACATATTCCGAAATGCTCGCCGCCTTGTCAGCGCGCGCCCGCGCGGTCGCCAGAGGCACATGAACATCGCTGCGCCCAAGCGGCCAGTAGGGGTCGACCAGATAGTCACGCCGTTGCTGCTCGTGCGGATGCAGCAGCAGGGACGCAAGCCGGTTGGGTCGGAGGTCGGAAAAACGCGGTCGAACACGCAGCGCGTCGGTGCGCGAGGCTGGCGGGTTTGCATCATGCGGCGAGGCCAGCAGGCCAAGCTGCTTTGAGCGAAGACCCGCCGAGCGCTTGGCCGTGAAATACGACACCGGCGCACTCAGCATCAAACCAATCGTCGCGGGCGCAAGCCACGCCGCATAAATCGGCGAAATCGCGATCGCCGCAATGGTCAGAACAAAGCCGAGCACTGTGGCCGGCAGATTGTGGCGCAGCGTCGTCAGGAATGAGTATCCGTCATCGCCCCGCTTCTGCGGCGCCCATCCGGAATCCTGCCCCGACAGGACGCTGACGACCGCGCTCGTCTGGGTGACCATCAGGATCGGCGCGATGAGAACCGACAGCAACGTCTCCGAGATCGTCCCGGTGACGGTGCGCCAGGCGCCGACATCCTTGCGCCACACCTTGTTGGTCAGCCCGTAGATCAGGCCGCAGATCTTCGGCGTGAACAGGATGACCATCGTGGCGATGAACAGGTTCAGCGCGCGCTCGGAGTCGATCACCGGCCATTGCGGGAACAGCGACGCGCCTTCCCCGAAATAGTCTGGCACAAGGAAACTGTTCTGGAGCGACAACAGCATGCCGATACAGATGAACAGCAGCCAGAGCGGCGAGGACAGGTAAGAGAAGATCCCGGTGATCAGGTGGAACCGGCTCGTCCAGGTCAGCCCGCGTGCCTTCAGCAGCACGGCCATGTGCTGCATGTTGCCCTGGCACCAGCGACGGTCGCGCGTGACCATGTCGATGATCGTGGGCGGTCCCTGCTCGTAGGAACCGGTTATGTCCGGACGCACTTCGACGTTCCAGCCGGCGCGCCGGAGCATCGCGGCTTCGACAAAGTCGTGGCTCATGATCGTGCCGCCGAACGGCGCGCGTCCCGGGATCACCGGCAGGCCGGCCGCTTCAGCCAGCGCCCGCACACGGATGATGGCGTTGTGGCCCCAGAAGTTGCCTTCCTTCTGCGCCCACCAGGCAATCCCGTGACCGAGAACCGGGCCGTAGAGCGCCGCCGCAAATTGCTGGCAGCGGCCAAACAGTGTTTCCACGCCGACCAGCTGCGGGATCGTCTGGATCAGGCCGGTCTTCGGCGACGCCTGCATCGCATCCACGAGGCGCAGGATGGCGTCGCGCTCCATGTAGCTGTCGGCGTCATAGACGACCATGTAATCATAGCGGCCGCCCCAGCGGGTGACGAAGTCCCGGATATTGCCGGACTTGCGGTGCAGGTTGATCGTCCGGCGGCGGTAGCGGATCTTCACATCGGCCGGGCCGATCCGAGCCACGCGCTCAAACGCCGCCTCTTCCCGCAGCGCGATGCTCGCGTCCGTCGTGTCGCTGAGAATGAAACACTCGAAATCGCCGGGCGCATTCGAAAGGCTTTGCGCGGTCGCCAGCACTGTCGAGAATATCTGATCGACGTCCTCGTTGTAGATCGGGAACGCGATCACCGTCCGCGCGCGCGCGATCCGGCTGACACAGATCTTGTCGTCCGCAGGGCTGGCAACCGACAGCGCCGAACCCAGCCCGGCAATCGCATTCACGAACGCAAAACAGACCCAGCTGATGTTCAGCGCGAACACCGCGAGCAGTGCCCATTCAAACAGCGTCAGGCCTGACACCGAGAGCACCTGGAACATCTCGTGCGTCGCCCAGACCGTCATCAGCACGGTCGTCGCAAACACGAACACCTTGCGCCAGGCGTGGGACTTCGGACGGAACCGGTCACCCTCCGCCGCCGGGCTGCTGAAGGCCTGGTCGGGCATGGACACGGGAAACTCGATCGGACGCGCGCGGGAATCGGTCATTCAGGTCTCCACCGGTAGAGCCAGGTTTCTGAAACGGGTTTCCCTCCCTTGGTGAGCAAGGCTCGTAGTTCCGCCACGTCAGCATTCTCTGTGCTGAGCTCGAAGCTGAGCCGGGTCTTCCCGGTCTCAGGGTGGCGCTTGACGACTGGATTGTGGATCGTGCCGTTGGACGTCGAAATGCTGGCCGAGGCATTGTTCAGCAGCGCTTCTTCCGCTGGTTCGTAATCGATCACGAACAGCTGGCGTTTCTTGTCCGGCGTCTTGCCGGAGCGGGTTTCCGCAATCGGGATGACCGACGACACGGCCGGGGGCCGCAGGCTCCACCGCATGTTGTACGACAGATCATAGGCGCGGCCGGGTTGCCACGCCGCTTCCGGCTTCCAGAACACAACGATGTTGTCATTGTACTCGTTGGCCGTCGGAATCTCGACCAGCGCCAGATGACCGGTACCCCAGTTGGAAGTCGGCTGGACCCAGACGTTGGGCCGGTGGTGATACTCCGCTTCTACATCGGCGTAGGCGGCGAGATCGCGCTTGCGCTGGATCAGCCCGAAGCCGCGCGGAAGTTCCGTTGCCAGCACAGAGATCTGGAGAGACTGGGGATTGACCAGAGGTCGCCAGACCCACTCGCCATTCTTCATCCGGATCTGGAGGCCTTCGGAATCATGCACGGCCGGGCGGAAATCCTCGGCCTCCTTGCGAAGGTCGTGTGGCGAGAAGAAGTACATTGAGGTCAGCGGCGAAATGCCGACCGAGGTGATCTCTTGGCGCGGGAAGAAGGCCGCCGAAACTTCAATGCGCGTCTCCGGTCCCGGCGTGATCCGGAATTCAAACGCCCCGGTCACGCTTTCTCCGTCCATCAGCGCATAGACGGTGATCGCCGGCGAAGCCGAAGTCGGTTTGACCAGCCAGAACTCGGTAAAATACGGAAACTCTTCGCCTTCGGCCGAGGCGGTGCCGATCGACAGTCCCCGCGCAGACGCGCCGTAAACCGTGCCCGCGCCCAGCGCCCGGAAGAAACTCGCGCCCTTGAAACTGACCAGCTCGTCGAACTTGCCGGCCTGGTTCAGCACGGTCAGGACGCGGAAGCCCGCATATCCGAGTGAGCCTTTGATCTTCTCCGACAGCGGCAGGTCCTGGAAATCGAACTCGGACGCCGCGTACCTGCGCAGCTTTGCGTCGCCCTGTTCGACGAGGTTGATGCGAACCTCGCGCGTGAACAGGTAGCCGCGCGGATCAAGCAGGACCCGGAAGCCGTTGGCGCTCTCCGGCCAGATGGTTGCTACCGGTCGGTTCTGGATCCGCCGATACTGGTCGTAGTTCAGCTCCCCGGCGCTTTTCGGCAGATCGTCGCGGCCGTCATATTCCTGCTCGGACAGCCGCTTCGCCTTCTGGCGCACATCTTCAAAATCAAACTCGGGCGTGGGCGCTGCCATTTTTTTGGCTGCGGCGTCCGTCTCGAGGCATCCGGCAGCTGCTGCTTCGTGGGTGCCTGAGATCGCGTCGCAGTCGGCCGCAGCGTCCAACCCGACCGCGTCCGCCGAAGCGTCTTCCGCCAAGGCAGCCCCCAGCACGTCCGCATCCGGCGCGGCCGCCACTGAGACCGGCACGACGCTCGCCGGGTCGCCGCCCTGCCCATCCGCCTTCGCGGGGCCTGACGGCGCCGAACAGGCACACAGCACGAAAAAGGCCGCTGGAGCAGCCCAGATCATCTTCGGCAAGGCAGTGCCAAAGCGCCGCAAATCACACTCCTGAGCCCGTCATTCAACCACATATCCGGCGCCATCATGCTGCAGCGCAACATCTCAGCAGCTTATTCAATGAATGAAGCGCCGGATGGTTGCGAATTGAGCTGAAATCGACCGCAGAATGCGTTGGCGCGTCCGTCACCGACCGATAAGGCAAATTTGTGGCGAATTGAGCAGTCTGGCGCTCAAAAGAGACCGCAAAGCCGGGTATCCCCGGGACCGAGCGGGCACGCAAAGGAGGTAGCTGTGTTCAGGACACCGCTGTCCGGCGCTGTCGCAACGAACCAGACTGCGAACTGAACAGCTCGAGAGCGCTGTCGAGCGACATGGGCCGGGCGAAGTAGAACCCCTGGAACTTGTTGAATCCCAGCGTTTCAAGAACCGCAAACGTCTCCGGGTCTTCAACGCCTTCGCAAACGACTTCCATGCCGAGCGCATGAGCCAGTTCGATGGTCGATTTCAGGATCAGCCGATCTCTCTGGCTGCTCGTGACATCGAGAATCATCGAACGGTCGAGTTTGAGTTCATGCGCCTCAAGAGTCTTCAGGTAAACGAGTGAGGATTGGCCGGCGCCGTAATCATCGATCGACAACCTGATGCCATTGTTCCGAAATTTGGCGATCCCCTGAATCGCCAGCTCGGGGCGGTCGATGACAGCCGTTTCCGTGATTTCGATTGTTATGCGGGCGTTGGAGCTTGTGATCAGCTGCAGCAGCCGGTCACAAAAAACGAGATCGCAGATGGATTTGCCGGAGACGTTGATCGCGATTGCAACGTCAACGCCTTCGAGCCTCATGTAAGCTTGGTCCCGGATCACCTGCGCCGCTACCCAGAGCGTCAGCTGGTCAATGGCGCCGGTCTCTTCCGCCGTCGCGATAAACGAACTCGGGGCAATAAAGCCGAAGCGGCGATGGTTCCAGCGGATCAGCGCCTCGAGATCCGTAAACTGTCCTTCGTGCGAGGAGTATTTTGGCTGGTAGACAACTTCAAACTCATTCCGTTCGATGCCTGTGATGATATCATTGAGCATCGCGAGTTTCAGCTTGGGGTCTTCTGAACTGGCTGCCTCCCAGTGCACAATCGTCTTGCTCAGTTTTCGCGCTTGATCGAGCGCGAGGACGGCATTTTCGAGCTCCACTTCTGCCTGCTCGTTTCCTGCGCCAACCATCGACACGCCCGCGCGAATGGACAGGTTGACCGTTTGTCCGGCGATGACAACCGGCAGAGTTGAGAGCGCGCAAATCTGCTCAATCTTTGTCTCGATCAGATGTTCACTCTCTGCCTCGACCCAGACGGCGACGGTCGACCTATCGAGACGATAGGCCTCATCAGCGACTTTGCGCTGTTTCAAGTTATCTGCCAGCTTGCGAACCAAGGCATCGGCGTTGGCATATCCAAATGCGCCCCTCAGCTCGCGAAACCGGTCGATCCCGAAAACGATCAGCACAACAGTTGTTCCACGATCCGTGCGCGGCCTTTGGTTGAGATCTTCGAGAAGCGCGGTGCGGTTGGGAAGGCCTGTCTCGGAATCGTGCCGAACCATATGCTTTAGGTAGGCAGATTTCTGCTCGATCAGCTGGGTTTCCTTGCGGTGATAGAGCCGCTGGACCGCGTGGCCTACATTCCATGCAGTCGCGAAGAGTACCGGGGCTACCATGATGCTGAGGGGATAGACAGCCTGCAGTACGAAGGAGCCCCCAACAGCCACAAGAGCGATACCGGCCTGGACGGACACGTTCAGGGCGAGCTTTCGGGTCAAGCTCATCCAGACGCCAACTATGAGAACAAGCAGCCCCGCCGCAAACGACATCCACAGGGGAGGGCTGACGAGTGCGCGACCTTGAAGCAGGCTTTCGTATCCCAGAGCATGAATGTAGACGCCGGGGACTACCGCTGCGTGAGGAGTGGCAACAAGATCGCCCAGTTCGATCGCCGTTGCGCCGATCAGTATGTTCCTGTTCTCGACGAGAGACTTGTCGAACCGGTCATTGAGGACGTCTTCAAAGCTGATCGTATCGATCTTGCCGGCCTCGATCCCAAAATCGATCTGGAAATCGCGAACGTCGCCCGGCTCAGCGCCAGCAAGCAGCCCGCCGAGGGTGGGATAGTAGGCGCCTCCGAGGAAGTGGCCGCGCCGATATGTCCGTGCACGGCCATCTTTTGACAGCTCGATATTGACGCTGCCCAGGACAGCATTTTCGCCGATCTGTCCGAACGGCGAGTTTTTGTGTTCGTAGTCTCGCTGGAGAAAGACCGGCAAGACGATCCAGCCGGGATTTTCGTCGATGGCCAACTTGAGGGCTGCATCGCCTTCCGGTGTGGACCGGGCGCTGAAATCGACATCGAACGCTATCATGCCTGCGCCCGCAGCATTGAGATTGCTCAACACCTCCGCATAGCGCTCGCGGGGCCATGGCCAGTCACCGGCCGTTTTCAGGCTTGCGGGATCAATTTTTACGATTGTGAGATTGCCGCTCGGCTGTCTTTTCAGAACATCCATTCGGATCGCGGCGAGGCCGGAATCCAGGTTGGTTGCTATGGAAGAAAATGAAACGACTGCGAGCAGCAAACCGGCAAGGATGAAGCCTTGCAGGCCTGCTGCCATCTGAATAGTGCGTCTCGCGCCGAACCGAGAGGCAGGAGCGCTCACCGCCTGGGGCCTCGTGGCGGCTCAGGATTGCCTCCGCCGGAGTTCCCGCCGCCATCCCCAGCGCCATTGCCGCCTGCCGCGCCGTTGCCGTTGCCGGCACCTTCTCCGCTTGGGGCTCCGCCGCCATTGCCGTTCCCGGCACCTTCTCCGCTCGGAGCTCCGCCGCCATTGCCGTTGCCGGAACCGTCTCCGTTTGCAGCTCCCTCAGCATTGCCAGCGCCATTTGCATTGCCGGCGCCGCCTTGTGCCGCAGACACCGCTGCTGCATTGAAATTCTGCCGCTGTTCACCCTGGTTGCCCTGTTCCGTGCCGGCCGCTTCCGGCAAGCCGTCCGGCTTGCCCTTGGCTGCGTCGCCAGGGCCGCTTTCAGACTGCAACAAATTGCCCGAAGCTTCCGCGTAGTCGATGGGCGGAATGGAGAGCGCAGCTGGCGCGGCTGTGGCTTCCTTGGATCCTGCGACGCCAATCTCGAAAGGATTGGCGCGCTTGACTCGCGCCGTTTCTCCGGGGGCCACATCCACAGCTCCGCCGCCCTGCTGCAAGCTCACTTCAACAAGTCCGTGAGCGACGTGCACGACATCCGCGTCAGGGCCGGCAGAGACGGTAAACCCGGTGCCCTTGACCACAGCGGCCAGCAGCGCCGTATCCACCCGGAAGTGCGGCATGGCCTTGCTGTCCACCTGGTAGAACGCGGCCCCGGCGTCCTGGCGGATGGTGGTCATGCCGCCCGAGCTTTCTGCGACCGTCAAGCGCGTATCAGCAGCCAGATCGATCTTCTGGGCACCGTTGGAAAGGATTACAGAACTCTCCCGGCCGGTCGTTACGATCGTACCTTTGGGCAGACTCATTCCGTCCTTGCCCTTGGTGATCGCCTCCCCGGGCAGCATGACGCGTACAATCCCGCTGGGGCTCGAAAGCTGCCACTCTTCGCCTTTTGCAAGGGCTGGCTGGGCCAGCCACGTCATCGCCAGCCCCATGCAGGCGAGAACGAACTTAAGGTAATGCGGCATTATGCTTCCTCGGCTTTGAACAGCGAGGACCAAACCACATCCACCCTGCTGAAAAATTAAGCCGATCACCCAACTTAATCGAACTTTCATGAAATCAGCCCAAAGCAAGGTTAATTGACGCTACTTCGAATTGGACGCTGGCCTTGGGCTTGCCGAAGCAAATCCTGGATCGATCCCTGCTGGCACTGTTGGCTTCCGGCAGCGCCGTGTGCGCCGCGGCTGCAGGTGTGGCTGACGCACAAACACTGGAACTGCGACGCACGGTTGAGACGACCGCTTTTGCGTCAGGGGGCGGTCCTGCTACATCGAACCTTCTGGGCGTGACTATTTCCGGGGCTTCAGCATTTCCGAAGGAAAGGCTTGCTGATACCTACACGGACAAGCTCGCGAAGCCGGTTGATCTTCAGGACATTACCGAGATCGCGGAACGGATCACGAGCCTGTACCGAAGCGAGGGTTTTTTCCTTTCGCAGGCCGTCGTCGGGGCCCAGGACCTTTCAACCGGCGTTGCGAATATCACCGTCTTCGAAGGGCAGATATCGAGCGTAAGGGTAGATGGCGAACGCACGGACCTCGTCCGTCCACTGGTTGAAGATCTCGCCGACGCCTCGCTCGCAAAGCTGGTGGATATCGAAGCCCGTCTGACGCATTTGAGAGAAATTCCCGGGCTGACCGTCACATCGCAAGTCCGTCCGGACCCGGACGATCCACGTCAGCACGAACTGGTGCTTCAAACCGAGTTCGACGAGGACCGCGTTTTCGCCGGCCTGAACAATTGGGGTTGGGAACGGTCAGGGCCGCTTCAAGCCTACACGACCTACCTTCGCAATTCGATCTTCCTTGCCGGGGACCAGGCTTCACTCAATCTGTTCACCACGCCGGAAGACCCCAGCGAATTCACGCAGTTGGCGGCGGGTTACACTTACGCCTTTGCGAGCGGTGACCGCTTGCGGACTGGACTGAGCGCGTCCTTTTCGGGCGGCGGTTATGATCCAAATGATCAGGATCAAGGCGGCGAGTCGGTTGGGATCTGGACCCGGTATGAGCGCCCGCTCCAGCTGCGCCGCTCGCAGTCGGTCTGGTTCTTTGCCGGACTGGATGTTCAGCATCAGGAGAACAACTGGACAACGGGCGGCGGGTACCAGGACGAATTGCGCGTCGCGCGTCTTGGCCTGCGCGGAACACGCTCCCGCGAGTCGGCGAGCACGCGCTATTCGGTAAAGATCTCGTCGGGTCTCGATGTTCTCGGCGCGTCCGGCAAGTCGGCAACAAACAGATCCCGGTTCGACGCGGATGCCACGTTTGTCAAAATCGATGCCTACCTCTCGCACTACCGTGACATCGGCCGGTATTTCGGAGTGTATGCCGACGTCTCGGGACAGTTTAGTGATGAACCTCTGCTCCTGTCGGAAGAGTTTTCGGTTGGCGGGCCGGATCTGGGCCGAGCCTACCGGTATGGAGAACTGACAGGCGACCGGGGTGTAGGCGGACAAATCGAACTGCGAGCCGGTTTCGCGCCGGAGAGCGAAGTCATCTCCTTCCTGCAGGGCTATACGTTCTATGATATAGCGGCTGTCTGGAATGCGGCCCCAGCGGCTTGGGAAAAGGAAGATCTGTCCTCGGCCGGGCTGGGGATGCGCGTATCCTTGTTTGACAGCATCTCTGCGCGGGTCGAGATGGCAAAGCCCCTGACCCGGACTCCCTATGACGAGGTCGACAGGGACTGGCGGCAATTTTTCCAGCTTTCGGTTGCCTACTGAAACCCCTCGGAAGGGGATCAATGCCCGTTTACGCCGCGCCGACGCAACCGCTACCCAGATCATCACGTCTACTGGGGTGGGCTTGCGCCGGTAGGCCCGCCGCGGATGGTCCGGTTCATGCTGCTGGATGAGCGACTGGTGAGGCAGCGAGAAGCTGCTGGGGATGCTGGAGCGGTCGAGGCGCATCATTTCCTCGAAGACAGTTCAACCAACTGCCAAGACAATTCGCTGACAATCGCCCTCAAGCGCCGGAAACCGCCCCAAGCCGCCGCAAAGTGCGGGGACGAATGTGGGGACGCGGAATCGAGGCGCTGCACAAAGTCCATAAGTTTCAGTAGCTTATGAAAAATTCGTGGCGGAGAGGAAGGGATTCGAACCCTCGATACCCGTAAAGGTATACGCCCTTAGCAGGGGCGCGCCTTCGACCACTCGGCCACCTCTCCAACGCGAAAACAGGGGTCTATTGAAAGCCCCCGCGCTTCGCAAGGCCTTCGCGCGGCTGATATCGCGGCCAACTGCCTCCGCCGGACGGTTGCCTGAGCTTTTTCAACGGATCTCCGGTCGCAGCGCTGAGCCCGGGCCGCCGTTGCGCGTCAGCCGAACCGGCCGGCCAGGCGGGCATCATCCTGGACGCGGTTCATCACCACGCCGATGACCGTGCCCCCATGGGCCTCGACATCCTGACGCAGCGCGGTCACGTCGGCGGCAGGCGTGTCGTCGGCCTTGACCACGAGCACCACGCCGTCCGCCTGCGCCACGAAGGCGAGCCCTGCCCGGGTCCGCTCGAGACAGGGGGCGTCGATGATCACCCAGTCCGCCGCCGCCCGCAGCGCCGACCACCAGCCGGGCGCCGTGCGCAGCTGCACCTTCTGGCCCGGCGCCAGCCGGTCACTGCGAAACCGGGTCACGAGCAGCCGCTGGCCCTCGATCTGGTGTGCGTTGAGGAGCTTGCCATAGGACACGTCGGTCTCATGGCCCGCGACGGTGTAGATCTGCTCCGCGCCGAGCGAGGCATCCAGCGCATGTCCGGGCCGTCCGGCATCCTTGACGATGCCTTGCGCAAACGACGTGTACTGATAATTCCGCCGGATATCGAGATCGACGATCCAGGCCGTGCGCGCGGCGCGGCTGGCGGCAATCATCGCGAACGAGGCCGCAACACTGCTCGTGCCTTCGCCCTTGTGCGCCGACATGAACAGGATCACACGGCCGCCTTTTGCCGGCTGCACTTGCGCGGCAATCCGCCAAAGGCTTGAAAGGTCTTGCCTCAGGTCACGCATCCCGGTGCACCTTAATACTTCTGGATAGCGGCAAGCACCGGAAGGCCGAGCGTACGCTCCACCGATCCGGGCGTTGCAAACCCGCTGCGGGTCATGGCGCGCACCAGGCCTGCGGCCAGCGCCGCCAGAGCAGCGAGGATCAGGGTCAGAATGATCGCCGGCAGTTTCAGGCTGACGCCCTCCACCGGCGGCGTTGCCGGCTCCAGCACGCGGATGGCACTGGCGCCGCGCTGCGTCATCTCGCTGCGCGCGCGGGCGTCGACTTCCCGTTCGGAGAACGCAAAGGCCGCCTTCTCCGCAACCAGCCGGCTGCGTTCCAGTTCCTGAAGGGCCGGCTCCAGTTCGACCAGACGGCGCTGGCGCCCTTCGAACGCGGTGATCTGGGATTTCAGCTCGGCCACCTGCCCGCGCAAGGCCTGCACTTCAGACCGCAGCGTCGCAATCGAGGCTTCGACCTGCTGGTAAAGCGGATTGGGCCCCCGCCTCACAATCCCGCCCGCATCACCGCGCGTGTCAAGAAACGCCGCCGCCTGCTCGATCCGCTTGTCGAGTTCCTGGATCACGCGCGAATCGGCGCGGTAGCGTGACAGCTTTTCGCGCCGCTCCATTTGCAGCTCCAGCAGCGTCTGCTGACTCGAATCTTCGACATAGAGATCCTGCTCCGGCGCGATGGATTCAATCTGAGTACGGTAATTCTCAAGCTGCGCTTCTGCCTGCCGCAATCGCGACTGCGCCACCAGTAGCTCTCCGCTGGCAGACTGGTACAGCGCCCGGAGGGTATCGCGCTCTGCGGCCAGGTCGGTCAGGTTGTTGGATTCGAGATAGGCCCGGATGGCCTGATCCGCCTCGGCAAGGTCTTGCTCGAAACGCTCGCGCTGCTCGCGGAAATCATCGGTCTGGGTGTCGGTATGGATGTCCGCGCGGTAAGCCAGATAGGCCTCGATCAGCGCATTCAGCATCTCGGCGGACATTCCCGCCTGGGCGTGCCGGAACTCAGCGGTGATCACCGGGTTCGAGTCTGCTGCGGCCGCAGACAGGCTGCGCGAAATCGCGGCGATTCCAAGCCCCTCACAGGCTTCTGGCCGGCATCCGTGCGCAATATCCGGATAGGCGCGCGCCAGGGTCACTTTCGCCAGCGCCGTTTGTGCCACGACCGGGCTACGCAGCAACTCCAGTTCGCCCGGCGCCGACACGTCCGCTGCTCCGTAGGCAAACGTATCGCCTGACGTCACCAGTATCCGCGAGGTTGCCGTGAAGCTCTGCGGCAACGCAAATGCGATCGCGAGGCCCACCGCGCACAGCGGCGCGAACACGGCCAGCATCAGCCATCTGGCGCGCCACAGCTGCACGGCGATGTCCAGAGCGCCGAGCCGCGGGCGCAGCTGCGCGGCGTGACGTGCGGTGCTCGCCGCCGAACCTGTTGTGCGCTCGCCGGCCTTCGGCATGTTCTGTCCTGACCCGGATCGTCCCAGCGTCGAGCCTTCGCATGCCCGATTTGATATTTCCTTAATCATTACTGCCGATGTATAAATCTACGCTGCGCGCCCCAGACCCTGCGAGACATCCGCCGCCCATGAGCGCCCGCCTCCTCATCGCCCCGCTCGCCGCGCTGCTGTGCGCCTGCTCAACCGCTCCGGCTGCTGTCACGTCTGCCGATTTCCCGGCCGAAGCCTGGTCCGGCGCCATCCTCGCGGATGCCACATATCTCCTCGCGCCGGGCGACAGGCTCGAGGTCATCGTCCACACCGCCCCGGAACTCTCCCGCGAACTCGTCATCGCCCCGGACGGGCGAATCCACATGCCGCTCGCCGGCAGCGTCATGGCGATGGCCCTCACGCCGGATGAACTCGCCACGATTTTGCGCCAGGCGCTCTCCAGCGAACTGATCGATCCGGACCTCGATGTCGTCGCCACGGAGTTTGCGTCCCAGAAAGTCTTCGTCGGCGGCGAAGTGGCCGCTCCCGGCATGTTCGACATCCCCGGCCAGATCGACTCCTACCAGGCCATTGTGATGGCCGGCGGCCTCACCCGCGACGCCCAGGCCAGCAACGTCCTGCTCATCCGCCGCCTACCCGGCGGCGAGGTGAGCTCGGCCCTGATCGACGTCCGGGCCGGCCTCAGCGATCCCGGCAGCGCCGGCTGGCTGCCGCTGCGCCGGTTCGACGTGATCTACGTCCCCCGCAGCCGCATCGCCGAGCGGAACCAGTTCGTCGCCCAATACATCCGCGACGCCCTGCCGCTGCCCTTCTCGCTCTTCTACGCGGTCAGCGCCGCCCACCGCTGAACTTGCGGCGGGGTGACGCTCCCCCTATCTGGCGGCCCCGGCTTCTGGCAAAATGTATGGATGACCCAATATTTCGAACCGATCCCCTATTCGCTCTGGCGCGCCGACAAGGCCGCCTTCGCGGCCGCCCTTGGCCGCTCGTTCCGCGAGACCGGCTTTGCCGTGATCACTGGCCATCCGGTTGCCCAGAAAACCATCGACGACAATCTCGCCGCCACGAAGGCTTTCTTCGCGCTGCCCGGCGAGGCCAAGGAAAAATACCACGACGCCCCGGGCGGCCGCCAACGCGGCTACACCCCCTTCGGCACTGAGAACGCCAAGGGCCAGGCCCAGGCCGACCTGAAAGAATTCTGGCACACCGGCCGCGCGCTACCGCCGGGCTCGCCTTACCGCGATACGATGAAGGACACGCCGTCCGTTTCCGAAATAGCGGACTTCGACGGCGCAACCCGCGCGCTTTTCAATTCGCTTGATGCCTTTGGCGCCGAACTCCTGAAAGCCGTCGCCCTGCATCTTGAACTGTCTGAAGACTGGTTCAGCGACAAGGTCAACTTTGGCAATTCGATCCTCCGCCTGCTGCATTATCCGCCGCAGATGGACCCGCCGCCGGAAGGCTCGGTCCGCGCCGGCGCACACGAAGACATCAACGTCATCACGCTGCTCCTTGGCGCTGAAGAAGCAGGCCTCGAAGTGAAGCACCGCTCCGGCAAATGGCTTGGCGTGAACCCGCCACCCGGCGCCCTCGTCATCAATTGCGGCGACATGCTGCAGCGTTATACCGGCGGCGTCCTGCCCTCGACCACGCACCGCGTCGTCAATCCGTCCCCGGAGCGTTCTCGCTTCCCGCGCTACTCGACGCCGTTCTTCCTGCACTTCAACCAGGACTTCTTGATCGAAGCCCTCCCCGGCTGCCTCGCCGAAGGCGGCAAGGCCGAGCCCCCGATCACCGCCCAGGACTTCCTGATGGAACGCCTGCGGGATATCGGGTTGGTGAAGGCTTGAGACACCTCTGAACAAAGAAAGCCCCCTTCAAACGAAGGGGGCTTTTTCGTCCGCAGACTGATCTTGGATGAAGTTCAGTTCGCCTCGTTTTGCCGCGCAATCTCATCGAAGAGCCGCACACCAAAGCCTACAGCGCCCTTCGGTTCGGTTGGGCGGCCAGCATTTTCCCAGGCCATGCCGGCAATGTCGAGATGCACGAATGGCGTTTCTGGCTGGACCCATTCCATGATGAACGCGGCCCCTGCCGACGCGCCTGGGGCTGCCCCCGACTCGGCAATGTTCTTGACGTCCGCGATGTCGCTCTTGATCGACTCCGTGGTCGCTTCGGTTACCGGCAAACGCCAGAGTTTTTCTCCAACGGCGTCGCCAGCTTTCAGGAAATCCGCTGCAAGACGCTCATCCTGCGTAAACAGACCGGCATGCTCCCGGCCAAGTGCGCCAACAACCGCGCCGGTCAGGGTCGCGATCGTCACGGCCAGCTTTGGCTTGTAGGTTTCCTGCGCCCACCAGAGCCCGTCAGCAAGCACCAGGCGGCCTTCCGCATCCGTGTTCAGCACTTCGATCGTCTTGCCGCTCATCGAGGTCAAAACGTCTCCGGGCCGGATCGCATTCCCGTCCGGCATGTTCTCGGCAAGCGCCAACACGGCGACCGCATTCACCTTCGCCTCACGTCTGGCAAGCGTGAGAATGGCGCCGGCCGATCCGGCCGCGCCGGACATATCCGACCGCATCCGCCACATGCCGTCATTCGGCTTGATCGAGATGCCGCCCGTATCAAAGGTGATACCCTTGCCGACGAACGCAATCGGCGCATCGCCGTCCTTGCCGCCCTTGTATTCGATGGCTACAAGGCGCGGCGGACGGGTCGAGCCCTGACCCGTGCCATAGAGCGCGCCCATGCCAAGGTCTTCGATCTGCTTTTCGTCCAGCACCGTGACGGTCACGCGGGGCATGCCCGCAAATGCCTCCTGAACCTGCTGTGCAAACCATTCCGGTGTCTTGATGTTGGACGGCGTGGAAATCAGGTCGCGGGCGAACGTGACGCCCGCAAGGGCCGCTTCACCATCCTTCTGGAACGCAGCTTCGGCATTGGCCGCCTTCGGCGAAAGAAAGATCAGCGCTTGCGGCGCTGCAGCGTCGGCGTCGTCTATTTCTGCCGCCCCCCATTTGCCGAAGGTGTAGCTTCCGAGACGCGCGCCAATAGCCGCCTCCGTCGCGTCGAGTGCGACGTCCCCGGCATCCGGAACAACCACTTTCGCCGACTCGGCCCAGCCTTTGGTTCCGCTGGCGGCATGCGCACCATAGTCCCGCAAGTCCGTGGCTGTCTGGAGGCCTTCACCCGTGCCGATAAACAGAACGGCGTCAAACGGACCTGCATCATACAGCGTGAGGGTCTGACCCGTTTCGCCCGTGAACTTTGCGAGACCCAACGCTTTCGAAAGCGCACCATTGGATGCCTTGTCCGCATCCTTTGCGAGACCCGTCAGCGCGCCGTCCTTGCCAACCGGCAGTACAACGAACCCCTTGGCTGGCCGTGAGGCTTTCTCGAAATCGATCGGGCGAAGGTCGGCGAAGGCGGGCATCGCCAATGACAGGGCAAGCGCCGAAACGGCGAAGGAAATCTTGAATCTCATGGTTGAAGTCTCCGGATCTGTTATACAATCACAGTTACAGAATCGACAGCCGCAACTAAACGTTACGAATTGTCTCAGGAACCGGACCGCACCTATTTGGTTACGAAGGCCTGAAATTCATCGACCGTCACGAACAGCAGGTCCGGATTCGCAGCCTCCAGCGCAGGCTTCATCCCGAAGCCCCAGGCCACGCCGGCCGTCTTCAGACCAACGTCGCGCGCCGCATCAATGTCGCGGATCTCGTCGCCGACGGACAGCGCCCGCGCCGGCGCAACCTTCGTCTCGCGCAGCACGTCGCGGAAGTGCTTCGCCTTACCGAACAGTCCCGCCCCACAGCTCCAGGAGGTGACGAGCGCGCTCAGCTCCGGCCCCAGCGCCCGGCGCACATTGCCTTCGGCGTTCGACGAAACGACCGCAATCTTGATGCCCTTTGCCGCAATTGCCCGCAGAACCTCCGGCACGCCGTCGAACAACGGAAACGCCTCGGCCTTCGCCGCGCGCTTCCTCACGTGCACCGCAATGAACACCAGCTTCCAGCCGGGTATCTTCAGTATACGCATCACCTCGCGCGGCGGCTTGTGCCGCAGCACTTCCAGCTCTTCTTCGTCCGGGCACCGGAAACCAAACCGGCGCGCCAGGTCCGGCAGGATAGACCGGAACCAGCTCGCGCTGTTCGCCAGTGTGCCGTCAAAGTCGAACACCAGAAGATCGAAGTCGCGCGCGTTCTTCAAGCGGGCCTCAGATCAATCCGGCGAGCGGCGAGCTCGGATCGGCATACCGTTTCTTCGGCATCCGTCCGGCGAGATATGCCTCCCGCCCCGCGATCACCGCATGCTTCATCGCCCGCGCCATCCGCACAGGATCCTTCGCGGCAGCAATTGCGGTGTTCATCAGTACACCATCACATCCGAGTTCCATCGCAATCGCCGCGTCCGACGCCGTGCCGACGCCGGCGTCCACAATCACCGGCACGCGCGCCGCTTCCACGATCAGCCGGATGTTCACCGGGTTCATGATGCCAAGTCCGGAACCGATCAGCGAGCCGAGCGGCATGATCGCGCAGCACCCGGCCTCTTCCAGAAGGCGCGCATAAACCGGATCATCCGAGCAATACACCATCACTTCGAAGCCGTCCTTGATCAGCGCTTCCGCTGCCTTCAGCGTTTCCGGCATGTTGGGATACAGCGTCTTCTGGTCAGCCAGCACTTCCAGCTTCACGAGGTTCCAGCCGCCCGCTTCGCGCGCCAGCCGAAGCGTGCGCACCGACTCGTCAGCGGTGTAGCAGCCCGCCGTGTTCGGCAGGTAGGTGAACTCGGTCGGCTTCACGAAGTCCGAGAGGATTTCCTGGCTCTTGTCGGAGAGGTTCACCCGGCGCAGCGCCACGGTCACGATCTCGGCTCCCGCCGCGCGGGCCGCGTCGGCGTTCTGCTGGTAGGAGGCATACTTCCCCGTGCCCACGATCAGGCGCGAGGTGTACGCCTTGCCGGCGATGATCAGCGGGTCATTGGATTGCTTTTCAGACATGCGGCGTGATCTGGCCGCCCCCGGCGCGGGCGTCAACACGCCATGCGAGAAACCTCTCATTCCAATATGCAGGAGTCCAGAACTCGCCTCGTCCGTGTGGACAGTTTCTGGACGGGTTTCACCCGCCTCCGACGAACTGCACCAGCTCGATCTGGTCGCCCTCCGCCAATGCAGTCAGCGCGTGTTCGGACTTCGGCACGATCTCCCGGTTGCGCTCCACAGCGATGCCGCGCGGGTCGCGCCCTGTCTCGGCAGACAGCCGCGCCACCAGCATCGCCACCGTCATTCCGGCGGCAATTTCGAGGGGTTCGCCGTTAAGGGTGATTTTCATGGCAGTCCGCTTCCTGTTGCCCTCTTGCAACACACGGCGTTCCAGCGCAAACGGAGGCCCATGTCGAAACCGGTATATGTCCTCGGCGGCCCAAATCTCAATCTGCTCGGCTCGCGCGAGCCCGAGATTTACGGCCGGGATACCCTGGAAGATATTCACGCCCGGCTGCGGTTGCAGGCGCAAGGCGCTTCGCTCGTGTTGCGCCAGACCAACTCGGAGGGCGAGCTCGTCACCTGGGTTCAGGAGGCCGGCCGCGAAGCCTCGGTCCTGATCCTCAACGCTGCCGCCTACACCCACACATCCATCGCCCTTCATGACGCCTTGAAATCACTCAAGATTCCCGTCATTGAAGTCCATCTGTCCAATCCCGCGGCGCGCGAAGCCTTCCGGCACGTTAACTATGTTGCACCCGTTGCAACGGCTACGATTGCCGGGCTAGGTGCCTACGGATACGAACTCGCGCTGGGGGCTGCCTTGCGGCTTTCCGGTCAGGGAGGAGCTGAAAAAAAATGAGTACTTCCAAGAACAAGCTGGACACGGGCCTGATCCGCGAACTGGCTGCCATCCTCCGGGAAGGCGACCTTGGCGAGATCGAGATCGAGCATGACGGGCTGAAGCTGCGCGTCTCGCGCCAGTCGACACAGGTGATGCACACGGCCGTCGCCGCCCCGGCCCACCAATATGCCCCGGCGCAGGCGGCCCTGCCCGCGCCGGCCGCCCCTGACAATGCCGTCAAATCTCCGATGGTCGGCACCGTTTACCTCTCGGCCGACCCCCAATCGAAACCCTACGTCAACATCGGCGACAAGGTGAAGAAGGGCGACACCCTGATGCTGGTCGAGGCCATGAAGACCTTCAACCCCGTCGAAGCCGACCGCGCCGGCACCGTGAAGGCCATCTACGTGCAGAATTCCCAGCCCGTCGAATACGGCGAACCTCTCGTCCTGATCGAGTAGTTCATGGCTGACCCCCGCCCGATCCACAAAGTCCTGATCGCCAACCGCGGCGAGATTGCGCTGCGCATCCACCGCGCGTGCAAGGAAATGGGACTGATGACGGTCGTCGTCCATTCCGAGGCTGACCGCGACGCGATGGCGGTACGCCTCGCTGACGAAAGCGTCTGCATCGGCCCGGCCCCGTCCTCGGAAAGCTATCTCAAGAAATCCCGCATCCTCGCGGCCGCCGAAATCACCGGTGCCGATGCGATTCATCCCGGCTACGGCTTCCTGTCGGAGAACGCTCAGTTCGCCGAGATGGTGGAAGCCCACGGCCTGGCCTTCATCGGTCCGACCGCCGAACACATCCGCATCATGGGCGACAAGATCGCCGCCAAGCGCGCGATGATCGAAGCCGGCGTGCCTTGCGTGCCCGGCTCCGAAGGCGCGCTCGAATCGATCTCGGAAGCCAAGAAAGCTGCCAAGAAAATCGGCTACCCTGTGCTCGTCAAAGCCTCCGCCGGCGGCGGCGGCCGCGGCATGAAACTGGCGATGACCGAGGCCGATCTCGAGAACGCGGTGAAGACCGCCAAGACCGAATCGAAAGCCGCCTTTGGCGACGACGCCGTCTATCTCGAGAAATACCTTCAGGGTCCGCGCCATATCGAGATCCAGGTGATCGCCGATACGCACGGCAACGTGGCGCATCTTTGGGAGCGCGATTGCTCGCTCCAGCGCCGCAACCAGAAAGTCTTCGAAGAAGCGCCCTCACCCGCCCTCAACCAGATCCAGCGCGAAGAGATCGGCCTGATCTGCGCCCGCGCGATGCAGAAGATCGGTTATCGCGGCGCCGGCACGATCGAGTTCCTCTACGAGGACGGCAAATTCTACTTCATCGAAATGAACACCCGCCTGCAGGTCGAACATCCGGTCACCGAGATGATCACCGGCATCGACATCGTCCGTGAACAGATCCGCATCGCTGAAGGCAAGGCGCTCTCCTTCCGCCAGGAAGACGTGATGCTCGTCGGCCATGCAATCGAGTGCCGCATCAATGCCGAGCACCCGGAAACCTTCGTGCCCTCACCCGGCCTGATCACCGAATTCCACGCCCCCGGCGGCCCGGACGTGCGCCTCGATAGCGCCGCTTATGCCGGCTACCGCATCCCGCCGCATTACGACTCGCTGATCGGCAAGCTGATCGTCCATGGCCGCACCCGGCGCGAATGCCTGATGCGTCTGAAGCGCTCGCTGCAGGAAATGGTCGTTGGCGGTGTCTTCACCACGCTCGATCTGCACCGCCGCCTCGTCGACAATGACGACGTCGTCGCCGGCCACTACAACATCCACTGGCTGGAGAAATTCCTGGCGGATGCGAAAGCGGCCGAAGCGGAAGCCGCCAGCGAGAGTTGACACGTTTACTTCACGCGCGGCGCAAACCATATCTCGCCCATGGCCGCGCGTTTCTCCCCTGAAGACCTGCTGATCTGCTATCGCCGGGGCGTGTTTCCGATGGCGGATTCGCGCGATGACCCGAGCCTTTTCCTGGTTGATCCGGAACGACGCGGCCTGCTCCCGCTCGACGCCTTCCATATTCCGAAACGCCTGAAGCGGCGCATCTGCCAAGACCCGTTCCGCGTGACGTTCGACACGGCCTTCACCCGGGTCATCGAAGCCTGCGCCGAATCCCAGCCCGAGCGGCCGAGCACCTGGATCAATTCCAGCATCGTCAACCTCTTCAGCGCGCTCCACCGCGAAGGGCATGCGCACTCGGTCGAATGCTGGGACGGCGACAAGCTTGTCGGCGGCCTCTACGGCGTGGCGCTGGGCGGGGCGTTCTTCGGGGAAAGCATGTTCAGCCGCGCCACCGACGCGTCAAAGATTGCGCTGGTGCACCTTGTCGCGCGATTGATTGATCGCGGCTTCGTGCTGCTGGATGCGCAATTCTACAACCCGCATCTCAGCCAGTTCGGCCTGATCGAAGTGACGCGGGAAGATTTCCGTGCACGGCTGAAACGCGCGCTGAAAGTGCCGGCGAGTTTTCACCCGCCGCGCGATCAGTCGATCGGTTCGGGCTCTGCCGGGCTCTCTTCGATGACCGGCGCCACGTCCGTCTCCGACACGCCTGCCGGAATATCGTCCGTCAACGGCTCATCGCCGAGCGGCACGATCACGCGGTCCGGCAGCTTCACCGGCGCCGGCGCCGTGCAGCGGATCACCCAGATATCATAGACCGGATGCTCCAGCGCGCTGAGCCCTGGCGAGGACGCATACATCCAGCCCGAGAACACTACCGGCGTTTCAGATGCGGCCTCATCGGCGTCCGCTTTTTCGAGCTGTTCGTCCGAGACCGGGCGCGTGGACGAGATGCGCAGGAACGCCGCGCTTTCCGGCACTTCTTCCGGCGGTGTCTGGAAACAGGATTTCAATTCGATACTGAGCGAGCCATAGACGACCGGCTCTCCAACTTTCACGACGATGTCCGTCGAGCGGCCGGTGATCTTGTCGAGCGCGCGCAAGGTGGCGCGGTCCTGCTTTGCATAGGTCGCCGCAGACGCGAGGCCGACGAGCGAAAGGCCAACCGCCGCAAAAGCGGCCACACGCAGCAGCGATGTCATCATTCGACTCCCAGCGGGTCTTCGAGGTCTTCAGCCAGCGGATCATCCACCGGCGCATCTTCTTCCGACGATCCGCTGCCAGACGCAAACGAAGCAAACAGCGTCAGCAGATCGACACTGCCGCGCGTGTACTGGATTTCGCCGGTGCCATCCTGCGCAATGTTGTCCATGCCAGCGCCTGGCTCGAGCGCGATATAGGCGCCGCCGAGCAGGCCGTCGGTGGAGACGCGTGCGTCGGTGTCATCCGGCAGCACCCATTTGGAATCGAGTGCCAATGTCACCACCGCTTCAAACCGCTCCGGATCGCCGTCGATGGCTTTCACGATACCCGCCTTCACTCCCGCGATGCGAACATCCGAGCCGCGCTCGAGGCCGGACACGCTGTTGAAGCGCGCCGTCACGTCATATTGATTGCCGCCGGTCGAGGCTTCCCCGCCGCGCGCCAGCGCGAACCAGAGGAACACGGCCGCAACCGCCACAACGACCGCGCCGGTCAGGGTTTCGAAAGCAGATTCACGCATCCGGTTTCCAGGCCTCGTAGTCCGCGTCAGATTTCTGCCGGTGGTCACCTGCGGCCATGCTGCCCTTCGGCTTGGTGGCATAGGGCGTGCCGGTCATATTCGGGGTATGGTCAATTTCCCATTCACGCCGGTCAAGCGGCATCTTGGTCGGCGGCGTCTCCAGTGTGTGGTGCAGCCAGCCATGCCAGTCTGCCGAAACCTTCGAAGGTTCGGCGAGGCCGTTATACATCACGTAGCGCCGGCGGCGGCCCTCGGTCGAAGGCTTGCGCTCTTCGTAATACCGGTTGCCATACTCGTCGGTGCCGATCTCGTTCGACCGCCGCCCGATATCGAACGCCGCGCCGATCGTGTTGCCGTTCCACCAGGTGAAAATCTTCTCCAGCATGGGGGTGTTCCTGACCTGACTTGATGGCCGCAATATGGCCCTGCGGCGGCAGTTAATCCATCCACCGCCTGCAGGCAACTTACCGCCTGAACAGGCCGGCGCCGGGGTTGCGGCAGCCCCTTGCCCAAGGCACCCTGTGGTGAACTGATTCGGTGCGGAACCCCATTCATGTCCACGAAAACCCTGAGCGACCTTCTTGAAGCGGCCGAAGCGGACGGGCTGCTCTCCGCCGAAATGCGCCTGAGGGATGTCCTGCGCTCCGCCGGAAGACCGCCCCAGCCGCTGAATGCGGCTGCCCTGCGGGATGTCCGCTCCGCCTGGTCCGCCGCCAACCTGCTCGGCGTCTCCCAGCTGGCGACCGCCGAAATGCTGGAACGCCTCGGCGACGCGCCCCGCAACGCCGAACTCGCCGAAGCCCTTGCCGCCGGCCTGCCGCAGGACGTTCTGGAAGAAGCCCTCCGTCAGCCCGGCGGCATCCTCAAAACCGCCGCGTCTCTGCGCGCCGCCGCTGTCAGCACGCCGTCCCCGCGCCCCGGCGTGTTCGAAGCCGGCCATATTGATGCCGGCCTGTCCGAAGGCCTTCTCTCCGCCCTGGAAGAAGGCGCCGAAATCCACCTGATGCGCGGCGCCTTGCCCGAAGCCGGCACGCGCTGCCGCGTTCTGGATATGGCCCAGGCCATCGGCCCGGCAGGACTGGAAGCCGACTACCTCGTGGCCTCGGTCGACGCCGCGTCCCGCAGCCTGGGCGACGGCATGCTCGTTGTTGCGGGCCTCGGCGCCGCCGTTCTGTCGCTGGGGCTCGACTACGCGTCCGAAACCGGCGTGGCCGTAGGCGCGGCGCTGGCGGCTCTCATCAAATCCGCGGCCACCGGCGCCGCCTTCCCGGCCGCGCAAGGGCGGCTTCTCGGCCTTGAGGGCCTGAAGGCCTCCGGCCGCCGCACCTGCCAACTGGCCCTGCTGCCTCTGCGCGACATCGCCGGAACCCTGCCCGAATGCGAAAGCGAAGGCGCCTCGCCCGTTCGCACCGTTCTGGCCTATGGCGAGGATGCCCCCAGCCTCAGCCGTGCGGCTCGGCTTGGCCTTGCCCGGCGCGCGCCCGAACACCTGCCCCAGTTGCTGGAACGCCTCGCGCAGGCCGGCGCGCATGACCTCGACTCCGCCCTCGGCCGCAACCGCTTGCGCGACCGGGGCTTTACCGACGAAGCCATCGAGCGCGTCACCCGCGCCATCGGCGACGGCCTGCCGCTCAACGCCGCCTTCTCCCGCTGGGTTCTCGGCGACGAGATCATCATCCACGACCTGAAACTCTCGCCCGAGCGGTTCGATTCGGATGGCAAGGCGCTGCTCTCTGCAGTCGGTTTCTCCAAGAAGGACATCGCCGCCGCCGAACTCGCCATCGATGGCGCCATCGAGGAAATCGCCGGCAAGGGCCTCGCCGCGGCGGGTCTCTCCCTTCAGGTCAGCGCCGACGCCGAAATCCGTTTCACCGCCGCCGCCTCGAAAGCGCTGGGCGGGATGGGCATGCTGCGCGCACCATCCGCCGAAGGTCTCGAGCTTGCCGAAGCCGCGATGGCCGCCGGTCTGTCCGCCTTGATGACCGGCCATCGCGCGCCGCCATCGGACGACCTTCGCCTGAGGATGGAGCAGATCATCTCCCTCGCCGAGGAGATTGCCGAAGACGCCGAAGCGCTGCCGGACCTGCCCGCCCTGTCGGAAGAGCCGCCCGCCCGCGTGCGCCGCACCCGCCTTCCGGACCGCCGCAAAGGCTACATCCAGAAAGCCACCGTCGGCGGCCACAAGGTCTACCTTCACACCGGCGAATTCGATGATGGCAGCCTCGGCGAGATCTTCATCGACATGCACAAGGAAGGCGCCGCCTTCCGCAGCCTGATGAACAACTTCGCCATCTCAGTGTCGCTCGGCCTGCAATATGGTGTGCCTCTGGAAGAGTATGCCGACGCGTTCGTCTTCACCCGGTTTGAACCCGCCGGCGCCGTGACGGGCAACGACCGGATCACCAATGCGACCTCCATCCTCGACTACATCTTCCGCGAACTTGCCGTCTCCTATCTCGGCCGTGACGACCTGGCCGAAGCCGACGTCACCCATGACGGCCTTGGCCGGGGCGCCGGGGATGCGACGCGGGCGGAGCCTGCGCCGTTCACGTCCGAAGCTGCCCAGATCATCTCCCGCGGCTTCTCCCGCGGGCAGCTGCCGGACAACATCGTCATCCTCGACAAGCGCCGCGCCGAGAAAGCCGCCGAGGAGCCTGAAGCGGCGGTGGACGATCTGTCCCCGACCTACCTTTCCCAGGCCTGCCCGGCTTGCGGCAGCTTCACCCTGTTTGAAGCCGGCCCCGATGGTCACCTCGCGTGTGACACGTGCGGGGAAGAAAGCCGCGCCAGCCAGTAGTCTTCTCACGCGACTGGTGTGCTGCGCTGCAGCGCTTTTCACGGGAAAAAACATGACCTTACGGCAATAATTATTGCTTTCTGGCAACAGTCGTGCCGCATTTACAGTTCTTACAGTTTGTTCAGTTTAGAGAGTACACGGAAACCGCTATCCCGAGTCTCATGGACAACTTGAATCTGCGTCTCGTTTTTCTTGCTGGTGCCTTTGCGGCGATCACCGCACCGGGCGCTTTCGCTCAGGGTCAACCCGTCGCCTGGTCGCCGAGCTATGTCGGCACCTGCGCCACTTGCGAACTCTCCGGACGCAACCTGACCGGCTGGACCCTTGCCGGGGCGAACTATTCCGACGCCAAGCTCGACTATTCGGTGATGCGCGGCGTGCAGGCGACCGCTGTGAATTTCGAGCACGCAGACCTCACCGGCGCCGATATGCGCGGCGCGGTCCTCACCAATGCCAAGCTGGCGGACGCCATCTTTGCCGGCACCCGCCTGCAGGAGGTCAAGGCTTCGGGCGCTGACCTGCGCCGCGCGCTGCTGCACGGGGCGAGCCTTCAGGACGCCGTGATGATCGGTGCGAACTTCGAAGGTGCCGAGCTGATCATCGCCCGCCTCGAGGACGCAGACCTGTCGACCGCCAATTTCGAAGGCGCGATGCTCGACCGGGCGAACCTGCGCGGCACCATCTTCAACGGCGCCAACTTCACGGACGCCCGCTTCAGCGGCGCGGACATCACCGGCGCCTCGTTCAAGGACGCGCGCTTCCCGGGCGCCAACCTGACGACTGTCAAAGGCTTCGAAGAAGCCGATTTCGAGGGCGCCTGCGGCTCGGTCTCGACCCGGCTGCCGCCCGACACGCGCCTTCCGATGTGCACCACCGCGCAGCTGAGCGCACGGCTTGGCACGGACCTCGACTAAGCGGACCTTCTGCATTTAATGACATTGCTGGACGGCTGGCTCTTTCAAGGGTGAGCAGGCATTTGTGCGTGCAGCTTTGGCATCCCGCGCGAAAGTTGGAGGCCTGACTGTCCTTATGCGGACGAACAACGCTGAGCGTCAGGCCTTAGCGGCGGGCGCAAGCCGGATGTTCAGTTCTTTCAGCTGCTTTTCTTCCACCGGGCTCGGGGCGCCCATCAGGAGGTCGCGGGCCTGCTGGTTCATCGGGAAGAGGATCACGTCGCGCAGGCTGTCGGCTTCGGCGAGCAGCATGACGATGCGGTCCACGCCGGGCGCGATGCCGCCGTGCGGCGGGGCGCCGAAGCGGAAGGCGTTCAGCATGCCGCCGAATTTCTCCTCGACCACGTTCGGGCCTTTGCCGGCGAGTTCGAAGGCCTTGAGCATGATCTCGGGGCGGTGGTTCCGGATCGCGCCGGAGGAGAGCTCCACGCCGTTGCAGACGATGTCATACTGGTAGGCCTTCAGCGCCAGCTGTTTCTCGACCGTGTCGGCGGCCAGCAGGGCTTCCATGCCGCCTTGCGGCATCGAGAACGGGTTGTGGCTGAAGTCCACGCACTTGTTGTCCTCGTCCCACTCGTACATCGGGAAATCGACAATCCAGCAGAAGCGGAAGATGCCCGGCTCGATCAGGCCGAGTTCCTCACCGATGCGGATGCGCGCCTGGCCTTGCAGCTTGACGGCCGCGGTCTTGTCGCCGGCCGAGAAGAAGAGCGCGTCGCCCGCCTTCACGCCCGCCTTCGCGGCGAGAGCCGCGAGAGCTTCCGGCGCGAAGAACTTGGCGATCGGGCCGGTGCCCGACAGCTTGCCGTCTTCATCGACGAAGCGGATATAGCCGAGGCCCGGCGCCTGCATTTCCTTTTTCGCCCAGGCGTCCATCTTGTCGAAGAAGGAGCGCGGCTGCTCGCCGGAATTTGGCGCCGGGATGGCGCGGACGATTCCGCCGCCATCGACGATCTTCTTGAACACGCCGAGCGTCACGTCCTCACGTGTTGCGATGTCGGAGACGTCGCAGCAGATGATCGGGTTGCGCAGGTCCGGCTTGTCGACGCCGTATTTCAGCATGGCTTCCGCATACGGAATATGCGGGAACGGACCCGGCGCAACGGTGCGGCCCTTGCCGTCCCAGTCCGCGAACTCCTCGAACACGCCGCGCATGACAGGCTCGATGGCGCCGAACACGTCTTCCTGCGTGACGAAGCTCATCTCGATATCGAGCTGGTAGAACTCGCCGGGCGAACGGTCGGCGCGGGCGTCCTCGTCTCGGAAGCACGGCGCGATCTGGAAGTAGCGGTCGAAGCCGGAGACCATCAGCAGCTGCTTGAACTGCTGCGGGGCCTGCGGGAGGGCGTAGAACTCGCCGGGGTGCATGCGGCTCGGCACCAGGAAGTCGCGTGCGCCTTCCGGGCTGGAAGCGGTCAGGATCGGCGTCTGGTATTCGGTGAAGCCTTCGGCAACCATGCGGCGGCGAAGGCTGGCGATCACGTTGGAGCGCAGCACCATGTTCTTGTGCAGGGCCTCGCGGCGCAGGTCGAGGTAGCGGTGCTTGAGGCGGATTTCTTCCGGATAGGAATGGTCGCCGAACACGGGCATCGGAAGCTCGGCCGCTTCGGACTGGACGGAGACCGCTCCGCCGACGATCTCGATCTCGCCGGTCGCGAGGTTGGCGTTCACCAGCTCCGCGTCGCGGGCAACGACCTTGCCCTCGACCGTGATGACGCTTTCGGCGCGCAGGCGTTCAACCGTGGCGAAGCCGGGCGAGCCCGGATTGAACACGATCTGGGTCAGGCCGTAATGGTCCCGGAGGTCAATGAACATGACCCCGCCATGGTCGCGCCGGCGGTGCAGCCAGCCGGAGACCTTGACGGTCTCGCCGACATGGGATTTGCGCAATTCCCCGCAGGTATGGGTGCGATAGGCATGCATCGGGCGAATACTCCGGTATCTCGGCCAAACATAAAGAAGCGGCGTAGGGCACAGACCCCCTCGCCTTTGTCAAGCAGGTGCGATAAGCGCTCGCGCAATGACTGACAACACCCTGACGCCGATCACTGAGCAGTCCGCCCTGGAAGACCTTTGCGGGCGACTTGCAGAGGCCGAATTCGTCTGCATTGACACCGAATTCCACCGGGAAACGACCTATTGGCCGGAATTGTGCCTGATCCAGGCCTCCGGACCGGGCGTCGAGGGCCTGATCGACCCGCGGGCCGAGGATCTGGACATCAAGCCGTTCCTCGACCTGATCGCCTCCGACCGTCAGACCAAGGTGTTCCATGCCGCCCGGCAGGACATCGAAATCTTCAACCGGCTGATCGGCCACCCGCCGGGTCCGGTGTTCGACACCCAGGTCGCCGCGATGGCGCTCGGGTTCGGTGATTCGATCTCGTATGACAATCTCGTCCAGCGTGTGCTGCGCAAGCAGATCGACAAGTCGAGCCAGTTCACCGACTGGATGCGCCGTCCGCTCAGCCAGAAACAGCTGATCTATGCGCTGGGCGACGTGACGCACCTGCGGGACGCCTACCAGATCATGCGCGACGAGCTCGCCCGCACCGACCGGCTGACCTGGGTGCGCGAGGAGATGGCGGATCTCGAAGACCCGGCGACCTATGATACCGAGCCGATGAATGCCTGGCAGCGCCTCAAACTGCGCATGCCGAAGAAGGACTATGCCGCCATCGTGGTCTCCGTCGCCGCCTGGCGCGAGCGCGTGGCACAGGAACTGGACAAGCCGCGCCGCCGCATCCTGAAGGATGACGCGATCCAGGAGATCGCCGCGCAGAAACCGCGTACGGAAGAAGACTTTTCGCAGCTGCGCGCGGTGCCGAACGGGTTCATCCGCTCCAAGCATGGCCAGGGCCTGCTGGACGCCGTGCGCGCCGCCATCGATGCGCCGGATACCTATGCGCCGGAAATGGTCCGCCAACCCCAGAATGCGCAGATTCCGGCCGGCGCGCCCGAGCTTCTCAAGGTGCTGCTGAAACATGTCTCGGACGAGAATGATGTCGTCCCCCGCCTGATCGCCAACTCCGCCGACATCGACCGGATCGCCCGCGGCGAGACGAGCGAGGACATCGCGGCGATGACGGGTTGGCGCTACGAGATGTTCGGGAAGAAGGCGATCGCGCTGCTTTCGGGCAAGCTCGCCGTTTCGTTCGCAGGCGGACAGGTTCGCCTGTTCGACGTCTGAAGCTCAGCGCACGCTGGTGCGTGACTTAAGCTTCAATTGCCCGGCCGCCTGCGTCAGACGGCGTTCAACCGTTTCCGAAATCAGCAGCTTGTCACGCGGGTCGACTTCGAGTTCGAGCACGTCGCCGACGCGCCGCAAGGCCGCTCGTTTGAGGATCGGGCCGGACCGGCCAGAGAAGACAGCGCCGAGACGCATCAGCAGGCCGATCTGGCGGGCGCGGTCTGCCTGCGCTTCGGTGGCGAGCGAAATGTGCTCGGCCGGGCGCTTGAAATCCTTCTCGTACCGGCACCCGATGGCGTAGGCGATCATCGCCCTTTCGGCATGGTTGAGGCCGGAATACGGTGCGCGCAGCGCCTGGTCATAGGCGAGCTCCGCGCGGTGGTCCGGGTGGAAGCGGCCGGCGCTGTCGGCCATCATGCAGGCCGCCTTCTCGATGCGCACATCGGCGGCGAGCGAGCCGAACAGGTCCGGCTGCGGCACCAGCGCCGGCGAGATGAAATCATGCAGCGCGCGGCCGAAGGCGATCTGGTTGATGTCGAGGCGGGCAAAGGCGATGACACCGTCCGTGAGCGGATCTTGCGGCTTCATGCCCATCAGTTCCTGCAGCACGCCCTCGCGCACCCCGGCGGCCGAGATCGTCACGCCATCGAGCTTGCCGACGATCAGGATTTCCTCGAGCGTGATGGCGGCGACGTGCAGTAGCTTGGCGCGCTTGCGGTCCAATGCCTCGATCTGCGTGCGGGCGGCGGCGCTGGTCAGCGCGTCCACGGTCAGCTTGGTGGCGCGGGCCACCTGGCCCTCGTTGATCTGGTAGCCTTGCAGGACTTGCAGCGGATAGCGGTCAAGCTCCATGACGAGGCGTGCGAACGCGCGCCAGGCGCCGCCGACGGCATAGAAACGCCCTTTCGCTGCAGACAGCGCGGCGCTGGTCTTCAACTCGTCCTTGATCCGTTTACGGAGCTCCTTGGGATCGCTCACGATATCGCCGAGTGCGAGCGGGCCGATCATCAGGCTTTCGCCCTTTGCCGGCGCGCCGCCGATGGCCTGGAATTCCAGGCTGGAGCCGCCGAGGTCTCCGATCAGACCGACGGGATTGTACAGGTTGATTTCCACGCCGCGCGCCGACAGCCGCGCCTCGTCCTCGCCCGACAGCAGGCGCACGGGGCGGCCGAGGATCTTGCCGGCCTGTTTCAGGAAATCAGCGCCATCATCCGCGGCGCGAACGGCCGCCGTGGCGACGGCCTGCCAGCTTTCGACATTCAGCGCCTTGAGGATCGCCCGGAAACGCCCCAGCGCAGCGAGCGCGGCAACGATGCCCGGGGGAGACAGGTGCCCGGTCTTGGTCAGCCCCTCGCCGAGGCCCGCCATGACCTTTTCGTTGAAGCTTTGCAGGATCGACGCGCCCAGCACATCACAGATCACGAGGCGAACGGAGTTCGACCCGATATCGATGATACCGGCCTGCCGGGGTTGGGGAATGCTCATTTCGGTCCTTCAGGCAGCGTCAGGCGCGGCGGCAGGCTGACTTCCAGCGCGCTGCCCCGTCCCGAGAGGCTGGGATTGGACATGAAATAAGCGTGGGCGGAGAAAGCGGTGTCCGGCGTCTTGCTGCGCAGGCGCTCGTAGGTGCCATCGGAACGCATCAGCCAAGTCTGCTGCTCGTCGTTGAGATTTGCCACCATGATCTGGTTCAGCACCTGACGGTGCACCGTCGGGTTCTGGATCGGCACCAGCACTTCGACGCGGCGCGACAGGTTGCGCGGCATCCAGTCGGCCGATGACATGAACACTTTGGAATTGGCCGACGGCAGCGCTTCGCCGTTTGCGAAGCAGAGCGTGCGGGCATGTTCGAGGAACCGGCCGACAATGCTTTTGACCGTGATGTTCTCCGACAGGCCCGGAACGCCGGGCCGCAGGCAGCAGATGCCGCGCACGACGAGCACAATCGGCACGCCGGATTGGCTGGCCCTGTACAGCGCATCGATCACTTCGCCATCGACCAGCGAGTTCATCTTCGCCCAGATGCCGCTCGGCTTGCCCTTCTTGGCGGCCTGAACTTCCTCTTCGATCATTTCCAGCAGGTGCTGCTTTAGATTCACCGGCGCCATGCTGAGCGTCTCGAAATCCGGCGCGACATCCGGCGGCTCGCGGTTGGCGGTCACGTAGTTGAACAATCGGTTGGCGTCGCGCCCGAGCGCTGGATCAGCGGTGAACAGCGAGAGGTCGGTATAGATGCGCGCATTGATCGGGTGATAGTTGCCGGTGCCGAAATGCGTATAGGTGCGCAGCTCGTTGCCTTCGCGCCGCACAACCAGCGAGACCTTTGCGTGGGTCTTGTACTCGATAAATCCGTACACGACCTGCACGCCGGCGCGTTCAAGGTCGCGCGCGAGGCGGAGGTTGGCTTCCTCGTCGAACCGGGCCTTGATCTCGACCAGAGCGGTGACCGTCTTGCCGGACTCGGCGGCCTCGATCAGCGCGCCGACAATCGGCGAATTGACCGTGGTGCGGTACAGCGTCTGCTTGATCGCGACGACCTGCGGATCGGCCGCCGCCTGACGGACGAATTCCACCACCACATCGAAGCTCTCGAACGGGTGATGTACGAGAATGTCCTTGGCGCGGATGGCGGCCAGGATGTCGCCGCCCATTTCCCGGATGCGCTCCGGATAGCGCGGCTCGTAGGGCGTGAACAGGAGATCCGGCCTGTCATCGACGATCATCTCGGCGAGACGGGCCATGCCGAGGATGCCGTCATAGATCACAATGTCGGACGGTTCTGCACCGATTTCGCGCATGATGAAATGGCGCAGGTGCTCCGGCGCGCTGGCTTGCATCCGTAGACGGACGATCCGTCCGCGGCGGCGCTGCTTAAGCAGCACCTCGAATTCGCGGATCAGGTCCTCGGACTCTTCCTCGATCTCGATATCGCTGTCGCGCACGATGCGGAACAGGCATCGCCCTGCCTCCTTGAAGCCAGGGAACAGCGTGGGCAGGAAGATGCCGATCACGTCTTCTAGCGCGATGAAGCGGATGCCGGGCTTGTTGCCTTTCGGCAGACGGATGAAGCGGCGCACGAAGGTTGGCATCGGCACAATGCCGACCTGCTCCTCGCCGCCGCTGAGAGACTGCAGGTCAAAGGCGATCGTGAAGCCAAGATTGGGAATGAACGGGAACGGGTGGGCCGGATCGATCGCCAGCGGCGTCAGGATCGGGAAGATGTTGGCGTGGAAATAGGTCTCGATCTCGGCGCGCTCGCGCTTTGTCAGCTCCTTCGCTTCGAGCACGAAGAGGCCTTCCGTCTCCATGTCGGCCTTGATGTTGCGCCAGCCTTGCTGCTGCGCCTCGATCAGGCGGAGCGCCGCGGCTTCGACTTCGGCGACCTGCTGGGCGGGTGTCAGCCCGTCCTGGCTCAGCCTGGTAACGCCCGCCCGCACCTGCTCGCGCAGGCCAGCATAACGCACCATGTCGAACTCATCGAGGTTGCTGGCGGAGATGGACAGGAACCGCAGGCGTTCGAGCAGCGGATGGGCGGGGTTTTCGGCCTCTTCCAGCACACGCCGGTTGAACTCAAGCCAGGACAGCTCGCGATTCAGGAATCGCTGCGGCGAGTTCATCAGCTGCTTGTTCAATCGCTGCTGGCCATCCGGCATGCCGTGTCACCCTTCTGCCTCATCCTCACCGGCGGCGTCGCTCATCTGCTCCAGCACCCGGCGGGCCAGCGGCAAGCTGGGCGCCCGGTCGTGGTCGGATACAGCGTCGCTGAGCCTGTCCATGAAGTTCTCAACGGCGTCATAGGCAAGTTCAAGCCGGGGCACCAGATAGTTGAGCGTCTCAGGCGAAAGTCGCAGGAACCGGCGCTCCGCCGCGATCGCCAGCCGGGCGCGCACGATATTGTCGTCCGGGGGGCCGATCTCGCCGACCGGCAGGGCGTTCAGGCGCGACTTGAGATCCGCCGAGGCGGTGCGCCATTGCGAGGGGGGCCGGTGCGCCGTCAGCAGCAGGCGGCCGCCGCCCGCTGCGACCAGGTTGATGAGGGACAGCAGCGCCTCGTCCTGCTTGCCCACCGCGAGGTCTGCATCATCCAGCGCAACGTGCCGTTCTGCCAAGGCGTCCAGTCCGCGCCGGCCTGCCCTGGCGAGTTGCGCGGCGGTCAGGCATTCGCCGTTGAACCGGCTTGCCCAGGCGGCGGCGAGAAAGGTCAGGCCGCACTTTGCCGGTCCGGTGATGCAGAGAACGGGTGTCGCCCAGTCTTCCGGGTTTCCGGCGATGCGGAGGGCGCCCGCATTGTGGGGCCCGGCCAGCAGGCCGTCCCAACGCGCCATTGGCGCCGGGAACCCGAACATTGGCTGTTGCGGCGAACGATCCGGTTCGGCGTCGCCAGAGCTCACTGCAGGACGGACGTCGATACCGCCGAGCGCAGGGTCAGTTCGTCTTGCTCGCGCGCCAGCGTGACGCCGCGCTGGATGAGGTCGTTGCGCAGACGGTTTTCGTCGCCGGCATAGGAGAAGGTGACGACCGCGCCTTCACGGGCGACGGCCTTGGTGCGGAAGTCAGACACCAGCGGCGAGCGGGCAAGTGCGCCGCGCAGCGTGTTCCATTCCACCAGCGAGGTGAACAGGACCGAGGCCGACACATCCGTGCGCGAGCCGTCACGGATGATCGAGGCCTGTTTCCAGGATTCGTCCATCAGCGTGGCGACAGCGTCTGCAGCGGCTTCCAGCGTGGCGGCCGGGGGCGTGGCGCCGACCGATTCGGTGCCGATGGGCGTGACCGTCGAGACGACGACGCGCCAGGCGCCGTCACGGCCCTGAAGCTCGGCCAGGATGCCGCGGCGGGCGTTCTGGGGCGTCGCTTCCGGCGAGATGTCGGACCAGGTGCTGAAGGCGGTGTAGGTGCCATAGGTGGCGGTCACGGTGGGCACGAGGGCGCCGCGGTTGCGGTCGCCGAAGGCGGTGGTCCAGGCGGACTGGAGGCTGGACGAGGCGACCGGCACGACCAGCGCCAGCGGGGCCTGGGCGTCGAGATAGGGCACTTTCAGCGAATCAAGGTGGGCGCGCACCGTCTGGGGGTTCAGCACAACCGCGAGTTTGCCCCGGTAGCGGCCGGCGCCGGCGGTTTCTTCCTCGACATCGACGGCCGCGGTGAAGCGGGCGGCGAGGGCGCTGTCGACCGGGATGCCGCCAGCGGCGGCGCGGTCGGAGGCGAGGGTGATCTTGTTGATCAGCTGGCGAGCGGCGGCCAAACGGGCGGCGCCCATGGCCTTTTCGCGGGCCTCGATGACGCTGGGCGCCGTCTCATCCACGGAGATGCCGCGGATCGTGTAGACGTCCTTCGTGTCGGCATAAACGTAGCCGGTGCCCACAAGGGACAGCAGCATGGCGGCCAGAACCAGTCGAATCATGGAAGGCGAACTCCTTAGCTGGGGATCTTCTATCAGGCGCATTCTGAACCGGAAACCGCGAGCTTCACTTCCGAACCTTCACTGGAACTTGTGCCAGCCCCATGCTAACGCGCCGGTTCGGGCAAGCTGCGGGGCCAATCCAGATGAACGCGACATCCAAACCGCCCCTTTCATACCGCGATGCGGGTGTCGATATTGAGGCAGGCGAGCGGCTGGTTGATGCCATCTCGCCGATGGCCAAGGCGACCGCGCGCGCCGGCGTGATGGGCGGCCTCGGCGGGTTTGGCGCGCTGTTTGACCTGAAGGCAGCCGGCTATACCGATCCGGTGCTGGTGTCCGGCACCGACGGGGTCGGCACCAAGCTGATGCTGGCCTTCGAGACGGGTATCCACAACACCGTCGGCATCGACCTGGTGGCCATGTGCGCCAATGACGTGCTGGCGCAGGGCGCCGAGCCGCTGTTTTTCCTGGATTATTTTGCCACCGGCAAGCTGGAAAGCGGGATCGCGGAAGCGGTGATCGCGGGAATCGCCGAGGGCTGCCGGCTGTCGGGCTGCGCGCTGGTGGGCGGCGAGACGGCCGAGATGCCGGGCATGTATCCGCCGGGACATTACGATCTGGCAGGCTTCGTTGTCGGCGCCGTGGACCGCGACAAGGTGTTGCCGCGCATGGGCGACATGGGACAAGGCGACGTGCTGATCGGCATTGCCTCCTCCGGCCCGCACTCGAATGGCTATTCGCTGGTTCGCCGCATCGTGGCACGTGAGGGATTGTTCTATGGCGGTCCCTCGCCTTTCTCGAACGCGCAGACGCTGGGCGAAGCCTTGCTGACGCCGACGCGCCTTTATGCACAGATGGTGCTGCCGCTGATCCGTTCCGGCCGCGTAAAGGGTCTTGCGCACATCACCGGCGGCGGGCTGACCGAGAATACGCCGCGCATGTGCCCGGACAGCCTTGTGCCGAAGATCGACCGGACCAGCTGGACCCCGCCACCGGTGTTCCAGTGGCTGCAGGCGGCGGGCGGTGTCGAGACCGACGAGATGCACCGGACGTTCAACATGGGGATCGGCATGGTGCTGGCCGTCAGCCCAAATGATGCCGCCAGTGTAATGGCCGACCTGAAGGCAGCGGGTGAAGACCCGCGCGTGGTGGGCGAGCTCGCCTCCGCATGACGCGGCTGAAGCTTGCGATCCTGATTTCGGGCCGCGGCTCGAACATGGAAGCGCTGCTGAAGGCCGCCGCTTCGGACCCGGAGTTTCCGGCGGAGCCCGTTCTTGTCCTCTCGAACAAACCGGACGCACACGGACTGAAAATCGCCGAAGCGATGGGCGTGGCGGCGGTTGCGATTGACCATCGGACGTTCGGCAAGGACCGCGAGGCGTTCGAGTTCCATGTGGATGCCACGCTGCGCGGCTCCGGGGTCGAGGTGATCGCGCTGGCCGGTTTCATGCGGGTGCTGACGCCCTGGTTCGTCAAGCGCTGGGAAGGCCGGATGATCAATATCCACCCGTCCCTGCTGCCGAAATACAAGGGCCTCGATACGCACCAACGCGCGATTGATGCGGGCGATACCGAAGCCGGTTGCTCGGTGCACTGGGTCAGCGCAGGTGTCGACGAAGGCGAGATCATCGCGCAGGCCAGCGTACCCATCCTGCCGGGCGATACGTCGGACGCGCTGGCTGCGCGAACGCTGCCGGCCGAGCACAAACTTTATCCCGAGGCGCTGAAGATCGCCTGCAAGACGATAACGGAGAAACTGGCCCATGGGTGAGATGCAACAGATCGTGCTGACGCAGTATTGCGTTGGCGAACCGAAGCCTTCGGACTTCAAGCTCGAGACCCTGCCGCTGCCGGAGCCGAAGGACGGACAATTCCGTGTACGGCATGTCTGGTGTTCGGTGGATCCCGGCACGCGTTCGCGCCTTTCCGGCGGCGACTCTTATGCGGCGGCCCTGCCCCTCGGCAAACCGATCGATGGATTCAGCGTCGGCGTGATCGACGCGAGCAACAATCCAGACTGGCCGGTGGGCACGAAAGTGTTCTGTGCGGGCGGCTGGAAAACCCATTCGTTGCAATCGGGAAAAGGCTTTATCGGCAAGGTGATGGACGTGCCGGGCGTGCCGCTGTCCGCATGGATAGGCGTGCTGGGCGTGCCGGGACTGACGGCATGGTTCGGCACCAAGGATGTCGCGCGGTTCAAGGCTGGTGACGCGGTGCTGGTGACCTCTGCAGCGGGTCCGGTCGGGGCGACGGCAGGCCAGCTGGCGAAGGCCTGGGGCGCTTCGACGTTGGTCGGCATCGCGGGATCGGACGCCAAGTGCGAGTGGTTGGTGAACGAAGCCGGGTTTGATTTCGCGATCAATTACAAGACCACGCCGGATCTCGACGCCGCAATCGCTGCGTACTTTCCCAAAGGCGTTGACGTGCTGTTCGACAATGTCGGCAACGCGATGGTCAACCGCGTGCTGCCGATGATGGCGCTTAACGGGCGGATCTGCATCTCGGGACAGGTGGCCGATTATAATCTGACCCCGGAGCAAACGCCGGGCATCGCCAATACCAAGCCCTTCATCACGCACCGCGTGAACATGCAGGGCCTCGTGGTGTTCGACTTTGCGCGCGGCTTTCCGGAAGCACTTGGCACGATGGCGAAAATGATCGCCGGCGGACAATTGAAGACGCAGGAAGAGCGCTTCGACGGGATTGCTGCGATGCCGGAGGCGTTCTGCGGCCTGTTCCGGGGGGAGAATTCCGGGCGGCGGGTTGTGCGGGTGGGCGCGGAATAGATTGCGCGCTGCTCTTCGCAGGCACCTGCGGGGTTGGTGGGGGTGGATAGTATCAAAGATTCGAACATGCAGGGAGTATACCTCCGTGCACGGAGGTGTGGCGGAAGGAATGGCGAAGTATTTTGTAACGGCTTGGTCGGAATGCGTTTTATTTTTCGGGTGGGGTGATTTTTGTAGGCGCAAGTCCGGGTACCTGCCCTCGCCTACCCGCGCCAGACGGCCTCAACCGCATGCATCCAATGCACACGGGATGCCGAATTTTTCTCAATCATTCTCATTTTTTATCGCGTAGCCGCGATCTGTTGTCGCCCAGCCTCGCTCAGGCGCGCAGGTCGCGGCCGACGTTTTGCAGGAGGGCGTTGGCGAATTTCGCATCGCCATCATCGAAGAAGTCGTGTGCGAGGGAGACGTATTCGTCGAGGATAACGGCGTCGGAGAGTTCCTGGTGCGCGATGAACTCGCCGCCGGCGGCGCGCATCAGGGCGCGCATGGTGGTGTCGAGGCGGGTGAGTTTCCAGCCTTCGGCGAGACGCGCGAGGATGGCGTTGTCGATGCGGGCCTGATTGTCCACCACGGCATTGACGATGGACTTGAAGAGGTCGGGATCGGCGTCTTCGATAGGCGTGCCGTCCGGGCCGAGGCCGAGGCGGTCTTCCATGAACTCGCGCACGGTGGCGCGGGCCGACTTGCCGGTCTGGTCCATTTCGTAGAGCGCCTGCACGGCGGCAAGGCGCGCGCCGGCGCGGCGGGCGCGGGTGACGTCGAAGGGGAGCTTCTGGCCGCTCACCCGATCAGTTCCTTGCGGAACTTGATCATCGCGAGGCAGGCATTGGCGGCTTCGGCGCCCTTGTTCTTGCGCTTGCGGTCAGCGCGGGCGAGCGCCTGGGCCTCGTTCTCGACCGTGAGGATGCCGTAACCGATGGCCTGGCGGCGCTGGACGATGAGGTCCATCAGGCCGCGGGCGCTTTCGCCGCAGACGTAGTCATAGTGAGAGGTTTCGCCCCGGATGACACAGCCGAGCGCCAGCGCGCCGTCAAACCGGCCGGAATCGGCGGCCATGGCGATCAGGCCCGGGATTTCGAAGGCGCCGGGCACTTCCATGACCGTGACCTTCGCGCCCGCCGCTTCGAGCACTTCCAGCGCGCCTGCTTCCAGCTCATCGCTGATATGTTTGTAATAGCGCGAAATCGCGACAAGGACGCGGGCGGCCATCAGGTATTCTCCTCGTTCAGGCGGCGCCAGCCCTCTATGGTCAGGCCGTATCCGTCAAGACCCGCAAGGCGGGTCGGCTGCGTATCGGAAAGGTAAATCATGCGCCGGACGCCCAGTTCGCGCAGGATCTGGGCGCCGATGCCGTATTCGCGGATCGGGGCGGTCGGGTCGCGCGGGGTGGCGGATTTGAGGCCCAGGCGCTCGGCCATGGCATTCGGGTGCATCATGTTGACGAACACGATGACGCCCGGTTCGGGCGCGTCCGAGATCAGCTGCATGGCCTTGCCGACGAGGTTTTCGCGGGGGCCCTTCTCGCCGAGGATATCCGCCAGAACGTCGGTGCGGTGGACACGGACGATGGTGGTGGAGTCCGGGCGGATGTCGCCGTGGACGATGGCGATGTGCTCCGAGCCGTCCATCGTGTTGCGGAAACAGACGGTGCGGAAGCCTTCTCCGTAGGCGGAGTTCAGCGGGGCTTCGACGCGGCGTTCGAGGAAACGGTCGTTCTGGCGGCGCCAGGCGATCAGGTCGGCGATGGTGCCGATCTTGAGATTGTGCAGCTGGGCGAAGGCGACGAGCTCCGGCAGGCGGGCCATCGTGCCGTCATCGTTCATGATCTCGCAAATCACGCCGGCGGGATAGAGGCCGGCCATGCGGGAGATGTCGACGGCCGCTTCGGTGTGGCCGGCGCGCACGAGGGTGCCACCTTCCTTGGCGATCAGCGGGAAGACGTGGCCGGGGGTGACGATGTCGCCATGGTCCTTGGTCGGATCAATCGCGACGGCGATGGTGCGAGAGCGGTCATGCGCGGAGATGCCGGTAGTGACGCCCTCTTTCGCTTCGATGGAGACGGTGAAGGCCGTCTGCATGCTTTCACGGTTGTTGCGGGTCATCATGTCGAGCTGCAGGGCGTGAGCACGCTCCTGCGTCATCGACAGGCAGATCAGGCCGCGGCCGTAGCGGGCCATGAAGTTGACGGCTTCAGGGGTCGCGAAGGTGGCGGGGATCACGAGGTCGCCCTCGTTCTCGCGGTCCTCGGCATCGACGAGGATGAACATCTTGCCGTTGCGGGCGTCCTCGATGATTTCCTCGATGGACGAGATGGCGGCGTGGAATTCGTTGCTCATGGCGCGTTACTTTCCTTCCGGCGCGTCGGCGCCGATCATGCGCGCGACATAGCGGGCAAGCATATCGATTTCGAGATTGACCTTGTCGCCGGCCTTCAGGGTACTGAGGGTTGTCACCTCCCAGGTGTGCGGGATGATCGCGACCTGGAAATCTCCGTTCGGGAGCGCGGCGGCGACGGTGAGCGAGACGCCGTCGATGGCGGCGGAGCCTTTGGTCGCGAAGTAGCGCGCGATTGCGGCGGGCGGGCGGATGGTGACGCGGAAGCTCTGGCCTTCGGGCTCGACCGAGACGATCTCGCCGACGCCGTCGACATGGCCGAAGACGAAGTGGCCGCCGAGTTCGTCGCCGAGCTTCAGGCTCTGTTCGAGGTTGACGCGGGCGCCTTCCTTCCAGCTGCCGAGGACCGTCTTTGCGAGGGTTTCGGGAACGGCTTCGACGGCGAACCAGGCGCCGCGCGGGGCCTCACCCTTGTCCACGACGGTGAGGCAGACGCCGGAGTGCAGGATCGAGGCGCCCATGGCGACGCCGGCGAGCGGGTAGCCGCTCTCGACCTCGAAACGGGTCAGGCCGTTGCGGTGCTCTGCGCGGCGGATGGTGCCGACATCGGTGACGAGACCTGTGAACATTCTGGATCCTACCGGGGCCTGGAGTAGGTGCCTGTTTCCATGAAACAGTCACCTGCTCCAGTTTTTTGTTGTCGCGGCGTTTCCCCGAAAACCGGTTCCCACTTTTCGGAACGCCGCTCTATTGCTCAGATCGAACATAAGTGTCGAGGACGTCGTCTCCAATCCGTTCCGTCGCGACAGGACGCCAACGGGTCGCAGACTTCAGAATATCGAGGCCGAGTTCGCCGAGGGCGGAGAGCCCCTCCCCGCCGATCAGGATGGGGGCGCGGAACCAGGCGAGCTCGTGGACGGCGCCTTCGCGCACGAAGCTGGCCGCGAGATGGCTGCCGCCTTCGAGGAGGATGGTACGGATGCCTTCCGCTTCGGCGCGGCGGAGGAATTCGCCGACGCTGACGCGCAAGCCATTGCCGCAGCGCCAGACGGCGGCGCCGGCGGCGACATGCGGGCGGGCATCGCTGCCGGCGGTGACGATGACGACCGGGCCGACGTTGAGCGAAGTCATCAGCTTCGACGTCAGCGGCGTGCGGGCATGGGAGTCGGCGACGATGCGGAGCGGCTGGCGGGCGGGCAGCGGGATGGTGCGGGCGGTGAGCAGCGGGTCGTCGGCGAGGACGGTGCCGACCCCGACGAGGATCGCGTCATGGGCGGCGCGCATCTCGTGGGCGCGGGCGCGCGAGGCGCTGGAGGTGATCCACTGGCTGGTGCCATCGGCGAGCGCGATGCGGCCATCGAGCGAGGTCGCAAGCTTGAGGGTGACGCGGATGCCGGTCATGCTTCGCCGGCGTCTTCTTCGTCGAGCGCGGCCTTTTCGATGAACTGGGCGAAGTCGCTCGGATCCTTGAAGTCGCGGTAGACGGAGGCGTAGCGGACATAGCCGACGGGATCGACGCGTTTCAGCGCTTCCATCACCAGTTCGCCGACTTCCGAGGACGGGATTTCGGTTTCGCCGCCGCTTTCGAGCTTGCGGACGATGCCGGAGACCATCTGGTCCACGCGCTCGCGGTCGACCGGGCGTTTGCGCAGGGCGACCATGATCGAGCGCTGGACCTTCTCCCGGTCGAACAGGGCGCGTTTGCCGTCGCGTTTGACGACCATGATCTCGCGCAGCTGGACGCGCTCGAACGTGGTGAAGCGAGCGCCGCAATTCTCGCAAACCCTACGTCGGCGGACAGCGGTATCGTCTTCAGCCGCGCGGCTGTCCTTTACCGAAGTATTGTCTGAGCCGCAGAAGGGACACCGCAAGGCGTATCAGGCTCCCAAACCGTCATAGATCGGATACTGTGCGGTCAGCGCCTTCACTTCGGCGCGGACCTTGTCTTCCGTGGCGGTGCTGTCACCGGACGCGAGGGCGTCAACGATCTCGCCGATCCATTTGCCGATCTGGGTGAACTCGGCTTCGCCGAAGCCGCGTGTGGTGCCCGCGGGCGAGCCGACGCGCACGCCGCTGGTGACGGTCGGCGGGGCCGGATCGAACGGGATGCCGTTCTTGTTGCAGGTGATGTAGGCGCGATCGAGGGCGGCTTCGGTGTCGCGTCCGTTGACGTTTTTCGGGCGCAGGTCGATCAGCGCGAGGTGGGTGTCGGTGCCGCCGGAGACGACATCGAGGCCGGCGGCGCGGCAGGCAGCGGCCATGGCGCGGGCGTTGGCGACGACCTGAGCGGCATAGGTGCGAAATTCAGGCGTCAGGGCTTCGCCGAAGGCGACGGCCTTGCCGGCAATGACGTGCATCAGGGGGCCGCCCTGGATGCCGGGGAAGATGGCCGAGTTGATCTTCTTGGCGACGGCTTCGTCATTGGTGAGGATCATGCCGCCGCGCGGGCCGCGCAGGGTCTTGTGCGTGGTGGTGGTAGCGATGTGGCAATGGTCGAGCGGGTTCGGGTGGACGCCGCCCGCGACGAGGCCGGCGAAGTGGGCCATGTCCACGAGGAACAGGGCGCCGACTTCATCCGCGATCTCGCGGAAGCGGCGGAAGTCGATCTGACGCGGATAGGCCGAGCCGCCGGCGATGATCAGCTGCGGGCGGTGCGCGCGGGCGAGGCGCGCGACTTCCTCGAAGTCGATCAGGTGGTCGTCCGGGCGCACGCCGTACTGGACGGCGTTGAACCACTTGCCGGACTGGTTCGGCGCGGCGCCGTGGGTCAGGTGGCCGCCGGCGTCGAGGCTCATACCCAATATGGTGTCGCCGGGCTTCAGCAGCGCCTGGAACACGCCC